>Ga0315288_10006483_pt1 | contig 14838 bp, 13 predicted proteins | sample YL17G11_20_MG_FD_203454 | JGI IMG/M metagenome (GOLD analysis project Ga0315288, IMG submission 203454) | Sediment microbial communities from Yellowstone Lake, YNP, Wyoming, USA - YL17G11_20 | ecosystem: Environmental > Aquatic > Freshwater > Lake > Sediment | place: USA: Wyoming | collected... | reverse complement strand
TTCGTGAATAAGATGCGGTAGTACTTAAACTTGAAGTCTTTGCGTTATTTGCCCAACTTGCAGTTCCCGCCAAAGATGCTGTAATCAAACTTGCTGTGATGTCTCCATGAACATGCAAACGGGCGGCCGGAGTAATGCTCGCCGATAATCCCATTCCAAAGTATCCGGTGGTTCCATCAATTTGCATTTGTGCAACAATGGTGGACGGATCACCCGTGCCAATGAGAAGTTTATTCGCCGTTGAGAATCCCCAGTTGTTATCCGTGGCAGCAAAGTAAAAGTCACCACCACCAGCATCACCATTCGTTAGACGAAGGGTAGCATTGTAATAGGTAACGTCAGTTCCCCCGATGTGAAGACGTGCATTGACTGGGTTCGCCACGCCGATACCAATCAGACCGGATGATTTGATTTGAAGATGTGGTCCGGCAACAGACCCGCTCAGAGCAACGCCTGTTCTAAATCCAATGTCTTGACTGCTTCCGCTTGGAGAAAAATTCAATCCATTTACGATACCAAATGCCGGTGTTGCCGCACGGGAAATATACATGTGACCCGTTTCATTGCCAATGCCCAATCCAACCGTAATTGCAGCATAGGCGTTCGCACTTGCCGGGTCCAGATTTCTAACAATGAGTTGTGTTGGAATAGAATCGGTTCTATTTCCATACACTGTTACAACCGAGCGAGAAAGCGAGTTTGTCGTCGGTTCCAAAATTTGCAATCGTGATGCGTCCGGTGTTATCGTGCCAATACCAACCGACTTGAGAGTATGATATGGATTTCCGCCCGCCGAGGCTGACCACGGATAAGATGACGTTGCTGCCAACGTCGAAGTTATTGATGCTGACGCAAACGATGCTGACACCGCAACATCAGTTGCGGTTGTAGGTGCCCATGATGCACTAAATGCAAACGAAGAGGTTCTGGCATTAGATGCTGATAAAGCATATGATGCACTCACCGAATATGAAGCGGTGTATGCAAGCGAAGCAGTTTCGGCGGTTGAAGCGGTGTATGCAAGCGAAGCAGTTTCGGCATTCGTTACAACACCACTTACAGGAGCATATGATGCGGACACTGCTTGCTGTGCCAAAGTAGCAAATGATGAACTTATGGATGACGACGCCCAAGATGCACTTACTGCTACCAACGAACTAGATGCATAAATTGATTGTGTTGCCCACAATGATTGAGTCGCAAATCTGGACTGAGTTGAAAACAACGATTGAGTTGAAAACAACGATTGAGTTGCAAAAAGCGATTGAGTGGTCGCTCCACTATTAAGAACGAATGATGCAGTTGCGGAAAAACTGGATGATATGGATACTGATGAACTTAATGCGTAAGATGCGCTCAAAGAAAACGATGAACTCTCAACACTTCCGATCAATACACTAGCAGTTCCGGCATAATCTGCCCACGACGCCGAAATTGCGTAAGATGCACTTATTGATGGAGCTGATGGAGCGTAAGATGCGCTGATTGCTACCGATGCGGTTGCAACATAGGATGCGCTAACTGATTGTGTAGCGAAAAGTGACTGAGTAGCAAATCTGGATTGAGTGCTAAAAAGTGATTGAGTGCTAAAAAGTGATTGAGTAGAGAAAAATGATTGTGTTGAAAATGATGATGTTCCAAACACATTAGAAATCCAAGCATTTTTCCATTGTAATGACGCCGTGCCAATAGAATGGGTAAGATTGGATGACGGAAGCAAGTTTCCATTAACTGTTACTGCCTTTTGGAAAGTAATTGCAGTAATTGCAGACCCCGAACGAGTTACTGTCAACCATGATTGAAATAGGGAAAAGTCATCGTTAACAGCGGCAAATTCAAGTGCATTTGTTTGGTCTGCATAATTCAACCAGTACTTTGCATTCAGTCCACCGGCATCATTATAAAATCCCTGTGCTGCCCAAGTGTTTGGGTTTCCATCACGACCAATATAAAGAACCCTCTCCATCGGGGGAGCAGTGTGAGTGTCGGCATAGACGTTTATAGTTCCCCCGTTTGTAACAGATATCTTTGACGCCGACATGTGATTTCCCTGACTAAAGAATGGAACCTTGGTCGGAGTATCTGGGTCTAGGGAAAGAAGTCCCAAACTAGAAGTGTATGCAACAGAACCCGTTCCACCACCACTCCCCCCATTCATAGCAAAAGCGGCAGTCAACGCAAAAGAAGCGGTCCCCGTCAACATGGATGCGGTTATGACGGATGAGCTGATTCTGGTGACAGTTAGCAACAATTCGGATGGGTTGTATTTGATTGACGCAGTATCTATGTAAAGCTGTTGACTTCCTGTGTTTTTTACGTAAGTCACATACATGTCAACATTTGACCCCGTATAATCAATCAAGACTACAGATGCACTTAAAGAGTTGGTTGCAAATAAACTCTGTGTAGCAAATAGAGATTGTGTTGAAAATGCCGAGGATGATGCAAACAGTGAATTGGTTGCAAATAGAGATTGCGTCGAATAGATGGACTGCGTGGCGTTAAGCGACTGCGTAGCGTAAAGTGATTGCGTCGAATACAAACTCTGTGTAGCAAATAGAGATTGTGTTGAAAATGCCGAAGATGACGCAAACAACGAATTCGTAGAAAATAGACTCTGGGTGCTATAATGAGACTGTGTTGCAAACAGAGAGTTCGTTGCGAATAATGATTGTGTGGCGAATAATGAGTTAGTGGCGAACAGAGATTGAGTAGAAAACAATGACTGCGTGGCAAACCGTGATTGGGTAGCAAACAGAGATTGGGTAGAATACGCTCCCGACCCCGTGCCGCCGCCGGAACCAATTCCATATTTCGCTGCCCATATAGAAATTTTGTCGGCAGTAAATTCACCGCTGGCAGAGTGGTAAAATATCAGATCAGATCCAGAGACGTTTATCTGTTCGTAATAGGTATTGGCTGCATTACGTTGGGTGAATGCAGATTCTAACTTGTTTGGTGTGTCGTTAAACGCCATAGGTCTCAGACATAAATATGGTCTGCTCCCCGGTTTTGGAAGGTGTAACCACTTTTATAATTAGCATCATCACTTATGCAAGTGAACCAGAGGCGGGTATTCTTGTGCTCCCACCGTCGTTGGTAACAATGTCTGTATTCAACGATGTTGGCGGGGCAGGAATGACAACATCCTTCTGAAGATTTGGATAGTTCTTGTTTCTCCATTTCTCTCGGTTCTTATCCATCTGTGCTAAATTGAAATCTGTTGCCACTACTTCCATGCCCATGACCAGTTTTTTAGGCGTGAAGAACTTGTTGGTTGTCATCTGATGCTTTTCCAACTTGGTAAGCGTATCAGGAAGAATGTATCCATGAACCGTCAGGTCAAACTCCGTCTTGACAACACGGTCTTGGTCTGCCTGTAGTTCAACCGTATGAGCATACGATTCGGCACGGACACGAAATCTAAGTCCCTTGGTGCTTCCCCAATAGTCATTGGTATTGAATCTAATCTTCTCAACTATTGGATTCATCTGTTCAATCAACTCTGTCCAGATTATGCAGTGATAAGTCAGCAACATGTGACTTGGCACAACTACATTGTACACTTCATTGGTTGGAACATTTTTTCCGACCAAAGCGGCAAAGCGGGTGTATTGGTTCTTTGGAGAATACAACTTCATCACCTGTGTATTCAAATAGCGATTGAAAAAGCGAAGGGTGTCATCATCTGCTGAATCGGTGCGCTTGATAATCATCGCTGGGAGAATCAATTTTCCCTGTTGGTCTCGGATGTATCCATCTCGGGTAGCAGAAACCCAACGCTCGGGCGAACCATAGAAGATTGGAACTTCAATCTGTTTGCCAGCGTCCGTAACTTGAATCTGAAACTGTTTCAACTGAAGAAGGATTGCTTCATCAATGTCATACAGAGTGATGGTAAAATCTTTCTGAGTGTCAGTATCTCTACGAACATGGGCAGAGCGATTGTCGGCGATAATCTTCTCTGAGCGGGCGATTGGTTCTTGAATATCGTTTGGAGCTGGATTTTTTGGATTACCCTTCCAACTACCTCGTGAGCGCACGTCTTCCCACGGAAGGGTATCATCCCACAATCCATCGTCAGACCACGATCCAAGACTTGGCAGTGAAGTAGGCATATTCTATCGTTTAGAATGATTCGGTCAACCAGTCGATTATCAATCCGTTCAAAATGTGAACTTCATTGTTGACGTTGACGGTTGCGCTTCCAGAGGCTCCAGAAGCAAACGAGCGTGTACCAGTCAATCCAATTGTTGGCGCAACTTCGGCATACAATGCATATGATGCACTTCCTTGCAATGAACCAGTTACACCCGACAAGGCATGAATACTTTCAGATACATACAATCCGTTATTGAAAATTCCATCGCCATCAAAATAGACACGAAATCCAGCACCAATCTGAATTCCAGATCCCGAATCAGTTGCAATACCCCATTGGTCAATAACTGGTTGTGTTCCGACGTTTAGACTTCCCGTGGTTAGAAGTCCCGATATAATTGGAACCGTTACGATGGCAGCGACCAATGCATAAGATGCGCTGAGTGATGCGGAGGCCCATGATGCTGACACTTGAACTGTCTGTGGATAAAGGTTTGCAACATACGACGCTGTGAAAGCCATAGATGCGGTTCCGGCAACAGATGCCGAAGCATATACACCCGGGATAAAAGTCATGTTTCTCCAATATGAAGACGACAATCCTCGTGACGGTGCGTGCCCAATATTGTTATCAACAAGACTGGTAAGAAGACTCCCAAAATAGTGGGTTATGTCACCTTCACCATAGGTATAACTGCCCGTCCAGTCAGCAATCGAATTCAATTTGCTTCGGACAATTAGTCCCGTCTCCGAGTTAGAAAATGTTTGTGTTCTTGCCATAAATTAGGTTTGTCTTATCACCATGTCCACTTTACTGAGGCGTGTGTAGTGAGTGTTGACTATTATACTCAGCGATTTGTCGGGAATTCCCCCCAAAAACTGTTCCTGAACAACATCATCAATTTCATGATAACGTTCGTTAAACAACACCAAATCCCCCGTTTGAGGGAAGAAGTTAATTGCTTGCAAATCCTTTTCCATGAATTTATATGCAACGTTTTGTTTGCGGTCTGGACCAAAGTCTTCAGCGTCAGTAGTAATGTCAGCACGATCAACAAGACATATAATATCAATACCGGGATAGTATTGTTTACCTTCGGCAGATTTGCTTTCACCATAAATGTTTGATTTTGTTACGTCGGCACACATCTTAAAGATGGTGACTTCGGTTTGAATCACATCACCCAACAGCTCGTCGTTAATACCGTTAACGAACGATATGTCTCTTTCTGAAAAATATCTGCCGGGTAGTGACATCTTATTCTCCCTCGTGCAGTTGAATGAGCTCAGATGCTAAACGTTGAATTTCAGATTTGGTTTTACTTTCCATGTCAAACCCAAGTCCCTTACACAGTTTCAAAATTTCTTTTCCGATTTGAACTTCACGCTTCTCATCCGTGGCAGTTTCTCCAGAATCGGATTGTGACTCCTTCTTGACAAATTGTTTGTTACCTTCATCATCCTCATACCCAAACTCTTCTGCCAATTGTTTTGCTTCACGCAAGGCACAGCGGGCGGCAACGGTAACATCCTTGATGTATCCAAGACCCACATTTTGAAGACGCTTGTAGGAGATTTCTCCACCACCGTTGATGAAGACCTTCTTCAGACCTTCACGAACCTGTTCGGTTCCCTGTGGTCTATCAGCAGTGACTTCCATACCTTCGGTCAACAATCTGAATTGATTGCCGCCGACGTTACCAAATAGTTTCTTTTTTTCGCTCATATGTTGTTATCCTATGTAAATTACCATTGGCACACGTTTCAATGACTCTTGCAATTGCTCTGCCATTTGTGCCTGTTTTTCCATTTGATTGAACTTGCCAGCTGCTTCAAGCATCTCTTTCAAGTTATCCATCAAACGTTCTTTTTCCTGTTGCGCTTCCGAACGCAACTCGGCACCATCAAGAGTGATTTCACCACCCGGAATTGGTATTGTCTGATGCTTCTGACGAATTGCTCCGAGAATTTCTTTACAATTCGCCAAGAAATAGTTACGAATCCACTGTCTTCCCGGGTCGTTAATGTCGGTATAGGCATGGTTCTTATAAGGAACGTTGGAAAAATCTGAGACGACCTTTGAACCTGATACAGACAAAGAACCACTTTCAAACACCGTGTTGTCATTGGTGTATTCCAACCATACTTTGTATCCATAGGTTGGAATTGGGAATAGTGTAAGCTTGTTGTTGATGAGTTGAAACGAGTATGCACTTTTACGCACCATGTCGTTAAACTCAATTGCTTGCATACGAAGCAAATCTTCAAAAATTGGCGTCATCAAAAACTGAACAGCAGGAGAATATGCTCCGAATCCCATTTCCTGAAGGACGTTGGAATAACTCATTCCTGTCATTGAAAACGGGTCGTAGATACGGGCAGATGCCGGTGGACGGTCATGAAATACACGACGAACCGTAATGCGGGCGCAACTTTCTGATGCATTTCCAAGCAACTCTTGGACATCATACACTTGAACTCCCGGCTGAACCTGAATGTAGTTTTTCTTCCAATCTACATTTCCACCTGTTCCTGCTTCAGTTCCATAGTCTCGGGCAAGTGAAGTCAAGAATGGCAATCCAGTTCCAGTTACCGCACGGGTCTGAAGATCTCCCATTGAGTCAATACGTTGCCCCTGAAGAGCAAACATGTTGTTAATCATGTTATACTCGTTGACTTTTCCATTGTAAATGCCCACTGCTTCTTCAAATGCAGTGTAGAATTGAATATCAATCATTTCAATGGCAACCGATGGATATCCCAAACGACGAGCTGCCCAAATCATTGCATTGTAGCAATCAACTTGGAATGCGGGGTCTCCGTCATAGGTATGGAAAGCCGTATTACCGGGTACTGGAGAACCGCTGCCGGGGAATCGGATTATCGCTTGATTTGAAATTGCCATATAAAAAGATTGGTCGTCTGGATCATCTCTTCCCTATAAATATGCGAATGAAGGCTCAAATCAGAGATATTTATTTACGTCCATTGCCCTGCACACTCAGGGTTACGCAGCATTATGTCAACCACTCTTGATTATCGAACTTTTTTTCGTGAAGGCGAAGAATCCCAACGCACGTATTGGGGCGATAAAGCTGCTGGATGTGTTTTTGTTGCCAAAGATACAGGAAGAATCCTCCTTGCTCATCGCAGCGACGAGGTTGACTTTGAACCTCACACTTGGGGAACTTGGGGCGGGAAGATCGACATGGACGAGACGCTCAAACAAGCCGTAGAGCGTGAGGTTGCCGAAGAAACGGGGATAGACACTGCTTTCAAAATTTCTCCACTCTACGTTTATCGAGATGGGTCGTTTGAATACCACAATTTTTTGGTAGCAATTCCATTTGAATTTACCCCCCAACTGAACTGGGAGAATGACGATTCCAAGTGGGTTGAGTATGGCGAATGGCCAAAACCACTCCATTTCGGAATGGAAGCACTGATTCAGCACGCAGGTCATAAAATAAAGAAAGTGGTTGACTTGATTAAGAAAAAGCAGGATAATATGCTTGAATCTATGGACACCCCCAATCAATCCCCACCGGCAATCGTCCGTCACGTATATGAACCAGCTAAGACGAATGTCGTTGATTCTAAGAAACTTGCAGATGCATATGTCGTGATTGCAACCCTTTGGGGAGAAGCCCGGGGCGAGGGTGAAATCGGTATGCACGCCGTTTTGAACGTTTTGATGAACCGATCTAAGGGCGATTTTGGCAAAGTTCATGACCTTTGCCTCAAACCAAAACAATTTTCCATATGGAATAACGTTAAAGACCCCGGAGAGTCCGCTCTAAATCTTGCCAAGGTGCAGCGTGAGGGCGGAAAGGGGGTTGTGGACGGTCCATCCTATAAAAAGGCAATGGAACTCGTTGACACGGCAATGAAGGGGCAATTGACAGACATTACGGGTGGAGCGACCTATTACTTCAATCCAAAAAAGGCATCTCCGTCATGGGCAAAGGCAATGACAAAAACCAAGTCCATTGGCAATCATGATTTTTACAAACCCATCGCCCGCTTGAAAAAATCGCAACAGGTCAAGGAAGATTTGAACAATTTCAACCTTTCTAAGCAGGGACTTGTGGATGATGGCATTTATGGATATGAACTGACATCTTCTCATTCATATCTGAGATATGGATATGACCCAATCCAACGATTATTCTTTCTCTACAACGTCGGAACCCCAAATGAAGCAGATAAGAATAAAGGATATGCCAAAGCACTTTTGGAACACTTCTTTCAGATAATCAAGCAATCACGGGGGTCGCTGGACACCGGACCTTTTACTACTTCTGGGAATGCCTACATCAAACATGTAATAGAGCGACTTGCACAGCAATACGGAGTACGATTGATATGATAAGCTTGATGAAATTAGTAGAAGGGAAATATGACTATGGGTGTGTCATGGCTCATATTCACGAAGAAGCGGCCCGCAAAGTCCTAGACTTCAATTACAAGACCATCAGCGAAGACCTAATTTACAAAGAAGGTAACGAGTTTGGAAGAGAACAAGAACCACACATCACGGTCAAGTATGGACTGGTCAATGGATATACCGAGGAGCAGATGCGGCATTTGCTTAGACAAGTTACTCCGTTTGATGTTGAACTCAAGAGTGTTAGTATTTTTGAAAATGACAAGTTTGATGTTGTTAAGTTTGATGTAGATGGTAAAGAACTCCGTGCTCTTAACGAAATGTTCAGCATGTTGCCTAACCACGATGAACATCCAATTTATCATCCACATATGACTCTTGCGTATTTGAAAAAAGGAAGTGGTCATAGGTTCATCAGAAGTCCGAAAAAATCCGCACGGGTTAGAGTTGAGGCGATTGTTTATTCAAATCGTGGAGAAAAATCGTATTACAAACTTGGATAATATGATTAAACTTCGTGACTTACTGAAGGAGAACACCTATAAAGAGTATCCAGTCGCAGGTGATGTTGTGGACGGACGAAGTGTATTGGACAATATTGACAACACATCATCTATTGCGGCGTCCTTGTATCGCTATAAGGTATTAGACGGAATACGTGAGGTTCCGATGTCGGATTTTGAGGTTTCGGGGAAACATTATAGCGTTCAAGGAACAAACCGAATCCAACAGTTGGCACGAGAAATTTCGGAGAGCAAGACCATAGCACCATTGATTGTCGTAGTTGATAAAAAGGGTTCTTATGTATTGGAAGGAGCAACCAGACTGAGTGCGCTCAAAGTAATTGGGGCAAAATCTTTCCCTGCGTTGGTCGTCATAGATTATGATTAAGCTAAGGTCATTGCTCAAAGAATCAGGACATGCCAAAGAAATGCCATCACCGGCATTGAAGGATTGGTTATTGTCCAATCGGGTCGGTTCTATTTCAGAATGGCTTTATCACGGCACTCCTTATGATGGATTGAAGTCAATGTTGACAGAAGGAATTTGGGGTACGGAACATGGTGAAGTAGCAGAATACGATGCTTTTAGTACTTCTTTGAACTCCGAAGTGATTGCTATGTTTTCTGAGGGAGATGGAGAGACTGGGATTCAGTTCAAGGTAAAAGACGCCAAGGTGGTTGTATTGGATGAGATATTGACTTATCTTGTCACACAGTTGCCGGGGTCGGGTATGTCTGCCGAGATTGAGGACGAAGAGGCGTTTGCAAAGTTCTGCGAGACATTCAAAATCCCTACAGGAAATTGGAAGCACACTCCATATCTTCCATATGGATACTTGAGTTCCCTTGGTGTTGATGCCTTTGTGTATGATTATACTTGGAAACGCTTGCAGAGTGGTCATACAATGAGGATAAGAGACGAACATGAAATTTGCTTCATTGGGAATGGCATCCAAAAATTGAATGGGTGGATTGAAACTATCTACGTTGATGGAGATGAATTTGGACCAGAGGAAAAAGAAATGGCCTTGAGAGCGATTGCAGAGAAGATATGATTAAGTTGGCAAAACTCCTAGAAACGACAATGCATACCCGTAGAGGGTCGGCAATCCGTCGCTATAAGAATCTTGTTGGAAAACAAGTTGGGAGTTCTTTGTACGTTCACAAGTTTTATGCCGATGAAGTCATTCCAAAAGAAATTCTTCAAAGAGCGGAAGAGATTTTAACTCGCTCCAATCCTGACTTCAAATATAATACGTTGATGTGGGATTCCAAGACCAACAACGTTCGTTTTGATGAATCTCCTGATTTTGATACTACCCGTGAACCACACGTTGGGGAATACATCGTAGTATCACCAAATGGAGAACGCCCTCCCCGCATAGGCGTATCCAACAGTATTTGGCATCACAAGTGGTTGTGGGTCAAGGATGACTACAATGGATTTGACGTTGACAAATCCAAAGAATGGAGTAGAGTATGGATTGGTAAATTGACTGAACCGGCGAAGGGCACAGATTTTTCGTGGAAGTCGCAGTTGAGAAATGTTGGATTGACGGAGAACATAGCTAAAGGTGAGGATGTCGTATTTGGTGGAATAAAATGGCCTGATATTGTCATTGCTCATGTTGGCGACCCGGCACAACCCGCCACATATGGTCATACCCCAAATATGGGTAGAACCAGATGGGTTTATTATCAGAAGGGCGGGTCTGTGTTTTGGCACGATCACATTCCAGACAAAGATTATCAACATGCGGTGGAAGAGTATTTGAGCAAATTGGGATATGTTGTATCCGCTCATCGTCCGATGTCTGATTACTACAAAAATATCAAAGAAAATACGTTACTTATGGAAGCAAGTCAAGATGAAGCAGCATTGGATTTTCTGAAGAAAATGGTTCGCAAAGGACCGTTCAAAGGCAAGGTGTATCTTGCTGGTGGGGCAGTCCGTGACATGGAGATGGGACAAATTCCCAAAGACCTTGATGTTGTTGTCACCGATAACGGCAAAGAAGGTGGAATGAAATTCGCCATTTGGCTGGCCCAACAAATGGGCAACTACAAAGAAGGGTCAAACCCCGTTCTCTTTCCCACCTTCGGCACAGCAAAGGTTGTGTTGACGGGCAATCACAATGGAGTTGTGTTGGATGGGTTTGATGTTGAGGCAGTATTTGCCCGCAAAGAGGTTTACACTCCCGGCTCCCGTAAACCCGAAGTATTTCCCGGCACAATTGAGGACGATGCCTACCGCCGTGATTTCACGACCAACAGTCTCATGATGAATCTGACGACAGATGAAATCTTGGACATCACGGGGCGGGGTAAGACGGACATTAAGGCGGGACTTATTCGCACAACAAGTCCTCCTGACGAAATTTTCGGGCAGGATGCCCTACGTATGTTCCGTGCTATCCGTTTTGCCACGAAATACAATTGGCAGATTGACCCCGAGACATGGGAAGGCATCAAGAAGAACTTGAACAATCTCAGCAACACTTCTATGGAACGTGTGCGTGATGAATTGGACAAAATCCTTGTGACCAAAGACCCAACTCGTGGCATTCGCCTGCTCCGTGATGTTGGGTTGCTATCTCATGTTTCCCCAGAACTGCAACGAGCAGTTGGTATGCTTCAGAATAAGCATCACAAGCACGATGTATTTGACCACACAATGGAAGTGCTCAAAAATACAAAGCCCGAACTCATTCAGCGTTTGATGGCACTTTTTCATGACATTGGCAAGGTTGTTACCCGTGAGGAAACCCCAACGGGAGTGCATTTTATTGGACATGAAGATGTGGGTGAAGAAATCGTGGACAGAACCATGCGTGCTTTGAAATATCCAGTTGAACTCATTGATGCTGTAAAGATTGGCGTCAAGTATCACATGCGCTTGAAGCACGGTAAGGACGACGCTACTATGTCGGACTCCACCCTGCGTAAGTTCAAAATTGCCCTTGGAGACCAACTTGAGAATGCGCTGGATGTTATTCATGCCGACAACATTGCTCATGCAGATGCTTCGGTAATGCCCAATCAAATTGAGAGGGTCCGTCAACGTCTCAAGACGCTTGATGTGCAAGTCAAGAAGCCAAACCTACCCATTAACGGAAATGACCTTATTGCTCTTGGCGTCAAGCCGGGACCGATCATGGCAAAACTGCTCGGTGCCGTCACAGATGCTTGGTATGAGAATCCGAACATCACCCGTGATGATGCACTTGCTATTGTGCGACCAATGATATGATTAAGCTCAAGGAAATCATGAACGAAGTTAGCGAGCCGTTTGAGGACGAAATAGATGACCTCGAAGGCAAGGACGCTATTGTTCAATTTCTTGTTGCCCAAGGTAAAGAACCCCAAGTCATTCAGTTGGGTAAGGATGAGTATGTCATCTATGATGACAAAATCATAGACCCAGAGTTCCCCCAAGTCCAAGAAAAGAGGGAGTGGTTATATGACCACAGTGCTTGGCGTCTTCGGGAAACCCTGAAAGACATGATTGAGGAAAGGTTCAACAAGAACTTTTGGGAAAGACCTGAAGTACTATATCATGGAACTCCGCTCGAAAACGTTGAGACTATTCAACAAGACGGGTTGAAAATGCAACATAAGAGTCGTGGTCTTTCCAACCGCAGCATTACACGGGCAGTATTTACAACCCAAAGTCCTGATTATGCTCAGTATCATTATGGTCCAGCGGTATTTGAAATCAATACCCCACAGATGAAGGTGGACGGATTCGTGCCTCAAGTTGTTAAAGAACCCAATCACACCGAGAGTGATGTTCTTAACTTCTTGGCCAAGAAGATTGGGGCATGGTCGGACGAACGAGATTTGGCACAGGCGGATTCCGAGGGCACAACCGATGATACTGTTATCATTTACGCCAATATCCCACCCAAATACCTGAAACTGCTGTAACTCAGGTCTTCTATTATTCTACATTCATATCCTCCGAAGAGATATTTATCTTTGGTGGAATATGATTGAACTGGCGTCCCTTATCAATGAATTGAGGGTAGTTGACCTTGCAAAAAACGAGGATGAGACTACCAAATACTTCCTGCTGTACAAGGACAAACTCTTCATTCTTGATGATAGCAGTCCCTTCCGAACCATCAATTCCCGCATAAAAAGGCATGTTTATCCACACCCCGGCATCAACAAAGATAAAGACTACAGATGGGGTCCGATGGCAACGGATGATCTGAATGATTTTCTCACTCGGATGGCAGAACTTGCGCCCGACGTTGTGGCAGGCGAATACTATCCCGACTCCCGATCCATTGTAGTATGGAATATGAGTGAGGTTCAGCCACGAACTTCTATCAATGTCAAGAAAATTGTCAAGCAACTTGGGGTTGATAATGTAACATTTCGTCATAGGGACGAACCCAAGACTGATGACAAAGAGATAGAATACCCTCCCGAAAAACTTTTGGGAGGCATTCCAGATGTCTTTTTTCATGGAACAAACAGCAATGCATTGAAAGACATTCTGAAGTTTGGTCTTGACCCCGGCAGAGGTCCATCCCGCTTTGCATCACGAAACATTTTCCATAACGATCATGTCTTTCTATCTGCAACCTTCCAAGAGGCACTTTACTACGCCTTCAATGCTCAGAGACAAGACAAAAGGCAATCGTGGAGCAACTTTCCTATAGTTATTGAGTTGGAGATACCCGACAAGGATTTGTTGTACCCTGATTATGATGCTGATGTGAGCACCACAAGTAAGCGATATTTTCCAAAATTCCAGTCGGACCCTATTACGAAGTCATCCATGAAATCTATGGGAATCTCTCGTGAAACGGGTAAATGGTCTTACAAAGGTAGAATTCCGGCGTCACATATTCGTTGGGTCTATTATTATAAACCTTTTCAACATGTGTGGAAGAAATCGAGACCCGAAACTTGGACAAAACTTTTGATGAATGCGGATTGGGAAATGATTGGTCACAGACTCGGACTGTTTTCGATGGACCAACTATAAAATAAGCGGGATTGCCCGCCAGAACGATATTTATAATATGCCTAGCAACTGTAGCTCAAGCATCTGTTATCTGTGGGGAACTGCCAACGTCCAGTGGAAAAATGCCAACTGGACGTGGAATGATTGCCAACTCGTAAGAGATATATGCGAAACATGGGGTTGCACGCCGTTTTTATGGAAGAATGCAAATTGGCGTTGGTCTGAGTGCTCGGGGTCAATACCGCCGATACCAGTTGTAAGTATAGGTAATCAGCCGGGTATTGATGCAACAACTTTGATTCAACCTTGGTTGGAAGAGCCGTGGAATCCGTATAGAACAGGTTCTTTGGACAGACAGAAACGTCTGGTAAAATTAGTTTGTAAAGTGAAAGGTCAAAGATACGAAGAAGAAAAAGAAATGAAAGATTTTAACGTATCTGTAGATGACATCAGAATGGTGGTTAAAGCGGTTGCTAACATCGATCTGGATTTAAGACTGGAGGAATAAATGCCATACAAATTATACACGGACAAGAATGAATCCTTTGAATGCGAAGTTTCTGTAAAGAATGCCTCGCTCAAGGGTTCGGTAGCACGCCTAGTAGTCGAATCTGCTGAAGGCGTCAACTTCGTGTTCAATGGCAAGATAGAGGGGGAGAAGTGTGTTGTTCCTATCCGAAGATTGAAAGGTCTTTTGGATGAAAATGCAAGAGGTAACATGTTTCTCGAAGTCATAGTTGAAGATACTTACTTCAAACCGTGGAATTCCGATTTTACAGTGGAAGAGCATACTTCCGTAAAAGTAAAAGTTAATGAGACAAAAACATCCAACAAACCAATCATTCAAGTTCGTGTTCCCGCCGCAAAAA
>Ga0315288_10006482_pt1 | contig 14839 bp, 10 predicted proteins | sample YL17G11_20_MG_FD_203454 | JGI IMG/M metagenome (GOLD analysis project Ga0315288, IMG submission 203454) | Sediment microbial communities from Yellowstone Lake, YNP, Wyoming, USA - YL17G11_20 | ecosystem: Environmental > Aquatic > Freshwater > Lake > Sediment | place: USA: Wyoming | collected... | reverse complement strand
GAAAGTTGTGTTTTATCCCCAAGCTCCATTAACGCTATCAGGGAGAAGCTGCGGGCTATGTTCAACGAACTATTATTCACTTTGACTTCCTCTGTTTTGGAAAGAAGCGAATATACACCGAAAACCAAGAAAGCAACTCCGGCGCCTATGCCGACCCACTGGGTTGGTATGAACGCTGCAATTGTGCCACCTATCAGTGCACTTATGCCCTCGACGAGGGCGAACGCAACGATCGCTCCAACGAACACCGATTTTACTCTCTTGTTTGCGCTAAGGCACATTATCGTGACTTGTGTTTTGTCTCCAAGTTCAGCCAACGCGATGATGCCGAATGAGGAGATGAGGGGCAGCAAATCCATGCCCAAGAAACTTTGCACCGGGCTATTAAGAGTTCCTAGGATTCAGAGACCACCCCGAATGGATGATCTGAAAAAGAAAGCATCTAGATAGTAAGTAGCAGGTCTGTGAAATACATCAGGAGAATCCCGACTACAATTCCGATGAGAGTGCTCTTGGGTGATTGGGCTCTCCTCGTAAGCTCGATTACAACGTAAAGCAGGGCTCCTGCGGCCATGGAAAAGAAGAAAACACCCGCCAAATCCGAGTAGAACAAGGTCCCAAAGATGCTTCCCAGAACCGTCGGAAAACCCGCAAGAAAACCCAAAACCAAAGGTTCTCTAGCACGAAAGGGGACATCCGAAACAGGACCTGCAATAGCCATACCTTCGGTTCCATTGTGAAGAGCAAAACCCACCACCAAGACTGTGGTCAGCGCAAGTTGCCCGCCTGCGTAGGCAGCGCCAATTGCAAGTCCTTCCCCTAGATTGTGAAGACCAATAGCTACTGATATGATATAGGTTGTCAAAGGCTTGATCTCTGTTGCGCCCGCAGAAGAACCATCTTTAACATGGTTCCTCCTCGAAGAAATCCAGAAAGGAACACCGACGCCTATGACCAGACCGAACGCGAAAAGCAACGCACCATACCAAGTGTGCCCCGAAAGTCCAACCGCTTCACCTGTGACGTCAGCAAAAAGGAACAACAGTATCCCAACAGAGAAACTGACAAGAAATCTTCTTGCAGATGCAGAAAGCCTCCTGAAAAGCGCTAACGGAAGGAGTCCAAGATACACGGGTAAAAGGCCAGCAACGAAACCGAGAACAGCAGCATAGAGCAGATCAGTCATCAGGGTGAGAATATTCAAGTATTTTCTTTAATATTGATTTCGCCTAGATGTGCTAATCGGTTCATCAATTTTCCAATGTTCAAGGTTCTTCTTTCGAGAAATTTTCCCGTTCTTGATAGAATATTCGCAATAATACTGCTATGTCGTGCTTGCTTGAGGACGTTTTCCCAGCTTTACTAGCAGATCCATTGGTGCGTTGTTTCTTAGCGCGCGCGCTTGTACCTGCGAATAGTAGGGGCGACCGAAAAAGTCGTACTGCACCAGCAGACCTCGTATAATCACAACGGAATCTTCAACCTGTTTATACAACTGAGAGAGCGAGACGTTTTCATCCAGCAAATAAGCAATGTTGCTGCCTGATCTGTTTACGCTTGCCGCTCTAGGCGTACTACTTTACCTAAGCATAAAATACTAGTAACTGAACCCAACCACAATTTCTTTCCTCGGACCTAACCGCTCGCTCTCTTTAATTCATTAATCACCTAAGGTCTTCCGAAGTCATCGATTCTTTGTTCTGTCTTTGGTCGACGATTTTCTGATCTGCTTATACCTGAAGCAGTGGACCAAATGATCATTGACTAGACCCGCGCCTTGCATGAATGAATAACAAATCGTGGGTCCAACAAATGTGAATCCTTTTTTCTTGAGTTCCTTGCTCATCGCCATGGATTCCTCCGATTCTGACGGAAGATTTGAATAGTCTTTCAACGCATGGTCAATTGGTTTTTTCCCCACGAAACTCCAGATAAACGCGTCAAACGTACCAAAGACGCTCTTGACTTCGCTGAACTTACGCGCGTTGTTGACTGTGGCTTCTATCTTGGCTTTGTTTCTGATCACTTCAGGGTTACTCAGCAGTCGTGTCACATCTTTCTCAGTGTACTTGGCTATTTTTTCTGGATCAAAATTGCTGAAGGCTTTCCTCAAAGCCTCCCGTCGCTTGAGTATGAGCTCCCAGGTTAGCCCTGCCTGAAAGCTTTCCAGAACCAACAGTTCAAACAGTTTCTTGTCGTCATGCAGAGGCATGCCCCACTCTTCGTCGTGGTACTTAATGTAGAGAGGGTTGGTCGTATTCCAACATCTCACTAACTTCTCTTTCATAAAGGATAATATTAGGGCTGGTGTTTTTGAAACTTGTCACGAAGATTTTTATCAGATTTCGGACCAAAAAGCCAATGAACATGACGTGTGTCATGTCACCGTTGCAGGACCGAATCGGCTTATTGCAGCAGGCAATTCCCCTTGGATACTTCCACTTTGAATCTGCTCAGATGCAGTCGCAGCAGTTTCAATTTTGGGCACGATGACGCGTGAAATTCTGTTGACTAAGCAGAATCCTGATGGACTAGACCTGTTCTAGGATGCTTTTCAACGGAAGCAGCCTCAGCTGTGGCGTCGTTTCCATACGAATGATGCTAAACCTTTTTATCCAAGACTGATGTTTAAAAGATTCGTCACATTAATTCATGTAACTAACGAAGCTTCTGAAAGCTTTTGGAAAATGCATGCACAATTTTTGTGGCAGGAGATGTATAGAATATGCAAAACCAATCCTTTAAGGACTTGCCACTAAGCGTGGAGGTCATGAAAGGTATAGAAGAGCTTGGATTCACGGACCTTTTTCCAATTCAAGCTCAAGCCATAACCCCTTTGCTTCAAGGCAAAGACGTTATCGGTCAAGCACAAACAGGAACTGGCAAGACTGCAGCCTTCGGAATACCAATGGTTGAACAGGCAAACCCAGAGACCAGAGAAGTCCAAGGTCTAGTCTTGGTGCCGACTCGCGAACTTGCCGTGCAAGTTGCAGACCACATTCGCAGACTCGCAAAATACGTAAGAGTCCGGGTGTTGCCCGTTTACGGCGGAGAGCCAATTGAAAGACAAATTCATGCATTGAGAGGCGGCGTCCAGATCGTTGTCGGAACTCCAGGCCGAATAATCGACCTGCTTGAAAGACGCATTCTCAATCTGGGCTTCGCACGATTCGTCGTGCTCGACGAAGCCGACCGAATGCTCGACATGGGTTTCATAGAAGACATCGAATACATACTTAGGAAAGTACCCTCGAACAGGCAGACGAGCCTTTTCTCCGCGACGATCGACGAGCAAGTGATGAGGATATGCAACAGGTACATGAAGAACCCCGAAAAAATACTTGTGAGCAAGGATGAAATAGCCCTCACACAAATGAACCAATACTACATGGTCGTAAACCCTTATGACAAGCTTGAGGTTCTATTTAGCATTCTGAATGAGAACCACGTTGAGCGCGCGATTATCTTCTGCAAAACCAGATCTGATACGAGCATACTGGCCGAAAAGTTGAGAGACCGAGGGTACGATGCAAAACCCCTACATGCCGGACTGACGCAGCCGCAGAGAGATTTCGTAACCGATTCGTTCAGAAAAGGAAAGCTGAAATTCCTGGTCGCAACTGACGTAGCTGCAAGAGGGTTAGACATTCAAGGAATCACCCACATAATAAACTACGACGTGCCGCTCGAAGCGTTGGTTTACTTCCATAGAATCGGAAGAACCGCCAGAATGGGCGGTGAAGGAACAGCAATAACTCTCGTAAGCTACGGTGAACTGTCGGATTTCAACAACATAAAAGCTTTGACCAAGACGAAAATTCAGGAAATGAAAGAGTCGGAATCTTCTGTTGACGCGAGCCAACGGAGCCCAGTAGCTTACCTTGGAACGGCAAGACTGCGCTGGTAAACGAATAAACTTAAATCAACCCTCACAATTAGAAGAAACGTGCAAGAAAACCCGTTTTTGCACTCAATAGAACAGGAGTTGAAGTAGTAAATGTATGGAAAAGAGATGCACAAGGCTGTTTGCGCCGAATGTGGAAAGGAATGTGAAGTTCCGTTCAAACCAGACGGAAGCAGACCAGTCTACTGCCAAGAATGTTACGCTAAGCGAAGACCGCCGCGAAGATATTAAGCTCACAAGCTAACATCTTAACTTCGTTCCACCAACTTTTTCTTTTTTCACCACTATTAATAATAAGCAGAAGGCACATTCTTCCTTGAGGTTAAGATTCCGACTTTGCCCAAGGATCCTGTATGCGGCATAGTTCTAGATGAGAAGACTTCCAAATTCAAAATCACGTTTGGCGGTGAAACGTATCATTTTTGCAGCGTCACCTGCAAGAAGAGATTCAAGAGACACCCCCTGAAATTCGTCAAATAGGAACGAACGTGTGATTCCAAGAAACGACCGTAAACGTCAGAAGCCTATCTCCTAGGATCATGGGCAGGGCGACATTAGGCTGGACCTCAATTCACGCTAACAAGAAGGGTAGTAAGGCGAGATGCGGAACAAAGTGTCTTCAAGTGAATACCTTGCGTTTCTGAGCATGAAATACGAAGTCGATGCCGACAAGTTTTACGAAGCACTCATCTCAGCTGGAAAGAGTCAAAAATCTACATGCGGAAGCCTTTCAATCGAATGCCGAAAAGAGAAGAAAGACGGAATAGTCCTTCTAATAACGAAAGGTCCCAAGGTTGTCGCGCAGTTTCCAGTATCCAGAGAATTTCTGAGTGAGCGGACCAACCCGATCAAAGACGCAAGAAGATCTAGCCTATTAACCAGACGCGGTGCAAAGGAAAATGGACAAATGCAGCCGTTTCAGGTCAAAGACTTGAGGGCAGGAATGAAGAAGATTAACTTAAAGGCGAAGATTCTCGAGATTTCAGAGCCATTGCCTGTTGTAACTAGATTCGGGAACGTAGCGAACGTCGCAAACGCCCTGGTCTCAGATGAGAGCGGCAAAATCAAACTCTGCTTGTGGAACGAGCAAATTGGCACTGTTTCTGTTGGAGACACCGTGGAAATCGAGAATGCGAGCGTGTCAACATTCAAGGGCGAGAGACAGCTCAGGATCGGAAGAAAAGGAGTTCTCCGAATACCTCGGAATCCTGCAGCAAACTGATGTGGCGGCCGTCCCTCTGTTTCACAAATATTCACCCACAATCGTAAAGCAATTAAGCGCAGACGACAGATGAATTCGGTTATTGGAGAGACGGGAATGGCAGAAGTTAAGGCATTCGTACTTTTCAAAGTCAACTCAGGCATGGAAAAAGATGTCAGTAAACAGCTCGCAGAACTGGAAGAGGTCCAAGAAGCAAGTATAACCTATGGCGAATACGACGTCATCGCAAAAATAACAGTGAAAGACTTGCATCTTCTGGAAGATTTTCTCGCTGACAAAATAAGAAAAGTGCAGAGCGTTGTACTGACGTCCACAATGATCATAGCTCAGGAATTCAAGGGAAAAAAACAGCGACCAACGAAATAGCATCGTGTGCAGCAAACTAGTTTTGCACTGACTTTCGTCGATTTTTCACCTTCTTAAAAGGTACCCTCTAAGGTCGGTAAGAACTTCTTGAGGATTTCCTTAGAAAAAGAGTCGAGAATTCGACCTTCGTTGCGTTTGCGCTTAAATATTCCACCCTTAAATGTTGTTCTAGAATCAACGAGCCAAAAAGCAGATAGCTGGAGGCTGACGAATGAATCTAGAAGCTCTACACAAGATTAGTTATGGAATGTATATCGTCACGTCTGGAAGGGAAAAATGCAACGGTCAAATTGCCAACACAGTCTTTCAGGTAACATCAGAACCGGAGACAGTGGTCGTGTGCATCAACAAACAAAACTTCACCCACGAGTTGATTGAACAGAGCCGAATTTTCGCGATATCTGCTCTCGCCAAGAGTACGCCGCTGAGATTCATCGGCGGTTTCGGTTTCAGGACTGGAAGAGAAACTAACAAGTTTGAAGACGTTAACTTCAAAATAGGCAGAACTGGCACACGCATTGTCCTCGATAACTCAGTTGCTTACTTGGAAGCCGAAGTAACCCAAGAAATCGAAGTTGACACTCACACACTTTTTGTAGGCAAAGTAGTTGACGCCGACATACTTAACGGTGAAGAACCGATGACATACGCGTTTTATCACGAAGTGAAACGAGGAACCACACCGAGTTCGGCTCCAACTTACTCGAAAACAGAAGCAGCACGGGAGGTTAGGAGAATGGACAAATACAAATGTCTGATTTGCGGCTACGTGTACGACCCCGAAATCGGCGACCCCGACTCGGGGATAAAGCCAGGAACCTCATTCGATGAGCTTGCTGACAACTGGGTCTGTCCGATATGCGGAGCCGCGAAGGACCAATTTGAAAAAACGGAGTGAGCACCAACCGAGACACACTCCTTGTTTTTCTACTATTGTTGGGCTTCGGTGTTTAGCCAGAAGTCAGTCTTATCCGTCGGGTGTCGGTGGCGGAGGAGGCTCTAGGACGTTGTCGTGTCTCTTCTCTTTTGTAAGTTGGCCCAGCACTGCTGCTGCAATTATGATCAGTGCCAAGATGCCTAGGATGGGGAAGTAGGGTCTATAATCTTCCCAAAAGTTCGTTTCTGGCGGAAGAATAGCTCCTTCAGCCAACATGACGTATGGGATAGAATCTGGTAGCTGAACATTTTGGTCAAACTTGCCCGCGTAGAGCATCGTTAAACCGTACACGTCGAGAGTTGAAGGATAGACAATCTGATTCTTGGACGAGGTATAGTACATCAGTTCGGGTCCGTTCGATGTGGCTGACGATGAGGCATGTCCTAAACCAAGTACATGCCCGAATTCATGCATTACAACGTTCTTTACAAACAGTTTCGTCGCGGTGGCAGATACCGTGGTTATGTTTATGGTTATAGAACCTATTGGATTATGTGTGAGGGCATCCCAACTGTAAGTCGTCAATCCCACAGTATTCGAGTTCGGGGGTATGTTGTCTGCGGTAAAGGTCAAATAGACGTCATAGTCATGCGTTGCATTAACGTCGCTCACATAAAGCAGGTAGTTTATTGCGGGTAGTGAGGTGTCGTTGTAGGTTTGTGTGTAGTTCCATATGCCTTTTACCCAGTCGTCAAGCGCTTCACGAGTGGCAACTGCGTAATCTGGTGTGCTCCAATCGTTCATGTCAACGTAGACTTTCAACGGGAAATTCGACCAGCGAAACTCCTCTGTCGCAATATAGGGTGAGGACGTTGAGGGGGCCGATCGGGCCAATAGCGAATTGGAGCTCACGCAAAGTGTTATGAATACAATAGATACCAGCAATGGTTTTCTTCCAGCGTTTGAATCCGTTTCTCTCCCTCTAATAGTTGCGACTCGTCGAGAATCACTTCTATAGCCAAGTTCATAAACGTGCCTTTTCACGAATCAGAATTCAAGTTTCATATTTCACGGACAACGGAACGTTCATATTTTTGAGTGAGGATACAAATTTCAATGAGAATACGTGGAAATGAAAGGTGAAAAAGATCAACCGACAAAGATGTTTGTTTCTCTGCTATTCATTGGCCATTCTAATGTCTATGCTTCTTTTTGCTTTCGGTCAGAGTTCGCGAGTCGCGCAGAGTGGAGATTTCTCGACGATTCAAGATGCGATAAATGAGGCAAACCAAGGCGACACGGTTCGAGTCCCAGCGGGGATATATTTCGAGCATGTACTGGTTAACAAGACGATAACGCTCGTAGGCGCAGGTGCCAATGTCACGTTTGTTGATGGGGGCAATAACGGCACAATCATTACCGTGGTTGCCAGCAACGTCACAATCAACGGCTTCACACTGCGGAACAGCGGCTACGGATGGACCATGCAAGGAGTCTACGTATATAACGCTGATAATTGCAGCATCACTGACAACAGTTTCTACAACGTTTGCCACAACATAAGACTGAACTATTCACGGAATTCATTGGTGCTTGAAAACATCATAGAAAGCCCTCCAGAAGGCGGGGTTACAATGTATGGGATCAGAGTTGAAAACTCGCTCAATTGCACAGTCTCAGGAAACAACGTTTCGGTCCAAGTCGGCGCAATTCATCTTGAGAACGCCACAGGCTGCATTGTCGCCAAGAATAGGCTTTTCAACAGTGACCAAGGTATCAGGCTCTACTCGCCGTGCATGCAAAACATGATCGTTGAGAACATAATATTCGACAATCGCTACGACGGAATGATCGCCGCGATGCCCGGCAGTACGGAATTCACCGGCAACTGTATTTTTCACAATAATTTTATCAACAACACAAATACATTCATCGTACAGTTGACGGGTACACTCTGGGACAACGGTTTCGAAGGCAATTATTGGTCTCGTCACCAGAATTTAGACCTCAATAATGACGGGATCGCCGATTCAACCTACACTTTTGGCACTGAACGGGACAACTATCCTTTGATGGGCCAATTCTCATCGTTTGCAGGCTATGTCAATCAGTCTATAGATGTGGTATCCGATTCTGTGATCGAAGACTTCGCCTGCCTCGGGTCTAACGTAACTATCCTCATGCACGTGTCCAACGCCACCGCCACCCAAACAGCTGGCTTCTGCAGGATCAGAATCCCTCATTCCTTGATGAACGAGACCTACTATGTAACTGTTGACGATGAAACGCCCCCCTACGTAAACTACACCCTGCGCGATGACGGAAACAGCAGATGGATATACGTTCGTTACATGCTCACGCGTCACGAAGTAATGATAATCCCAGAATACTCCTCGGCTTTACTTCCAATAGCATTTCTCACTGTTATGGTGTTATGCACAGTTGTAGCAGCAAGTGGCATGAGAAAGAGACTCCAGGCTTAGAGAATGTCCCGATCGGACAATAGAACTTACTTACAGCAAGCTTAAAAGGCACAAAAGTGGTTAATAGTATTCTGTTTCTAGCGAAAATCCATTCCGCTTCCGACAAAGAAGAGGAGATGTCGGTTTTCACTAGAAAAAGGAGAAAGGAGAAAAAATGAAAACCATTAGATTAGTTAGTCCACCGTTTCTATGTGCCCTGATATTCTTGAGCCTAATGACAAGCGCATTTGTGGCAGTATCAAGGAACGGAGAATCCAATCCCTCTACAAACCAAATAATGGATCAACTGCCTTCTGGACAGAAGAACATGACATTCACCTCGGGCAAAACGATAAACCTGACATCTGGGACGTCAGTCACCTTCACTACAGGAAACAAGATCAGCTTCATAACAACGGTCTACATGCAATTCATGCCTGCAGCGAATCCGACGCTTGAACCCTGCTACGTTGGCATAGTCATTGGTCCTCTTCCACCTCAGGCACATCCCTGCTCTTGGTGGGAGATTCTAGACCCAACAGGCCACCCAACGGGGTTTGAATTCCACATAGACGAAGTCGGGCCGAACTGGTTCCACATCGACCAAATGTATCCAGGACCATTCATTCCACAATGGCCCGGACCTTACTCGGCTTGGTTGAAAATCGACTCTATCGATATCTGCGACATCTTCTGGGTCTACGATCCGTACGAGTATGATCCACCCGCCTGCAGTTGGTGGGAAGTGCTTGAGCCTCCACAATGGAGGGGCGTCGAGTTCCACGTAGACTACAACAACGGCAGCTGCATGTTTCACGTAGACGAAGTAATCGGAGCAACACCGCTCATATGGCCATGGCCATACTCTGTTATGGCAGAACAGAAAATAACTGAGATAGCGCCCTGCGACGTTTTCACAGTGTCGGACATTGCTTTGACACCAGAGCCGTGTACATGGTGGGAAATAGTGTATCCTAAAGCGTACTTTGGCTATGAATTCCATGCTGACACGAATTATCAAAATGGATCTTTCCACATTGATCAGGTGACTCCTGGACCTATAACTTTCCCTTCGCCACCGCCTTACCAGGTGATAGCTGAGAAGAAAATAACTACCATAGGACCGTGCACAACTCTGAGAATCTTTGACAACCCGAGCGGCGAAGTGCCAATGCAGTGTGAATGGTACGAGATAGTCTATCCAACCGCTCTCAAGGGCTATGAAGTCCATGTTGACTATTCAGACGGAACCATTGTTCACTTTGACCAGGTGCTACCTCAACAGTTGCCGAGCTTTGTGACTTACCAGATCGTACTGGAAAAGAAGATCGTGACCATCAACCCGTGCGACAACTTCATAATCGCAAGCCCAACTGCTTGGCATCCAGACATATGCTCATGGTGGAAAATAGTCGACCCACCGGAGTGGAGAGGCGTCAAGTTCCACATTGACAGTTGGCTAGGATCGAACAACGTCTACTCGTTCCACATCGACAGCATAGACCCACTGCCGCTTGGACCCGCGATTCCGCCATACACAGTGACTGCAGAACCATATGTCCCACCGCTCTACTGGAAACCCACGTTCGCTGACTATGTCCCAAGCGGAATGCCAGACTTTGACGAGAGACAAGGAGGTACATACCTGTGGCAAGACCCGTTTGGCTCTTGGAGTCACTGCGCCCCAGTCGCGGTTGCAAACTCCCTATGGTGGCTGGACTCGGAGTTCGAGACAAACACGATACCGCCGCCCGCAGTAGTCGATAGCTTCCCGCTCGTCCGCACTTATGCAACCATGCCGCCTTTCTGGGATGACCACGACGCTCGGAACGTTGCACCGCTCGTTGAGCACCTAGCCTACCTGATGGACACTGACGGCCGAAGAACGGGAATCGCCCATTCTGGAACCGTAGTACACGACATTGAGAACGGAATAGCCCACTACCTCTCTTGGACCGGAGTCAACCCGCAAGGAGACGTCAACGGCGACGGAATAGTAAACGGAACAGATCTGAACATGGTAAACGCGGCCTTCGGAAGCGTCCCTGGCGCCCCGAACTGGAACTTAGCTGCAGACATTTGGCCAGTCACTACGGGATGGCCCAGCCGAGTTGCAGCTGACAACAGTATCACTATAGCTGATGTAAACCTCGTTGCTGCCAACATGAACAAGACAGGCATGTTCTACGAACGTACGATTGCGGCGCCGACATTCGAGTACATCGAGGCAGAAGTTGAGAAATGCGAGGACGTGGAACTCACACTAGGCTATTGGAACTATGACCCGCACTCACAACAATGGTACCGAGAAGGCGACCCGATCGGACATGTTGTTACTGTTGCAGGCGTCAACTCCACCACATACAAAATTGCCATAAGCGACCCGATACTAGACGCTTTTGAGAATGGTTTAATCATGCAAGGTCATGTCCCAATTCCACACATTCACATGCCACCGGAACCGCCATACGTGACTCATAACGACGCAAAATACGTGTCACATGACATATACGACGTCACATGGATTTCTCCACCAATGTTCCCACCATGCCCAGGCGGCAACTGGACGCTCATCGGCTATCCAGGCGCGCCACAAGGCTTCATAACCGTCATAGAAAACGCGATCATCACATCGCCACTGGGTGGTCACGACGTGGCCGTCACCAACATCACAACCTCCAAGGACGGCTGCAAACCAATGCCCACCGTGCCCGACAATTCCTTCGTGAAAATAAACGTGACAACACTCAACAAGGGCAACTTTACAGAAACGTACAATGTGACAGTCTATGCAAACTCGACTGTAATTGACACCGAAATTGTATCGCTACAACTGACGGGCACTTCAACAATCTTGCACTTCAGGTGGAACACAACAGGATGGACCCACGGCAACTATACGATAAGCGCAACGGCTGGTCCTGTTGCTGGAGAAGTTAACACACTCGACAACACGCTCACGGACGGCAGAATAAAGGTAGTCATACCTGGCGACATCAACGGAGACGGAACAGTCGACATCTACGATGCAATATTACTGGCAAGCGCCTACAACGCGGTTCCCGGCAGTTCAAGATGGAACCCCAACGCAGACCTGAAAGCAGACGACATAATCGACATCTACGACGCCATAATACTGGCAAATCACTACAATCAACACGAATAGAACAAATTCCCTTTTCTTTTTTCAAACAAGCGGTTCAGGGGACTATCTGGTCCGAAATATCGAATGCGGTCGCCGGGATTTGAACCCGGGTCGTCGGCGTGGGAGGCCGATGTCCTAGCCAGGCTAGACTACGACCGCCAGTTTACAAGAACGGTGCAGAAAACAGTGTTACAGACTACACTTTTATCCCTTACTCAGAGACTTCAAACTCCAAAAACCGTGTCTACTTACACTATTCGGGGATGGGGATTTCGGGCTCCTTTGAAGCATGGGTCCTCATAGAAAGATACGCGGTAGTTATCAGAAAAGCCCCTGTCATTGCCGCAAACACATATACAAGGTTACGCATGTTCTCCAAGCTGTTCGACTGGTCTCTCAGGCTATTCTGGAGGGAGGAGTTCAAATCTAGATAACTATTCTGAAGTTGGGTCAAGTTGCCGAGCATTAGATTAAAGTTGTTCAACAGTGCTTGCAATGATTCGTTATAATTCGACAAGAGCCCTTGGTACGTCGCGTTCAAACTCGCGAAGTCTTTTTGAAGGCTATTGTACTTGTCGAGCAGTGAATTGTAGATTTGCAGGGCATTCGATGAAATCACAGTGATCGTCTGGCTTTCATCGGGATACGCAAAGTACAAGTAGGCGTTTGTCACGTTCGAAACACTCAACAGAGATGGGTTTACTTGACCCTGGTTGATGATGATAGTATATGGATAATCCATCAGAGATGTTGAAATCATCATCCTGCAGAAACCATCTGTGCCTGCCTGTCCATTTGCACTGAATGTTATCATCTTGTTTCCAGTTTCTCTTCCAGTTTCAAACGTGAAATTTGATATCGTTGAATTGCTGATTATGTCTACACTGTAGGTTCCATTTTCCTGGTCAACGGCGAACTCGGAGAAGGCTCCCATCAAAGGGTAGTAATCCCAGTACGTTGGGTCTATGCGATACGGGGCGTCTGCAATTCCGTCGCTTCCAGTCTCATTCTGATATTGGCCTGAGTAGAAATCTTGGCCTTTGTAACTGCTCCAGTAATTGCCCTCGCCGCTTTGGTTCCAGAAATTCGTTCCTCCAGTTTCTATGGTGATTTGGTCCAGAAAGTTGTTGTGATAGAAGATGGTTTCGTTGGTGTCCTGGCGAATAACGGCTCCTTCTCCATTGTTAGAAAGAGTGTTTCCGAAAAACACGTTGCGGTCGTTGATGTTGTAAAAATCGATGCCTTCACTGTTGCCAGAAATCATGTTGTTTGAAAAAACATTGTTATTGGTATTTATGAGCTCAATTCCGAATGTGTTGTCAATTATGATGTTATCCGAAAAGACGCTGCCAGAACAGACGGCAAGGAACAGTCCGTAATAGCTGCCTGCGAGCTTCGTATCATCTACGATGACACCTCCATGGTGGTCAACGACTATCGCGTTCCCTCTGATGCCCGTACTGTTGCTCATGACTGTCAAGCTCCTAATAGTCACGGAATCGCTTTGGATGGAAATCGCGTCTCCAGCGCTTAGTCCGTCAATGATAGTCGTGTCTCTGTCCTCACCGATCATTGTTAAACTCTTGTTAATTATCAGATTCTCTGCATAGATTCCAGGCGATATTATTATTGTGTCGCTTGAATTGGCATTGTCCACCGCTGCCTGAATCGATGTGAAATTGAGAGGAACGTGAATTATTGTTCCGTTCTCTGTAGAAGCCATTCCCCATCGGATGGTGTTTCCAGAGGTATTATAAGAAATAAACCAGAGCATGAAAAGACTGATTATGAGGATCGAAACATGTTTTTTCAAGGCGATCACATTTGTATCCCATAGATGTTTGAACGGTGATTTTTTGTGTCTCACCGTCTCTGGCCGAGGGCCTTGCCTAGCATGAGGGAGCACAAGATAGAGATGGGCAGTCCTGAGACAAACACTATTGGGTTGATCGTCGGTTGTAGAAGAGCCGCCAGAAGGACGGCATAGGATACGACTGCTATGAACGCGAGTGTGAAGGCTTTGATGTTTCCTCTGTTGCCTTTTTCTTGGTGGGTCACGACAGAATGAAGTAGATCTTTCATCTGTTTAATCTGTTGATCAGTAGCTAGTGTAACGAGGCTTTTGTCGCTGTCTTGGAATTTGAAGCTTGGCACTGCGTATCTCTGGAGTTGCCATGGGTTCTTTTTTGGCAAGATTCGGACTATGTTCCCTTTTTCCATTTTCTTCAAGATAGTTTGAACCTTACGCACAAACTGCAGGTCGCTAGTTTTCTCTTCTCCCCACAATTTTCTTATCAAATCTTTGACATCAGGAAACGTCAATTCCAATTCGAAAGCCGTGATTGCCTTGACTAGATTGAATTGGTATTCTCCTTCTCGAAGACGAATGCTGCCATTGACGCATTCGGCTTTGGAAGCTTCCTCAAGGAACTTGACCTCGCTAGGCGAAAGGCGACGTTGAGACAACGTGTTTTCCCTAATTCAATAGTGTCAATTGACCACGTAATAAATCTGTCGCGTCGAAAGACCATGGTCTTCAACTCTTTCAACTGTTCTGTTTACCTTTTCAACTCAGTCTACAGAAAAACGGCTTAAGTCATTCATTCACACCAATATACCAATGGTGAGCCAGATGGAGAAGTACATTGTTGATCGCAGCTTATCCTATATCCCTCTTCAAAAAAGGTATCGTCTGAGTGGCTTTCCATTGGGCAAGAAATATCGGAGTCATTTTGAAATAGTCGCTCTCATGGTTGAAGCCGTCAAGGACTGCGGACAACCTAAATTCTCCATAATGAAGCATGCAAGCATAAACTGCGGTCAGGCTGACAAGTTTCTGAGTTCCCTCACGGAAATAGGTTTT
>Ga0315288_10006480_pt1 | contig 14841 bp, 15 predicted proteins | sample YL17G11_20_MG_FD_203454 | JGI IMG/M metagenome (GOLD analysis project Ga0315288, IMG submission 203454) | Sediment microbial communities from Yellowstone Lake, YNP, Wyoming, USA - YL17G11_20 | ecosystem: Environmental > Aquatic > Freshwater > Lake > Sediment | place: USA: Wyoming | collected... | reverse complement strand
TTTCTACCTGGCGTTTGCCGGTTTAAGAGATGACCAAAACCAGGCTCACCACCAGTAGTGAGTTTCACAACATGCATTTCATCTAGCAGTTTAATAAGCCGGTTCGGATATATTATCTTTTGGCGACTGCTGTGCTGTGATGGATGACTCTTAACGCCCGGGGTGCGTATTGTCTGGCTGGACGAGCGAAAGCTCATTCAGATGGGATGCATTGATGGGCGTTCTCATACAACTCTGGGAAGATGGAGCCACTATTCTTGCTCTTCATCGAGGATTTCTACACAGCACCTTCTCGGTTCGAGAGAAAATTCATATTGCTTAACACCGTAGAGGGGCACGATGGACTGGATAAACACAATACAGCGTTTGACGCCTCCGCTTCTTCAGGAATCGGTAAGGCACGTCAAAGGGGGCTGTCAAATAGGCGGTTCTCCACTCATTATGACTGCCCCATCCATTGGTTCTTATAGCCAATATCATGAGGATCTTATCATCGATGCCATCCTGGGGTGCCATAAAGAGGGATTCTACATCGATGTAGGTGCCAATCATCCACAGATACTTAGCAACACCAAAAGATTCTACGACAAAGGGTGGCGTGGTGTGAATATCGAGCCGAATCCAACTATGTTTGGTCTCTTACAAGAAGAACGAAAGAATGACGTCAACTTGAATATCGGCCTTGGAAGAGAGAAGGGAGAGCGAGATTTCTTCTTGCTTGATCCCGACACGCTCTCGTCATTCAATCCTTTGGCGGTAAAGAAGATGCTAAGATCTCCCGGGATAAGATTGGTGTCAACCTCGCACATCGAGGTGAACACTTTGGATGATGTCTGTGAGCGGTACACGTCCGGGCGGACCATAGACTTCATGTCCCTCGATGTTGAAGGCTGTGAAGATGAAGTAATAGCTGGGGGAGATTGGCAGAAATTCAGACCTAGATTGCTATTGATGGAAATCAATCAAAGAGGCGAAGGGTTGATTGAAACACTGCAAAAAATAGGTTATCGTCTCGTTTTTTCCAATGGGACTAATGGTATATTCATGGATGATGAGCTGAAGCCTCAATGAATGAGCAGTTGGACGGACACTTGTTACGATTCAGTCAGGCGAGGGTTCGATGAGGCGCGGGTCACAGGCGCATCACCCTTCACTAGAGAGGACGATGAATAACCAAACGTGAGCCGCAGCCCCCCACAGATGTGTGCCAACCTGGTCCAGTACGTCTCCTAGGTCCTTCACGACTTCCATGATCGTAGATGTTGGGTGCAGGTATTTCGACATCGAAGACCCCTTTAGCTCTCCTACATACGGGCTGAAGTGGTTGGCAGGTATTCGCCGAATACCTTCGTTCAGGTCATTGGTCTGGTCAAAGGCCACTGGGACTGCGGCACTCACCCAGTACCGGCGCATGTTGTCTGTTTGAGAACCGCTGCCCGATTCGTCAATGTATATCGCGTCGCCGTAGGTCGCCATGTTCTCAGGATGGAGCGGAGCGGGGCATCGAGTGATGAAGGTGCGGACTACGGGTAGTCGGAAGCAATTGCCCGCGAGGATGCCGCTCTTAGGTTCAAATCGGGTTCCAGAATGTAGGCGGTTGAAGAGACGGTATTGCTTCGCGTCGAACAATCAGGGCCGCCTGTTGTCGGCGGAGATGAGATGCCGATTCTCTTAAGCACAGAAGGTGCGAGTCCTTGATTGCGAGGTGAAGGATGTCAAGATCATTGCTGCGAGGGGCTCGGGAAGACCCAAACGGGGCACAGAGATCATCTCTTCTCCTGCCTAGATTCTTCCGCAGCTAACCTAAGGTCCGCTTCGACCATTATCCTGACGAGCTCCTTGAACCTGACGTTTGGTGTCCATCCGAGGACCTGTTTTGCCTTAGTCGCGTCGCCTCTCAAGTTCGTGAAATCGGCCGGCCTCATGTAATCCGGGTTCATCTTCACGATCCCGTCGGGATTCTTCACGCCTGCCACCTCGCATGCCTCCTTGAGGAACTCGCGAACGGTGTGCAGCTCGCCTGTGGCGATCAGAAAATCATCCGGCTGCTCCTGTTGCAGCATCCTCCATGCCGCATCCATGTATTCGGGAGAGAAGCCCCAGTCGCGCTTGGCATCCATGTTGCCAAGTTCGATGTATTCTTGGAGTCCCAGAGCGATCCTAGCGATGCCGATCGAGATCTTCCTAGTCACGTATTCTGCTCCCCTTCTTGGGGATTCGTGATTGTACATTATCCCGTTGCTCACGAACATGCCGTAGTTCTCGCGGTAGTATCTTGCAGACATGAACGCATAGACTTTCGCGATGCCATATGGCGTTCTCGGATGGAAAGGAGTGTTCTCGTTCTGCGGGACGATGTCAGTCCCTCCGAACATCTCGCTCGAAGAGGCTTGGAAGATGCGAGCTTTCGGTGCATGGCTCTTGGAGGCTTCCATTAATCTCATCCCGCCTAGGGCACCGACTTCGCCTGTCAGAACTGGTTGCTTGAACGACGAGGCAACAAAGGACGGGCCGGCTAGATTGTATATCTCGTCAGGAATGGCGGTCTTCACCGCTTGATCTAAAGAAGGCTGGTCGAGTAGGTCTCCTTCAAGTAGTGTGATCCTGTCCTTGATCGCGCTGAGCCTGATCAGACTGGAAGTGCTCATTCTTCGAACGAGGCCATAGACGGTGTAACCTTTGTCCAGCAGGAGTTCTGAAAGGTAGGAGCCGTCCTGTCCCGTAATGCCCGTGACGAGCGCTGTATTCGCCATTGTGCTCCTCGCTATTGCCAAGCCACTTCATAAACTCTCGCGGTATAACTTTAATCACCTAGGTGAGATATGTCCTGATTGCTCAGGACAATTGACGAGTAGCAGGAAAGCGCTCGATCTTGGGGTGAGAAGATGAAGAAAGCGTTAATCACTGGAATCACAGGGCAAGATGGTTCGTATTTGGCTGAGCTTCTACTCTCAAAGGGGTACGAAGTCCATGGGATAGTGCGAAGAGCGAGTACGTTCAACACCTCGAGACTCAACCACATCTACGCGGACTTCCATAAGGAGGGTACAAGGCTCTTCCTTCACTACGGCGACCTTTCTGACTCGGAGCAGATCTCCAGCATAATCTACAACATAGAGCCAGAGGAGGTCTACCACCTTGGGGCTCAGAGTCACGTCAGAGTGAGTTTTGACACGCCGACGTATACAGGAAACATTACTGGACTGGGAACGGGGCGCCTGCTCGAGGTCATCAGGAGGAGCAAGCTTCCTATCAGGTTCTACCAAGCCTCCAGTTCGGAGATGTTTGGTGCTACGAAACCGCCTCAGAGCGAATCGACGCCTTTTCAGCCGAGGAGTCCATATGCGTGCGCGAAGGTGTACTCCTACTGGATGGTCAAGAACTACCGTGAGGGATATGGGATGTTCGCCTCGAACGGGATTCTGTTCAACCATGAGAGCCCTAGGAGAGGAGAGACTTTCGTCACAAGAAAGATCACCAGGGCGGTTGCTGGTCTCTTGGCAAAGACGCAAGATGCTCTTTACCTTGGCAATCTAGAGGCGAAGCGTGACTGGGGATATGCCCCTGAGTATGTCGAGGCCATGTGGAGGATACTGCAGCGGAAAGAACCTGATGACTACGTCCTAGGAACGGGTCAGTCGTATCCAGTTAGAGAGTTCCTTGACGCAGCGTTCTCGTATGCGGGCTTGGACAGCGGGAAGTTCGTGAAGATAGACAAGCGCTACTTCAGGCCGACTGAAGTGGATTTCTTGGTGGCTGACGCATCGAAGGCTAGGCGCGAACTCAAGCTTGACTTGAGGATCGGGTTCAAGGATCTCGCGCGGATAATGGTGGATGCTGACATGCGGGCTGCTGGTCTGAAGCCAATCGGCGAGGGAGACAAGATACTTCTCAAGACGTTCCCCGGCAGATGGTGGAAGGCGGACTGATATGGGCTATTGGGACGACAAGCGCGTGCTGGTGACCGGCGGTGCTGGATTCCTCGGCTCATTCGTGACCGCGCAACTCAGGAAGAGTGGCGTCTCTCAGTCCAACCTCGTCGTTGCGGACATCAAGGATGCAGACCTGAGGAGGACGGAGGAGTGCCAGAGGGTCGTGCGGGACATAGATGTCGTGATTCACCTCGCCGCCAAAGTCGGCGGGATAGGCCTGAACCGGGAGATACCGGGCACGCTGTTCTACGAGAACGCTATCATGGGAATACAGATGATGGAAGCCGCGAGGCTCGCGGGCGTGAAGAAGTTCGTCGCCCTTGGCACAATATGCGCATACCCGAAGTTCACGCCGGTACCGTTCAAGGAACAGGACCTGTGGAACGGATACCCCGAGGAGACGAACGCTCCCTATGGCCTCGCCAAGAAGATGCTCCTGGTGCAGTCGCAAGCTTACAGGCAGCAGTACGGCTTCAACTCGATCTACCTCCTGCCAGTCAACCTCTATGGGCCAAGGGACAACTTCGACCCGAGGTCATCCCACGTCATCCCAGCGCTCATCAAGAAGTTCGCTGACGCCAAGGAGGGGGGCAGGGACAAAGTCGAGGTCTGGGGCACGGGGAATGCGTCGAGGGAGTTCCTGTATGTCGAGGACGCTGCCGAAGGCATATGCCTCGCCGCGGAGAAGTACGACGGTCCCGAACCAGTGAACCTCGGCGCGGGGTTTGAGATCAAGATCAAGGATTTGGTCGAGCTCATAGCCAAGCTGATGGACTTCGGAGGAAAGATCGTCTGGGACAAGTCGAAGCCTGACGGGCAGCCCCGGAGGATGCTCGACGTCTCAAGGGCCGAGAAGTTGTTCGGATTCAGGGCGAGAACGAGGTTCGAGGACGGGCTGAAGGCAACGATTGATTGGTATCTTGAAAATGGGGGATAAGCCGGATTGATGCCCCTTGGGAGACTCTTGCAGTTGTCTGGACAAGTGGACTTCCTGAGGCCCTACGTCGGCATTATCAACGCGGTTATCTGGAGAGTGAATGGCAGACCCATGCCTCCGCCTCCATACGTGAAGCATGCGATACTCAGGAGACATGCTAGGGAGTTCAATTTGGACATCTTCGTCGAGACCGGGACATACCAGGGAGACACAGTGTATGCCATGCGACGTGTATGCAAGAGGATATACTCGATTGAGCTAGGCAAGGAGTTGGCCAAGAAGGCACGCCTGAGATTCTCAAGGAATGCGAACATCCAGATACTCGAAGGAGACAGTACCGTGATCCTTCCGCAGATCCTGAAGTCGATAGACGCCCCGTGTCTGTTTTGGCTAGATGCCCATTTCTCTGGTGGTATCGCCGTTGCCGGGTCGTCTCCCACACCGATTCTTGATGAGGTGAAGGCCATCATCGAACACCCGGTGAGAAGACACGTGGTTTTGGTGGACGATTCCCGTTTGTTCGTAGGCAAAGAGGGCTACCCCACGTTGGAGCAGTTGAATTCGTTAATAGCAGGCACTCGCGCAGACATCATAGTGGATGTATCCTGTGACATCATCCGTCTGCGGCCAGGTCAATGAGTTGCATCAATGGCCGGTCGCTAGATTTGGAGCGTAGATGCGAATAGCCCCGATGTCGAACCGGACCTGAGAGCTCAATCTTCTAGTTCTTCATCGAGGACTTCTTTTGAACGGGCCGCCAGAAGCTGTTAAATAGCCATCCAGTTCCTTTCGAAGCATGCCTGACCCGGTGAGCGGAAAGACCGACGCGCGTAGGAAGGGTAGGGTCCTGTTCGTACACCCGACCAAGTCGGCCTTCATCCAATCGGACATCGACCTCCTGAGCAGGCATTTCGACATGCGCGTCGTGGACGTCGGCTCACGAACGAGAAGCGTGCGGAACATGGTCGGGGCTTTCTGGGAGCTGTTGAGAGGAGCCGTGTGGGCAGATGTCGCATTCTGCTGGTTCGCAGAAAGGCACGCCAAGTGGGCGGTTCGAATAGCGCGGATGTTGCTCAAGCCGTCGGTGGTCGTAGTTGGCGGATATGAGGTCGCCAATGTTCCTGAGATCGGGCACGGATCCCTGCTGGATCCAAAGAAAGCCAGGATGGTGAAGCACGTGCTGGAACGAGCTACCACGGTCCTTGCGGTTTCGGAGTTCACCAGACAGGAGATCCTCGCCTGTTCAAGACCCAGACGCGTCGAGGTCTTGTACAATGGCGTCGACACCGAGAAATTCAGGTCCACGCCGCCAAAGGAGGACCTTGTGGTCACCGTGGGGACGGTCAGCAAGCGCACAGTCAGGTTGAAGGGCATCGATACCTTCGTGGCCTCGGCGGCATCAGTTCCCGATGCCCGATTCCTTGTCGTTGGCCCGTGCTCAGAAGATGTCTCCGAGCAGCTTCGGCAGGGCGCTCCTAAGAATGTGTCCTTCCGCGGGTTCGTGCCACACGAAGACCTCCTCGAGATATATGGCAAGGCAAAGGTGTATTGCCAGCTGTCAAGGTACGAGAGCTTCGGGGTAGCACTCGTCGAGGCCATGAGCTGCGAGTGTGTTCCGGTGGCGACGAAATGCGGTGCGCTTCCCGAGGTCGTTGGAGACGTCGGATTCTTAGTGCCTTGGGAAGACGTTCAATGCGCCTCCAAGGCGATTCAGCAGGCCCTCAGGACTCCTGACGGCAAGAAGGCAAGAGAGCGCGCCAAGAACATGTTCTCGACGGAGATCAGAGAGCGGGGACTCGTCCGAATAGTCGATGGACTGATTCGCGGGCAAAGCGATGGATGAGTTACCGAGCAGCAGGACCTCTCCGTGCTTCTTCCTCAGCCAATATGCTTGTTTCGTCACGAAGGGGGACCCCTCCTCGGTGACTCATAAGGGGATTCTTAGCTGCATTCAGCGTGACATCTAGTAGATCACGGCAATGTCTTCCGGGCGCACAAAAAGAACGTGCGTGTCAGAGAGTCCAATTCCGCCTGGTTCAAGATGCTCAATAATCTCGTCGTGGTCCTTATCGGAGTCGACGATTTGCTTGTTCCTGACCGCCATCCACTTATTGAGGTGCGTCCTGCGAAGGTCGTCAAGGTTGTCGTAGAACCAGAGTCTGTCGTTCGCGCAGTCCTCTATGCCTTTCTGGAACTCCTCGAAAGTCATTCCCCATTTCTTGTCGTCCCAGTTTGAAGAGCTCATCTCATCCACCATGTGATCAGAGGACGTGCCAGGCTAATCCTGCTGCGCATTACAAGCAACTGGAGCGTTGTCTATTTCAGCCTTTGCGGGATTGCACGAAAAGGCTCTTAACCCTCGAAGCGCTCCCTTGACTTGTTCAAATCGAGGGTTCCAGTGTCCGAAAAGAAGAAGCTCTTGATAGTGGGTGCGTCCGGTCTTCTCGGAAGTAAGATCATGTTCCAAGCGCCATCGAAGTTCGATGTCGCAGGGAGCTACAACCCACAGGTTGACGGCAAGAGCGCGTGGCGGCTGGAACCTCTTGACATCGGCTCCAAGGAGGAGGTCGAGAAGCTTTTCGAGAAGGCGAAGCCCGAGGTAGTCATCCTGTGCGCAGCGATGACGAATGTCGACGCGTGCGAGAAGCAACCGTTGATAGCGAACAGGGTCAACGCGACGGGCCCGGAGCTTGTGGCCAGATCATGCAAGAAGACGAACGCAAGACTCGTTCATGTCTCCACGGACTACGTCTTCGATGGAGCGAAGATGCGGAAGTACACAGAGGATGACATGACCCGTCCAATATCGGTCTACGGCTCGACCAAACTCTCGGGAGAGAAGGCGGTATTGTCCACACTGCCTGATGCCGTCGTGGCGCGCCCGGCCGTGCTCTACGGTTGGAATCCGTTAGAGGACAAAGACAATTTCGTAACCTCGGTCATCAAGAAGATCAGGAAGGGGGAGAGGGTGACGCTGTTCGAGGACCAATGGATCTCACCCACGTTCGCGGACGATCTCGCGAGGGCCCTCCTCGAGCTGGCGGGGATGGATGTGAAAGGCGTATGGCACGTGTCAGGTCCAGATTGTCTGGACAGGCCAACCTGTGGCCGCATGATCGCGAAGGTTTTCGATTTGGATGAGAAGCTTGCGGTTCCGGTGCCGTCGAGCTCGGTCTCGTTGCCTGCCAAGAGGCCGAAGTACTCATGCCTCGATGTGTCCAAGGTCGAGAAGTTGCTCGGCAGGAAGATGATGTCCTTCGAAGAAGGACTCAAGACCATGAGGAAGCAAGAGCCGAAGAAGAGATAGCGAGTCTTCCCGAGTAGGAGCCTATTTCTGATGTTCTCGCATTCCTGCTCTTCAAGGGAGACTCGTCATGAGGGGGATCAAGTGCAGTCCGAAGTACAAAGTGCTCTCGGATGATCAGGTAGACGCGGTACACGAGGCTTCATTGGCCATCCTCGAGAGGACGGGCATCAGGTTCGATAGTGAGGATGCAAGAAAGAGGCTTCTGAAAGCCGGCGCTTCTAGCCATTCCACAAGAAAAAGCGTCATCACATTCCCGAGATCGTTGGTCGAGGACGCGATCAGGAAGGTGCCCAAGCACGGCACGTACTACGCTCGAGACCCGAAGCAGGACATCGAGTATGACGGGGAGCATTTGTTCCCGTATGCCGGAGGAGGCGACCCGAAGATCCTCGACCTCGAAACCGGTCGGTCGCGATTGTCGACCTACACGGATGTCGAAATGGCGGCTAGGTTGGGCGACGCGCTCGAGAACAGCACCTACGCGTCCAGTCTTGTGATGGCCAACGATTTCCCTTCGGGATTGGTCGTCCCGAAGACGATGGAAGCGACCATGAGGAACTCGACCAAGCCGGTGCCAGGATACGCTCCTAACAAGGAGACGGTGGACGTCCTCGTGAAGATGTGGTCATGCGTCTCAGGAGGGGTCGATGAGCTCAGGAAGAGGCCGCTCTTCAGCTTGTCCAGCTCGCCCAGCAGCCCGCTCACCTATGGTGAGAACAACTGCGAGGTCCTGGTCAGGAGCTTGGAGTGCGGGGTTCCGTTCAGTCCGGTGCCGTGCCCGATCTGCGGTGAGACGGGACCGATGACTCTGAGCGGCAGCTTGGCGCAGCAGAACGCGGAGATACTCGGCGGATTGGTGCTCATGCAGACAGTCGAATCGAGTCTGCCAGTCACGTACTCGGGCAGGGTCTGCTTCATGGATCCTCGGACGGGAAGAGATCTGTGGGGAGGTCCCGAGTCGGCTCTCATCAACGTCGCCATCATACAGATGGCACACAAGTACGGGATGATATCCGACGCTTCTGGCATGGCCTCAGACATCACGAGGTGGGACATGCAGATGGGGCTCGAGCTCATGATGACCGTGTTGCCTCCGGCCTTGGCAGGCGCTGAGAGCCTCTCTGGAATCGGAGGTGGCTGGGAGGGCGCGAGTAGCTTCGAATTGATGGTCATAGGCAACGAGGTCTTCAACGACGTCTCGCGGATCATGCGCGGGATCGATGTGGACGACGGCAGGCTTGCCGTCGGCTTGATCGACAAGGTTGGACACATGGGCAACTTCCTCGCGCAGGCACACACGATGGAGCATGTGCGCAAGGGGGAGGTCCGAGTCTCCTCCTTGTGGGACAAGCGCACATCTGACCGGACTGCGAAAGAAGGGTTCAAGCCGCTCCAGGAATCCGCAAGGGATCGCGTCAGGAGCATTCTGAAGGAGCACGTGCCAGATCCTCTTGACAGAGACGTCGAGAGAGACATCGAACGAGTGCTTAGGGATGCTCAGAAGACGCTCCTGAGATGATCCCCGTGCCATGTCGCGGATCAGGCGGGAGAGTCATTCCAGGCTTCGTATTGAGAAGGTCCAAAGTAGATGTACTCCCTCGACCGATTGCCTGTCCAAGGAGCTGCTGAGGATGAAGACCCGAACAATACGACAGACTGTTTTCTTCGAGGCGTCGCCTCACGATGTGTACGAGGTGCTCATGGACCCGCGTAGGCACGCGAAGTTCACCGGCGGCAAGTGCAAGATAGTCAGGAAGGTCGGAGGGAAGATCGACATCTTCGACGGCTACATCACTGGCGAGAATGTCGAGCTCGTGCAGGACAAGAAGATTGTGCAGTTGTGGAGGCCGGATGAAGGGGATTGCTGGCCCTCGCACCACTATTCAAAGGCGACATTCGCATTGAAGCCCGAGAAGGGCGGGACCCGATTGACCTTCACCCAGTCTGGCGTTCCCGTGGAGTGCGGGGACAGGTTCGACATTGGCTGGAGAGAGCACTATTGGGAGCCCATGAAACGAATGCTCGAGCGCGGGACGAAGAGTGTCTGAGGTCAGCCTGGTCACTCGTCTTTGCTTCTTCGTCTGATCAGCACAAGTGCAATCGCAACGAATCCCACGATCGGCAGAAGTAGATCATGGAACTCGGGAATAGGGGCCAACGTGTCCCTCAGGAATATGTCGTTCGTGTCGTTCAGGACGTCGTCGAGCGGCAACCAGTAGGGATCGAACGTGCCTCCTGGTCCCTGGGTCGCATTCGTTGGCAGGATGCCAATGTCGTTGTACTCTGGCCACGGATCGTAGATGAGGCACCTGTCATCGCTGGTGTCAACAAGCGTGTCGCTGTCGTCCCACCCGGCTATGACCTTTGCGTGACCCATGTCTGCCTTGTATGTTGAGCCCGGGTACAGCCCTGATTGATTCGTCGGCCACCCATCTCGATCCAGCCAGAGGACAGGATAGCCTTGCGCGATGTACTGAGCGAGCAGAAATATGGTCAGAGGATTGGTCGAGTTGTGTTCTATGTATGCGCACCCCAGTGACCACTGGAAGGCCGTCTGGACCTCTGTCGGCCTGCCTCCTGTACCATCGAACATGCCCACACCGTGGGTCTCGATTTGACCGTTCTTGTTGATTTCGCCAAGGGTCGACTTGCCGCAGTCATAGATGTTGTCCTGCACTATGAAATTGCCACCTTGTCCCCTGTAGACTGCGATCATGGATATGCATGCGGGAGCGCAGTAGCATGAGCAGTGTGGGCAGTCGTCAGCTGTGCCGTATATTCCGTCCACGCCTCCCGCATCGTTCCATGCATGCGCTGCATTGATCGGACAGATCGGGGGGATTCCCACAGCACATGGCATGACGGAATCCTTGTGCTGGCAGTTCAGCACCAGAGGCAACGTGAGCGTCGCTTCCATCTGGGCTGGTGACGATTCTCTCCCATTTCCAGGAAGGCAATTGAGAATAGCGAAAGCAATCCCGGAACTGACAAGCAAAATGACGACCACCACTGCAACAGGCTTCAACCCCTTCTTGCGCGTGTCCTCCCACTCGTGAGGTTTCGCTCTGCTCTGCCCATTCCCAAATAGCCCCAGCTTTGCTGCGCTCATCGAACACCACCCGGCTCAAAGGGGAGAATCGAACTGGACAGTACTTAAGGTTGACGAATCTGGGAGACAGGATCTCATGTGACTACTTCTTGAACCTTCTCGCCAAGAGGACTATCGCGAAAACAGACGCGACAGCTGGAAGCAGATCGAACTCGGGCATCTGCGCACTGACGCCGGGTTGGTAGACTGCGAGATAGAACCTTGCACCAGACATTGTGACATTCTTCGGATGCTCGATGATGATCCCATCGTTCGGCGTCCAATTTCCACTCCTCCAGTCCTGCACCATCAGATCCGTCCCATCGTATGCTACAGGTCTGCTGGAGTTGACGTAGGTCGTTGTCTGGCCGTTGAAGGCCACCAAGGTTTGGCCGCGATAGAAGATACTGCTCACGAGCTTTCCGTTGCTTTCTGCGAGCGCGATCCACGCATTCGTCCCGCTTGAATTCAGGAGGATGCCCGAACCAGCATAGTAGGTTGCAGAGTACCGCGAATCCATCCTGTAGTCTCCGAATTGCACAGTACTGAAGTTGACTTGCAGTTGAGCCGTGTCGAAGAAGAGAGCGGTCCCGTTGCTGACCGTCCTTGTCGAGGTGTGGTTGAGCGCGTAGACCTTGAACACGTAGCTGTTGTTCACTGGAGCGGGCGCAGCGCTTTTGATGCTGGTCTCGCTTGCATTGCCGAGAATGGAATGAAGAAGCGGAGCGAGTAGGAATACCAAACCGAGAAGGGATACTGCGACAATAGCACGGTTCTTGTGCCTGCCGGCTTTCCTGACGTCTTGAACAAGGAGATCTGCAACGAACCCGGGATTCGGCGAAGTGAATGGCGGCACATAGCTATACTCCGTCCCTTGACTACTAGGAGCCCGCTGGCACGATTATCAGCCTATCATTATCGATACGAGTAAAACAGGGGTCGTAGAGCCGTGAAGGCGATTCAACTCGGGTCTTCGCATCGAGATGGTTCAACATACGATGATCCGATCGGTCTCTACGTCTGTCCAAGATGACCTTTCTCAGCAAGGTAGTCCCCGAGCGCGTCGCTCCATGGTCTCGGCTTCATTCCATACTGAGCTAGCTTGTTGGTCTTCAGCGCCGAGAAGATCGGCCGTTGCGCTTTCGTCGGGAATTGGTCTGCCTTGGTCGGGGTCAGCGTAGGCTTCAGGCTCGTCATCTCGAAGATGGTCCTGGCGAAATCGAACCAAGAGCAAGAACCTTCGTTCGCGGCATGGTAGGTCCCATAAGGCAGGTTCGATTCGAGCATCTTTCTCAGGGTGGAGCTCGCATCTCGAGTATAGGTCGGACTCATCCACATGTCCGAGATCACACTGATCGCCTCCCCCTTCTTGGCCTTCGATATCATGGCCTCGACGAAATTGCCGCCCTTCCCGCTCGCCCCGGCAACCCCGAAAACGCTCGATATCCTGACGATGTAGTGTTTCGGGTTCTGCTTCGTGAATGCTTCCCCAGCTTGTTTCGAGATGCCATAGGTGTTGATCGGGTTGGGCATGCTGTCTTCACCATATGGGGACTTTTGTCTTCCATCGAACACATAGTCCGTGCTAATGTAAACATCAGTGGCACCGATCTCCTTCGTGACCATCGCGATGTTCCTTGCGCCCAGCGTGTTCACGGCGAAAGTCCTTACTGGGTCGTCCTCGCACTGGTCGGTCTTGTGAAACGCGGCGGTGTTGATGACAACATCAGGCTTGAGGATGACCAGATTCCGGCAGCTGTTGCCGTCTGAGACCTCGATGTCCTTGTGCGTGAGCCCGACGACTTGATGTCCGTTCGAAAGGATCTTCATGAGATCCGTTCCGAGCTGGCCATTCGATCCGATCACGACGATCTTCAGAGAACCACTCCGTTCAACTCGACATCCTTCATGATTGACTGCATCTCCATCAATTGCTTGTACCATTTCACAGTGATCGTCCTCGGGTCGTCACCGTTGAGCTTGCCCGATTTCAGGGCTTCGTACACCTCTCGGGCGCCGTCCGCGGCGGTGTAGGCGGTCTTGTACCCCAGGGTCTTCCGGATCTTCTCGAAGCTCACCTTGTAGCTGCGCGTGTCCGTGGACCCGTACCATTCGAAGTTGAACGGGAGCTTGATGGCATCGGCGACCTCCTTTGCGAGGTCGAATATCTGAACGTTCTGGTTCTCGCTTCCGACGTTGAATATCTGGCCGTTCACGAGCTCGGGTTCAGACTCGAGGATCTTGATGAACGCGCTCGAGGTGTCCTTGATGTGCACGAACGGTCTCCACTGCTTACCGTCCCTCATGATCGGTATCTTGCCGTTCTTGAAGAACCCGAGAACCATGCCGTTCACGGCGAGGTCGAGCCTCATTCTGCCAGAGTATCCGTAGACCGTCGCCTGCCTTACGGCGGTGCTGGTGAACTTCTTGTCCGCGAGCTTCAGATTGTCCTTTTCCGCCAGGATGTTCGCCTTGGCGTAGGTCGTCAGTGGGTTGGGTGTGGACTGCTCTGTCAGGATACCCTCCTGGAATCCGTAGACGCTGCAGCTGCTGGCCAGGATGTACTTGGACACGCCATTCTTCTTCGCGAGTTTTGCGGTCCTGACTCTTGCCTCGTGATTGATCTCGAGGGTCTTCTTCTGGTCGAGATCTCCGCTGGGGTCGTTTGATAGGGCCGCGAGGTCGAGCACCGCGTCGACCCCTTTGAGAGCCGACGGCTCATACCATCGCGAATCGGTCTTGAGCAGCGTGATGCGGTCGGAGATATCCTTTATCGAATCCGAGCCGAAGAACAGTCTGTCCAGAATGGTCACATCATATCCTTTGTCGAGCAACATCCTTGAGAGCACAGAGCCGATGTAGCCTGCGCCCCCAGTCACCATTACTCTCATTCAATCCACCAAATCCGGTCCAATCTCACTTGTGCGGGGGTTTGTTCCAGTCGAACGGTTTCCCGGTCTTGCCATCTATGATCTTCGGATCGTTCCAGTCCCTTCTCTCCTCGTCAGGGTTCTTGTAGTCGTATAATCGGTTCACGAAGTACACTGTCAGGGAGGGCATGCTGCTGACCGTCTTCGTCCCATGCCAGTACTTGCCAGGTATCTTGACTATCTGGTGCTTGTGTTCGCTGGCGATTATCTCGTCCACCTGCTTCAGGTTCTCGTCGTAGGCGCAGATCTTCATGGCGCCTTTGACGACCAGGAAATAGTCGATCTGTCCTCGAAGGTGGCGGTGCCAGGCGCGTATCATGCCTGGATAGCTGTACGACAGGTTCGCCTGCGATATCCAATCCTCTCCGAAGAGATCCTTCCAGTCCTGTCTAAGGACTTCGCTGAAATAACCGCGTTCGTCGGGAAACTTCTTCAAGTCGAAAAGTTTGACTCCTTCCAGCAACGGAACACCGAATGGCCAATTGACCTGCAATAGATAAAGGTTGCTGAGGAAGATGCTAGCCGTAAGAAGAGAGCCAGGGTCAGAGCGCACTGGAAAAGTGTTAAATCGTTGTAACGGTTCTATTCCGACATCGCGTTGTCCAGAGACTGCAGGAGGGTACTTCACATGAAGGGTTTGGTTCTGT
>Ga0315288_10006479_pt1 | contig 14841 bp, 10 predicted proteins | sample YL17G11_20_MG_FD_203454 | JGI IMG/M metagenome (GOLD analysis project Ga0315288, IMG submission 203454) | Sediment microbial communities from Yellowstone Lake, YNP, Wyoming, USA - YL17G11_20 | ecosystem: Environmental > Aquatic > Freshwater > Lake > Sediment | place: USA: Wyoming | collected... | reverse complement strand
GCGGTCGAAGGTCAGCTTCTGGCAGGCGCTCCGGAACTCCTCCCAGGTCCATTTGCCGTTGACCGGGACCGGCACGCCCCGCTCCGCGAAGAGGTCGAGGTTCAGGAGGAGGCTGTGCCCCGTCATGCTGGACGGGAACCCCCAGAGTTGGTCGCCGTACGTGTAGGCCGCGAGAGCCTGGGGCGAGATGTCCTTGCGCTTGACGATGAAGTTGTCGACAGGTTCGAGCAGCCCGGCCTCCACCTCGGCCAGGGTGATACCTCCGGCACTGATGTCCAACGGCGCGATGTCGGGGAACTGCCCGGCCTCCTTGGCCGAGTTGAGCATCGCCCGGAGACTGGACCACTCGACCGGGACGAGGATGACTTCAGCCAGCGGGTGCTGCCCCTCGAACTCGGCTATCTTCCGCTGCATCCAGTGATAGCGATTGCCCGACTCGTCCGGCCAGCGGGGCGCGTCCCAGAGGGTTATGGTGACGCCCGGCCGGGAGAGGCGGAGCGGGCACCCGACGATGGGCAGGAACCCGACCAAGATGACGGCCGCGACGAGGCCCAAGGCGATGGCTTGGCGGCGAGTGAGCTTGCCCAGACGAACCTTGGCGAGAGAGGCGCGCAGATAGCGGAAGATGCTGTTCTTTGGCATGGCGCGGGGATTCTCCTCGGGCGACAGCAAGTCCTTCCGGAATCTTACTGGTTGCTGACCGCCGTGCGACGGTCGGACTGGTTGTGGACCGTCGCGGCACGCACAGGCCGTCTCTGGCCGAAGGGTCTCTTGCCAACGACAGCCGTAAGTCCGATGATTTGTGGCAAAAGAACAAGGGACGCGAACCCATCGACGCGAATTGGGCGGCCAATTGGGGGAGAGACGTTGCGTGAGTTCGGTCCAGTGACCCTGAGGACTATCGTGGCCGTTGTTCCGGTCATCGCCGCGTATTTCATCCCGTGGCCCTTGGTTGCGCCGGAGACACGGCTGCTGTTGCTCGGCGCCGCGGCTACGTTTGTCGTGCTTGTCGCCCGCTCGAGCTTGCCGTTGGCGTTCTTCCAGGCCGCCCTATGGATGGGCCTGGTGGCTATCGAGCCGGCCCCGGTGGATGCCGTCCTCCCCGCTCTGGCTCTGTATGCGCTGCTTAGCCCGGAGGCGCGGGCCAGGATGGGCCTGGAGTCCGGCTCGCGCCGCATGAGCCGGGCTCCTGCTTCGCTCATCCCGCTGATCATGGCCCTCTTCGGGATTATCGGCTTCGTCGCCGTGCCGGGGGCTCCGGATGTAGGAGAAGCCCTCGCCTTTCAGGGGACTACGTGCTACCTGGCTTTGGTGGGAGCCTGGCTTGCCCTGTGTTTGGGCGATGAAGGTCTGCGCCGAGCCGTCACGGCGGGGTGGTTGGTCTCGGGTCTCGTCGTCAGCGTCCTAGGCCTGCTTGCGCTGGCGATCCCCGGCTCGGATTGGCAGGGAGTCTTTGTGTGGCACGGCCGGGCTGCGGCCACGCTCAAGGACCCGAATATGTTCGGAAGCTTTGTCGCCTTTCCGTTCCTCGTGATCCTATCCCAGGTCTGGATTAGCGCGACTGCGACTCGTCCCCCAAGCCGTAGCCCGACAAGACGGTGGGCGGGACCCCTGCTCGTGGTCTTCAGCGCGGCCGCGCTGAGCAGCATGTCGAGAGGCACCTGGCTGGGACTAGCGGTTAGCGCAGTGGTAATGGCCGCCGTCTGGGGCTGGGGGGAAGCGAACAAGCGGAGACCCCGCCTGGAGATTGGGCCGACCGTGCTTTGGATACCCGCGGCGGCCATTGCGGCGGTCGGCTATGTCGCAGTAGTCGGGAAGACCTCCCTCCTGGTCGGGCGACTCGGGATTCAGTCCTACGACGCCGTCCGCTGGGCCACGCAGGCCGACGGGGCAGCCGCGCTTTTCCGGCAGCCGGTCAAGTGGTTCGCGGGCCTCGGCCCGGGGAGTTTCGAGGTGCTATTCGCCCAGGCAGCGCACAACACATTCCTCCGGTTGGCTGTCGAGACCGGGGTAGTCTCCCTGGTCATCCTTATCCTGATTTACGTACTCTCCGTTCGCGCGCAGTTGGCCCAGGTGGCTGACCGCGGCAACGCTCTCGAGTTTGGCGCACTTGGTTTCCTAGTCTTCACGTTCGTCTACGGAGCGTTCATCGACACGCTCCATTGGCGCCACCTGTGGTTTGCCCTGGCGGTCGCGGCCCCGTTCGGGGCTCGGACCGCCCGAACCGGGTAGGCCGTGTCCCGCGCCCTCTACTTCCTCCCGGCCAACACGTTGGGCAGCCACTGCGCGCACCGGTCGACCGGCCCGTCCCCCGTCAGTTTGCGCGGAGGCGGGTTCACCGGGCCGACCGCCACCGGAGTCTTGAGCTTGCCGGCGGGGTGGTCGGCGAGGCTCGCCCCGTTCAGGGCGCCGGTGGTGGCCTTGTCGGTGGTCCCGGTCCGGGACAGGCCGACGGCCGCCTGGAACTGCTTGAGCGCGGCCTCGGTGGCCACGGAGAACACGCCGTCCTCCGGGCCGGCTTTGTAGCCGAGCTGGTTCAGCCGCATCTGGAGGCAGACAACATCGGAGCCCAGCGAGCCCCGGCGGAAGACCCAGTCGCTGGAGAGCGAGAAGAAGTCGGGTTCCTCGGGCGGTGACATCCCCGGGATGACTTCGTTGGGAGCCACGCCGACCCCGTCGAGCGTGTGGCCAAGAGCGGTGGACCAGGTGGCCGTCGTGATCTTGACGCCGGCCCCCGAACTCAGCGAGTACAGCGATTGGACGCAGCCCTTGCCGTAGGTCTTCTCTCCGAAGACCCGGGCCACGCCCCACTGCCCGCCAAGGGTGCGTAACCCTCGCTCTCCCCGACCTTGTAGACGTCGGTCCGCCAGGTCCATTCCACGCGCAGGAACGGGTACTTCTCCGGTAGGAAGGGCTCGATCGCCCCAGCGCAGCTCGTGAGCATCCCCCCGGGGTTGTCGCGCAGGTCGATGATCAGACCCTTCGCGCCGGCCCTCACCAGCTTGAGGAGGGCTTCGTCCATCTCCTGGTCGGTGTCCTCGTCGAAGCTGGTGACCCGGATGTAGCCGGTCTGGCCGTCGAGCATCTCCGACTCCACCGTGACCATCTTGATGAGTTCCCGAGCTAGGGTGAAGGTCAGCGGCTCCGCCTGGCCCTGCCGTCGGACGGTCAGGACCACCTCCGTCCCGGGCTCGCCCCGGATCTTCGAGGCCGCCTCAAGACCCTGGCCCTTGATATCCTCGCCGTCGACGGCGGTGATGACGTCACCGGCGCGCAGACCGGCCTTCTCGGCGGGCATGCCCAGCAGGATGGAGAGCACCTTGAGGTAGCGCTCCTCGTCCTCGCCGATTTCGACCCCGATGCCTCCGAACGTACCGTGGACCCCGGACACAAAGGCATCCATGGCCTCGGGCGTGTAGTAGGAAGCGTAGTAGTCGCGCAGACCGCTGACCATGCCCCGGATGGCGTTCTCCGCCACCTGGACCGGGTCCGGCGCCAGGACGCTGTTAAAGGTGATGAGCGAGAAGGCTTCGGCAATCAGGGCGGCAAGGCCCGCGCTGGAAGTGGCGGACTCGTCCGCCCCCGTTTGGCCCGCGGTCTCGGCCCGAACGGGCGCCGGCGTGAAGGCCGGAAGGACTCCGGCGACGACCAAGGTCACGAGGACGAGCCCGACAATGAGGGTTCGCAGGAGGGTCTTCGGGCGCTCGGGCGGTTTCAAGGTGGGCCATCCCCTTTTCCCTTGTCGTCGTTCCGGCTTCGCGCCGTCTGTCGGCAATTCCCTGCCTGGCAGAGCCATCCTGCCCTTGGAAGAAGGAGGGCGCCGGAAGGGGCGCCCCAAGGACAACCTGCGCATCAGGCGGTATGTCTATTGGCGGTATTTCCTGACCATAGATGCATTATCCTGTTAGTGGCAGGAGTAATCCGGCCGCGCCAGCGATGGAAAAGCTGTGCCGATTGGCTAACCGGCAAAGGGGATGGCCGCCTCGGCGTCCTCGGGCCGGCTACGCCTCGCTGTCGGCTCCCCAGTGGGCCTCCTCGCCGAGGAGGAGGACCTTGGCCGTCAGGAGGACGATGCGAAGATCCAGGAGGAGGGAGTAGCGTTTCGCGTAGAGCAGGTCGTAGCGCAGCTTCTCGTGGGCCGGCATGTCGTACCGGCCGGCCAGTTGGGCCAGACCCGTGAGGCCCGGCTTAAGGAGTTGCCGCTGCTGGTAGTACGGAACGGCCTTGGCGAACTCGCGCGCGAACTCCGGGCGCTCGGGGCGGGGTCCGACGACGGACATCGACCCGGCCAGCACGTTGAGCATCTGGGGGAGTTCATCCAGGCGGTGCCGCCGGAGGAAGCGGCCCACCGGGGTCACTCTAGGGTCGTCCCGTTGGGACAACACTGGGCCGGTGGCGGCCTCGGCGTCATGACGCATGGTGCGGAACTTCCAGAGGGCGTAAGGCCGACCCCGGGCGCCGACGCGCGTCTGGCGATAGAAGACCGGCCCGGGTGACGACAGGAGCACGGTCAGGGCCAGGAAAGGGTAGAAGGGCAGCGTTAGAGCGAGGCCCGCGAGGGCACCGGCGATGTCCGCGACCCGTTTGACCCAGGCCAGGTGCGGCGGGATGCCGGCCGGCCCCACCTGCAGGACCAGCGTGTTGTCGATTTGGTCCATCCGCGTGTCGAGAACAAGAAGGTCTTGGTAGCCCGGAACGAGGAGGACCCGAGTCGGCGTCACGGAGGCTGCGGCGATGACCCGGGCCTTGTCATCGGGCGGTGTCGAGGGAGTAACGAGGATGAGGTCCGGGCAAGTCTCCTTTCCGCCCAGCAGCGAGGGCAGCGCGTCCATGGAGAAAGTGGGAATGGGTCCGGTTCCCCCGGCAACGGTCGCCCCGACCCCGACGGCAACCTCCCCCGCCGCGGCGACATCTCCCCACCAGAGCAGCTGGTCCTTGGCCTCCGGCCCGGCGACGACGGCCGTCACCTCGAAAGCCAGCCGGCCGCGCCCGCCGTCGAGCTTGCCCACGTATTCCAGGGCTTCCGACAGCGGACCGACGACGATCGTCCGCTCGAGGCCCCAGACGCGGCGGGCCGCCCGCCAGACCAGGCTCCGCCAGACTAGCAGCAGGACCAGGTCCAGAACCCAGGCCAGAGCGAGGACGGTCCGGGGTAGGGCGAGGGCGCGCACGAGGAAGCTGAGGCCCGTGCCTGCCCCGACGAAAAGGGCCAGAGCCACGATAAGACCTGACGCCGTGCTCCTCCAGGATTGGGGCCGGAGGTCGTAGAGCCCGTAGACCAGGAAGAAGACGATAGCGATCACCGTGAGCCCGGGCGCCGCGGTCAGGTAGGCCTGAAAGTTCTCCTCCGGGAACCCGCCGAAGCGCAGGATGAACGCGCCGAGGAACCCAAGGTGGAGGAGGACGATGTCCCCGGCGGCCACGCCGAGGGTGAAGAGGCCCACCCACCTCCTAGACATGCCGTCCCCTCCGATCGAGCGCCGCCGCGTAGGCCTGGCAGGTACCCTCGAGCATGGCCGAGAGCGAGTAGTCCTCGGCCCGGCGTCGGGCGGCCTCGCCGATGCCGGCCGCGTGCTCCGGGTCGCGGGCCAGGGCCAGGATGGCCTGGGCCGCGGCGGCCACGTCACCCGGAGCGACAAGGAGGCCGGTCCGGCCGTCCTCGATGACTTCCGGGATGCCCCCCACCGCGGTGGCCAGGACCGGGCAACCAGCGGTCATGGCTTCGAGGAGCACATAGGGCAGGCCTTCTTCCCGGGACGTCAGGAGCAAGGCGTCAAGACCGGCCAGAATCTGGAGCACGTCCTCCGGCCGCACCCATCCGTAGAAGTGTACGCCGGAGAGATGCCGGCGCGCCACGCCGCGGCGGAAGACCTTGAGCAGAGGCCCGTCGCCAAAAACGTGCAGTTCTATCTCGGCTTTCGCCCCCGCCAGCCGCCGGGCCTCCGCGAAAGCCGCCACGGCCATCAGGAAGCCCTTCTCCGGCGTCAGCCGGCCGACGAAGCCCAGCCGCACGTGGCGCCCGTCGTCCGGTCCGCCGGCTGGCGGCCTGGACGGCGTCTCCGCCGGCGGCGCGATGCCGTTGGCGACCACCGCTACCCGGCGTCCCCAAGACCCGAACTTACGGGCGGTGTCCCTGGACACGGCAATGGTCGCGTCGTCGAGGACAGTGGTAACGCGATACACGGCCTGGTACAGCCAGCGCAGTCGCAGCCGGCCCGGTATCCAGCCGTGGGCCGTCGTAACAATGGCCGGGCGGCGGCCACCCGGCGCCGGGCCGGGCCCTCGGTCGGAGCCGGTCGCCCTCCACCAGGCCACGACGGGCCGGCCGAGCAGGGTGGCGCGCGGGCTGTGGAGGTGGACGATGTCGGGCCGGAAGGAGCGGACAGCGCCGGCGAGAACCCCGACCAGACGCGCCTTCGACCCGAGGCGCGGGGCCTCGAACCGGGCGACCTCGGGCGGCAGCCGGTCACCGAGACCGGTAGAGGCGGTGTAGGCGCAACCTACCCGGTAGCCCCGCCGGACAAGCCCGCCCGCGAGGTCGGAAACGTGGCGCTCGGCGCCGCCGAAGGCGGGGTTGAAGTCGACGAGCAAGACGGACATGGCTTTCGCCGCGCCGGCACCCACCACGGCTACACCTTCCCGATCATAGCTCTCAGTTCTTGGGCCTTCTCGTCCGCGCCGGGTAGGCCGACCCGGGCCTCCTCGAGGTCCATCCTGGCCTGGGCGGCTTCACCCCGGGTCTCGTCCAGCTGGCGCTGGTTAGCTATGCGTGCAAATGGCGGGCAAGTCGGGCGGGGCCGCGGACCTAGGGTACGAGGAGGACGTACCCCGGCGCGGCTGGCTCGTCGAGCCACACGAGTTGGCCGGGCTGGAGCGCGGACAGCGGCAGGGCGCTACCGACTATCGCGTTCTCGTCGGTACCCGTCGCGGCGTAGATGGCAACAGTGGCCATGTCCAGCTTCCAGTTGATGCCGTCACGGGTGAGGGTCAACCGATTCGTCTGGAGGTCCACATAGACCACGGTGACGTCGAAACGAGCCGGAGAAGGCGCCTGCAGGCTCGTGATGGTTCCGTCCACGCTGACCGCCATCCGAGCCAGAGCGCCGACCGGAAGAGGCGCGAGCTCGAGCGGCAGCTTGTAGGTGAGTTCGCTGCCCTGCCAGTCCACCGTGAGGAGGTGGTGGCCGCCGGCCGCCGTCTCTCGCAGGACCTTGACGACCCTCGGCTCCAGCGGGGCCGGGGCCGGAGGGCCAAAGAAGGTGACCTCCCCAAGACGGTTGAGGCAGAAGGTGAGCTTCTGGCCGCGGAGCGCCGTGCTGACGCGGTCGTCGCAGTACTGACTCACCGGCAGGGAGACCTCCGTGCCGGACAGGTCCCGGACCTTGAGTATCCAGTAAAGTCCGGCCAGGTCGTACTGGCGGACGACATCCTCGATTGTCCCGGTCACCCGGTTACGGTAGGCGTAGAGGCGCAGGACCTTGTTGGGGACGGACCCTTCGGTGGCGGCGTAGAAGACGTCCCGTTCCCTCAGGTCGGCCAGGTCGGCGGGCTTTCCGTCGAGGTACAGGGCCGTCTCCGCGGTCACCAGGAGCGGGATGTCACCCTCGCCCATGCTGATGCGCGCGATGATGCGGCCCGTGGGGCGGACACCGGCGGCGGCGTCGGCCGGGTCTTGAGGGACGATAGACAGGGCCTTCACGACGGCTTCGGGGAGGTTCTCCTGGAAGATGGTCACGTAGACAGCCTGCCCCTGGCTGGTCACCAGGCTGACCTGGGCCGTCGGGAGGATGATGCCGGGGTCGAAAGGCCACCTTTGGCCGTTCAATTCCACGATGACCCCCGGCGCGCAGGTGACCATCCGGCCGCCAACAAGGGCGATGGCCGCCACGCGCTTCCCATCGCTGTTGAGCCGCAGTTCAGCCAGAGTGCCGGTCACGGCCTCCTCGCGGCCGTACGGCTGCAGGTAGGCCACGGCCCCCTGTCCGTTCTCCAGCCAGAAGACCCGGTACCCGATGAGGTTGTCCTTACCGGCGACGCCGGGGGCGACGACCATCTCGGCCAGGCGAAGGGTGCGGCCACCCCCCTCGGCGACGGTGACGCTGTGGCCGGCGAGGTCGACCTCGATGAACAGGGAAGTCCCGGTCAAGGAGCCGGCGATGGAGGGGCGGGCAAAGGTTCCCTCCCGGCCGCCGATACCGGCCCGGTAGCCGCGCGAGCAGAAGAAAGCGTTGTGCAGGACATACGCTACCTGGGCCCGGGTGAGCGGGGTCAGGGGTCCGAGCATGCGCCAGTCGCCGGATCCGACGTCCGCGGAGAGGAGACCGGTCTCGTAGGCGCGGAAGATGAACCCGCTCGGCCAGCCGCCGCTGATGTTGCTCTCATTGCCCAGGGCGCGCAGGAAGATGGCAACGGCTTCGGCGCCGCTGACGGTGTCCCAGGGATTGAAATCGAGGCCGCCGGCGCCATCGGGCTCTCCGCTGATGAGACCCAGGGCGTGGCAGGCGGCAACGGCCGACGCGGCCCAGTCCGGGATGCTCGAGGCGTCGGAGAAGGGCAGGGCGGTGGCCTCCGAAAGGGCAAACTCGGGGTCCAAGGCCAGGAGGCGCTGGGTCATCACGGCGAGCTCGGCCCGGGTGACGGGCTCGGAAGGCCGGCAGGCGCCGCCGAGACCGCCGTCGCCCCGGAGGAGGCCGACGGCGGCGACCACGTCAAAGTAGGAGGCCTGATTCCGGGGCACGTCGCTGAAAGACCCGCCGCGGAAGACGGTGTCCTGGGCGAGAGCCATGGCTGGCGCGGCGAAGGCCACGGCCAACACCGCCAAGCCGAGGACCAGACAGCCACCTCGCCGCGTCAACACGCCCACTTCCCTCGCATCCTGCTTCGGGCATCATTGCCCAGAGTACCCTCCATATCCTGTCGGTGCGCAATCGGGGAGGGTTTGGCGACCTCGGATAGTTCTTGTGTTGTTGGCTAATCGGTCGAGGGGCGCCCCTCTGGGGAGCGCCCCTCGCTTGGCATCCTTCCGCGGGCTTGCGCCCGCGCCAGGCCGGCGGACGTTCGCCGCTACTCGCCGATGACCCAGATCATGCGGGTCGAGTCGGTGGTCAGTTCCGTGCCGACCGCGATGGCCGCGAAGCCGGCGTAGGTCAGGCTGCCGGACACGATCTTGTAGATGGTGACCGACGGGCTGCTGACGAACAGGATGGCGTCCGTCGACAGATTCTTGACGGTCATCGTCCCGCGAGCGGTGTCGACCGAGAGGACCTCGAACACCGGCGAACTCAGCACGCTGATGGCGTCGAAGTGCGTGATGGTGTTCGTGGCGCCGTCGATGGTCGCCGGGCCGAAGTCGCCGATGGCGTCGTGCAGGTCGACCGTGGTCGAGTAGGTCAGGGTCTGGCCGCGGGAGTCGACGGTGACGGCCATCTTGCCGGCGCCGTCGATGGAGAACCCCTTGACCAAGACGTACGGAGTCACCGCGGTGAACCCGATGGGCACGTAGAGCTCGCCGGCCTCGTTCAGGCCGAGCTTGACCAGCGTGCCGGCGATCGGGAGCGTGATGCCGAGGCGCTCCGTATTCCAGCGGTAGTTCGCGGTCCCGCCGGAGGTCTTCTCGATGATCACGTTGTACTTCGGACCGGGGTAGCTGGTGCCGGTCGCCTTCACCGTGCCCTGGACGACCTGGCGGATGGCCTTGACTTCGACGACGGTGGCGCCGTGGGCGCCCCTGGTCGCAATGTAGGCCACGTCGAACTTGGCGAGGTCGTCGCGCCCGGCGGCCTGACCGTTGATGGTGACGCGGGCCGTGGCCGGGATGTTGAAGTGCGGACCATGGGCGAGATCGACATGCGTGTCGGTCGGGCTGGCGCCGCCCGTGGACTTCGTCACGGACCCGATGAAGTCCAGGCTGATGTCGAAGCGGGAGGCCGCGACGTGGACCGCCTTGCCGCCCTCGTTGAGGCTGACGACGCAGGCGTCGCCCTCGTTGAGGTCGCCTTCGTCGTCGCCGGCGTCCTGGTTCAGGGTGACGCTGATGGGACCGGTGTAGCCGATGGCCCGGCCATCCTCGAAGTTGAGGGTGTCCAGCGTGCCGTCGTGGTTCACGTCTTCGAGGTCGGAGAACACGCCCGTGTGGACGTTGGCGGACTCGGTGACCTGAATGAAGCCGATGCGGCCGGCGGTGTCGGTCACCGCGCGCACGCTCAGGTTCATCAGACCGTCGTAGCTGGACGCCCCGACGACGTAGACCTTGTCGGCTAGCGGACGGGCGACGCCGGCGATGGTCAGATGGCCGGATGTCGTGTCGTACGCCGTGACCAGACCCTCGTAGATGCGCTCGGCGAGCATCGCGCTATCGCCGACGGCCTTGCCGTCCTTGTCGAGTTGGTCGACCTGCATCATGGCGAAGATGAGCCTCCCCACATCACCCCGGGGGGCGGGAAGCCGCGCGAAGCCGACGTCGACCGAGCCCGTGAAGCCCTCTTCTACCCCGTAGAACAGGTAGTTGTAGGGCCACATGCCCGCTGGGAGCTGGGCCTCGTGGCCGCGCACCGCGCGGACGAGGACCGTGACGACCTCCGCGTAGTTGATGTTGTCGGCCGGGTGGAAGACGCCCTTGTCGTCGCCCTTCATGAGACCCATGAAGAAGGCGGCGTTGACCCAGCCCCAGGCCCACGTGGGGACCTCATCTTTGAAACTGGGCTTGAGGCCCATCAGGCCCGTGGCCGTGATGCTCTTGCCCAGGCCACCGACGATCATCTTGGCGAACTCGGCGCGGGTGATGCCGTCATTCGGGCGGACCTTGCCCCCGATGCCGGTGTCGCCGTTCATGATGCCGAGGGCCGCCATGATGGTGACCTCGGCCTGGGCCTTGTGCCCCGCGATGTCGCTGAAAGCGAGACCGACAACCTGCCCCTTGCCGCCCAAAGGCGCCGCGAAGGCGGTACCGGCGAAGCCGAGGACCATGGCCAGGACCAGAGCTACCGCGAACGTCTTTCTCACTCTTCATTCCTCCTTCGGTTTTGGAAAGGACACCTTTTACTATCCCAGGAGCGCGTATTGTTATCTGTATTAGGTCAGCCAGGCCCGTCTTGGGCTCATTCCGGTAGTCTTGGGCTGACCCTGCCCATCGGGAAGGCGGGGAGAGGTCAAAGAGATGCGGGAGTTTGCCAAGCGCACAAGTGCTTGTAAGGGGCGGGCGCGGATTCGTCGTCGCGGGTCGGCCAGACGATCACTGTGGCGGTCTACGGCGCCGGGTAGACCTTGCCCCGCTCGGCCTCCGCGGCCGTCTGGGCCAGAACCCTCTGGTCGATGCCGGTGCGGGCCGCCAGCCTCTCCTCGAGGAACTTCTGGGCCTGTGAGGGGAAGAGAGCGTAGGAGAGCACGTCTTGGGCCGACTCCGCCAGGGGCGCCACTTCCCGCCGCGCCTCCTCGAGCCCGGGCGGCAGGAGATCGGCCGGACGGACCGTGACCAGGGCCTCGTCCCCGATGACTTTCCGGCGGACGGCGTCGTCGACCTCGCCGGGCGGAAGCCCGTAGAGGCCGCGCATGTACGCCTTGGTCTCGTTGGAGACCATCTTGAACCTCTCACCGGCAAGCACGTTCAGCACGGCCTGGGAACCCACGATCTGGCTCGACGGCGTGACCAGGGGCGGGTAGCCCATCTCCTTGCGGAGCCGCGGCAGTTCGGCCAGGACCTCCGGGAGCCGGTCCAAGGCCTTCTGCTGCTCGAGTTGGGCGATGAAGTTGCTGTACATCCCGCCCGGTATCTGGTACCGGATGACGTTGACGTCGACCGTGGTCCCGACGTCCACCTCGGCGTATTTCTTCCTCACCTCGCGGAAGAACTCGGCGACGCGCGCCAGGAGCGCGAGGTCGAGGCCGGTGTCGCGGGCGGTGCCGGCCAGGGCGGCGACCAGGCTCTCCGTCGGGGGCTGCGAGGTGCCGAGGGCCAGCGTGGAGATGGCCGTGTCGAGCACGTCGACCCCGGCTTCCGCTGCCTTCAGGTAGGCCATGGAGCCCATCCCCGAGGTGTAATGACAATGGAGTTGGACCGGCAGACCGACGGCCTCTTTGAGGCGGCGGATGATGAGTTCGGCGTCATAGGGGGTGATGATGCCGGCCATGTCCTTCACGCAGATGGAGTCGACCCCGAGTTCGGCGAGTTCCTTGGCTGTCCGCGTGAACGACTCGACGTCGTGAATGGGGCTGACGGTGTAGGACACGGCGCCCTGGACGTGGGCGCCCGCGTCTTTGGCCGCCCGGATGGCCGTCTCCATGTTGCGGACGTCGTTTAGGGCATCGAAAACGCGAAAGATGTCGATGCCGTCGCCGGCGGAACGACGCACGAACTCGGTGACGACGTCGTCGGGATAATGTTTGTAGCCAACGAGGTTCTGCCCCCGCAAGAGCATCTGGAGCCTAGACTTCTTGAACCCCTTGCGGAGGAGCCGAAGGCGCTCCCAGGGGTCCTCGCCGAGAAAGCGCAGGCAGGTGTCAAAAGTGGCGCCGCCCCAGACCTCCAGGGAGTGGAACCCGACCGCGTCCAACATCTCAACCGCCGGGAGCATATCCTCAAGGCGCAACCTGGTCGCCAGGAGCGACTGGTGCGCGTCGCGTAGGGTCGTGTCGGTGAGGCCTAGCCTGGTCATAGTCCTCCGGCGAAGAAAGACGCGAAGAGGCTGAGCCAGACGGCGCCGAAGATGACGACCAGGCCCAGGACGACGCCGAGGGGCACGAGGGCCGCGCCGGCGGCCCGGCCCGTATCGAGGCCGTGAACCTCCCGGATGGCGATGATGTCCAGGATGAGCCGCCAGACCAGGATGCCCAGCGTGAAGGCCAGGGCCAGACCGCTGAGAGACGGCCGGCTCCCGAGGAGGAGCCCCAACGGGACAGAGACGAGCGTCGGGGCGTAGGTCAGGCCGAAGGCGGCGAAGAGCTTGCGGCCGTCGCCCCGTCCCCCGAAGAAGACGCCCATCAGGTTGAGGGCCCCCGCCTTGAAAAAGAGGGCCACCGGCGCCCAGAGAAGAGCGAAGAAGGCCATCCCCAGGACCAATCCGACCCCGCTGGGCAGGGCGTCGATGGGCACCGGCAGGCCGCCCGAACTCTGGGCGAACCCCTCCAGGAAGGCGCGCCACACCTGGAGGAGCGACGCCCCTCCGGCGAGGACGTTGACGAGGATGACGACCAGGTAGATGAGGAGGCTGGGGCCGATCGGCGGCCGCGGTCTCTGGGCGACGTTCCGGAGAGTGGCGACGGGCGTGGCGATGATGCCGTAGAGAAGCTCGATGAAGTCCGTGAAGAACGGTGGCGGCTGGGGCGGCGCCGGAACGTCCGCGGCGTTGCCGCCGGCCGGGAGTTCGGAAGAATCGGGTGTTCTTTGGTCTTCGTTCACTTCGGACCCTCCCCGGAACCAGTTGGGCTGACAGAATCAAGGAGGCCGCTGCCGGGCAGGCCCACCAGCGACCGCAGGCTGCGCAAGAGAGCGCTCGCTTCCCCGAGGAACAGCTCGAGATAGGTGCGGCGTCCGAACTCCTGGACGCGGTAGGCGTCGGCCACTCCCGCCAGGTCGGCCGCTTTCTCCACGGCCGGGCTCAGCCCGCCTAGGCTGTCCACGAGGCCGACGGCCCTGGCCTGGCTGCCCGTGAAGACCCGCCCGTCGGCCAAGGCGAGCACGGCCTCGCGCGGCAGGTTGCGGCCGACGGCGACGGTATCGACGAACTGGTCGTACAGGTCCTGAATCATGGAGCGCAGTATCTCCTGCTCGGCGTCGGTCATGGGGCGGCTGGACGAACCCATGTCCTTGTACGGGCCTGACGTGAGCGTAAGGTACTCGATGCCGAGCTTGCGGTAGAGTTCCTCGTAGTTGGCGACCTGCCAGATGACCCCGATGCTCCCGGTCAGGGTGCCCGCGTCGGCGAAGACGTGGTCGGTGTTGGCGGCGATCCAGTAGGCCCCCGAGGCGGCCGTGTCGGCCATCGACGTGACCACCGTCTTGCCTTCCGAGCGCAGGAGAGCGAGTTCCTCGCAGATCTCCTGGGCGGCGGCGGGGCTGCCGCCGGGGCTGTTCATGCGGAGGACGACGGCCTTGACGGTCGGATTCTGCCTCAATTCAGCGAGGGTGGCGACGACGGTGTCCGAACCGCACGTCCCCGAGGTCAGGGCCGACCCCGCGCCGCTGAACCCGGTGGCCAGGACCCCGTCCAATCGGACGATGGCGATGATGGGCTGGCTCCCGGACACGACGTCGTGTCCCGAACGGCCGGCCGGGCTCAGAATGGGCAGGATTGTGGCGAGGAAGATGACGACGAGAAAGAGGATAACGACGACTTGCTTGGTCTTCAAGAGGCGCGCCCTCCTTAGGACCCAAGGGTTCTGCCCCCAGGAGGGCAATCCTCCAGTCAGCCGGCGGCTTGGGTCGGTGGGGAGGCGACTTCCCAACCCGCGGCGGCCTCGCTTCGAAAGGAGACACTCCGGGCCGCGACGGCCCGGCCGCCTCGGAAGTAGACGCGACCAAGGCGCGGGCTGGCCAGGACCCGGCGGATGCGGACGAGGATAAGGGAACCCGGCGTGATCTCGGGGCGCGCCGTCACCTCGACGATGGTCTGCTGCATGCTGACCCGGCCCACGATGTCGAGCGGGTGTCCGTCGTGCTCGAAGATGGAGCGGCCTTCGGCCCTGGGGCGCAGCCTGCCCAGCGGGCCGACGAGAAGGCCGCGCCGGTGGAGGGCGATGAAAAGACCCCGGACGAAGACACGCAGCCGGGCGCGGGGCCGGAAGGTGGTGGGCCTTATCTCGGCGCCGACGCCGTCGGCGTAGCCGACGGGCAGGGTGGCCAGGCGC
>Ga0315288_10006477_pt1 | contig 14842 bp, 13 predicted proteins | sample YL17G11_20_MG_FD_203454 | JGI IMG/M metagenome (GOLD analysis project Ga0315288, IMG submission 203454) | Sediment microbial communities from Yellowstone Lake, YNP, Wyoming, USA - YL17G11_20 | ecosystem: Environmental > Aquatic > Freshwater > Lake > Sediment | place: USA: Wyoming | collected... | reverse complement strand
GCTCCAGACGCCGGTGCCATCACTAATAGTTGACACAGCGGGATCGAGCGCCGCGCAGCCCATCATAATGGCATTGCCGGGTTCCGGAATGCTGGCTTCGGGACGACCGTAGCAAGTGAACATTCCGCCCAAGTCCGACCAGTAGCCGGAGTAGTAGTCTTCGATAGGGACACCTATACAGGTTTCGCCCTCTACATAGTAGCTGATACAGGGACCCGCAGATGGGGACATATTCCCGTCGGCCGGGCAGTGCAGAATTTCCGGCGCGCCGATGTATTTGGCCACATCGCAGGGCCACTGCACACCGTAGTAGGTGTTTGCATAGCTAGGGGTAACCAAGGGGAACTTGCCATCATAGTCATCCACATACATCAAGATGGCAAGGGACAGATTCTTGACATTGCTCAAGCAGGCAATCTGCCTGGCCTTCGCCCGGGCTTGGGTAAAGACCGGGAAAAGGATGGCTGCCAGAATCGCGATAATCGCGATAACCACGAGCAGCTCAATCAACGTAAAACCACGAGTTCCTTTCTTCATTTTTCTCTCCTTATTAATTTTCAAATTCTGAATACTTTTCCAACCAAACTACATTTTTTTATCTAAGACCTAATTTCCGTAACGCTTTACCACCTCCTTTAGCATTTCTCCGTTTTTGCCCTGGACGGCATCACCGGCGCCGAAACGCACGCTTCCACCGTCCTTGATACATTACCCATTATAGCATAAAATTTAATCCAGCGCGAAAAATTTTGCCTCGGCGTCCCGCGAATAACCGGCAGAAAACATATAAGACCCGCTAAATGTTTGATCTAAGCTGTAGAACTGAAGTTCGCATATAGGGTGGGCAAAAGCGAACCACGACTGGCGTCCGAATCTTAACAACCAATTGTGCCCCCCGCTCCTCACGAGCGGCTACCCAACCCTAAAGGCGCTTTGCACCAGAGCCTGGCTTTCTCATATACCTTAAACTATTATCACGCGGGGGAAACTTGAAAGCATTAGATTTCGTCCTAATAGAAAAGGCGAAAAGGGAGATAGGTCAATGACCCCATTAGAGCTTCTGCGCGAAGTGCGCACTTCGGATATTACCGATGCGCTCGATTCCATGGGCCTGCAAGCAACGTTACGAGATGGATGCGGCCAGGCGCCAACTTTAGGTTGCTTTTCCCATGATGGCTGATACAATAGTGAGGAGGGTCAGGCAAATGATGAAGATTACAGAACAAGTTATGGGAAGTGTGAGAATGGGAATTCAAAGCTCAATTTCCGCATGGGGAAAATTCCCCAGATTTTCGATTTTGCTTATCGCCGGGTGCCTCATGGTGCCGGCGATATGTAACAGTTGGGCGATCAGCGCGCAAGCTGATACGCGCGGCCCCATGGATCCGGCCGTGGCGGAGACCGCCAAGAAGTTCCTCTATGGCTGGGCCGACGGGGATAAGCAATTACTGCAAGGCCTGATGGCCAAAGAGCCGGCCAATTTCTATGGGCCCTGCCTCTTCACCAAAATGCCCATCCTTAAAAATGCCCGCGTTATGCGAGGCGTGGGCATGGTGGATTTCGAGGGAGAATCGGCCGATCCCGCACTCCCCAAACAGGGCGCAATCCTGATGAATTTCAAGAATCTTGGCGCAGGTAGAAAATGGTATGTGCGCGCCATTGTCTGGAAAGGCGCCAATGCGCTGGCCGCGCAAAATCTGGGGCCCAGTCCCACCTCCCTGGATCGCTCCCGAGAGGCCGCGATGAAGTCCGCCGCCACTCTATACCTTCAAGCCTGGCTGAAGCACGACTGGCCGGCGATGACCTCATTGACTTTCGACTGGCTCGGAAGAAGACAGCGTCCCATGGAAAAAGCCGTCAAAATCAAGAATCTCAAACTCCAACCGGCGCCCCGCCCTGATGGCTCGGCGCGGATTGACTTCACCGTTACCGCCACTCCCAGAGTCGCGCTGGGGAAATTTATCACCCGCACTGCAACCGGCATACTTTATGCCGTCAAAGAAAATGGCGCCTGGAGAATTCGCGGCATAACAGCATCGTTCTAGCTTATTTTCCCTTGTAATCCCGGCAGCGATAGATAAAAAAGCTCTTGATCACTTCGCCCCTCCAGACAACCGGCAGCGATTCGGGGGCCTCTACTTTGTCAAACAGCCGCCCCAGGTTGGCAGCTACTTTAGTCCCTGCTTTTTCGTGCACGAAGAGCGCATCCTGTCCGATCCTTTTCTCCGGCCCCGGCCATAGGGCATATTGATGGCTGGAGGCGCGGTCGGATTTTGCGCAATAAACCGGTGGATGGCCGGGCACATAGAAAGCCAGTTCGCTTGCTATCCCGTAGTTCGGAGCGAGCAGAAAAGTGTAGCGACCTTTCGCCTCCGCCCTGATTTCGCCTGCGCGCCGCCCCAGCGCGCGCCAGCCCAGCGCGCGATTGATGGGATCCCGCCGGGGAGAAATGCGCACGCCGAGGGCATCCAGCAGGCGCATGTCGTGAGCCACTAAAGTAAGGCTGAAAGCCATAACAAGCGCAACCACGCCGTATCCCAGCACCAGGCGGCGGCGCCAGATTGGCGCTGGTTTTGCCAGCGCCTCATCGAATAGACCCGCGGCGGCCCCGGCCGCAGCAAAATAGCCGGCCACAGGCCAATTCTCCTTCACCTCCGCGCCCAGGCTCCATAGCCCGAAGAAAATGAGCGTGGGAGCAGCCATCCAAAAGAGGAACCCCAAGCCCTCCTCCCGCGGCCCCAGGCCGCGCCGGCCGGCAGCTACTACAGCATAGATAAAAGCAATGAAAACCAGGGGGGAGATAATGCCGGCCTGGGCTCCCAGGAATTTTAGAAAAGTAAACAGCGACAGATGAAATCCTTGGCCTCCGCTCAAAGCCAGGTGCCCCACCCGGCCATAGGTGGCGCCCGCGTGCTGGGCGTTCCAGATAAACACCGGGCTGGAGACAACAACGAGCACCAGCAGCGCCAGATAGGGTTGGGGGCGCAACAGCCAGGTTCGCTGCCGCGGTGAAGTAAGCAAAAAGCCCAGCACTGAAGGCAGCAACAACAGCACGGTATATTTAGTCAAAAATCCCAGCCCGAGAGAAAAGCCTGCCCCATACCAGAGCCAACTCGGCCCGCCTTTGGCGATGCGCCAGACCACAAAACAGGTAAGCGCCCAAAAGAAAACCTGGGGGGTGTCATAGGTCATTACCAAATGGCCGCCGGCAAAAAGTGGCGCCACCGTAAGCAGCGCGGCGGTTAGAAAGCCCGCGCGTTCGCTGCGAAATATATCTTTGGCAAGCAGGTATCCTAAGATCGTAACTCCAAGACCGAAAAAGAGCGCGCCGGCGCGCAGCGCCATCTCGCAGTCCCCTCCCAGCATGGTTGTAAAACGATTCACATAGGCTATCATGGGTCCTTCATCAATGTAACTAAGGGCGAGGTAGCGCGACCATTGCCAGTAATAGGCCTCATCAGGAAACAACTGCATGGGACCGCGCAGCACATAAACAATACGCGCCAGCGTCGCGCCCAGCAAAAGCCATACCGTGAGATTTCGATAGCGATGATTCGCGCCCGGCACAATCACATTACTTTGCATATGACTCTTTCAAAAAACTAAAGGTTGCTCCGTCTTCACTTAATCTTACGGCCTGCTATACTCCCCTTAGCGCCGGAGGATGAAACCAGATAAATTGGACTGGAGAAAATCCAGGGCCGGGCCGGAGAGCCATAGCTGACTTCCACGCGATAGCGCCCCGGCTTAGCGGCGCGATAATCCATGCGGGAGCCTTTGCCTTGCCAAACCAGCCGGCCGTCGCGGTAAAGCTCCCAATTGATCGCGCCCTTATAGGGCACTGCGCCCGTAACGTGCGCCGGCTCTCCGGGAACGAGGGTCAGCTTCTCTCCCAGGCCCACCGTCCGGCCCTGCTGTTGAGCCATAAAGCGAAAGCCGCCCGCAGGATAGAGCGAGTCATTGGAAAAATAAAAGCTCTGGCGGCGCAGGCAGTTGTAGATAAGTTGAGGGTCCTGTTTTTCGTCGTCCTTAAAAGCCTGTCTGGTAACCAGGTGCGTGATGGTTGTTGGCAGCTCTTGGTCATAATCGAAATATCGGCCGTGGGAATCGGTGCCGCCGGTCGCGATAACAGGGCTCCGGGCACTAAGCCGGTCCCATTGGCTGAGCGCCTCTGCCGGCCGCTTGGTGAGCGCCGATACGGTGGCGGGAAAGTTGATGCGCGAAGCCAGGAAAGCGCGCAGCAAAGTAAGCTTGGGTTCATTAACGGTATTGCTAAAGGTGTTCAAGACTTCAATACCGGTGAAGCCGGTAACTTCCCAATGCTGCCAGCGCTGTTGCCGGCTTGGCAGGTAAGGATACAACACTATGCTCAGGCCGCCATTGCGGCGCACTGTGTCAACAAAGACCTGCACATCACCACGACGCAAAGCCAGGATTTTCTCCGTATCAGCTTTCGGAATGCCGAACACCAGCATATGTCCTCGCCCATGCAGGGAAAGCTCCGCGCCCACCAGCAGCAATACGCCTTCATGCCAACCCTCCCAGCCATCCCGCGCAGCCCCGAAGTTTTTGTGATCTGCCAGCAGCACAAAGCGTAAATTGTGTCGGCGAGCCGCTTGCAGAATCTCCGTTACTGTGCCGGTGGAATCATGGCTGTATTTGGAGTGCACGTGGAGCACGCCCGCATAATCATGGTAGCCGGGCAGCGGCGCAAGCGGGGCCGCCGTCAGCCGGGGAACCGTGAGCCAGGGAGCGATCCATAATCCCAGCAGAAGAATTATGAGGCCGACTATCGCAGCCGGCCGGCGGAAACGTTTGATTAGACTTATTGGGTATCTGAACATGACGAAATCTCGCCCGGAATTCCCCAAGTGTGCGCCTTTTGAGAATAACATACATGGTGTTGCATTTTAGAACCGACAGATTATACTGCATCGTGCCAAAATAATCATCTTTCAGTCAAAGCCTGTAACAGTTCACGAATAGTGAGCAGAATGTCATTCTGAGCGAGTTCGCCACCGTAGGTGGCGGATGACGCGAAGAATCTCTACCATAATTACCTGTAGATTTGGCTGAATCCGCTTATGGCGGGCCGACTTCCCGGTCTGCCTTAGGCAGACTTGGGGACTTCGCGGCGTGATTCAGGCTGCGCCTAATCACTTGCTCAGAATGACCGTATTCTCATGAAAAGTGAACTGTTACCAAAGCCTCAAAATATTCTTGCCATAAGTGGGGAAAGTATGCTAGAATTTCTTCAGTTCGAGAGGAAATAAAGCAATGACGATATTTTTGCAGGTATTGCAGGTCCTTGCCGGCCTGTTGCTAATTGTGTCAATTATGTTCCAAACCACAAAGAGCGAGAGCGGCGGCGGCATGGGAGGCATGGGCTGGGGTGTGATTGGTGGCAAGAGCACTTCTTCCCTGGGGCGCTGGGGAAATGAGGAATATATCGCCAGAATTACCACAGGCGTTGCCGTTGGCTTTCTGGCGCTCTCCTTGCTGGTCGCTATTGTCTCTATGAAATAGTATCTCACGATTGAAATACTGCGCAAATCGCGCAGAAAATGAAAAAACCTGTCTGAATTTCAATCGTGAGATACCGAGCTGAACCCTCCCAGCCTCTCAATTATTGGAGCGGCTGGAGAGATTTTAAGCCTTCCTTTATGGTTCCGGCTGTGCCGGGTTAAGGGAAAAACGGTATTGCTCTGTTGCCCAGATGGTGGAATTGGTAGACACGCTAGCTTGAGGGGCTAGTGGCCGCAAGGCTATGTGGGTTCAAATCCCGCTCTGGGCACCAAGCCGAATCATAATTTGATTCGGCTTGAGAGAGTAGAAAGGTGAAAAAACCTTTCGGGCGACCTTACAGGCCTTTCAAATCCCTGAGAACTTTCTTTAATGTGATGTAGCTGCCTTCAAGATCCTCGATCTCCACCTCGCTGACTCCATTCAGTGCCGCAATAAATTCCTCCGCGGTTCCCCGGCTCCAGGAAAAGAGCCAGCAAATATCGGCTACGGTCGAGACTCCCACATTCTTCAGATATTGCGCCACGATCGCCGCTCCGGCTTTGGTCGCCTCCATAGCGCGTCCCTTGCGTAAAGCGCCGCCCGGCGCCCAACGTTCGACCAGTTCCCAGCGATGGTGGCTCCAGCCCTCGGTATCGCCTCCCGCCGGACTGACTCGAAAAGCCGCCTGCAGTTCCTCCAAGGCCCGCTTGACGATGCGGGTATTCTCTTTTCTTGGAGGTCCAAAGGCCAGCCGCAGCTCCTTCGTCTGCATGGGCCCTTGCTCCCGCAGGATTTCCAACACCCTCTTATGAGGGCGGGGCAGCAGGCCCGCTTGCCATTCCTCTTCATAAGACAAATGGGGGGCATAAATCGCGTAAAAACAGGGGAAAAGATCCCAGGAGATGAAGGTCCCTTTATGGCGCAAGACCTTGGCATAAAAACAGGCCTTCCTTTCCGGCAGCGTCTGCTTCCATTCCCACCAGCCCCAATCGCCTTTGGCGGAGGCATAAGCCTTCGACAGAGAAGGCAAATTCAGCGAAGGATCAGATAACCAGAGAAACAGAAAGCCGGCTTGCTCGATGAAGTCCAGCGCCTGCTGCTCGTCTTTTATGCGCAGACCGGGTGCGATATGAAAATTACGCGCTCTCAGGGATTCCAACTGGGTAAGGGTAATTTTTGCTTTGCTCATAAATGATTTTTAGACGTCTTTCGATAGATTTCCTGCCGGCTTGCTATAAGCGAGCGAGCAAAAATAAATATTAGCAGGCAAACGCTCGAAGGAAAGGAAAATCGCCACAAAGGCAGAAGAAGCTAATAGGAGAAGCTGACAGAGCCGGAAGGCCTTGACCATCGTAATTTATCATTGGGAAGATTTCTATAAGAAGTAAGCAACTTTAACCGCGGATATCATCCTCCGCTGTGCAATGTTAAAAGAAATTCCCTGTCGAAAGGGCTTTGTTAGCAGCTCCGTAGGCAAAACTTCGACAGGAGCAGTCAGATGGACACCTTTCTTGGCGCCGTCGGGGAGGTATCCGGCCTGGAAGTATTGGCTGAGGAGTGCTGCCGCCGCGGCAGCGAGTTTTGGGAGGCAGGCAATTTTCGCGCCGCGGCAACGGCATGGGAAAAGGCTCTTGAACTGAGTCCGGGACTGGTGGACGAGCGCGTCAGCCTGGCGCTGGCCTATTATCAGCTTGGCCGCCAGCAGGATGCGCTAAGACACATGCGCCTGGCTTTGCTCCATGAGCCCGAAAATGAACGAGCCCACCATTGCCTGGGCCAGATTTACTATCAAATGGAGCGCTTTGAGGAGGCTTTGCAGGAATATCAAGTGGCGCTTTTTTTGCGCCAGGACGAAGCGCTGCTCTATACCGACCTCGGAGATGCCTATTATTGTCTGGAGGAATTTGAGAAGGCCGCCGAGGCCTATCGGCGCGCGGCCAACTTGCAGTGCAAAGACTCCTATGCGCACTTTTGGCTGGGCTGGAGCCTGGAGAAGCAGAATAGAACAGAAGAAGCGGTCCATGCTTTCCTTGCAGCCATAAATACCGACCCGCAGTGGGGGGAAGCCTATTATGCCCTGGGACGCGCCTACGCCACCCTGGGAGAGAATGCCAAAGCCCTGCAGAAGCTTCGCAAAGCGATGGAACTGCTGCCCGAAGAGGAAGAGGAGTGTCGCGCCGGAGCACTTTGTGAGTTGGGTAATGTCCTCCGCGCCATGCAGCGCAGCGAGGAGGCCGTAAGCTATTACCAACGGGCGCTCACCATTGATCCCACTCACGCAGCCACTTGCTTTAATCTAGGCCTGGCCTACTGCGATTTGGAAATGCACGAGGAAGCCTTCCGGCAGTTTGCCCTGACAAAAAACCTGGAACCGAATAATCCGTCCGCTTGCTGTGAACTCGGTGTGGCCTATTACTCCATGGAAGAATACACCCGCGCGCTGGATGAATATCTCGAAGCCATTCGGCTGGATCCCGCGGATAGCGAAGCGCGCGTGGGTCGGGGCATGTCCTTTTACGCTTTGGGAAGCTATGAAGAAGCGGTCGCTGAATACCAGGTGGCCGAGCAGTTGGCGCCGGAGCATCCCTGGATAAAGTTCAACCTGGCGCTGGCCTTTGAGGGCCTGGGCTGTTTCGAGCAGGCTGAGGAATGGTATAGAAAGACCCTCCTGCTCGAACCGGATGATTCGGAATCGCTTTGCGGCCTGTCCCGAAGCCTGCTCCTCCAGGAAAAAGGCTTCGAAGAAGCCCTCAGCCTGGCGCGCAGAGCCGTCAGTCTCAAAGCGTCAAATCCGGAATGTTGGGATGCCCTGGCGAGCGCCCTTTCCTCCTTTTGGCGCTATCCCGAGGCCTTGGAAGCAAGCAAACAAGCCGTCGCGCTGGAGCCGGATAATCCGGAATTTCTGCTCCACATGGGCTATTGCTACGAAGGCCTGGGCATGCTGGAACGCGCCTGCCCCTTCTATGAAAAGGCGCTCAGGTTGGAACCCGACTACGAAGAAGCCCACGAAGCCCTCCGCCGCGTGGAAGACCTGCTGGGCCTCTAGCCCTCCCCCAGGAAATCTCACAAACGCAGCGCAGGACTTTCCCTTCAGCCTTCTGCACGACTGGACTCTTACCCTTGCCCTTTTACCCTTTACCTTTGTCCTTTTTCCTCGCCCCTAATCCCTCGCCCCTCGCCCCTCGCCTCTGAATTACTGGGTTTGCCTTTTTGCTTTTACAATTCTCCTTTATCGGGTAAAATAGCTTAGACATTACGCAGGATAACGACAGATTATCCGGGTTTTGTTATGCCTTTGTTCGCCCGCGATCTTTCTATAGCTCTAGACCACAAAGGCGGAGGATAAAATGAGGATTAGGCGGCTTCAGAACAAACGCGCAGGATTCTCCCTTATCGAATTGCTCGTGGTAATGACGATCATTACCATTCTCGCCTCGATGCTCTTCCCGGTCTTTTCCGCCGCCCGCGCAAAGGCGCGCCAAATCGTCTGCTTATCCAACATCAAGCAGATTACCCTGGCGCTGCAGATGTATCTCGAAGACTGGGGAGGCTATCCCATGCACGACCTCACCCAAAGCGGCGTGCCGGGATTTCGCTGGATGAATGAACTCTATCCCTATCTACGCAGTAGTGAGCTCATTCGTGATCCCTCGGCAAATCGCGCTCCGGACCTGAGCAGCACGGCGCAGGTGTTAGGCTACAACTGGCAATACCTGGGCAATGGCGCCCTGGCCCCGTTTGGCGGCCGTGTCGTAACCGAAGGCGCCATCCCATCACCCTCGGAAACCATCGCCATCGCCGACAGCGCCGGTATTGAAGGCGTTACGCCGGACGGCGACGGCGGTTTTGTTATAGACCCTCCCTTGCCCAGCCCCGAATGGGCCGCCTATGGCCCTTATTATTACGGCTGGGGAGATTACTATATGGACGGCCAACCGGCGCGGGTGGATCCTCGCCATAACGGCGGGCTGAATATCGGCTTTTGCGACGGCCATGCCAAGTGGTATCGCGAAGCCGTCGTCATGGAAGACAACACCATGTGGAACGGCCGCGCCGAACCCACGCCATAAGCGTTTAACGTGGCTAGGTCGCTTTACGACCGCCATGGCGGTCTGCCTTCGGCAGACTTAGCCATTCAGCGTTGAGCGTTTGGCATAGTTTATGTTTTATTTTTGCCTTTTTACTTTTGCCTTTTGCCTTTAATCTCAGAGTGAGCTAAAGATGGAGCGTGGAATAGAACGCGTAAGAATAACCGCAGTTATGCCTAACCCTTGTGATGGGTGTCATGAATGTGCCCTGCGTTGCAGCAGCGGCCTGCAAATAACCCGTAGCGAGTTCGAGGCCATCATGGCGCATTTGAAGAGCCTCGATCCCGACCGCGTCCGCCGCGTCCTCGAGCAGGAGAAAACTGTCCCCTGGTTTGAAGACATCTTCCGCGAATGCTGCCTGTTTCTCGATATGGTCAGACAGGAATGTCTGGTTTATCCCGCCAGACCGCTAATCTGCCGCCTCTTCGGCCGCGTCGAATGGCTGCCCTGTCCCGCCGGAAAAAAAGTGGCGCAGTTCCACGACGGCTGGGGCGAAATTAAAGCCTACTCGAAAGAAAAGCGAAAAACCTTCCCGGAATGGCAGATGGAAACGGGGAAGATAGATTTGGTGGCGGAAATGAAGAAATAGAAAAAGATTGACTCGTTGGGCATGAGTTCACTCATGCCATCTTTCCTTTCATGTATGTGACAGGAGAAAGCTCATGTCACAACTCATAAGTGATGAGAATTTAGAGCAAAATGAAGTATAAAGAATTCATGCAATATGAACGATTAGGCCAATATGGAGTGCGGCAGCTTGCTGCCGCTTTAAGACCTGGAAGTCATGCCTAAGGCAGATCGGCCTTTGGCGGACTTGCTTCCAGGAAAGTGCCGGAGCAAGTCGCCGACGCTCCATAGCCTGCGGCTCTGCAGCTATGGCGACGGAGCGCTCCGGCGGCCAAAGCGGGAGCAAGCTCCCGCAGTCCAAAAAGGCCTCAATCGTATTTCTGATCTATCCTCATCAAGTGTGAATCGTACCAAGCTCATGCCCAACAACAAAGGGCTTTGCCAATTTGATATAATAGATTAACCAAATAATAGAGGAGGATCTAACTCCCGATGACCAAATCCGAGCTTGCCAAACGCATCAAGGCCGCCTCCTACTTAACCGGACAATTCCTCCTGCGCTCCGGTCAAACGAGTTCCTTCTACTGGGATAAATACCGCTTCGAGAGCGACCCGCTCCTGCTTAAGGCCATTGCCGATGAAATGCTTGGTCTCCTCCCCACCGATTTCGACAAACTCGCCGGCATGGAACTGGGCGGCATTCCCCTCGCCGCCGCGCTCTCCTTGAAAAGCGGCAAGCGCTGCCTCTATGTCCGCAAAGCCGCCAAAGATTACGGCACCTGCAATCTGGTCGAAGGTGGCTTTGCCCCCGGCGAAGTCGCCGTCGTGATAGAAGATGTTATAACCACTGCCGGCCAGGTTTGCACATCGGTCCTGCAAATGCGCGAACTGGGACTCAAAGTAGAACACGTCCTATGCGCCATTGACCGGCAGCAAGGCGGCAAAGAAAATCTTGAGAAAATCGGCTGCGCGCTCTTTCCAGTCTTCACACTGAAGGAGATTGAGGAGTTGAACGGGTGATGCGTTGACTCGTTGGGCAGGAGTTTATTCATCCCGAATTACATTGAGGGACTCCTGCCATCTTTTTCTATATGGGGAGCAAGCTTTTGCCCCGCAATTACTGCTATGGGAAAAATAGCGATATCAACCCAAATAGAAGAATTATCGAGATGGCGACAAGAAGAACGAGGGCGATTGCGATTGCCGATCCACGCAACGTTCCACACGAACGATAAAATTGCAGCAGCCATAATTTTGTTTGTGCGGAACCATAAGCAAAACTCCATAAATACCAACAGCAAATCTTGATTACCCAGCCGATGATAGCGATCGCCGTTGCTGTTTGCTGGAACTTTTCAGGAATGACATTATTCTTAACCAACCCGCTTAGAGCAAGCAATATGCAGATCCAGAGCACCAGATGAAGGCCGGATAGCTCCACGCGCCACCAGGGAGGCCCTGTTTCTATTGCATCGGCGAGTTTAGATTCAGCAGCGCTCATCTCAGGGGTTTCCTCCTTCAAAGAACGCTCCTCATCCTCAAGTAAGCGAGATTGCTCCTCAAAGAGAAGAGCCGAATATATTCTTGAAGCATCTTGTCCGCGCCGCTCCAAATTTTCCAGTGCATTATCCCTAAGTTTGCGGAGAATCAACATAGCACAATATGAAATCGGAATAGCGAAAAGAATCAAATAATCAATTATAGTTATTGGAGAGAAATGTATTGAGGGACTGAATTTCAAGTGGCCAAAGGGTAAATAACAGACACCTAACAAAACTGAAATAAGGAAAATCCACACAAGCGAGCTAAGCAGACTTTCTAGACGAACGAGCCTATTCCATTCCTCTTCCCCTATCTGGTCGCGGACACGCGCATATCTGCTAGTATATTTCTTAATGCGCTTATTGACCTTTTTCAGTTCGTCTGTTGTATTTTCATCATTGGCATCCATATCATTACCCCCTGATTCGTTTTGGACAAAATCTAACTTACTTTACCAATCCGCAGCCGCAAATGCTCCAACAACCTCCCAAACGCTTCCGGCGGCTCGGTTTGAAATTCCAATGGTTCGCCGCTGATGGGATGTGGGAAGGCCAATTTATAGGCATGCAGCGCCTGGCCGGGGAGGGCTTCGATCAATTGGCGGGTGAAATTATCCAGGCGATTGGCCTCGGCGCGGGCGAGCCGCAAGCCATACACCGGATCGCCCACCACCGGATGGCCGGCATAGGAGAGATGCACCCGCACCTGGTGGGTGCGGCCCGTGGACAGGCTGGCTTCCACCAGCGAAATCTCGCCGAATTTCTCCCGCACCTGAATCTCGGTCTGCGCCTCGCGGCTGGCGCGCGCCGGGTCGCTGATCACCGCCATCTGTTTTCTGTCAGATGGCTTCCGCCCGATATTAGCGCTGATGGAAAAGTGCGCTTCACGCGGTTCGCCCCAGACCAGCGCAAGATAATGGCGGTGAATTTTTCGCTCTTGCATTAGATTGTTCAAAGCGAGATGAGCATTATCTTCTTTGGCAATTATCAGCAATCCCGAAGTGTCCTTATCCAGCCGATGGACTATTCCCGGCCTATTCGCATCGCCAATGTGCGAGAGATGCTCCGTATGTGCCAGCAGGGCATTAACCAACGTGTCATTCGTATGCCCGGCCCCCGGATGAACCACCAATCCGGGCGGCTTATTGAGCACGATAATGTAAGCATCTTCATAAACGATATCGAGCGGGATGGTCGCGGGCAGCAGTGCCGTGGATTCAGCAACGGGAAGCTCAATCGAGATATGCTCTCCCCCCTTCAAATGATGGCCGGCGGCCATGGCCTTTCCTTCCACCAGCACATTTCCCGATTCGATCAGCCGCTGGGCATGACTGCGGGAGATGCCTTTGAGGGCCTCCGCCAGGAATATGTCCAGCCTTTTGCCGGCGGCGCTGGAGGGCACCATAATTTCATGGGTCATTGCTGTTACCGTAAAAATAATTAGCCCAAATTATTCGCAAAACATTGATCTAGTGGGGGCGGGCTTCTGTAAAGCCCGCCTTATGTCAGCGACAATGCCCTTCAAGCGGGGTTTGCAGAACCCCGCTCCCACAAAATATTCTGTTGATAATTAAAGCTTGACGTGAATAAAGTGAACTACCCGTCATTCTGAGCGTCAGCGAAGAATCTCATAAGGCTAATTCGCAAAAGAGATTCTTCACTTCGTTCAGAATGACATACTTACCAAATTTTGTTTCAAGATCGGTTTTGAGTGAAAATGGATGGCTTTTTATTTTGCCGGAGATAATAAAAAAGAAATATAGAGAATGCCAATATGATAATACAAGCGACCTGCGCCTGAGTCAGCGACCCGACGGCCACTTCCGCGCTTACTCCTTTGCGCAGGAATTCTATCAGGAAGCGCATTACGGAATAAATTCCGAGATAGGCGAAAAATAGCTGGCCCCGATAATGCAATTTGCCGCGCAGCTTGAGCAATACGACAAATATGAGCCACGACCCGAGCGCCGAATAAATCTGGGTAGGATGACAGGCAGCCGTCCAAGTGCCTGCATCGGGATCCATCAAAAAACGCACTCCCCAGGGCAGATTCGTCGGCACGCCATAACAGCAGCCGTTGAGAAAGCAGCCCAGGCGCGCAATCCCATAGCCCAGCGCCGCGGCCGGCGCGCAAATGTCGGCCAACAGCAGCCAGGAGAGCTTTGTTCTTCTTGAAAACCAGTAGGCCCCCAGCGCCGCGCCGATTAAGCCTCCATGAAAAGACAGCCCCTGCACTGCCAGCCGGCCCCCCGAAAATATGAGCGCGGAAAGGGGTTGAGATAAATAATATTTCAAATCGAGCAGAATGAAAACCAGGCGGGCGAAGATCATGCTGAAGCCTAGGATCCAGAGCGCAAGGTCAAGTATCTTGCCTGCTTCCACCCCCCGTCTTTTTGCCTCGCGAGACGCCCAGAAAATTCCCGCGACAAATGCCAGCATCAGCATTACGCCATAAGAATAGATATGTATCGGGCCTATACGGAAAAGGGTTGGATGCATATTATTAATAGTTCACAGTTGAGAGTTCTCATTGCTCTGCTGCAAAGCGCGTGTAGGGCGGGTGCGCCGACGCCCGCCGAGCCTTAAATCAAATATAAGTCGGACGCTTCTCTGCCTGGCTCGATAAATACCTAAGGTCTATTTTATGTGCTTTGCAGCAGAGCAAGTTCTCAGTTGTCAGTATAGCGGATTTAACGTTCCGCTCTTCTAATGATAAGAGAAATTGCCAAGAATATAAATACACCGGTAAGGGCAATGTCGGCAAAGTTGAAGGTCGGCCAGAAGCTCAGGTCAATGAAGTCAATGACTGCGCCCAGGCGCACCCGGTCAATGATGTTCCCAAGCGCCGCGCCGATAAACACGCCGGCCGGCAGCGGCAGCGCACTGGTGGGAATCCCGAGCGAGCATTGAGATTTTTCTGCCGCCGCCTTCTTTGATGTAATTGCTCTGGCCGATAGATACACGGCAAGGACGAGCAAAATAATATAGAAGGCCGGGCGGAAGGGAAGACCGAAGGCGACGCCTTCGTTATAGACCAGATTAAGGCGCAATATTTTGCCGATAAGACTGATGCTTTTTCCCTGAGACAGGAAATGGACCGCAGCCCATTTGGTGCCCTGATCTATCAGGATTGTCAGTCCG
>Ga0315288_10006476_pt1 | contig 14844 bp, 11 predicted proteins | sample YL17G11_20_MG_FD_203454 | JGI IMG/M metagenome (GOLD analysis project Ga0315288, IMG submission 203454) | Sediment microbial communities from Yellowstone Lake, YNP, Wyoming, USA - YL17G11_20 | ecosystem: Environmental > Aquatic > Freshwater > Lake > Sediment | place: USA: Wyoming | collected... | reverse complement strand
ACCCACTCACCACCACCGCCTGGCAGCGGCCCGTGCGTTTCAGTGCCGCCGCCTCCAGGATGCTCTGGATGGACTCCTCCTTGGCCTCCTGGATGAAGCTGCAGGTGTTCACCACGACCACGTCGGCCCGTTCGGGGTTATCCTCGATCTGGTATCCTGCCACCGCCAGTTGTCCCAGCATCACCTCGGCGTCCACCTGATTCTTGGGACACCCCAGGTTCACAAGGCTCACTTTGACTGGCTTTCCATTCTTGCCTGTCTTGCCCTTACTCATGTCAGATCTTGTCCCACGCCGTGGTCAGCCGATTTCTTCAATGCAAAACTGACAACCGACAACGGACAACCGGGAATCTCCGTTCAGCGTCCGAATTGGCCGGTTGTCGGTTGTCAGTTTTGCATTTGAAAATCCGCAGGGACCCTTCGGCCGCATCTCTTCTGCATCGGGGGTGACGGAAGAGGGGAGAGACACGAGAGGCCGTGAGGTCCCGGCGACTCAAGATTGAATCGCCGTCCGGTTTCGGATCGGTGCCAGCTCCAGTCGGTTGCGGCCCTGGGACTTGGCCCGGTAGAGGGCCTGATCAGCGTCATGCACCAGTTCTTCGATCTTGCGTATCCCGGGCGCCAGGGCGGCCACGCCGATGCTCACGGTCAGGTCCCCCTGTGGGTTGGAGTCCTTACCTCGGAAGGCATGGCTGGCGATCGCCGTCAGGGTCCGCTCGGCGTGGATGGCCGCTCGCTCCAGGTCGGTTTCGGGGAGGATGATGGCGAATTCCTCCCCCCCGTAGCGCGCCAGGATGTCCACGTCCCGGGCGTTCCGGCGCAACACCTCCGCCATCTCCCGCAGGGCCTGGTCCCCCGCCAGGTGGCCGTAGCGGTCGTTGTACTGCTTGAAGTGATCCAGATCGAGCATGAGGAGGGTGAGCGGCCGCCTGTATCGCTGGGCCCGCCGCACCTCGCGCGCCAGCTGGTGGTAGAACTGGCGGTGGTTCGCCAGCCCCGTCAGCTCGTCGGTGATGGCGAGCTGTCGCGTCTCCTCGAAGAGCCGGGCATTCTCGATGGAGATGGCCGCCTGGCTGGCGAAGGTCGAGAGGAGCTGAATCTCATCGGCGTCGAACTCGTGACGCTCGGTCAGGTAGAGGTTCATGCACCCCAGGGCGCGGTTCGGCGCGATCAGGGGAATGGCCAGGAAGGATCGGTATCCCCGTTCCAGTGCCGTCTGCAGCCAGGGGGCGTACAGCGTGTCGGTGGAGAGGTCGGCGATCGCCACCGGCCGCTTCTCCCGCACGGCGATCAGGCTGGGGCTAGACTCCTGCCGCGCCCGGATGGTCTCCACCTCCTGGAGCGCCTCCTCGGACAGGTTATACCCCGCCACCGTGGACAGGGTGCGCCCGTCCGGGCTGAGCAGCATCAGCGACATCGCCTGCGCGTGCAGCAAGGTGGACACCGTCTGGCTGATCCGGGTCAGGATGTCCTGGAGGTTGAACGTCGAGGTCATGGTCTGGCCCAGTTGGTACAGGGCCTCGAACTCCTTGACCTTGCGACGGCTGTCGGCGTACAGGTAGGCATTATCCAGGGCCATGGCGACCTGGCGGCCGATGGCCGCCAGGAGGGCCGTCTCCTCGAGCGAGAAGGGCTGGCCAGGGCGGCCAACCACGGTGAGAACGCCGAGGCTCCGGTCATGCAAACGGAGCGGGGTCGCCGCCAGTGGCCGGGGCGGCTCCCCTGGGGGCATCCCGAGCCCCTCGGCCTGCGCGGCGTCGGGAAGGACCAGAGGCTCCTCCTGCTCCAGGGCCCGCCAGGCCCAGGCCGTTCCAGGAGGCAGGCGACGCACGCTCTGGTCGGGCTCGGCCTCCAGCCCTCGCCAGACCTGCAGCGCCAGGTGTCCGCTCTTGGGGTCGATCAGGTGCATCAATCCCACGGACAGCCCGAGGCTCTCCAGGGTTCGCGTCAGGGCCCCCTCCACGATCTCGTCGGGACTCAGGGTGCGGCTGACCGCCAGGGCGACCGCGTTGAGCACTTGCAGTTCCCGGTTCCGGCGGACCAGCTCCTGGCTCATCCCCTGGATGCGGAGCAGCACCTTGATGCGGGCGATCAGCTCCTCGGTGTTGAACGGCTTGGTGATGTAGTCGTCGGCCCCGATCTCCAGGCCCAGGACCATGTCCCGCACCGCATCCCTGGCGGTGAGCATCACCACCGGGATGTGCCGCCACCGCTCGTCGGCTTTCAGGCGCCGGCAGACCTCGAAGCCGTCCATGCCCGGCATCATCACGTCCAACAACACCAGGTCCACCGGGTGGGCGCGAATGCGGGCGAAGGCCTCCTCCCCCGAATGGCTCACCTGCGTGCCGAAGCCGCGAGCCTCGAGCAGGATCTGGATCATGCGCGCGATCCCCTCCTCGTCCTCCACGATGAGAATGGTGGACCGTGGCTCGATGGTCACAGCCGGCCTCGCGGACACGCCTATCCTCCAGACACGCTCCCCGCGCGCTTCAGAGGGACCCGATGAACCTTCCCCACCCTCTGCCATCCCACCCTCTCCGGGGTCACGCCCGGCGGGCCCGCCTCCTGTGGATTCGGCCGCACAGCGACAGTTCACGCGGGCGGTCACGACCGCCCCGCCTGGGGCGGGGTTCCAGAGTGGCCCCATGATACACAACTGGCCAGGGCCGCCAAAGAAAAAATGGCACCCGGATGGGTGCCACTGCCTCGCCTGCTCCCACCGGTCATGGGGCGGGGCGTCCCGTGGGGAGGGTGAAGGAAAACGTGCTTCCTTGCCCCATCACACTCTCCACCCAGATCCTCCCGCCGTGCTCCTCCACGATCGCCTTGCAGATCGAGAGGCCCAGCCCGGTTCCCTCGACCCGCTCTCCATCCGGCAGCGGGACCCGGTAGAACCGGTCAAAGATCCGGTCCAGGTGCTCCGGCGGAATCCCCTTGCCGGAGTCCCGGATTTCCATCAGGAGATCGGCGCCCTGCTGCCGCGCCGTCACGGTGATCTGGCCGCCGCGGGGGGTGAACTTCAAGGCGTTCCCCAAGAGATTCGTAAACACCTGGTCCATCCGCACCCCGTCGGCCAGCACCTGCGGGAGCCCCTCGGCCGCTTGCAGGGTCAGGGCGATCCCCCGGTCCTCGGCCAACCGGCGCAGCCGATCCATGGCCCCGCGCAGGGCCCCCACCAGGTCAAAGGGTTCACGGCGCAGCTCTAACCGGCCGGCCTCGATGCGCGCCAGATCGAGGATGTCGCTCACCATACGGAAGAGCCGGTCCGTGTTCTTCTGGGCGATCCCCAGAAGTTCCCGGCTCAACTCCATCCCCACCCCCTCGTGGGCCAGCACCTCCATGGATCCCTTGATCGCCGTGAGGGGCGTGTGTAGATCATGGGAGACCATGGCCAGGAACTCCGATCGCGTCCGCTCCAACTCCTGCATGCGGGCGTTCAGCGCGGACAGCTCTTCGATCTTCCGGGCCAGGTCCGTGATGTCCTGCATGATCATGAAGAAGCCGCTCTCGGGGTCCTCCGGCACGGTCCAGGCGAGGGCGATGCGCAGCACCCGGTCCCGGTACCGGAGGCTGACGGCCTCCCCGCTCTTGTCGGGGTTGGACCGCAGCCGCAGGATGGCTTCCTGCAGGGTGGTGCGGTGGTCGGCCCGGAGGATGTCGGTCACCGGGGTGCCGATCAACTCCAGCTCGGTTCGTCCCAGCATCTCCAGGCCCGCGGGATTCACGTACAGCACGCGCTGGCGGTCATCCGCTTCCACCACCCCCTCGCCGATGGCCCGAAGGATCGCCTCCTTGTGCCGCTTGATGGCGAGCAGTTCTTTGACCTGCTCGCGCGGGACCGTCTTCTCCAGCCCCAGGATCGCCTGCGCCCCCGCGGGCTCCTCGCCTTGCAGCCGCCGGAGGGTCGTCAGGATGTTCCCCCGGAGCTCGTCCAGTCGCCCCTTGGCCACGTAGGCGTCGGCCCCGATGGCTAGCACCTTCTCCTGGTCCTCCACCAACGTGCCGGAGAGGATGACCACCGGAATCTGGCGCAGCCGGGGGGTGCCCTTGATGTACCTGCAGACCCGGTCCCCATCGATCTTCGGCATCACGATGTCCAGGACCACGAGGTCCGGCCGGTCCCCATCCAGGAGCTCCATGGCCTCCATGCCGTCGTAGGCCTTGGTCACCTCGTAGCCTTCCTGGCCCAGGATCTCGCTCAGGAACTCGACGTAGAATTTGTCGTTGTCCACGACCAGGGCACGCTTGGCCACCGCCACCTCAAATGCGGAATGTGGATTGCGGAATGCGGAATGTATCAGCCGCAGTGGTTATTCCGCACTCCCCATTCCGCATTCCGCATTCCCCATTCCGCATTCCGCAATGGGTTAGGATCGGTAATTGATGAACTGCATGTGGATGCCCAGGTCCTGCTGTCGGAGGAACTGGATCACCGCCTGCAGCTCGTTCCTGTCTCTCCCGAAGACCCGGACCTGATCCTCCTGGATCTGCGCTTGGACCTTGAACTTCCCCCCCTTGATCAACTTCACCAGCTCCCGGGCCTTCTCCGTCGGGATGCCCTGCTGAAGCTCGATCCGCTGCCGCACCCGGCCGCCCGCGGCCGGCTCGACCTTGCCGCGCGTGAGGGCCTTCAGCGGTACCTGCCGCTTCACCAGCTTCCCCTCCAGGATGTCCAGCATCTGCTTCAGCTTGAATTCGTCCTCGGCCATGAGCAGGAGGGCATGGCCCTCCCGGGTCACGCTCGCGACGCTCCCCTTGAAGTCGAAGCGCTGGCTGATCTCCCGGGTGGTCTGGTGGACGGCGTTGTCCACCTCCTGCACGTCCACCTTGGAAGCGATGTCGAACGAACACTCGCTAACCATGCCCCTCCTGACCTACCCGTGGAGAGCGTGCAAGTTGCCCCAAGAGCCGGCCGGATGCTTCCTGACCTACTGCTTGGGCGGGGCGACCACCGTGACCCCCGCCGGGGGCGTGAACTGAAACTGCTGATCGCCGAGGCCCGTGTTCAGCTTCAGGTTCGTGAGCGCGATCACCGTCGTGTTGCCGGCCGCATCGAAGGCTGTCGTTTTCTCGACTGTGTAGGTCTGGAGATTTACCTCCAGAAGTATCCGGGCGATGCCGGCTTCAGGATGCTTGGGCTTGAGGTCCAGGATCATGAAGCTCGTGGAGCTGCGGGTGGCCGCATGCTCCACCGCAGCGATGGTGAACTCGCGGCGCAGCTGGCAGTCTCCCGCCAGGAACGACAGGGGCAGGCGTGAGCTGAAGGCCTCGCCGACGTCCTGGACCCGGACCTGCTTATCCACTGGAGAATAATCCCACAGCGTCTTGCCGTCCGTCACGAACAGACGCGGCTCCGGCTTGTCGTACTCCCAGCGCACCTTCCCCGGCCGCTTCAGCATGAACGACCCGCCTCCCTCCCTGACCGTGTTGAGGCTCCGGTACGTGACGGTCTGCCGGAATCGCGCTGACAGATCCTGGGTGTTGGCGCACGTGGCCTGAAGCTCATCCACGACCTCGTCCACCGTCGCCGTTGCCGCGGCGGATGACGTGAGGGGTGAGGCGTGAGGCGTAAGGGGAAGGAGCAGAGCTCCAACCGCCCACAGGATCCTCAGCATCCGAGCGCGCCTGCGCCTCATGGTCCGGACTCCGCCCGGGAGACCAGGACCTCGCGCGGGCGTGTCCCGTCCATGGCGCTCACGATTCCCTCCCGCTCCATGCGCTCGATCATGCGGGCCGCGCGGTTGAAGCCGACGCGCAGCCGCCGCTGGATCATGGAGATGGATGCCTGCTGGGTCTGGACGACCATCTCGACCGCCTGGCGGTACAGCTCGTCATCCTCCTCCTCCTCGTCCTCCGGCGGCTTGTCCGGCTCGGGCGGCAGGAGCGACCAGACGAACTCCGCGGGCTTGGGCTGGGTCGTCAGGAAATCCACGACGCGACGGATTTCCACTTCGGTCACGTTGCAGCCGTGGATGCGGATCGGCTTGGAGCTTCCCGGCGGGATGTAGAGCATGTCTCCCCTGCCCAGGAGGGCCTCGGCGCCGTTCATGTCCAGGATCGTTCGAGAATCCACCTTGGACGCCACCCGGAAGGAAATGCGCGCCGGGAAGTTCGCCTTGATGACGCCGGTGAGGACGTCCACGGAGGGACGCTGGGTCGCCACGATGAGGTGAATGCCCACGGCCCGCGCCATCTGCGCCAGGCGCATGATGGCATTCTCTACCTCGTTCTGCATTATCAGGATGAGGTCCGCCAGCTCGTCAATCACCACCACCAGCATGGGGAGGCGGCCCCGGTACGATCCCTTGGTGAGATCGTCCTCGGGGGGCGGCTCCAGTTCCATCCGCCGGTTGTAGCTCTGCAAGTTGCGCGCCCCGACCTGGGCGAAGAGGCGGTATCGCTCCTCCATGTGCAGGACGACCCGCTGGAGGCGCTTGGCCGCGTCCTTCGGATCCGAGACCACCTTGTCGGCCAGGTGAAGAACGCCATTGTAGATCGACAGCTCCACCCGCTTCGGGTCAATCAAGAGAAGCCGGACGTCGCGCGGCTCCGCCCGGTACAGGAGGCTGAGGATCAGGGAATTGATGCACACACTCTTCCCTGACCCGGTCTCTCCGGCGATCAGCAGGTGGGGCATCTGCGCCAGGTCGGCCACCATGGGCGCCCCGCCGATCTCCTTGCCCAGCGCCAGGGGCAACTGCAGGGCCTCGTTGCCGAATTCCTTCGTGGCCAGGACCTCCCGCAGGTGAACCGTGGCCCGATGCTGGTTCGGGATCTCCACCCCCACGGCGGCCTTGCCCGGAATCGGCGCAACCACGCGGACGCTCAGGGCCTTCAGCCCCAGGGCCAGATCGTCCGCCAGCGCCACGATCCGGTTGATCTTGATCCCCGGGCCCGGCTCGAGCTCATAACTCGTGATGACGGGGCCGGGGTTCACCGCCGTGACGCGACCCTCCACGCCGAACTCCAGGAGCTTCTTCTCCAGGATCTGCGAGTTCTGCGCCATCTCTTCCTGGCTGGAGCCGCCGCGGTCGGCCGGAGGGACGTCCAGGAGCTTCAGCGAGGGCCGGGTGTAGCCCTGCTTCCCGGCCGCGAACGAGAACGCCTGCTGGGCCTTGGTCTCCTTCGCCTCCTTGGCCGCGCCAGCGGGGGGAGCTGCAGGCTGCGTCGGTTCCGCCGCGGCAGCGGACCCCGCTGGCGCGGCCACCGGCTCGGGAGCCCCCGTAACTGGAGACGCAGACGTCGAGACCGCGGCCGGGGCCAGCTTGGCCCGCCGGGCACGCCAGGCGGAGAGGGCTGTCCGCATCCGGGTCCAGGTTCTGGTGAGACCGATCGCGGGCAAAGCGAGAAACGACAGGAGCGCCCGCTGCGAGAGGCAGATCACGGCGAGAGCCAGGCCGGCCAGGGCCAGGACGGCCATCCCGAACTTGCCGAGCGAGAAGAGGAGCCATCGGAACAGCTCATCCCCCAGGAACCCGCCCGGGTGCTCGACGCGCCCGCCCGGCAGGACGCCCACCTGGTGGAGGACACTGGCCAGCAGGCTCAAGGACAGGGCCAGCAGGATCAGGCCCGCAGCGCGGCGCACAGGATGCGCCAGGCGACGGCCTCCGACCCAGGTCCACCCCCACAGGAAGAAGACCGGGGGGACAAGCAGTGCCGACAGCCCCAGAAGCCCGAGCAAGTCCCCGGCCAGTTCCGCCCCCACCCTCCCCACGGCATTATGGATCTGCCTTTCGAGGGCGGTGGTGCTGGCGTAGCTGAAGAAGGACGAATCCCGGGGATCGAAGGTGGCAAGGCTGGCCAGGATCAGAATCGAGGCGGCCATGGCCAGGACGCCGATTCCCTCACGCGTCTTGTCATGGCGGAAGAAGGCCGCCAGAAGCTTCAGCCACTCGCTTGGTCTGGTCAGATCTGGTGCCACGCCTGCCTTTCACCTCCCTCTGGCTTGCCAGAGGTTATAGCGTGCAAGCCGCCAATCGCCAAGCTCTTTCTTAACGGGAAACGTAAAACGTGAAACGTGAAGGAGGGGGATAGCGGCCACGATCCCTGCCCCACGTTCTAGATTTTGCCTTTCACCCCTCACGTTTCACGCTTCACGTTTCACGCTTCACGTTTCACGCTTCACGTTTCACGCTTCACGTTTCACGCTTCACGTTTCACGCCTCCCGGCTCTCAGACCTCGATGATCACCGGCAGGATCATCGGGCGCCGGTCCACCGTCTTCTGCAGGAACTTCCGGAGCACCGATCGGATCCGCTGCTTGATCAGGGTCCAGTCGGTCTTCTCCTCGACGCTGCACCCGTCCAGGACCGTGACGATCAGCCGCCGCGCCTCCTCGAACAGGGCGTCATCCTCGGGCAGGTGGGCGAACCCCCGCGAGACGATGTCCGGTCCGGCCACCACGCTCCCCGCCTTGTCGAACCCGATGACCACGACGACCATGCCATCCTGGGCCAAGTGCTGCCGGTCCCGCAGGACAGTGTCGCCCACGTCCCCCACGCCCTTGCCGTCCACGAAGACCCGGCCCGCTGGGACTTTGCGGACCACTTTCCCCCACGTCGGCGTCACTTCCAGCACTTCCCCGTTCTCCAGGAGGAAGATATGGTCTTCCGGGATGCCGACCCGCCTCGCCAGTTGGGCATGGTAATGGAGGTGCCGGTACTCCCCGTGCACCGGCACGAAGAAGCGGGGGCGGGTCAGGTTGAGCATGAGCTTCAGCTCCTCCTGGCTGGGATGGCCCGAGACGTGGACGCCGGGAAGGACGTCCTCCGTGATCACCTGGGCACCCCGCCGGAAGAGATGGTTGACGGTGCGGGCGATGGATTTCTCGTTGCCCGGGATCACCCGCGCCGAGAAGATCACGGTGTCCCCGGACAGGATCTCGATCTGCTTGTGCTCTCCCACCGCCATGCGGGCGACGGCGGAGAGGGGCTCTCCCTGGGAGCCCGTCGTGATGATCACGCCCTGATCCGGGGGAAAACGCTTCAGGTCGTCCAGGCGGACCAGCGCGCCCTCCGGCACCCGCAGGTATCCCAGCTCCGCCGCGATCCGGGTGTTGGCCGCCATGCTCTTGCCATTCACCGCCACCTTCTTGCCCAGGCGGGCGGCCACGTCCAGGACCTGCTGGATCCGGTGGATGTGGCTGGCGAAGCAGGCCACGATGATCCGGCGCGGCGCGGTCCGGAAAATCGACTCGAAGGTCTGCCCGATGGCGGATTCCGACGGGGTGAAGCCCTCCCGGGTGGCGTTGGTGCTGTCGGAGAGGAGGAGCAGCACCCCCTGCTCGCCCAGCTCGGCGAACCTCCGGAAGTCGGTCAACTCCCCGTCCACCGGCGTCTGGTCGAACTTGAAATCGCCGCTGTGGAGGACCAAGCCGGCCGGCGTATGGGCCGCGACCGCCACGCCGTCGGGGATGCTGTGGCTGACCCGAATGAACTCCAGCCTGAGGCCTCCCAGGCGCAAGCTGTCGCCGGCCCGAATGCGGCGGAGATCGGCCGTCTGGTCCAGGCCGAACTCCCGGAGCTTTTCCTGGACCAGTCCGAGGGCCAGCGGGGTGCCGTAGACGGGGACGGGAAGCTGGGGCAGGAGGAAGGGAAGACTGCCGGTGTGATCCTCGTGACCGTGGGTGAGAACGACGCCGCGGACCTTCTGCCGCTGCTCCAGCAGGTAGGTCACCTCGGGGAGCACCAGGTCGATCCCCAGCATCTCTTCCTCTGGGAACATGAGCCCGGCGTCGATGACCAGAAGATCCTCCTCCGTCTCGAGGAGGGTCATGTTCATCCCGATCTCGCCCAGGCCGCCCAGGGGGATGATGCGCACCCACGGCTCACTGTGACTCAAAACGGATCGGGTCCTCCTTCACTCGAAAAACTCGTCAACTTGTCGAGTAGTCAAATGGTCAATTGGTGCTTCCGAGTTCGGGCCGCCCGGCTTCCCCCAATTGACCCATCGACAAATTGACCAATTGCCTGATCGCGGAGCGATCACGCGCGAGCGGCCACGCGCCGCTCGCTCGCCGCGGGGGCGGCCCGACGGGACGCGATCCGCTTGACGAGCGCCACCTTCAGCACATCATCCATGTTGTCCACGTAGACAAACTGCATCCCGCGTCGGACGTTGGCGGGCAACTCTTTCACGTCCTTGTCGTTCTTGCTCGGCACGACGACCGTCTTGACACCCATCCGGCGGGCCGCCAGGGCCTTCTCCTTGAGGCCACCGATGGGGAGCACCATCCCCCGCAGCGTGATCTCCCCGGTCATGGCGACGTCCCGCCGCACCGGGGTCCGCGTCAAGGCGGAGATCAGTGCCGTGGCCATGGTAATCCCGGCCGAAGGCCCGTCCTTGGGGATGGCCCCAGCCGGCACGTGGATGTGGACGTCGTTCTTGGCGAAGGTCTCTTCCTTGATCCCCAGGCTGGCCCCCCGGGATCGGGCGTAACTCAAGGCGGCCTGGGCCGATTCCTTCATGACCTCCCCCAGGTGGCCGGTGAGGGAGAGGATCCCCTTGCCCCGCATCATGGTGCATTCGATGTACAGGATGTCGCCTCCGGTCTGGGTCCAGGCCAATCCGGTCGCCACCCCCACCTCGTCCTTTTCCTGCTCCGACTCCGGCAGGAACTTGGGCGCCCCCAGGTAGCGGGTGAGGCCGGCGCCGGTGACCCGGGTGAGGCCCTTCTTCCCCTCGGCTACGTCCCGCGCCACCTTCCGGCAGATGGTCGCCACCTCACGCTCCAGGTTGCGCAGGCCCGCCTCCCGCGTGTAGCTCTGGATGACCTTCAGGATGGCCTCGTCGGTGATCTCCAGGAGCTTCTTGCTGATCCCGTGCTCGTCCAGTTGCCGGGGGAGGATGTACCGATTGGCGATGTGCAGCTTCTCCTCCTCCGTGTAGCCCGAGATCTCGATGATCTCCATCCGATCCTTCAGCGCCGGCAGGATGGGATCGGCCAGGTTCGCCGTGGTGATGAACATCACGTTCCGGAGGTCGAAGGGCACCCCCAGGTAATGGTCCGTGAAGGCCACGTTTTGCTCCGGATCCAGCACCTCCAGCAGGGCCGCCGAGGGATCGCCCCGGAAGTCCGCCCCCACCTTGTCCACCTCGTCCATCATGAAGACCGGGTTGTTGGTGCCGGCCTGCTTGATCCACTGGATGATCTTCCCGGGGAGGGCGCCGATGTAGGTCCGGCGGTGGCCCCGGATCTCGGCCTCGTCCCGCACGCCGCCCAGCGAGATGCGGACGAACTTCCGTCCCAGGGCCCGCGCGATGGAGCGGCCCAGGGACGTCTTGCCCACGCCCGGTGGCCCCACGAAGCACAGGATCGGGCCCTTCATCTTCTTCTTCAGCTTGCGGACGGCCAGGTACTCCAGGATCCGCTCCTTCACCTTCTCCAGGTCGTAGTGGTCCTTCTCCAGGATCTTGTGGGCCTGCCTGATGCTCAGCTTGTCCTTGGTCTGCTTGGCCCAGGGCAGGTCGATCAGCCAGTCCAGGTACGTCCGGATGACCGAGGCCTCGGCCGCGTCCGGGTGCATGCGCGAGAGCCGGCCGAGCTGCGTCTTGGCCTCCTGCGCGACCTCGGGAGGCATCTTGGCCTTTTCGATCTTCTGCTCCAGTTCCTGGACCTCCTGGCCGCGCTCGTCGGCCTCGCCCAGCTCTTTTTGGATGGCCTTGAGCTGCTCCCGGAGGTAGTACTCCCGGTGGGTCTTGTCCATCTCCTCCCGGGCCTGGGACTGGATCTTGTGCTGCATCTCCAGCACCTCGATCTCTTTGCCCAAAAGCTCCGCGAGCTTCTTCAGCCGCTCCACCGGGTCGAAGATCTCCAGGATCTGCTCCGCCTGCTCCACCTTGAGGTCCAGGTTGCTGGCCACCAGGTCCGCCAGACGGCCGGGGTGCTCCAGGTTGTTGATGATGACGAGGACGTCGGGCGAGACCCCCTTGCCCAGGTTGACGCCCTTCTGGACCTGCTCCTTGACCGAGCGGATCAGGGCCTCCACTTCCAGACCCTGGGGAGCCGTTTCCGGTTCCGCCACCTCGGCGATCTTGGCCTCGAAGTAAGGATCGCGGCGCGTGAACCCCAGGATGCGGGCACGGGACACCCCCTGGACCAGGATCTTGACCCGGCCATCCGGCATCTTCAGCATCCGCATGATCATGGCCACGGTGCCGACGCCATACAGATCCTCGGGGCCCGGATCCTCGGCCTCGGCGTCGCGCTGGGCCGCCAGCAGGATCAGCCGCTCCCGCGACAGGGCCTCGTCCACCGCCCGGATGGATTTGTCGCGGCCCACGAACAGGGGCAGGATCATGAACGGATAGACCACCACATCCCGGACCGGCAGGAGGGGAACCTGGCCGGGCATCTTCCGCTCGCCCTGCGGCTGCTCGACGCCTACCTCAACCTCGGGTGTCTCCCCGGTGCCTTCCACATCCTCTTCTTGGTCCTTCAATGTACAAATCTCCTTCTCCCGCACCACGTGAGCGGGAGCGCGGCCGTTCGTTTGCCGTGGCAACTGCTGGCTCAGACCTCCTCCCTCCGCCTCCCCCGGGACGAGGACCGTCCACGCGAACGCGAGTCCATCTTGGGACGCGCCTTCGTCTTCTTGATGCGCTCCGGTCGCGTATCCATGTCCGGATCCCAGAGGTCGTCGTAGGGATCCGTGGGCACCTCGTCCTCCTCGGTCGTCGCGGGTTCCAGCTCGTCCTCCTGGGGCGCAGGGCCGCTTGCCGGCTCACCATCCGGGATCGGCGGGTGGCGGGGGGGTGGCTTTTCCATCATGGGCTCTGCGTCACCACCCGGCGGGAACCCCGCCGGGCTGGGCCTGTTCCGGGCGAACCAGCCTCCGCCCGGTGCGCGTGGGGGTGGTCCGAACCGAGATCCAGACTCCGCAGGAAGTCCCTGAATCCCGGCGCGACGTCCGGCCGCTGCAGGGCAAACTCCACCGTGGTCTTCAGGAAGCCGAGGATGGTCCCCGCATCGTGCCAGCGTCCCTGGAACTCCAGGGCGTAGATCATCTGTTTCTTGCTCTTGAGCAGCGCCTTCAGGGCATTGGTCAATTGGATCTCGCCGGTGCGGTCCGGCGCCGTCTTCTCCAGGAGGGGGAAGATCTCAGGCGTCAGGATGTAGCGGCCAATGACAGCCAGGTCCGACGGGGCCTCTTTGACGTCGGGCTTCTCCACCATGTCCATGATGTGGTAGAGGTTCTCTTCCAGCCTGCGGCCCTTGATCACCCCGTACCGGGAGACCTCTGCCCGGGGGACCCGCTTTACGCACATCACGGAGCAGCGGTGCTTCTCGTACACCGCGATCATCTGCTGCAGGGCCGGCACCTTATCCGTCAGGATGTCGTCCCCCAGGAGGACCGCGAACGGCTCGTCCCCCACCAGCTCCCTGGCCGCCAGGACGGCATGGCCCAGACCCAGGGGTTCCTTCTGGCGCACGTAGCATACCCGGACCAGTTCCGAGACCCGCCGCACGACCTCCAGCAGGTCGCTGCGGCCCTTCTTGCTGAGCATCAGCTCCAGCTCGATGGAGCGGTCGAAGTGATCCTCGATCGCATTCTTGCCCCGGCCGGTCACCACGATGATGTCCTGGATGCCCGAGGCAACCGCCTCCTCCATGACGTACTGGATCGTGGGCTTGTCCACGATCGGCAACATCTCCTTGGGCTGGGCCTTGGTCGCGGGCAGGAACCTCGTGCCGAGCCCTGCTGCTGGAAACACCGCCTTTCGGATCGTCATCAGGTTTCCCCTGGTGGTCTCCGGTGGAGCCTCAGTGAACGCTGTTGAAACGCCGGGCTTCCCCGTGGGCCCGGGGGCGCGGCTGCAGCAGCCAGGTCAGGAGGCTCCCCACCAAGCTGATGATGACCGCGCCCAGGATCGCGCTCCCGAACCCTGCCACGTGCACGCCCTTGACCACGCTTGCCACGAGGGCGAGCATGGCACCGTTTATGACCAGAGCGAACAGGCCCAGCGTGACCACTGTGAGGGGCAGGGTCAGAAAGAGCAGAATCGGGCGGAGCGTGACATTCACGAGGCCAAGCAGGAGGGCCGCCACGACGGTGGGCCACACCCCATCTACCTGGATACCCGGCAGCACCTGGGCCGCTACCCCGATGCCCAGCGCGGTCGTCAACCATCGAATGACGAAGGAATGCATCGCTCCCCGCCGATTTCTCAGTCGGTTACGTTTATACCAGCTTAACCCCAATTGTCAACCGCGTTCGCCCGGTATGCCGCGGCATACGGGCGACATGCGGAAGGACCGGACGGAGGGCACCGTGCCGCTAGTGGCCGGCGATTGGAGGGGTTGCCGTCGTGGGTTCCAGTCGGGGAGCATCAGCCTGCGCCCGAGATGAAATGTACGAGCCTCCGGAGGCCCTTTCCCCGTCGTCACCGTAGGGTCGGGTTGTTTTCCTTCAGATGGTGCCGCTCGAGCCTATGGCACCTTCCAGAGAACCTTTCCATCCTTGTCGAAGAGGCTCAGGGTTGGTGAGCCGTCAGCCACCGCAACCAGCACAGCGCGGGGGGTCGCGTTCTTGTCGTAGAGTCGGAGCATCGTCGACCCATCCGGCAGCGTCGCCAGCATAGCCCCGCCCATTCTCTCCTTCTCGGAGAGGCCCAGGCTTGCCGAGCCGTTCGGCCACACGCCCAGGACGACGCGAGGTTTTCCGTCCTCCTCCAAGAACTCCAGCCTTGGTGTGCCGTCCGCCCGGATGGCCAGTGTCCCCCGTATCTTTCCGCTCGCATCCTTGAGGACGAACTGCTCGGCCTCCACGGTCCGGCTACCCGGCACCGCCTGCCCCATCAACACCATGGCGACAATCCCAATAAGAGCCACAGCCCCCCACCGCT
>Ga0315288_10006475_pt1 | contig 14844 bp, 26 predicted proteins | sample YL17G11_20_MG_FD_203454 | JGI IMG/M metagenome (GOLD analysis project Ga0315288, IMG submission 203454) | Sediment microbial communities from Yellowstone Lake, YNP, Wyoming, USA - YL17G11_20 | ecosystem: Environmental > Aquatic > Freshwater > Lake > Sediment | place: USA: Wyoming | collected... | reverse complement strand
GAGGTAGTGGGAAAATCCCATAAGGAGGTAGTGGGAAAATCCCATAAGGGTAGTGGGAAAATCCCACAACCTACAGACCTCGAATCCTTATCTGATAACGTTTCGCAAGTGCCTAAAGAAACTCTTAAAAGAAACTCTTTAAAAGAAATCTCTCAGTCTGAGAAGTTAACTAATGAGGACCCTGAGGCTGATTGGGAAAATTTTGACATTTTAGAAGAGAGAGAGATAGATAATTTTTCTGAAAAAATGGAACCAGAAGAAGAAAAGAAAGAGGAGAGAGATTTTAGAACGATAAAAGAACCAGAACCAAATCAAACCGAAGCTGCGGGCTTGGCTAAATTTACCGCCGGGCTTTTGGCTGGAATCGGAAATCCATCTGCATTTGCGGAGGAAAAACCGAGAGAGAGGGAGGATAAATCAAACGAAAAAGAAATTAAGGAGCTGCTAAATTCGTGTATGGCTAATGGCTGGAATCTCCAGATAGCCACTAGCGACAATGAGATCGTAAAAGAAATAATGAAATTTTCATACAAAGACGTAGAAGCCGCCTGCGATGATAGATTGACAAAAAACCGACCAAACATACCAAAAGTTTTTCCTAAATGGGTTTTGGACGGATTGAGATCAGGAATCAAAGCAAAAAAACTGACACAGTTAGAGAAGGAGGCTTATTTAGAAAATGAGCTAGAAAAACATTATCAAAATGGGAATGGTGACAAGCTGTTATGCAGGGACGTAATTAAAAAACTATATTCAGTTGTCACAACCATAGGCACTATGGTATACAGATATAAGGTTGAAATGGATTGGTGCGAAATGGATTGGGCTGATCTTTAGTTAATTGCTTGGGGGAGTTATGATGCGAGAGGAATTTACGTCAACTGACGTGATTTACAAGACCGTTGTGGCGATACAGAATGGTTTTGCCTTATCTCATAATTTAGATGTTTACGAAAAACACTGGCGGTATCTGCTGAACGTTTACCCTGAAGTTGAAAAGGACGTTCCGCCGGATATTATGGAGGCTATCAATAAATATAAGTCAGAGAAAGGATGTTGATTTTATGGACGAAGGAAGGCTTTATAAAATTATTGATGACCCAAACACAGAGTTTGAGAAGCGAAGCTATGATGACAACGGAAACAACATCTGCAAAGCTCTGGAAAGAAAAGCAACTATGGCTATCATTTTTGATGATTGCTTGTCAGTAGAGGTTGAAGGTGTAATTAAGTGTCTTGTTGACGCAGGGTATAAGTTTGAGATGCGGGCAAAAATCCTTCATGGAGAAGTGGCTGTTTTTGATTTGTAAGGGCGGGTATGATTAATAAAGACTCTATCGTTCAAGGTGATTGTTTAGAGGTTATGCGTCAAATGCCTGATAAATGGGTAAACTGCATTATAACCAGTCCGCCATATTGGGGCTTGCGCGACTATGGCATAGAGCCTTTGATATGGGATGGCGATCCTGAATGTGAGCATAGTTTCGATTCTAAAAGGACACCAAGACCAAACGGGTCGGGTGGGAAAACGGATTTTATAAAGAATACACATGCAAGAAAAGATAAGGACAATATCTCTGAGTATGTGGATTATAACGATAGTGCGACTTATTCGCAGGTATGCCTTAAATGCAATGCTTGGCGCGGTTCGCTTGGGCTTGAGCCAACGATGGATATGTATATTAATCATCTATGCTCAATCTTTGACGAAGCGAAACGAGTATTGAGAGATGATGGGACGCTATGGGTCAATCTTGGTGATACTTATGCAAGTGATGGCAGTCAAGAAACAAGGTTTTGGCATGGTAGTAATCAAGGCAAACACCAGCTAGGAAACGGAGACGGATTGTTATCAAAAGAATACTCTGGACGTTGCAGAACAAATGAAGTCCCGTCAAAATCCCTCTGCATGATCCCCTTTCGTTACGCTATTGAGATGGTCAATCGTGGGTGGATATTGAGAAATGACATAATTTGGCATAAGCCTAATTGTATGCCGTCAAGCGCTAAAGATCGATTCACTGTTGATTTTGAGCATGTGTTTTTCTTTAGCAAAAGCAAACGATATTATTTTGAGCAACAGTTTGAGCCTTTAGCCGAAGGAACTATACCAAGATTAGCAAGAGGAGTTTCGGAAAGTAATAAATGGGTAAATGGTGCTGATGGGCAGACAAAACATACAATGTCACAACCTAGAGAAAATAAAGGCAAACAATACGGAACTAACTACGGCGGGGATTGGAAATGTAACAGAGGGCATAGCGGGTATTTTAGACTGGACGGAAAACCTCTTTTTGATATAGAGAAAGGTCGTAATAAAAGGTCTGTGTGGAATATATCAACAAAAGGGTTTCCAGAAGCACATTTCGCTACATTTCCGGAGACGCTTGTTGAACCGATGATAAAAGCGGGCTGTCCTGAAGGCGGTATTGTCTATGACCCCTTCATGGGCGCTGGCACAGTGGCAGTAGTGGCAAAGAGATTGAATAGACATTATGTTGGCGTTGAACTCAAAGCGGATTATATTGAAATGGCAAACAGGCGGATAGCAAAAGAGATTCCTCAGATGGAATTTAGGTTAGCGGGAGGTTAGAATTGAATAAAAAACAGGAAAAATTATACAATCATTTTGTTGACAAATATGATAAACCAGAACAAAAAGGGCTTTACGGCATTATTAAGAGTATGATCGGAAATATTGAGAGTTTAGACGATGAATTAAATCATCAGGAAGATGTTGAAGATATCGAAGGTATTAATAGTTTGATAGATGATTATTTGTCACTGATGGGAAGGTTGTCAAAAAAGGATTTTAGGCTCAATCGTGATGAATACGATCTACTAGATGATAAATTAGGGAACTACGAGGAAGAATATGGACCGCAAGGTTGGGTCACGGTATTACAAAACAAAATCAAAATTATAAAAGAAAGTAGGTATTAAAACTTTTTATATCCCAAAACATGCCAAAACTACATTAAATTCAACCTGTCCTATGCCAAAAAAACGCCATTTTTGGCAATAATCTGGCATAGCGAAAAAATAACTAAACCGATAAAAAAGTAAAAACCTTCCGAAAGCATATTATCATTCAGTCTACGAGAATAAATAAATAAAAAATCTGGTGCGCATAATTGTCATTATGGGGCATCTAAAAGAAAAACCTTCCTACCATTATTTGGCGTCAAAAATCTCTCAAAAAAATATATTTTCATTTTCACCTTGACAAATGTATATACAGGGTATATAATATTTATATAAGCATTATACACTAATCAGGGCGATCCCAACAAAAGAAGGTGTGACATGGAAAAATATTTACTCAAAAAGCAATTTATCATTTCTGGTATTATTAAATTAACTAAAGCTGAGGTAGACGCCTTTGCTTTGGATTTTGCTTTGCCAAAAAACAGTCCGTTCTATGTTCGATTAAAAAGATACTTTAGAGAAAACAAGGAAATTGAAAGGGGAATCTGGGTTGTTGAGATGGACAAAGAGTGTTTAGTTCACGAGTTTGGTAATCCTTTGATGTTTCGTGGTCATGGAGGCTTATTTAGAAGGCTTACTGATAGGTTTGTTGTAAGTATGCCTGAAAATCCTAATGCGCCGGTTAAGATTTTTTGTTATAGCGATTTGTTTTCTGAAGCTATCTTGTTGTAATGAATTAGCTACGAATGAAACAATTTTGGGATATGGCTAATTACGAGATAAAAAATGAGAAATGAAAAAATATTATGTCTTATTTACACATACCTAATCTTTACAAAAGCCAAGAAATTTTACTTTTTAAGCAATGTTTTGCGATGGAAAAAATAGACGGCACCTCCGGGCATCTTTGTTGGAGTGCAGCCAAAAATGAAAATATAGATAGAAAAGGAAATCTGAGGTTTTTCTCTGGTGGTTCTGATTATGAGAGATTTGTGGAGTTATTCAACGCTGAAGAACTTCGGGAAAAAATAGAGGCAAAATGCGTTCCTTCCCCTTGTTACATTTATGGCGAAGTTTATGGTGGCAAGATGCAAGGTATGAAAAAAGTTTATGGGGAAAAATTAAAATTCGTGGTGTTTGAAGTAAAGTTGGGCGATAGTTGGCTTAGCGTTCCCGATGCAGAAGACGTTTCGAAAAGTCTTGGGTTGGAATTTGTCTATTATAAACTTATACCGGCGACTATTGAGGCAATTGATGCTGAAAGAGACGCTTTATCAGAGCAGGCAAAAAGAAATATGATGGGGGATCACCCACGAGAGGGGATTGTTCTCCGTCCCCTGATCGAGGTAACGATGAACAATGGGGAACGCATAATAGTAAAGCATAAAACTGAAGCGTGTCGGGAGACAGCTACTTCAAGACCGGTTAGTCCAGAAAGTATAAAGATTCTTAGTGACGCAAAAGCCATCGCAACTGAATGGGTCACAAGAGAAAGGCTTCATCATATTTTTGGTCATGAAAAAATAGAGTGCGCCGTAGAAAATATCAGTAAAATAATTCCAATAATGATTGAAGATATTTTGCGCGAAGGATCGGGTGAAATAATAGATTCACCTAAAGCTAGAAGGGAAATAGGTAGATTAACCGCCTTTTATATTAAGGAGATGCAAAAGGAGGTTGATAATCATGGCGAATGAAATGCGGGTTATTTGGAAAACCCGGGATAAAAATGGTATGGATATGTTGTTGTCTGTATCAAGCGAATATTGGTTAGTTATGAAATCCAGTTTTTATCCTGATGCAATGATGGTGAGCAATCCAAGCATTGATGATTTGGAGCTGCTCCAAAAAGCATTGACATCTGAACTCTCGAAAAACGAAAGGAAAAAATGAAAGAAAAAAAAGGAAACGTATTTAACATTGACAGGCTTTTAAATGATGGTAAAGAATTTGAGAACGCTAGGACGCAAAATCAAAACTTTGCTGGTCCCGGTGTATCAAATGAGGCTATGCTGATACTTAATGGCTTGGGAAACTTGCAGCTAAGCCTTAACTCTATTATAACGCAATTCTCCGCAATCCTCTACGCTATGCGGAAAAGCGATCTGGAATTGTTTGAGTTAATGCAAATCGGGGTCAAGATTAGCGAATACGTCAACAGGCAATTCCAGATTGAGCAATACAGGTCAAGTCCAAATATTGATCTGCAATTATTGTCAAAAATGAATGAGGCAATCAATAAGCTGGAAGATGAATTACTTGCCAAAGGTATTGAATACATCGAAGACGCAAAAGCTGAATACCAAAGGTTTTTAGATAGCCAGAAAGGTTGAAATGATGAGGTTTAAAGTCAAGATCGCCTATATAAAGGAATTGTTGAAAAAGTTGAAATATCAAATAGCATCATATCCTAAAGCTGTAAAGGTTTATGCTTCGCCATTGATTTCGAATATAGAAACCGATCAAAAATTACAATTACAATTGTTTTGAGTTTGTGAAATGAGGAGTAAAAATGGCAAAACAACCTTTCAACACTAGAGGCAGAACCCAGAATGAACTTAAAGAAGCATTAAGAAGCAAGACACAATACGCAAGACCCAACATTGCATATAGAATATCTCGCTTACAAGAATCGCTTGATTATGAGCTATTCTTGAAAAGTGTAAACGAGAAAGAAATTAGTTACCTTGAAAAGTTTATAGCAAAGAAGGAGCAAAAAACTAATGATAGCAAAAACGACGATTAAGTTCTGGGCACTCGCAATAATAATGTGTTTGGTGGTGGTGGCATTTTATATACTGACTGAGATTTTGATTAACAAGATATGAACTGGCGCATTGTGAGAGTAGCCAAAAATAGCATTTATCATAGGCTTTTTGCGGAGCCAAGTATACCATTTATCAGTTTTGTGTTGCGTAGCCAGTCAAGGCATTTATCAGAAATTATTTGCGTAGCCAAGACAAGAATTTATCAACACTTTATTGCGTAGCCATGCTTTCTGTTTATCAGGGAACGCCTGCGTAGCCATTGTGGTAGTTTATCATTGAGTTCATGCGTAGCCATAATAGAAATTTATCAGCTAGCTTTTGCGTAGCCATGAGTGAGATTTATCTTTTCGCTTTTGCGAAGCCAGAGTCAATGTTTATCATTTTAGGACTGCGTAGCCAATCACAACCTTTATCAATGCACGTTTGCGTAGCCAATACTGTAATTTATCATCGCTCAGTTGCGTAGCCAATACTAGAATTTATCACCGCTTTATTGCGTAGCCAACTAATGAATTTATCATGAGGAAGGTGCGTAGCCAATGCCTAGATTTATCAAAGGGTCATCGCGTAGCCAGAATTCAAGTTTATCAGGCTTCTTCTGCGTAGCCAGAAAGGGGTTTTATCAGACGGTACGTGCGTAACCATGAATATAATTTATCATTGGGAGTTTGTGTAGCCATTAACAAAAAAGGAGTAGAAATGAATAACAGATCGTATGTCAAACTTTTAGTCAATGCCATGTATGACGTTCAGGCAGTTAGAAAGGCAGTTGACAATAGGATAGGGGCTTTCTCTAAGGCTTCGGATGAGGAAACTCAATTAATGTCTTTAGAGTTAAACAACAGGATTGCAAAAAAGTTACACGATACGGAAGAATCAATCGCTGATAGCATTGCGGAGCAGGTCAAGAACGAACCTATAATGAAATGGCTTAATATGATTGCAGGCATAGGTCCACGGCTGGGCGGGTCCCTAATCGGAATGATAGGCGACCTTCCGGACACTGTTTCGCAATTATGGGCTTATTGTGGTCAATCCACCGTCCCGGTCTGTGACGCTTGTAAAAAGACTGTAATAAAAAGAGGAAAGCCAGTTGTCATATATAGATTAGCTTTTGGCGGAGCGGAACGGATAAAATTTTGCGCAACTCAGGCACATAGAAGATGGACAGCCAACCAACTGAAAAAAGAGGATGCAGAACTACCAGAAAATCAGGAGACTTTTGAGGATTCTGCATACAAAGATACCGAAAAGTTACTTTGCCAATGCGACACACCTATTCTCCGAAATGCCGCTCCCGATCTAAAATACTTTGGCGGATTACTTTTAACTTACAATCCATTCCTAAAAATGACTTGCTGGAAGATAGCAGGGCAGTTTATAATTCAAGGAAAGTTTTACAGGCAAATCTACGATCAAGCAAAAGAAAAGTATCTGCTTGATACGTCAATAAAAAAAGGACATGCCGAGAACAGAGCAAGGCGATATACTGTCAAACTATTCTTATCTCACCTCCACGAACAATGGAGTAAGTCAGAAGGAAAACCAGTAACGGAATTTTATTATAAGCAATTTGGTGACTTTTCAGGACACACTTATATAGAGCCACCATACAAGGATATTTTTTAATTGAATTAAGACTTAACACAATCGAACATATAAGGGCAGTCAAAAATCGTTTGTGTGAGAAATGTTGACTTGCCCTTGTATTGATATGGAAAATAAGAAATTGAAACACTAAGCAAGGCAAAGAATTTGTCTGGAATAGGAAAAAACTATGAAGCAAAAGAAACGAAACATCATAAATTTTCAGACTGATGAGGATTTAGACAATAAAATTGAGAAAATCAAAAAGGCGACAGGGATAAGAGCAACGTCTGACCTATTAAGATACCTTATATCATCGGCAGCCGAAAAGGTAGAGGATAAAAAAAGTGAAAATCCTTAAATCACTTATTTTGTTTTTATATTTAGTATTTATTTTATGTATATGGGTGGTCAATGTCTGCGCTGTTGCGGTTTATATGCTCGTAATCGTAATTTACGAAAAAACCTTAAATTGTCTTAGGATAAGGGAGGATAAAAATGATAGGGCAATGTAAATTCTGTGAAGACGAAGAATTATGCGAATTTCATTTGTTAAATTCGGATGATTTTGGTTGTGTTGAGTTTGAGCCATCAGAATTGCTTGTAGAATCTGAAATAGTTGAATGGATGCAATTTATCAAACATCAGGAGCGCAAAACCACGGAAGCTATTCTAAAAGGCAAAAGGAAATATATCAAACATGATGATAATTGTATTCTTGTAGAGGAAGAAAACTGCGATAGTTATGTAATCCCGATAAGTGATGATTATTTAGATTATGCAACTGACATGCTTGACGAGTTTATTGAGGAGGCTGATTTTAACGATTTAGCCATTGGAGATAAAATAACCTTTACGTTTATTAGAATGTCCGATGAGCAATACGATGAACTTTGTGAGAATGATGCGTAGATGTGTAAATTGTAAATTCGTGAGAGATATGCCGGGTGCGCATAATATAGAGTTTGGCTTATATTACTGCGATGAAGATAAAGTCAAAGGCAAAAACTATGGACACCCGATTAGATTAGAGGATATAGCTTGCAATCACTGGAAAGGCATTGTAACTGATTGTGATGCAAGCGTGAGAATTAAGAAGCATTATAAGCGATATTATGCCGTTGATGAGGCAGGGAACGTTATAGGCTCTGCACACTATAGGGATATTGCTTTGACGAAAGCGTATGCGTATATCAGAGATACTTTCATTTTACAGAAAAGTCAATTAGACTTATTTGAGGTGAGAAAGTGATAAATTATTTGCATATTACCAAAGATGAAGAAAGAATCGTGAAATTGGTCAAAAGAAAGAATAAGATTAATTGCAGGTTAAACCTCTATGGCGACAAATTGATCGAATATTCTGGTTACATGCGGGATGACCTAGAAAAAGACAAGCGTATCAACCCTCAATATGTCAATCTTATGAAGAGTTTTATTGATCTATTCAATATAGTCAGGATTGGTGAAAACAGACCATACAGATATAAAATAGCGGATGGTGCATAAATGGCGATGTCGAATAATGGGATTAAAGAAAAAGCGTAAGAATAAGCATGTAAAATGCAAACTCATAAGGAAACTTGAAAATGGGTCTCGACGATATAGATGATTACGATGATGAAGATGACTTTCCAGATGTCGATCCTGATTATTGCTATTATACTCACGATGCTCCCCAAGAAATAGAGGATTTTTTCACCGAAAAGGTATGCAAATATTGTGATTTTTGGCAAAACGGCTGTCTGATTGTAAATAGCAGATATTATCAGTTTAACGGCTGTTTTGAATTTGACAACATGAATTATAACGCATGGGCAGATATTATGAAGGAAGATGATAATGAATGGAATAAATCAAATTGAATCTATAATGCCAATTACTATGATTGTTAAATTGGAGCACCATTTGTCAAAGCAATGGAGACTTGATCTTGCAATGCCTAAAAAGCTATACATATTCTATGGAGAGTCTCCAGAGCAAGTTTTTGAGCAGTTAAATGATTTTTTATGCAAGAATAAAGAAGGTGATAACTAATGGCAATGTCGAATTGGGACACTTACGCCCTGGCTGTTCATAATGGCAAGGTAACGCAAACCGATGGTTCGTATACTTATATGGGCTGGAAACTTGAAATATACAAGAATTGGCTTAGTATAACCGATCCAAAGGGCGGGAATACTCGCTATGACGGCACAGGGGAGCTAGACATTGGTAAGGTATGCGTCTATTCAATGAAAATCAAAACCGATATATACCTTGCTTGCAAGATTGACGGAGAAAATGGAGATCGCCTTTATTTCGTTGGAATCGGCGCTTATGGCTGGAAGCATGATTGGTTTCCCGCCATGCTGGAGAAGATAGCTGAGTTCTTTATGTGTTATATAGTTAGCAATATTCCCCACTTGAAAATATTTCTTGATGTAAAGGAAAAGGAAAATAAATGCCAAATTCAGAAATAAGCATCCCGATCTACAAGCACAAATATTTTATTGGCGATATAATATACATACCAAACCGAAATAATAAGGCAGGTATATATCTAAAAATAATAAGTTCTTTTGTTCACTTTTCAGAATTTGAAGTAATCAATGGAAATTCTCAAATACCAAATATTGTTTATGCGGAATATTCAGGGCAAATAATGCTTGGTAGCAATTACGATACTCGATTAATTCCGACCGGAAAAGCATTGGTTGGATATTTGGCAATGGATGCTTTGGATGTCGATAATAGAGCGGAATTTGTCGCCCATAAGAAAGATGACTATATCTTATTTGATAATAAAACAACAATGGTGGTTAGAAATGTGATTGAAGATAATTTGGAAAGGCAAGCAATCGAAACCAACAGTCTTTGGCTTTGCGGATGATTACTCGTTTATAGAAATTTCGTCAAGAATACTCCCGCATTTATGCGGGAGATGAATTGACTCCTAATTAATCATTGACAGTTTATAACTTTTCTGCTATAATTATAAGCATGAAAATAAATAAGGCTTTCAAATTCAGAATATATCCTAATAAGGAACAAATACAATTCCTAGCACAATCTTTTGGCTGTGCTAGATTTGTGTTCAACTACTTCTTGCGTCAACGCATTGACTACTATGCCGAAAATGCTAAAGGATTAAATTACTTTGACAATTCCTCTGCATTAACACAACTTAAAAAACTACCTGAATTTGAATGGCTTAACGATATTAATTCTCAATCCATACAACAGACACTTCGTAACCTTGATGTTGCATATCATAATTTTTTTAACAAACGTGCCGAGTTCCCTAAATTCAAAAAGAAATCTAACAAGCAATCATTCAATGTGCCTCAAAACTTTTCAGTCCATGATAACATGCTTGATATTCCCAAATGCAAGGGAATCAAGATTAAGCTACATAGAACCATTGAAGGCACAATGAAATCAATCACCATCTCAAAAACACCATCTGATAAATACTTTGCCTCTGTCCTTTGCGAACTAGATATTCCTGAACCAGTCTTTACTGGTAACGAAATCGGCATTGACTATGGCGTTAAATCTTTTATTACCTGTTCCAATGGTGAAGTTGTTGATAATCCTAAACATACTAGGAAACACGAAAAGAAAAACAAACGCAATAATCGTAAAATTTCAAGAAAAGTTAAAGGTTCTAACAACAGACGTAAAGCCATAGGAAAACTTGCACGCAGTCACGAAAAAGTTGCTAATCAACGTCAAGACTTTCTACACAAGTTGAGCAAACAACTTGTATGCGATAACCAAGCAATTTACATAGAAAGCCTTGCTATTAGCAATATGGTTAAGAATCATTGCCTTGCCAAATCTATCTCTGATACTGGTTGGAATACCTTTGTCAATATGCTCAAATATAAAGGGCAATGGTATGGTTGTCATATCTACGAAATTGATAGATGGTTTCCTTCTAGTAAACGCTGTCATGTCTGCGGACACATCAATGAAAATCTCACTCTTGATATTCGTAATTGGCAATGTCCAGAATGTATGACTAACCATGATCGTGACCTCAATGCTAGTATCAATATTTTAACTTTTGGTAGGGCAGGAATTGCCCGAACCTAACGCTTGTGGAGAAGGGAGTTCAATTCGGATGTTCTCTGAATTTAGCCCTTCGTTGAAGCAAGAAGCCCCCGCATTTATGCGGGGGTAATTCATCAGATACAGCTTGGCTTTTTTTATCAAAATTAAATTTCATTGTTAGTTGGTTGTGTTTTAACATTTTTCCTATTCTTTAACAGCACGCCACCCGATACTGCGTTCCCACCAATACTCAACACCAGTAAGCCATAAAGATATTTTAGTGAGGCTTGGACTTCAGTCGTTTGTTCTTTCACAGCCTCTATCTTGGTGTTTTGGCTGTTTATTGTTGATTCCATCGTTGCTTTTGCGTCAACGTAGCATTTTAAGTCTAGCCTTAGAGATTGGACCTCATTTGCAAGATTGTCAAGCCTCTCCCCGATATATTTCTTATTGTTTTCCCAAGTATCCTGAGCAAAAACAGGCTGAGCAAACACCAGAAACAAAAAGACTAGCAGGGACAGCTTTTTGAGAATCCCTGTGATTTCACTAATTACGCCGGGCATCATTCGCATAGCGGAACTCCCTATCCTGAAAGCGCATACGCCCTGCTTGACGTCTGTAAACGTCATCCAGGCAGGGCATTGCTTTTCTATACAATCAAACCCTAAAAAACATCGTTTTGTCTGTATTTCTGTTTCCATGCTAATAAAACTTTCTCATTTCTTTTGCTAAAGGCACAAAGGGAATTTCTATCTCCGGCTCTATCTTTGGATTTCTTACGTCATTGATGATATTCAGGAATAGATCGTGTCCAAATTTATGATCTTGATCGTAAATTATCAGGCTTTGGAGAACATCGTCCAAAGATAAGATTTCAGCACCCACCAGAGCGGATTCAAACATATTGTAAAAGTCTATCAATGGCATGTAGATATAAAGCCGTGAGTTTTCGTCTTTTTTATCAAATTCCATCGCTTTGTCGTATTTGTCAAAGACAGGCTTTAGATTTTTTGCAGTATCATCATAAAAAACGATGATCTCGATCTCTGCATTATTCAAGGTTTCAATTTTGACGTGATCTACGAATAACGCTCTGAGTATATCCAGCCTTTTATCAATAAGCTTTTTTGCCTCTTTTTCAGTCTTTGTTTTTGATACCTTGCTTTTGCCCATTATACTCTCCATCCCAAAACGGAAACCATATTGTTCGCTCCGTTGACGTTGTTTATCCTCAAAAAGTGCGTGTGGTCAATCCTGATAGCGATTGGCTGTTCCCACATAAGACTTTCAAAGGCTACTGGCACAGAACCAGCTTCCATTAGGTTTGATAAGTCAACCGGTCCCGGCACGGGGTTACAGGCAAGCATGACCGATATATCCGGTTTCTGGTCGGGCGCAACGCCGATTCCCGCAGCGACTAGCAACTCAGCGGCAATGCAGGTGATTTCCCATTCCTGCCCATCAGGAGGAATAACGTCCATGTCATTTCCGGTTGCAATGTCATCAGATACGGCGACCGGGTTTCTCTTTTTCTCTGCTGAATATGCAAAATTCAATCCTGCTGCGTTTCCGTTTGTCACTTTTAGCCGTGCTGTATGGCTAACCGGGATGTTCAACTGCTTATCATGCCCCCATATATTATGCTGATCCCATATAAGAGCTTCGTCACCGGTTGCATCATCAGCAGTTATGGCTATATCGGGATTTATTTCTCCCGCATGGAATATGGATGCGCCGAACTCGTATATCGCCATGCTATAACCATCGCCCGGATCAATGTGTGCATGTGCGCCTATTCCCAGCGCAACAACATCAGAAACAACGTTACTAAGCGGGACGCGATTACCTATCCAACTAATATTTGCACCTGCTGCTGCGTTGTTCTTGACTGTGAGATGGACCGCAGGGGTAACAAGCCATTTGTGCATCCTGTTTCTGTTCCCTACATCCGTGTTTGCGTCAATCAGCATTATAGCAGTCAATGGCCCTGCTACCTTTCTCATTCCAACCTCAACGCCTGGAACACCCAAAACAAAGACCTGATCTGAACCGATCATGTTTATTTCCCATGCTTGTCCCGCCCCCGGGATTATATTCGCAGTAGCCGCCGCTCCAAGCGCAAGTGTCATATTAGAAATTGTATTACTCATAATTTATTACCTCACAAATTAATAACAATCGAGCGATCCCAAGTTCTGCCACCACACAAAACGAGGGATCACCCAAAAATATTAATTACTTTATTCATATTACGCAAGTAAACTTGTTCTTATTGCGCTGAATCCCATGTCATTAGCACCAAGCGAAGTATCAGTCATTCTCATATAATTCGCTCTGGAAATTGGCAAGTCGAGAGGGCTTAATTGATGTGCAAAATCCGTGTTTTGAGCAAGTAAGCTCGCTAATGCTGGCGCAACGCTTATAAGCTGTAAATCTACGTCTGGAACAGAAGCAGGCGGAGCGCCAAGCCATGCAGAAGACCCAAAAGCCGTCACAAGCCATTCCTCGTCATTGCTTGCAGGTCTGGCTTCCAGTATACCTCCGCCGGCAAGGACGTCAGTTAAGACTTGAGACATAACGTTTGGCTGTCCTGAGGCGTATGTCTGTAATTTAGTGCCTGACCAGCAAACGCAGTTTGTAGCGATATTCGGATTTGTTATTCTAAGCCATACGTCATTAGATAGATAAAAGCTCATAGCGTGCAGCCAGCCTCTAATATCGGTTGACGTAAGCATTCTTGCTAATGCGAGAACGCCGCCAGGACCAGCCTGAACCAAATCAACGTTGACTTCCGGCACGGTTTGAGGGGCTGCGGGAGCAGTCCAAAGCTCTGCGCCTATATCGGTAATAACCCATTCCTCACCAACAGGGGGGCGAATGTCTACGAAGTCCCCGGGCGCTCCAGTTACCGCTAGGTTTACAATATCCGTGACAACCTCTAGTGGAGCTGTCCCAAACTGCCTAGAGATATTTCCTATTGCAGATAAATTTCGTCCAACGCCGCCGGCGGCGGGATTTTGCATAACTAGATAGTTTGTTGGAGAAACGTAAAGTTTCCCCTTGTGATTCCAGCCTCTAACGTTCAGAGTTGTCTTGACCCAAGCAGGCACTTTGAGGGGATCGCCGTCATAGATACCTACTTGGATTAGAGGCACTTGATTAGGCACGCCGGCTGCATCAAAAGCAGTTGATCCAAATCTTTCGTAAACTCTTTCTTCCCCGGCTGGCGGGATTATCGCTACTGTCACACCTGTCGCAACTAATTGAATACTATTGCAGTTTTGCATTTTTTCTCCTTTGTTTCATGTAAAATTTACCCAAAAGCTACCATCTGATACCTTGCCACCCTTCCGGGATTCGTATTTTTTATCTTATATCCCCTGACGGCAAGTTTCTTTAAGAAGCCGAAGCCATTAACATTAACATACCAACTTTCTGTTCCGTGCCTTGTGAGAATCACGTCTACTGGATTATCCCACGTAGTTATAAGTATATGCCTTGTGTAAAAATCAAACTTTATAAA
>Ga0315288_10006472_pt1 | contig 14852 bp, 13 predicted proteins | sample YL17G11_20_MG_FD_203454 | JGI IMG/M metagenome (GOLD analysis project Ga0315288, IMG submission 203454) | Sediment microbial communities from Yellowstone Lake, YNP, Wyoming, USA - YL17G11_20 | ecosystem: Environmental > Aquatic > Freshwater > Lake > Sediment | place: USA: Wyoming | collected... | reverse complement strand
GGCCTCGCGGGCGAGGATGTTGCCCCTCTGGTTGGCGAGGCGCGCATCCTCGCGGCCGCCGAGGAGAGCGAGGGCATCGGCATGCCGCCCCGACAGAGAGAGGCACTCTGAATAGTTGATGAGGATGTCGGCCTCGGAGGGAGCGGCCTCGTGCGCGACGCGGAACCGCTCGATTGCGCCGCCCAGGTCCCCCGCCTCCATCAGGAGCAGGCCCGCGAAGTTGTTGATCCACGGATCCTCGGGCGCCAGAGCGCGCGCCGTCTCGAGGGCGGGGCGCGGATCGCGGCCGAGGGCATGGAGAGCCTCGGCGAGCCGAAAGTGGTACAGCGGGAACGACGGCTCCATCGAAGCCGCCTTCTCGAGGTGCGCGAGGGCATTCTGCCTGCGGTCCCTCGCGGTCAGGATGAGCCCGAGCAGGTAGTGCACGGCGCTGTCCGTCTCCCCCTCATCCGCGAGCGCCGACAGCCCGTCGAACGCTTCGTCGACCCTGCCCTCGTGGTACAGCATCTTCGCTGCAAGGGCGCGGACCTCCCGATTGCCGGGGTCCAGCGCGAGGGCGCGCGGAACGACGAGGGAGAGCTCGTCGTAGGCCTCGTCGCGGAACAGAATGCGCGATGCGCGCAGGTACAGCTCGAGGGCTTCCCCGCCCCCGCCCGCCCGCTCCAGGCTGCGCGCCGCGTTGCGCAGGAAAAGCGGTTCCTCCGGCTGGGCCTCCACCGCGCGCCTGTAGGCGTCCGCCGCTTTTTCCCAGTTGCCCAGGCCGTACTCGGCATTCCCCAGAAGGTTCCAAAGCACGGAGCTCGGCGCGAGGGACCCGTCGAGGAAGCCGGCGGCGATGTCGTCGCGCGCCTCGAGCAGCCGGTTGGCGAGGTACAGGACGTTCGCCCTCTCGGCCCTCCCCTGGGCATGCCGGGGCTCCCGGCGAAGCACCTCACTGATTTCCGCGAGGGCCTCGTCGAACATCGAGAGCCGCACATAGCATTCGGCGAGGAGGAACCGTTCGACCGTCGTCCCCTCGCGGCCCTTCAGAGCCTTGCGCACCTGAACCGCGGCCGCGCTCACGCTGCCCTGCGCGAAAAGGGTCTCGGCCAGGCGCACGCGCGCCTCGGGGAGCGCCGGGAAGAAATACGCCCAGCGGTAGTGCTCCCTTTCCACTGCAAGTGGTCGGGCGTCCAGGTCGAGGCGACGGAGGCGGAAGTTGCCCCTCTCCGACTCCTCGAAGTTCTGCGCCGCGAATGCCGCGCTCCCCGAGGCGATGGTCTCGTCGTCGATCTCGCCGACCCACTCGTCGTCGACCGAGAAGGTGAACCGGGAACCGTGCGCGATGACCCTCAGCCTGAGCTCGCCGGTTCCCGGTTCAGGGGCTGCGGGGAGCACCGTCCATTCGATCAGCGGCACGGGGTGATTGTTGCGCAGGAGGTCGAAGCGGAAAAGACCCCTGCGCGAAACGAGGAAAGAGTAGAAGTTCTCCTCGTCCCTGTAGCGCAGGAGGAACCCGACGGCCGAGTGGCCGTTGGATGGATCGATCCCCACCTCTGCGCGCAGGGAAAAGTCCGAGTACTGCCGGTCGCCGGCGAGCGGCTCCCAGGCGAAGTAGCCCGCCTTCCTCAGCTCGAGGAGGTAGGCGCCGCGTTCGTAGCGGGCGCCGTAGTCGGCCGTCTCGGTCCGGGCGAAGGGCTTCTCAGCAAGCCAGCCGAAGGTGGTCGCGACCCTCTGGGCCGGGCGTCGTCGGATAAAACCGGGGAGCATCGCGGCGTCGTCTCAGTACAGAAGGATGACGGCAAGGAGCTCGAGGGGCTCGGCTCCCGCGTTCTCGATCGAGTGTCCCGATCCGCCGCCGGTAAGAACAGCATCGCCGGGCCCGACTCGCGAAACCTCCCCGCCCTCGGTGACGAGAGCCGAGCCGGAGAGGATGTAGAAGATCTCTTCCTCTCCCTCGTGGAGATGGTAGCCGATCGAGGACCCGGCAGGGAGGCGCAGCCGGGCAAAGAGCCGTGTTTTCCCCTTGAGCTCGCCCGAGCGGAAGACGTGCAGGATTTCGACCACCCCCTTGCCCTCGCGCATCCTCTCGCGCACGTCCTTTTCCATCTCGGCGATTCGCCTGATCATCCGCGGCTCCCCGTCCTACCCGTCCGAGTCGTCGGGGACGTCCCCGACGTCGATCTCGCGGATCCTGTCGCGCAGGACGGCCGCCAGCTCGTAGTCCTCCTCCTCGATCGCCTGTTCGAGCTGGCTCTTCAGACCGTCGGCGGGGGAGGATTTCTTCTCGTGGATCTGCTTCAGGGTGGCCTTCAGGTAGTTGAGCGACCGGACCCTCTCGAACTGAAAGGCCGGCGTGTCGATCTCGCTCATCCCCTCGATCGCGGAGATGGCGCCGTTCAGGATTTCCTCGGCGGAGGACTTCATCTCCTTGTGCAGCGAGATCATGGCCCGCGAGATCGCGTTCATCCTGAGGATGTAGGGCTTGTACTGCAGAAGCTCCTTTCGGTCCTCGTCGCTCTCCGCGTAGCGCTCCATCAGCTCGCAGAGGGCGAGATTGCGCTCGGTGTCGCGCGCCGTTCGAACGAAGTCCCCGATCTGGAAGAGCACGAGGTAGCGGAAGTAGAACAGCAGCCCCTCGCTCTGGAGGGCCGCGAAGTCGTCGTGGCTGATGTGGAACCCCTCGTCGCTGCGGTGGGAAGCGACGTAGTTTTCGCGCCGGGCCTGGAACTCCTCGAGGACCGACTCCTTGCCGAATGGCCGCTTGCCGTCCGGGCGGCCGTCCAGCTCGTACTGCTCGATGCCGAGGGGCTGGCGGACCTGCAGCACCTGCCGCTCGTTGTCGGCCTGCACGATGCGGATCTGGTTGTCCGAGTCGAACTCCCATTCACGGAGGATGTCGGTGATGTCCGCGCTCATGTTCCCGCTCCCCTTCGCCTCACACGAGCAATGTACCCCCTCGACCAAGAAACGGCAAGACGGTACGCGATGCGTACCGAGGGTACGCTGCGCAGGGTTCACTTCGCCCTGACGGCGTTGATGACCTCCCCCTTGGTCAGGAACAGCCCGATCTGCCGGGCGATCATGACGGAGACGTTCACCTGCGCTTCGACAGTCGAGGCGCCGATGTGCGGCGTCGCGATCACCTTCGGGTGCCTGGCGAGGCTCCAGTCCTCGCAGGGCTCCTTGTCGAACACGTCCACGCCGGCGCCCCGGACCGTGCCGGTGTCGAGGGCGGCGATCAGGTCCTTCTCCACCACGATGCCCCCGCGCGCGCAGTTCACCAGGAACACCCCCTTCTTCATCATGGCGAGGCTCTGCGCGTTCACCAGCCCCTTGGTCTGCTCGTTGCGGGGGGCGTGGATCGAGATGAAGTCGGAGCCGCGGATCACATCCTCGAAGCCGGCAGCCTGGAAGCCGAGGGCCGCGGTCTTGTCCGCGCTCACGCCCGGGTCGAAGGCGATGACCTTCATGCCCAGCCCGAGGGCGCGCTTTCCCACGATGCTGCCCACGTTGCCGATGCCGATGAGGCCGAGGGTCTTGCCGAGCAGCTCGACGCCGCCGCTGAAGCTCTTCTTGTCCCAGGTGCCGGCCTTCATGGAGGCGTCGGCCCGGGGAATCTCGCGCGCGAGGGCGAACATCATCGCCACGGCCAACTCCCCGGCGGCTTCGGCGTTGCCGCCGGGCGTGTTCAACACGACGATCCCCCGTTCAGCGGCCGCCTTCACGTCGATGTTGTCGACGCCCGCCCCTGCCCTTCCGATCACCTTCAGCGAGGCGCCCGCGGCGATGATCTCCCGCGTCGCCTGGGTCGCCGAGCGCACGACGAGGCCCACCGAATCCCCGATCTCGGCCTTGAGCTTCTCGGGAGCGAGCCCCGTCTTCACCACGAGCGCGAGGCCCGGGTACTTCGCGAACTCCTCCATCCCCTCTTTCGCGATCGAATCCGCAATGAAAACCTTCATGGTGTCCATGCGGCATGTATAGTCCGGCCTGCATGTTTTTGCAAGGCTTGAATGAGAGGGCGGGCAGCGCGGCGCTGGCAGGCCGAATCCGCATGGGTTATAGTCTGGCCATGACGACGAATGTGATGGTGATCTCACTCGGCGGCTCGCTCATCGCGCCCAAGGGCGTCGATACGGCCTTCCTGAAGGGCTTCGTCCGGCTCGCGGAGGAATACATCGAATCCGACCAGGGACGCAAGCTCATCATCGTCTGCGGGGGAGGAACTCTGGCCCGCGACTACCAGGCCGCCCTGAAGGAACTGGCGTTGAGCCCGTCGAGCGACGACCTGGACTGGGTCGGCATCGCGGCCACCCGGGTGAACGGCGAGCTGCTGCGGCGGATCTTCCGCCGATGGTGCGTCGAGGACCTCGTCACCGACCCCATGGCCGTGCCGGTCTTCGCGGGCCGGATCATGGTGGCGGCGGGATGGAAGCCGGGCTTCTCGACCGACAACGACGCAGTCGTGCTCGCCCGCCGGTTCTCCGCCGACACTGTCGTGAACCTTTCGAATGTCGCCCGGGTCTACACCGACGACCCGAAGGTGAACCCGAAGGCGCGGCCGCTCGACACAGCGAGCTGGAAGGAGATGTTCGCGATCGTCGGCGACACGTGGACGCCGGGCAAGAATACCCCCTTCGATCCCGTGGCCGCCCGGACGGCAGCCGAGGCGCGCATCAGGGTCATCTTCGCCGAAGGCCGCGACATGGCCAACCTTCGCGCGATACTCTGGGCCGGGAAGTTCGTCGGGACCACGATCGGCCCGGACTGACGCGCGGGCTCAGGGCCGGGGCACGCTCTGGGCATGGTGCCACACCATCCGCGAGAGGTCCGACGAAAATGGCTTCGCCCTGCTGAAATCGGGCAGCCAGCTGCTGTCCGTCACCGGCTCCTGGAAGAACCCGTCCTCGATGCTCAGCTCCTCGAGAAAGGCGAGCGCCTGCCCGTGCTCCTCTGCGGTGACCATCCGGTCGAGCGGAGCCGGCAGCGCCTGTCCGGGGATTGGCGTGTACTGGAACATCAGCGAGAGCAGGGCCCTGCCCGACAGGTTCTCCGCGAACCACGAGAGCGCCTCCCGGGTCGCATCGAGCTGGCCCGGCAGGACGAGATGACGCACGATGACGCCGCGGGTGGGAGTTTCGCCGTCCCATTCCAGCGGCCTCGCCTCTGCCATGGCCAGCAGGGCTGCCCTGGCGGCCTCGGGATAGTCGGCCGCGTGGAAATGCCTGCGGGCGATGTCGGCATCCAGGGTTTTCACGTCAGGGAGGAAGAAGCTCACCTCCGCGGCCAGCATCGCGACGGTTTCGGGAGTCTCGTAGCCCGAGGAGTTCCACACCATCGGGATGGCGAGCCCGCGTGATCTGGCCAACGAGAGCGCGCCGAGGATGCTCGGCGCGAACTGCGTGCCCGTGACTGCGTTGACATTCTCAGCCCCCTGTTCCTGCAGGCGGAGGAAGATGCGCGCCAGCTCTTCCTCCGAAAGCACGGCGCCCTCCCCGCAGCGGCTCACCTGCCAGTTCTGGCAGAAGCCGCACTTGAGCGTACAGCCCGTGAAGAACACGGTCCCCGACCCGCCGGCGCCCGTGATGGGCGGCTCCTCGCCGAAATGCAGGCACGCGCACGCGGCGCGCACGAGGGAGCTCTCCCCGCAGTAGCCGGTTTCACCCGAGGTCCTGTCCGAGGCGCACGCGCGGGGACAGAGCAGGCATTCTTCGTAGGGGGATTTCATGCGGGAGGGCGCGTGCTCAGGTGCTTTCCAGCTCGCGGATCCTGTCGCGCAGCCGGGCGGCTTCCTCGTAGTTCTCTTCTTCGATTGCGGCATCCAGCCGCTTGCGCAGGCCCGCCATCTCGGTCTCATGGGCCAGGGGCGGCATCTCAGGGATCGTCGGGGCCTCGGAGGACTCCTCCTGCCTGGCCTCGCGGTTCTTCTCCTCCACCATCTTCACTGAGATTCCTGCCTCGTCGACGACCGCCTCGTCGATGTAGATGGGGCACTTCATGCGCACGGCCAGCGCGAGGCAATCCGAGGGACGCGCGTCGATCACGATCTCGGAGCCCGATGACTCGAGGATCAGCTTCGCGTAGTAGGTTCCTTCCTTGAGCGCCGTGATCTCGACCCTGTTCACTGAGGCCTCGAGGTTCTCCATCACGGTGATGAGCAGGTCGTGGGTGAGGGGACGGGGCATCTTCACGCTGCCCAGGCCGATCAGGATGGACTGCGCCTCGAGCGGGGCGATGAAGATCGGCACCGCAACATCGAGGCCGAGCGGCCGCACGAGCACGGCATTGCCCTGCTCCGCCTTCGCGACTGTCCAGACCTCAGCGGGAACCAGCATCTCCCCCCTCTTTCCTCCCTTCAATGATAGATCAATTGACCGGCGATGGCAATACGGGGTACACAGGTGTGCCATGAAGGGAACTGCCACTGAAAAGCTCCTCGGCGCGCACGTCGTCGACGGGGAGATCGGCCCCGGGCGCGAAATCGGCCTCCGCATCGACCAGACGCTGACGCAGGACGCGACGGGAACCATGGTCTACCTCGAGTACGAGTCACTCGGCCTCGGCCGGGTGCGCACCGAGCTCTCGGTGAGCTACGTGGACCACAACATCATCCAGACCGACTTCAAGAACGCCGACGATCACCGGTTTCTCCAGTCATCCGCGTCGAAGTACGGCGTTGTGCTCTCCCCGCCGGGCAATGGCGTCTCCCATCACGTGCATCGGCAGCGCTTCGGCGCCCCGGGGAAGACCCTCCTGGGCTCAGACAGCCACACCACCACCGGCGGGTGCCTGGGCATGCTCGCCATGGGCGCCGGCGGCCTGGAGATCGCCATGGCCATGGCCGGGCGCCCCTACTACATCACCACGCCGAAGGTGTGGGGCATTCGGGTCTCGGGAACGCTCCCCCCCTGGGTGTCGGGAAAGGACCTCATCCTCGAGCTGCTGCGCCGGTTCACCTGCAAGGGAGCGGTGGGAAAGGTGCTCGAGTTCTTCGGACCCGGAGTTGCAAACCTCGACATGAGCGCGCGGGGCACAATCGCTAACATGAGCGTCGACATGGGCGCCACGGCCACCGTGTTCCCCTCGGATGAGGTCACGCGCCGCTACCTCGTGATGAACGGCCGCGAGTCGGACTGGAGGGCGCTCGCGGCGGAGCCCGGTGCACGCTACGACGAGGTGACGGAGATCGACCTCGGCTCGCTCGTGCCGCTGGTGGCCTGCCCCTCGAATCCCGACAACGTGAAGACGGCGGAGGAGCTTCGGAAGGTGCCGGTGAGCCAGGTCATCGTCGGCTCTTCCACCAACGGGTCCTACCGCGACATCATGATCGTCGCCAGGACGGTGGCGGGGAAGATCCGCCATCCCGATGTGAGCTTCGAGATCAACCCGGGAAGCCGCCAGACTCTGAAAAACGTCACTGAGATGGGCGGGCTGCTCCCGCTCATCGAGGCGGGCGCGCGCATCCACGAGGCGGGCTGCCTCGGGTGCATCGGCATGGGACAAGCCCCCGCGACGGGGAGCAACTCCCTGCGCACCTTCCCCCGCAACTACAAGGGCAGAAGCGGGACCAAGGACGACGCGATCTACCTATGCTCCCCAGAGACGGCCGCCGCCTCGGCGCTCGCCGGGAGGATCACCGACCCCCGCACCCTCGGACCGTGCCCCGATGTCCCCTACCCTGCCGTCTACGCGTTCAACCCCAGGTGGCTCGTGCAACCTGCCGAGGATCCCTCCCGGGTCGAGGTCATCCGGGGCCCCAACATCCAGCCCTTCCCGGCGTTCGCTGAGATGGAGGAGACGATCGAGTGCCGGGTCCTCATCAAGGTCGGGGACAACATCAGCACGGACATCATCATGCCCGCGGGGAACAGGGTCCTTCCCTTCCGCAGCAACATCCCCGCGATCAGCGCCTTCGTCTTCGACGTGGTCGATGAGCGGTTCGCCGCGCGCGCAAAGGAATGGGGCGGCGGCATCGTCGTGGCAGGCGAGAACTACGGCCAGGGCTCCTCGCGCGAGCACGCGGCGATCGCCCCCCGCGCCCTGGGCGTGCGGGTGAAGCTCGCAAAGAGCTTCGCGCGGATCCACAGGGCGAACCTATTCAATTTCGGCATCGTGCCGCTGGAGTTCGCCGATCCCGCCGACTACGACTCCTTCGCCCAGGGCGATGCGGTACGCTTCCCGGGAATCCGCTCCGCGATCCTCTCGGGGAAAAGCGAGATCGTCGTAGAGGCGGGAGGGCGGACGATCATGGTCCGGCTCACGGCCTCCGAGCGGGACAGGAAGATGCTCACGGCCGGAGGGCTGCTCAACCTGGCGAAGAAAGGCTTGTAGCTGCTTCGAGCGCCCGATCCCGGCCGGCGAGCGTGTCCATCGGCCCGCGGGCCGAAGACTGGCAGATCTCCTGCACTGACTCACCACCGGACGCGTGCTGCGCGAATACCAGGTCGTCTACATCACCCGGGGCAACGGCTGCTTCAAGAGCGTGAACCAGCAGCTTCACCCCATCGTGCCGGGCACGGCCTTCCTGCTGTTCCCCGGCGTGCGGCACAGCTACTGCCCGGTGCGGGAGACGGGATGGGACGAGTACTGGGTCGGCTTCAAGGGAGAGTACCCCGACGCCCTCGTGCGCAAGGGGTTCTTCTCGCCGGCTTCCAGTTCGCCCTGGGGGCGATGGTGCTCCAGCTCCTCTCGAAGATGCTTCGGATCACGCTCAAGAGCGCGCACACCACCGAGGAAGAGCGGATCATCCAGGTCGCTAAATGCCACTTCGAAGAGAACGTCTACGGGAGCCTGGACCTGCACAGGCTGCTGCGACGGGTCTGGATGAACGAGCCCGGGCTGCGCGCGCTTTTCAAGCGCTAAACGAGGCTCACGCCGTATCACTACTGGAGCGAGGAGGACGTCGGCTCATCCTGAGCCCGCGCCGCGGACGACCGTCGTCGCCGCGCCCCCTTCAGAAGCCGAGGATCCGCTTCTTCGCCTCCAGGTAGTACAGGTAGTTCTCGAAGGTGACGTCGGGCGGGCAGCGGTGATCGACGTGGGGGATGAACCCCCCCTCGGCAACAAGAGGCGCCAGGCGCTCCATCTCCCGATCGATCGCCTCTCGGCCCGCGATGAGGGTGCGCTTGTTCACCCCCCCGATCAGGAGCACCGTCTCGCCGAATCGCTCGCGCAGGGCGATCGGGTCCGTTCCCGCACCCACCTCGAGGGGGAACTGGCACGTGAAGCCCGCCTCGATCCAGAGGTCGACGATCGCGTTGATGTCGCCGTCGCAGTCGGTGAAGATGACGTTGACGCCGTGCGCGCGAAGCAGCGATGCGATCCGCTTGTAGCCCGGCAGCAGAAAACGGCGGAACATGGCCGGCCCGATCAGGGGCCCGTTCCTGAAGGCGATGTCCTCCCAGCCGTTCGCGTAGTCGAAGTCGATGTCGCGCAGCAGCGGCTCCATGACCGCGATGTTGAAATCGACCATAGAGTCGACCATCTCCTGCACGAGGTCTGGCATCTCGTGGAAGGCGATGGCGATGTTTTCGAAGCCCATGAGGTCGCGCAGGAAGCCGAGGAGGCTCCCCGCGTGGATGCCGAGGGGATAGTCCCGATTGTGGTAGGCTGCCTTCAGATCCTCCCAGTCGGGCGGCAGCCTGCGGGGATCGTGCGGATCGAGCCTCTCCCTGATCCTCAGCCAGCTCTCCCGATCCTTCAGCGGGTAGTCAAGCACGTGGGGGATGGAGGATGAGCCGTCCTTGTTCACGACGCAGGTGCATCCGTCCTTGTCGATGATCGTGCGGTGCCGCTCGTCCTCCTCGAGCACCCTTTCTTCGAAGGGAGGGCACAGCCAGTTCCAGTCGTTCACCGGGCACAGCTCGAAGCGGTCGAAGCCGAAGTAGCGGTTCGCCTTCTTCTCGGTGTCGATCTCGCGCGGCATGCCCTGGGCGTGCCAGGCGGCGTAGGTCTCGTTCCAGTAGCCAAACTCGAAGTGAGGCACCCTGTCGACGCTCTGGAACTGCATGGTCCGACGGAACCGGTCGCGGGCCGAGAGAGGGATTCGAAAGAGCTCGGGTCGGATGATTGTTCCCATCCTTCCTCCTTCAAGAGATTCTCCCGAAGTCTACGGCATCACGGCCAGGGCGTCCATGAATAAAACCGCATTTTGGCCTGTCCTCTTCTCTGGCGGCCGTCTCTGAATGCCGCTTGACCCTCGCTGTATACTCGGGGGATGAAACCAGAGGCTCTCCTGCTCGCCGCGGCTCTCGCGCTCGCGTCATCCCCGCTGGCTGCGGCCGCTGTCTATCACGTTTCCCCCTCCGGAAGCGACGCCAACCCGGGCACTGCGGCGAAACCCTGGAGGAGCATCGGCAAGGCCGCGGCGACGCTGGGGCCAGGCGACACCGTGCTCGTCGGCCGCGGCACCTACCGTGAGCGCATCCGGGTCGAGCGCTCGGGTGAGCCGAACAGGTACATCACCTTCGCCGCCGAGCCCGGAGCCGCGCCGGTCATCGACGGGACTGGCCTTCGGGTAGAGAAGGACGAGGCGCTGTTCGAGATCCATGGCGCGAGCCATGTCCGGGTGCTGGGCCTGCACATCGCAAACTCCGCCCAGGCAGGACTCCTCGCGGAAGAGGCGAGCGACCTCGTCATCCAGGGCATTCACACCGAGCACACGGGCAGCTCGGGCATCGGCGTCTGGGGATGCCGTGACGTGGTGATCGACGGCAACGAGGTGGCGCGCTCGTGCTCGGGCATCTGGCAGGAGGCCATCTCCGTCGGGGGCACCGCGGGGTTCGTGGTCAGCAACAACCTCGTGTACAACGGGCTGCCCGGTCACAAGAAGGAAGGGATCTGCCTGAAGGACGGCTCCTCACATGGCAGGGCCTTTGGCAACCACGTGCACCACGTGACCGCGGTCGGCATCTATATCGATGCGTGGGACAAGCGCACCTTCGACATCGAAGTCTCCGCCAACAACGTGCATGACATCCTGGACTCCGGCGGGATCATGCTGGCCTGCGAGATGGGGGGGCTGCTGGAGGGAATCCGCATCTCCAACAACCTTTGCTGGCGAAACCGCTACTGCGGCATCGTCATCTCCCAGAACGGGGAGCAGGTTCCGCACCCGATGCGAGACATCTCGATCGTGAACAACACCGTGTACGGGAACGGAACCGGTGAGTGGGGCGGCGGGATACTCGCCGACAACCCCGGGCTCCAGTCCGCGATCATCCGCAACAACATCAGCTCGCGCAATTTGACCTTCGAGATCGCAGTCGGGTACTCGCCCGAGTCGGCGCTCGTCATCGACCACAACCTCTCGGATGGCGAGCACGACGACCCGGGAGGTCGCCTCGGTCAGGCGGCCGTGCGGGGCGATCCGCGCTTCGTCGACCCTCAGGCAGGGAACTTCAGGCTGAATCCCGGCTCGCCCGCCATCGACAAGGGGTCCGCGGTGGGCGCCCCCGCGCGGGACTTTGAGGGCGCGTCCCGGCCCAAGGGCGCGGGGACCGACATCGGCGCCTACGAACGGTAGAAGGCAGCGACCTTCTCGACTGCGGCCGCAGCGTCCGCCAGGTCGTGCTCCTCTTCGGAGGGATGGACCAGGAGCACGAAGGCATCACGACCCACCTTCTCCGCCTCGGGCCAGGATCCGCGAGTGTAGTCGATGTCCACGCCGTACTTGTCGCAGTCGTACGGGCAATGGGTCTTCCCGTAGCCCAGTTTCTCCCTGTACACCTTCTGCAGGGGCAATGGCTTGGGGTAGCGCGGGGTTGCAGGGACACCCTCGGCCTTGATCGCTTCGATGAAGGTGAGCACGTCGGTCCGTATGACCGAGGTGTCGATGCGGCAAACGAACTTGTAGAACGCGCTCAACCGATCCGGGAAATCCTTCGGGGGGGTTATCCCGGGGACCTTCGCGAGACGTTCCCGGAGGTAACGGGCGTTGGCATTGCGCTTTGCGACCATCTCGTCCAGACGGTCGAGCTGGTTGATCCCGAGGACGGCGGGGAGGGCGCCCATCCTGTAGTTGAACCCCAGCCGCAGGTGCTCATACTTGCGGTCACCGATGTCGGCCACGAACTCCTCGCCGTAGCTCCTGATGCTTCGGGCGAGGTCGTACAACCGCTCGTCGTTCGTGACGATCATCCCGCCCTCGCCCGTGGTGAGCACCTTGTCCTCGAAGAAGCTGAAGCAGGAGACGTCGCCGAGCGTCCCGACACGGGCGCCCCTATAGGAAGCCCCATGCGCCTGGCAGGCATCCTCGATCACCGCAAGCCCGTGACGTCTGGCGATGGCGGTGACCTCCGCCATGTCCGCGGGGAGTCCGTTCAGGTGCACGGGGACGATGGCCCGGGTGCGGGGGGTGATGGATGCCTCGATCTTCGCGGGATCGATGTTGAAGCTGTCCCGCGAGATGTCCACGAACACGGGGATCGCGTTCGCCATGAGAACGGGGATCGAGGTGCCGATGAAAGTGTGCGCAGGGACGATGACTTCGTCTCCGGGGCCGATCTCCAGGGCGGCCAGGGCGAGGTGGATGGCGGTGACCCCGTTGCAGGTCGCCAGGGCGCACTTGGCCCCGAAGGCCGCGGCGTACTTCTCCTCGAACTCTCTCACCTTCGGCCCCGTGATGGAGGTCATGCGGCCGTCGTCGAGAACAGCGGCGAGGTCCGCCTTGTCCTTGTCCGTGAAAAGCGGCCACTTCGGCCATGGCGTCGTGCGGACGGGTTTCCCGCCCTTCAGCGCGATCTGTGCGCTCATCCCGATTCCTCCTTGGGCGCCCCCGCGGCCAGCCCGAAGCGGGCCGTCGGCAGGTCTTGAGAAGCGCTCATTTGTACCATGGGCCGACGCTTCTGCAAAGCTTGTTGCGCGGCAGCCACCACGGGTGTATCCTTGCTCCAGTCGGGTCGAAAAGCCGGGATCAACAGAGGAGCCGCCCATGTCGAAAGACCTGAAAGCGCTCATCCTGCGGGGCAAAGTACTGGATCTTGCCGTCGGCATCATCATCGGAGCGGCCTTCAGGAAGATCGTCACTTCCCTGGTGAACGACGTCATCATGCCTCCCATCGGGCTCACCTCGCAGCTTTCAGGCTGAGCCCGGGCAGCGTATGACAGAGGGTCGCGGCGACCGCGCCACGCTGAGCAGGGCCAGGAAGGCGCTCTCGAGCAAGGGAAAGAAGGGGGGGCTGCGCCGGCTGCTCCCCTTCCTGGGCCCGGCGTTCATCGCCAGCGTGGCCTACATGGACCCCGGCAACTTCGCCACCAACATCCAGGGCGGAGCGCAGTTCGGCTACCTGCTGCTGTGGGTGATCGTCGCCTCCAACCTGATCGCCATGCTCGTGCAGACCCTCTCGGCCAAGCTGGGAATCGCCTCGGGGAAGAACCTCGCGGAGCACTGCCGGGAGCGGCTGCCGAGACCGGTGGTCATGCTCATGTGGATCCAGGCCGAGCTGGTGGCCATGGCCACCGACCTCGCTGAGTTTCTCGGCGCGGCGCTGGGGTTTTCGCTCCTGCTGGGAATCCCGCTGTGGATCGGCGGCATCCTCACCGCCGTGGCCACCTTCCTGATCCTCAGCCTCGAACGCTTCGGGTTCCGGCCGCTGGAAGCGGTGATCACCGCCATGGTGGGTGTGATCGCAGTGAGCTACCTTGTCGAGACGGTGCTCGACAAGCCGGCCCTGGGAGCCGTGCTCAGCCACGCGTTCGTGCCGCGGCTTGCCGGTCCCGAAAGCATCCTGCTTTCTGCCGGCATCCTCGGGGCAACGGTGATGCCGCACGCAATCTACCTGCACTCCGCGCTGACGCAGAGCAGGATCGTTGTCCGCGATCCCGTGAAGCTGCGCCGGCTGTTCCGGTTCGAGCTCATCGACGTGGCGATTGCGATGGGCATCGCCGGCCTCATCAACATGGCCATGCTCATCATGGCGGCATCGACTTTCCATTCGCAGGGGCTCACCTCCGTGGGCAGCATCGAGGAGGCGTACAAGACCCTCGAGCCGCTGCTGGGAAGGGCGGCAAGCTGGGTGTTCGCCGTCTCGCTGCTGGCCTCAGGCCTCTCTTCGGCTGCCGTGGGCACCATGGCGGGCCAGGTGATCATGCAGGGCTTCCTGCGCCGCGGCATCCCCGCGTGGATCCGGCGGCTCGCCACGATGGTCCCCTCGATCGTGGTCATCGCCATTGGCCTCAACCCCACCCGCACCCTCGTTGTGAGTCAGGTGGTGTTGAGCTTCGGCCTGCCTTTCGCCATCATACCGCTGGTGATGTTCACCCGGCGCCGCGACGTGATGGGCGTGCTCGTGAACCGACGGCTGACCACCGTCGCCGCGGGTCTGGCCGCGGCGCTTGTGGTGGCGCTGAACCTGTACCTTCTGTACCAGACCTTCTTTGGAGGATGATGCGATGTTCCGGCGTCTGCTCGTTCCCCTCGACGGTTCGGCCATGGCGGAAGCGGCCATCCCCGTCGCCGCCCGGTTTGCGGCGCGCACCGGAGCCTCCCTGACCCTCGTGCACGTCGTCGAACGGAACGCTCCCGCGGCCGTGCACCGCGAGCGCCACCTCGTGAACGCCGAGGAGGCGGAGGCCTACCTCGCGGAGGCCGCTCGGCTGCCCGCGCTCGCCGGGCTCACGGTGGACACGCACGTGCACACCGCCGAAGTGAGCGACGTTGCGGCGAGCATCTTCGAGCACAGCGCCGAGCTCGCCCCCGACCTCGTGGTGATGACCACCCACGGCAGGGGCGGCGCCCGTCGGCTCATCTTCGGCGCCATCGCCCAGCAGGTCATCGCTCTCGGCACCACGCCCGTTCTTCTGGTGCGGCCGTCGGCGGCCGAGGCCGGAACCGCCGGGCTGCATACGATCCTCGCGCCCATCGACGGCGA
>Ga0315288_10006471_pt1 | contig 14853 bp, 10 predicted proteins | sample YL17G11_20_MG_FD_203454 | JGI IMG/M metagenome (GOLD analysis project Ga0315288, IMG submission 203454) | Sediment microbial communities from Yellowstone Lake, YNP, Wyoming, USA - YL17G11_20 | ecosystem: Environmental > Aquatic > Freshwater > Lake > Sediment | place: USA: Wyoming | collected... | reverse complement strand
ATTATCAGATTCGACGCTCTACTCCAGCCCCCTCCCATAAAGATATGGGTAATGATAAGCCAAGTTTGGAGAGGGGATGGGAGAATAACAAGGCTGAGAAAAATAAAGCGTTTATTTGGGTACAAGTAATTCTAAATCTGTCATGCTTCATCCCTTCGGCGCCGCTCAGGGCTGGCCTTCATCCTTTATACTTTCTTTCAGGATCGCCCATTGGAGGGCTTTCCCTTTGTCGAGGGTTTCCTGATATTCGGCCTCCGGGTCGGAATCGGCCACAATGCCGCCGCCGACCTGATAATGCGCCATACCGTCTTTTATGGCAAAGGTGCGTATAATGATGTTCATGTCCATCTCGCCGCTGAAGCAGAGATAGCCCAGGGCGCCGGTATAAGGGCCGCGTTTGGTGGGCTCCAATTCCTCAATAATCTCCATGGCGCGCACCTTGGGGGCGCCGGTGATAGAGCCGCCCGGGAAGCAGGCGCGCAGGCAATCCACGGCATGCTTTCCCTGTCTCAACCTGCCCTCGACGGTGGAGACGAGATGAAAGACCGTGGGATATTTCTCCAAGGCCCAAAGCTCGGTGGTTCGCACGGTGCCATATTCGCAGACTTTGCCGAGGTCGTTTCTTTCCAGATCAACGATCATGACATTTTCCGCGCGGTCTTTTTCGCTGGTGAGCAATTCGACGGCGAGCCGTTCATCATCTTGCGGGGTTATGCCGCGGGGCCGCGTGCCCTTGATGGGGCGGGTTTCGACCCAATCGCCGCGCACCTGCAAGAAGCGCTCGGGCGAGGCGCTGACCAAAGCGCTGTCATCATTGAGCAACAGGCCTGCGAAGGGCGCCGGATTCACCTGGCGCAAACGTTGGTAAAGGTCGCCCGGTGAGGCCGTGAAGGGATAGGAGAAACGTTGCGAGAGATTAACCTGGTAGATATCGCCCGCGGCGATGTAGGCTTTGGCTTTTTCGACGGCCCGCAGGTAATCCCTGTGCGTAAAGTTGCAGATGGGCGACTGTGGAGGCGGGCTTTGTAAACGAATCCCGCCCCCAAATAGTGCGCTCTCGTCATTAGAAGGGATGGACGAATGGATACTTGTTTCAAGCCGGGCTTTGGTTTCTTCCAGGCGCTGTTGGGCGCGTATCAGGCGGGCGGGCTCGTCCATTTCCGGCCAACCGCAGGAGGATATGAAGGCGCGCTTTGTGAGGTGGTCAATGGCGATAATGACATCATAGAGACCAAGCGAACAATCGTTCATGGCGAGGTCGTCTAGGGCCATGGAAGGGAGCCGTTCCAAACGCTGACACAGGTCATAGCCAAAGTAACCGACGGCACCGCCGATAAAGGGAGGAGAGTTACTGTGACGAAACAAGGCGAAATCAGCAAGCAAGCGCTTTATGAGTGCAAAGGGAGATTCAACGCTCTCCGAGATGGTCATATTCTGCTTAATAGTAACCCTACCGCCCTTCCCGGTAACAAGCAAGAAAGGGTTTGCCCCGAGGAAGGACCAGCGACCGAGGCGGCCGTCGGTCTGGGCGCTTTCCAGCAGAAAGCCGCCGTGTTGCCAATCCAGGGAATAGAGCGCGTGCAGGGGTGAGGGCGGGCAGGCCAACTCTTCAATTATCGGCTGTCTGGGCATTTCCATATTTAGAAAGATTCGACATCGAAGGGGGTATTCCTTTGCAATTCTTGCCGGCTGGGGAGGGCGCGGCGGGTAAAAATGTATTAAAAAGAGCAAGCTTTTCCTTGACATTTTTAAGATAAGATGCTATTATTTACTTGCACTGAAAAAAGGAGGGCGCAGTTAATGCCAATAGGTAAGGTCAAGTGGTTCAGCGCGCAAAAGGGGTTCGGATTTATAGAACTGGAAGGAAGCCGTGATGTATTTGTGCACTTTTCGGCTATTCAAAGTGGTGGCTTCCGCACTCTGCAAGAAGGACAGCAGGTGCAATTCGAGTTGCTGGAAACCGAAAAGGGACCGCAGGCGGCGAATGTAGTTCCCGCCTGAGAAAAAGCATTACAGACCAACCGCAAACCCCACCGCCCCGAGGAATCGGGGCGGTTTCCATTTTCAAACGCCCTCGCATATGCGAGGGCGTTTGACGTTGTGCGTTCAACGTTAAGCGTTGAGCGTGGCGTGGCACGGGCGTCCCGCCCGTGTTCCGGGATTGTTCTCACGGCCGAGACGGCCGTGCCACTTTTGGGGCGGTGTTTTTTTAACCTCCCGCAGGTTGCAAACCAGCGGGAGGGTTTTGCTCACCACAAAGACACAAAGGCACAAAGAACGACGATAATACTGCGCGCCTTGCGGCGCTGAAAATCAAATAGTTTGGTTTGCGGGGGAAATTGCATACTTCATGCAGAATTACAGTTACCGGGGGCGCGCACTTTTGGGCGGGATTACGATATTACTCTCAGGACGGCTTGTTTCGATCTATTCTGCAAAGGGGATGAAATGGCTGAGTGCGATTCGCCAAAGATCTGCGAGAGGGCGATGGAAGATGTAGAGGCCGCGCTGGTGAGCGGATTGAGAGAGGCTTCTCCAGAGGCGCACGCAGCGCTATATCGCCGGTTTGCGCCCGCGATTTTCCAATTCGCCGGCGCGCGACTTGCGGGGGATAGCGCGCTGGCGGAAGAGATTGTGGTGCTGACTTTTGTTGACGGGGCGCGCAATATTGCCCGTTTCAATGCGCGCAAATCCTCCTTATCCGCCTGGCTGTATGGCATCGCCCGGCGGCACATACATAATGAAATCCGCAACCGGCTTCGGCTGAAGTCGGTCCCCAGTGCCAAGCAGGTGTCATTAGAAGTTGTGGCTGAAACCTGCGCAGCGCAAGACCTTTCAACAAGTGTATCCGCGCGGCTCGATGCGCAGCGGCAGTTTGCCATACTGGCGGCGCATCTCACGGAATTAGAGATGGAAGCGCTGATACTCCAGCATATAGACCAGCTCTCCTTGAAGGAGATTGGGCAGACCTTGGGCCGATCGGAGCGAGCCGTCCACTCACTCTTGCATCGGGCGCGTCAGAAAGCCCGGGAAAGGCTAAGTCAAAATGAAGCATGAAATTGCTGATGAAAAACTTACGGGGATTTTGGATAAGCTGACCGGCGCATTGCCGGCGCAGGTTGAGGAAAGGGTAATGCGGGAGATGGCGAACGCCAAACCCGTGCGAGCGCGCTCGCGCAGGCGGCTGATTGCGATTGCCGTGGGCGCGGCGGTGGTGTTGTTTGCGTTGGGATTTGTGCCGTTCCCGATGGGAAAAGCCACGGGGGCGCTGGAGAGGGCGATGGCGGCAGCGGTTCAGGCAACTACAGTCCATATCATTGGGATGGAATCGAAAGAGAAGGGTGATTTCAGGCTTGAGAAATGGCTGTCTGAAGATGGCTTCGCGCGCGAGGAACGCTGGCAGGATGGGAAACTGACTTCCGTGGAGTTGGATAGCGGCGGCATTTCAAGGCATTTTAGCTATGTTGGTGATGCCAATGACTCACATCCCTATGCAACTGAAAATTTTGACCCGATAGGGCGGCACAAAATGGGGGCACTAATGCCCAGGAAATCCTATATCGCGACGCTATTTCAATCAATGCAGTTGCTTGACATGTTCTCCGCTCCAAAAACAAATGAAAGTAAAGAGGTGACGTTGTGGGGCGGCAGCATTGATGTCGCGGAGATAGAGGGAACCATCCGGGGCGAGGCCAGCATCGGGGGTGTTGAATACCATGATGGAGACATGCTGAAAATTCGCGCAGAAATTGATCCTAATACCGGCTGCATGGTCTCGATGACACATTACCTATATCAGGGCAATTGGGAGCAAACTTACAAGGCAAGGTATGATTGGGATGTGACCCTGCCAGCCAATCTACGCGAATTCAATCCGCCTTCAGGCACTAAGCTAGTCCGCAATACCTGGTGGCAAGGACGTGCAGATAAAGTGATAGCTACGGCCAAGAGTCAAGACTGGGAAGTAACACTTCACGCAATTGAGGTTAATCAGCAGGGCGACATCATACTCTCACTGCAGCGCAATTTGACGCCCGAAAGTGGGCTTTCAAAGTGGGTAAATGGAGCGATACCAATGAGGGTTGAAGCAACGGACGATGAAGAGCAGAAATACACCCAGTTGAATAGATATAGATGCGATAACTATTTCGATTTAGGGTACTGGGTAACGACATTGAAATGCGGCTCGAGTGTCGGAAATCCAAAGACAGTCACACTTACGATTTACCCATATCCGAATGGCATGAGCGAGAATCAATTTGTGGTCTTGCGCGGCATTGCTCTTCCATCAAGACAAAAGGATCCATTCAAAACCTCACAGGAAGTAATCCAATATTGATCAAATAGTCGGGATTAAATTTCTTCTCCTCAACCTCCCGCGGGTTCGAAACCAGCGGGAGGTTTTTTTGATAGGAACTTTGCTTCCCGCAGGCGAAGTATTGCTATATTCATCGCGCACTTTTTGGTCCAATCGCGACATTATCTATAGGACAGCTTGTTTCGACCTTGGCTAGTAAGTGTGTTTGTGGGAGCGGGGTTCTGCAAACCCCACTTGAAAAGCCTTGTCGCTTGCCTCAGGCGGGCTTTACAGCTCGTGCTTCGTAGCGAAGAAGCATCGCTACTTCGCAGAGTAGCAAAGCCCGCCCCCACTAGTTAATGGAAGAGGAAAATCCGTGGACGGAGAAGAGATTATTCAGACCTGTGCAGAGAATGCGCCGAATACGGAAGCGGAACTGGTGCGCGGGCTGCTGGCGAACTCAGCGGAGGCGCATGGAGAGCTTTATGAGCGGTTTGCGGTGAGGATGCAGCGTTTTGCGGCGGCGCGCTTGCCGAAGGATGCGGAAACTGCGGAAGATATCGCGGTGGAGACCTTGATTTTGGCGGCGAAGGATATTCGGCATTTCAAGCCCAAGAAATCGTCTTTTGTGTCCTGGCTTTATGGGATTGCGCGGAGACGGATTATCCAGGAATTGCGGCTTAAGAAGCGGCTCAAATCCGTGCCCTCCTCGGCGCAGATTCCGTTAGAAAGTGTGGCGGAAACAGATTCAAGACAGCCTTTGGATGAAAAAATGGCGGCGCGGATTGATGCACAGAGGCAAATTACCTTGCTGTCACAAGCGTTGTCCCAGATCGAAATGGAGGTCCTGATACTGAATAGTATGGAAGAACTCTCCTTGCAGGAGATAGGCAAGATTGTGGGCCGGTCGGAGCGAGCTGTCCACTCACTACTGCACCGGGCCCGAAAGAAGGCCCAGGACTTGATCGCCTCAGGCGAAAAGGATGGCAAAGATGAAAAAGGAAGCGATTGATAATCAGGTGGCGGAATTGGTTGAGCAGGTAACGCTGCCCTTGTCTGCTGATGCGAAAGGGAGGATGCTAAGCGGGATAGCGAGAGTGGAGCCGACGCGAGTGAAACCCCGACGGAGGCTGATTGCCATTGCCGTCGGCGCGGCGGTGGTGTTGTTTGCGCTGGGATTTGTGCCGTTGCCGGCGGGGAGCGCGAAGGGAGCGCTGACACGGGCAATGGCGGCCATAGAGCAGTTAAGAACACGCCATACAATACAGCAGAGCTGGGATGAGCAGGGCAACGAATACTTAACCGAAACCTGGAATGCCAGCGATGGTTTCCTGCGCCAGGACGAACTCAAAGGAGACAAACTCAGCCACGTGTGGATAGAGAAGGGAGCATGGAGCTTGAGTTTCGATGTCTTGGAAGATGGCAAGTTGCGAGCCTTCGGGGATTTCGACCCTCTGGGCGCTTATTATCAGCAGCACCAAGTTAAGCTGCCCCTGCCTGAGCAATCCGCAGACATGGTCGGTGACACTTTCACATTTCTGAAATCGGTGGATGCCTACAAAAATGTAACCATCAATGAATACCAGGAACGCACCCTATGGGGCGGTGCAATCAACATCGCAGAAGTAGAAACTGATCATGGCGCACCCGGACACGGGCAGAAGTGGCGCTTTGAGATTGATCCGACGACCGATCGCGTGATGAAAGAAGTGTTTTATGTATCTTCAGGCACGGAGGAAATCTGGAAGGAAAAATCTGAAACATACTATGAATGGGATGCGCCTATCCCAGACAGCGCTCGTGACTTTGCAATACCCGCGGGCACGAAGCTAACGCGAGACCTTTGGTGGCAGCATAAGATAGATAAAGTCGTCGCCAAGGCAGCAACCCCTAATGGGGAGGTGATATTGCACGATGTCCAGGTGGATAACGAAGGAACTATCATCGCCACCGTCTCTACCCAGAGTATCATCCCTCAGTTTGTTGTCGAGGACAACCTGGGAAACAAATATTGTAGCGGGAATTTCAATACTTTCTTGGGTAGTCAAATTGGAAATAATAGAGAAACTGGAATTTATCACGCCTTCTTGACTATCCCAATTGCGAAGACCGCCGGCGACAGTGGGGAGATTCCTTCTTCTGCAACCTTTACCTTCCACCCCCTTGGGGAGGAAGCATCCAACGATCCAGTGGCAGTTCTCAAAGACGTCCCCCTGCCGGCCCGCCAGCCGCTGAGTATGAAAGAGATCAGGCAAAAAGATAGCGAGGTCATCCAGTACTAAATTAGAATCAGCATAACCATGTGCCTATCCAAATGGGTGAATCCTCTAACCTCCCGCGAGTTTCAAACCCGCGGGAGGTTTTTTGATAGGAACTTTGCTGCCCGCCAGCGAAATATTGTTATATTCATCGCGCACTTTTTGATTCAATCGCGACATTATCTATAGGACAGCTTGTTTCGACCCTAATAAATCTGCCAAAAGTATTTCATAGCTAGTGGGGGTAGTTCAAAAAAAGCGCTCTAGAAGGAAGAACCCCCGCGGGATTAAACAAACCCGCGGGGGGAAGAGAGAATCCTTCCCGCGAGTTGGTTTGGACTCGCGGGGAGGTTGCTTTAAGGCTCGGTAGCGGCGGGGCAAGAGCAGGATGGGAAGCCGCGGGAGGGACTCAGGACATCTGGCTGTTACTTCCCCGCCCGGTCAAGCTGGCGGAGGGCGGCGCGGGCGTCCTCATAATAGGGACTGGTAGCGCTGAGCTGTCCAAGATATATTCTTCCATTTTCAATATCATTCAAATAGAGTGCAATTCGCCCATGGACATATAAGGCTTCGTCATGGGTTTCGCCGCTGGTTCTAAAGGCACTGTCCTCCTCAAAGAAACACATCGCCGCGGCCAATTTTAGCTGCCTTTCAATCTCCTCCTTTGGATATTTGGCTTTCAGCATAATGACAATCAGTTTTTTGCGCCATTCAGCATTCTCAGGTTTTGCCTCCAGAGCTCTTGAGATTTGTTCAAGGGCCGCGGCAGCATCATTTTTTACGTGAAAAATGGTGTCACCTTCATTAAATATCTTGCCGGCCTCTCTGCCATCCTGGTTGGCTCTTACATATTCCGGCGTATATTCCAGCAATATGTCTTTGAACTCCACATCGGTTACTCTTTTAATGACCGCGCAGATGGCATCGGTATTGGGAGGCCGCTTCCGGTCCTTTAATTGCTTGATAATTTTGGCAAGTGTGTCCGGCGGCTGATTGCTCAGGAGGCGATTGAGCGCTTCTGTGGCGAAGCCGTAATGAGCGCGTTCAATCTCTTCTTCCTCTTCTGTCTCGGCTTTCTTGTCATACGCATTTTGGGGCCAGGAGAGCAGATTAACCTTCGGGCGCCATTGATTGCAGTCTTGTTCGCGGGGCAGGATGTGGGCCATTACCTGTTTCATCATATCAGGGGCCAATTCTGGAACTAGCTGCAACAAGACGCAATTTGCCACGCCTTCATTGAACCAGCGGGCAAAAGGATGTCCAAGATTGAGTTTGTGAACGAGGACGCTCTCCGCCGCCTCGTGAATCGCAACGAGTGGGCTGGAATAGCTTGTGTCGGCCACTTCTGCCAAATATTCTTGCAGCGACTTATTCCGGGTTCTGAAAGTGCCGTCATCTTTGACAAACATCGGCGAAAATACTTTCTGCGAATCCCTGATATTCCCTTGTGCAATTCTATATCCAGAATTGATGCACTTCGTGGATTTATCATAGGTGATATGCACGGGGCCATCCGTAATGCTTCCAGCGGCTTCTATTTCGGAATCTTTGTAGATTTTAAAATTCCCAAGAGATGCCCAAATAAAATTATCGTTCACCGATGAAAGCTTCTTTATGATTTCCTGAGCTCGATCAAGATGTTCAGGACAACCGAGCAAGTCAACTACTTTCCTGGCGACTGCTCTGTCGTTTGACAGGGCTTTCATAAGCTCAAGGAAGGCTTTCCGGCGGGGCGGGATGACTTCCTTAGCCGCGCGCATGAGTTCCCTGGCCTGGGGTTCGAGGTCGGAGGGATAGGTGATGGTGATGCCGTCGCTTTTGAGTTGCCGGGTTTCCGCGGCAAGACTACCCGGCGCAGGAGCACAGAAGATGGCTGACAGAATTGCCAGAAAGAAAATGAGGCGAAGCGGTTGAAGACGCATTTTTACCCCCTTGGGTGTAGGTTGATAACTCTATAGAACTTCCCGCGAGTCTAAAAAAACTCGCGGGAAGGTTAGCTTTACGGTTCGGCAACGGCGACGGATTCGGCGGGGACAAGGGCATTGACGTCCACTTCGCGCAGGCAGGCGGCGGCTTGTTCGGGGGGGGTAACATTGATATAGATGCCGGTGCCCATTTCGAAGCCTGCGGCGACGGTGAGGCGGGGGAAGATTTCCAAATGCCAATGGTAGAGGGCATTCTGGTCGTCGTCGCAGGGCGCGGTGTGAAGCGTATAGTTATAGGGCGGGTTGCCCAGGCGCAGGCGGATGCGCAAGAGGGTTTCTCTCAGAATATCGGCAAATGCGGTCTGCTCCTGGGGGGAAATATAGGCAAAAGAAGGATAATGGCGATGGGGAATGATCCAGGTTTCAAAAGGATATTTTGAAGCATAGGGCTCAAAGGAGAGAAAGTGGCCGTTATCCGCCACTACCCGCTGCCCTTCATCCAGTTCCTGCCGCACGATATCGCAATAGACACAGCGCTCGTGAAACTGGTCGTAGCGCCGCGCTCCTTCCATTTCGTCATGCAGGTCATGGGGAATGACGGGAGTGGCGATCAACTGCGAGTGGGGATGGGAAAGCGACGCGCCGGCGACGCGGCCCTGGTTGCGGAAGAGCAGGATAAACTTCATGCGCGGGTCTTTCTTCAAATCGAGATAGCGACTGCGGTAGGCCCAAAGCATATCTTCGACTTGCTTGGTGGTCATGGTCGCGGGGCAGGTGTTATGCTGGGGCGACTCGATGATGACTTCATGCGCGCCTACTCCATTCATGCAGTCATACATGCCATGTCCCAGTTTATTCAGCCCGCCCTCGATAGCCAAGGCCGGGAATTTGTTGGGCACGACGCGGAGCCACCAGTCAGGGCCGTTCTTCGGGCTGGAAGGATCGCGGAAAGCCATAATTTCAGGAGGACATAAACTTTCGTTCCCGGGGCAGAAAGGGCAAAACGCGCTTTCGCCTTCACTGGGATCGGCTGGGGCAATCACAAAATCGTTGGGACGGCGCGCCCTTTCCATGGCGATGATGACCCATTCTCGCGTTACCGGGTCCTTACGAAGTTCTGGCATCAATACCTCCGACTGTAACGACTCTCAAAGAGCCGCAGGTTATTATACCATCCTGGAGTGATAAATCACCATCTGCCGGCCTTCCAGCCGCGGGAATTCGCCCCCGAAAAGTTGTGCGATAAACGCACAATAATTTTGTGGATAGCAGGGCTCTCACGATTTGCGAACTGTTACAGATAACTTTCGGACTTAAGCTTTTGATTTGCTTGCTTTATATTGCCGGGCTTGATGGACGAAGGCTTCCAGGCGGGTGTGGGTGCTGGCCTGCTCGGTGCCGTCATAGACCATATTCAGGAAGGGGAAGCTGCCTTCTTCCTCTTTAACGCGTTTGAGCAGGGCTTGGGAGATAGTGCCGGGCATACAGGTGAATGGCATGACTGCGACCACACCGGCGAGCCCTTTATTTACAAAGTCAATGGCTTTTCCGACGGTCAGAATGGCTTCTCCCTCGAAAGTATTATGGAGATAGGGCGCGGCGTAATCGAGCACTTCCATAGTGGGCGGTTCGTGGGCGCTGTCTAAAATATGTCCGAAAGGATGGAGGAGAGATTCCTCCTGGTATTTCATCACGCGGTCTTTCAGCCAGTTTTTGAGCCAGAAGCCCCACTGGCCGCGGATGGCGGCGCGCATACCGCGGCGGAAGTTGCGGTAGAGGAACCATTCATAGACCGGAGACATCCACACTTCGCAGCCGAGTGCTTCCAGCTTTTCCACGACATTCTGGTTGGAGAAGTTGTTGGAGCGCACATAAAACTCTCCCACCAATCCGATGATGGGTTTGCGCGCGCCGTTGTTTTTGGGAATGGCGGCGAAGGCCTGGGTGGCGGCCTGCATCACTTTCACCAAATTCCGGTCCTGCCGGATGGCGTCACATACCTGGTTTACATATTGCTTATAAACTGAGTCCACCTGCTGGGGAGCGAGCGCATAGGGCTTGATCTCTCTCACGGCCTTATAGAGCACATCAATGGCTACAATTGCCTGCCAGCCCCGCGCCAGGAATTTGCGTCCCACCAATCCCATATCGGAATAAAACGAAGAGGCCTGGTTGGGGGCATAGATGGGCACATCGGGATAGCCGATTTCGTCCAGCACCATGCGTTGGAGGGTATTATATTGGCCGAAACGGCAAGGGCCGCCGGAGCCGCCCATAAAGAAGGCGTATTTTTTGCGGTCGAAATCGGGCCTTCGGGTAAATTTCACCATATCGCCGGTGGTAACAATAGCGGGGAAACATTCTTTGCCGGAAGTGTGCTTGCGTCCCCAGTAGAGGGTTTCTTCATCGGGTTCGGGCAAGACTTCCGCGGGCATGCCGCTGACCTCGAAGGCGGCCTTTAGGCCGAAGGCATGCTCGGACATGTAGGGAATCATGACGGTGCGCTTCTCGCCCTTGCTAATGGAGATAACGCGATAAGGCGGCGGCGTGGTGGATTTAAGCGCGTCGGCGCCTTCCAGGCTGTCGAGGAAGGCTTCCAGGCGGGTGATCACGCCGGCATCGGCGCTGTGCTCGTCAATCTCAATCTGCAAGTAGGGTTTGGTTCCCATGCGCTTGCGGAAGAAGCGGGTGAGGAAGGAATCCGGGCCGCAGCCAAAATTGGTGATATAAATGGCATGCAGGCGCTTATCTTTGGCGATAATATCCGCGGCGGTAAGGATCTTCTGGCCGTAGCGCCAATACATATTGGACCAATCGCCTTCCAGGGGGACGGAATCCAGGGGCAGGAAGTCCATGGGAATGGGCAAGATGCCCATTTCGCGCAGTTTACGCGGGATCTCCAGATTGGCGCCGGGGTCACAGCCATTATAGGCGCGAGCGACAACCACCAGGGCCTTCTGGCCGGGTTTCAGATTTGCCAGGACTGCTTCGCCCCGCCGCTGCAAAGCATCCTGAAATTCCTCTTGCGCCTTAAGCCCGGCCTTAGCGGCCTGGCGAATCGCCGCTTTGCTTTTGCCCATCTGGAGGCCGACTTCCTCCATCACTTTAATCAGCCGCTGCTCGCCTCCCTCGAGGTGGAGGGCCGGCTGGAGAAGCTTCGCGCCATTGCGACTCAAATCTACGGAGGACTTCACCGTATAGGGGAAGCTCTGCACATAAGGGCAGACGAAGGAATCGGTCAAGCTGTCGTCTCGTTTTTGCATATTGATAATGCTGGGCAAGAAAAGATAATCCAATTTTTTCTCCGCCAGGTTGGCGACATGACCGATACCGAGCTTGATGGGGAAACAGGTTTCCGCCACGGAGGCTTCGCAGCCGTGATGGATGATCTGTTTATTGGTGCGCGGGGAAAGCACAACATTGAACCCCAAGTCCTGGAAGAAGGCGCGCCAAAGTGGAAAGAATTCATAGAAAAGCAACGTGCGGGGCAGACCGATTTTAGGCCGAGTATCGGACTCCTCGGCCGCGGAATAGCCGCCGAGGAGCAATTTTTCCCGCTCGCCAAAAAGGTCGGGCAAATCCGATTTTGCGGTTTTCTTCTCGACATCATCATAGCGGCCGCAGCGGCTGCCGTAATACTGGGGCTTTTCGCCCTCCACGGTAACCTGGTTTACCTCGCAGCGATTGGGGCAGTGGGTACATTCGAAGGGTTCGATGGTGTAAGTCCGGTTGCTGAGATCGAAGCCTTTGAAGCGCGAGCCCTGGCCGCGATCGTTTTCCAGGGCGATCAGGGCGCAGCCGATGGCGCCGGTAACCTCGTGGTGTTCCGGCACGATGATGGGTTTGCCGGAGACGCGGGCGAAGGCTTCGGCGACGGCTTTGTTGAATCCGACACCGCCCTGGAAGAAGATACGGTCGCCGACTCTTTTGCCGGCGACGACTTTATTCAAATAGTTATAGACAATGGAATAGGCCAGACCGGCCACCAGGTCTTCTTTGGGAGCGCCGGCCTGCTGATGGCGAACGAGCTCGGTCTCCATGAAGACGGTGCATCTTTCGCCCAGGTTGGCGGGCGACTTGGAAGAGAAGGCCAGCTCGGCAAATTCCTGCTTGATAGAAAGCCCCAGCCGCTCGGCCTGTTCTTCCAGAAAAGAGCCGGTGCCGGCGGCGCAAACTTTATTCATCTCGAAGTCAACCACGCGGCCGTCCATGATGGAGACGTATTTGGAATCCTGGCCGCCGATTTCGAAGATCGTGTCAACTTTGGGATCTATCTCGATGGCGGCGCGCGCCTGGGCGGTAATCTCGTTTTTAACCACATCCGCGCCGATGAAGTCGCCGGTGAGATAGCGGCCGGAACCGGTGGTGCAGGCGCCCTTTATCTCGACCAGGTGGGCGACTTCTTTGCCGACCTCCGCGAGGCCCTGCTTGACGGCTTCGAGGGGGCGGCCGGCGGTCATCAGATAGCATTTTGAAAGGACCCGTTTATGCGCATCCAAAACCACCACATTGGTTGAGATAGAGCCCACATCAACTCCGAGATAAGCGGGAATGCGCCCCTTGCCGGCAAGGGTTTTTGCCTCCACAACCTCACTTTTGCGATAGGTAATTCTGCTGGGGCCGAAAAGCGGCTCCAGATTTGCGTTTTCTTGCAGGGCGGGGCCGACGGCGGCGAGCTCTGCGAGCTTTACGAGGCCGGCGAACTGCGAAGAGGGCGCGGCGTCCATCACCAGCCAGGCGGCGCCGATGGCGCCCATGGCGGCAAAATGCTCAGGAATAATAAGAGTGCCGGCGGGGATTTCCAAAACTCCCTCAAAGGCGTGCACGATGGCCTTGTTGGCGGTAACGCCGCCCTGAAAGGACATGGGAGGGAGGAGCGTTTTGGCGGAACCGACGGTGCTCTTGAAATTTCTTGCCATGGCAAAGCAGAGGCCGGCGACGATATCATGCACGGGAGTGGCTTTCTGCTGGAGATGAATCATATCCGATTTGGCGAAGACGGAGCAGCGGCCGGCGAGGCGGGGCGGGGCCTTGGATTTGAGGGCCAATTCGGCAAATTCCTCTATGGTAACCCCGAGGCGATGGGCCTGTTGATCCAGGAAGGAGCCGGTGCCGGCGGCGCAGATAGTATTCATGGCAAAGTCGGAGACCACGAGGGCGCGGCTGTGCTCATCTTCGGCGAGAAAGATCAGCTTGGAATCCTCGCCCCCGATTTCGATGATGGTGCGGACTTCGGGATGAAGCACGGCGGTGGCCTGGGCCTGAGCGATGACCTCGTTCACCTGAGTGGCCTGGAGCAGTTCCGCCGCCAGCGGGCCGCCGCAGCCGGTGGTAGCGGACCAGCCGATACGCGCGGGCGGGATACGCGTTAAGATTTCCTGTAAAGCTTGCCGCAGGGCGGGCAAGGGCTGTCCGAGATGGCGCAGATAGTGCGATTCAACGACCTTTTTATCTTTAGTAACGAGGGCAATATTGACGCTTACGGAGCCAATATCTATGCCCAGGCCAAGCAAATCATGTGTTGTCATTGTCAGAGCTCAGATCCATCCTGCCGAAGATTGAGAGGAAACGCTCGTTATATTCCTCGCCCATGGAAGCGAAGTAATTTTCAAAGGCCCAGAGCCACAGGGCGACGGCGGCGTCTTCGGGCGGCATATCCAAAGTGCGGGAAAAAAATTCCGCCATAATCTGCTCATAAGAGCCGGCGGCATCGTCAATCTCCATAATGCCCCCTTTGAGGGCTTCCAAATGGAGTTCCCGATAGAGCCGCTCGAGAAACTCCCGCGCGCCGGCAGGAGTAACCCGTTCGAGATTGGGGCCGAATTCGGCTCGCACTTTTTCCCTAAGCTTCGCCCTATTCATGATTTCTGTGGTTAGGCTGCAAAAGCAGCAAGCCGCTTTCTTCTATAAATTTGCCGTTTACGAAAGAGTGCGCCTGCGGCGCTTCATTCATATCCTGGTTCGATAAGGCCGTAATTGCCATCGCGGCGCCGATAGATAACATTTACCTCTTCGGTTTCGGAGTTGGTAAAGACATAGAAATCGTGCCCCAGGAGTTCCATCTCGGCGGCGGCCTCGTCCGGGCTGATAGGCTTCATGGCGAAGCGCTTGCAACGGACGATATTGCCGGGGCCGCCTTCCGCCGGCTCTTCTTCCGCGCCGGCAGCCGCTTCCACGCCTGCATGACGGGGGCGGCTGTTAAGCTTTTCTCGATATTTTTTGACCTGACGCTCTAATTTGTCAACCAGCAAGTCTATCGCCGAGCGCATCTCGCCGCTGCGCTCCTGTCCTCGTATCAGCATACCATTGGCCATCAGAGTAATCTCCACGATGTGCCAGGCGCGTTCTTTTGCCTCGGTAATTTGCACTGATT
>Ga0315288_10006470_pt1 | contig 14853 bp, 8 predicted proteins | sample YL17G11_20_MG_FD_203454 | JGI IMG/M metagenome (GOLD analysis project Ga0315288, IMG submission 203454) | Sediment microbial communities from Yellowstone Lake, YNP, Wyoming, USA - YL17G11_20 | ecosystem: Environmental > Aquatic > Freshwater > Lake > Sediment | place: USA: Wyoming | collected... | reverse complement strand
TCCGTCATTTTCCAATCATTTGCCGCAACGTCATAAACCATTTTCACAAGTTCAGGGCGCCTTGTTCGATATCTGAACCTTATGCCTCAAATCTTGTTTTCCATCAGCAGATTGTTAACCTTCGTCCGCGCGCGCTATACCTCAAGCGCTGTGGCTATAAAGAATGACAGACGCTGCATTTTTCTTTGTTCTTCACCTGTGCATTAAAACCTTTACAGACTTTCGAACCTCAAGTATTCCACGGAAGAAAGCAAAAACCAAAGGCCACACACTTACAAACTATAGAAAACATTTACTCACTTGAAGTTCATTCAATTTATATCTACGCATTGCAACTAATTGATTATCGGAAGAAAGGAGAATCTATATGAAGAAGAGTAAAATCGTAGTGTTATTTATCGTTTCAATCTTGCTCTCAAGTCTAGGCGCCTTCATCAACCCTGCAGCTGGGCAGACAACAACAGTCGGAGTAGACCCGGCGCTCACGGAGTACTACGTAAAAGCAACCGGAACCCAATTCACAGTAGCCGTGAAGATAACAGAAGTAACCGACCTTTACGGTTTCGACTTGAAGCTCAGGTGGAACACGACTTTCCTCGACTATGTCAGCCGCTCCGTGCACGTACCCAGAGACACTTATCTTGACGGCGTTCTCTGGAACCCAGTAATTCCAGTTGCAGACCAAGTTAACACAACCGAGGGAACATACGAGATCGCCTACGCTTCACTGGCTCCCGCACCGACCTTCACTGGTACAGGTACTGTGTTCACCATGACGTTTGAGGTAAAATATCATCCCGTGCAGCCTGAACCGGACGCTAACATAACACTTGAACTGTACTCAACAGACCTATCAGCACCACTCGGCGTACCAATAAGTCACACAACTGAAAACGGCACGGTAATACTGCACGCGCTCCCGCCCATATCAACAATATTGTATACACAGCCAACCACATTCCGCAAATCTCAAGGCGTCTCTTTCAACCTTAACGTGTCAGTCCAAAACGTCACAGACCTGTACGCGTTCGACATCTGCCTCTACTACAACACAACCCTACTTGACGCTTTAAGCGTGGCTGAAGGGCCGTTCCTCAAATCTGGCGGAAGCACAATCACAGTCAAAAGCGAGGTAAACGATACGGAAGGAAAAGTGCGGTTTGCCCTTTCACTCATGGGCCCGCCAACCGGCGTCAACGGAAGCGGAACACTGTTCACGATCATGTTCCAATCCTCCACCCAAGCAACTGGCGAGTCGCCTCTCAGCCTACAGGACACTGATCTTTCAGATTCCAGTTGGCCAAGTCCAAATCCAATCAACCATGCCCTCATAAACGGTTCCGTCACCATACTACTGGTCGAAGTAATAACCCACACAGTGGTAGTGGGCGGAGACAGCTATGACTTTACTACAGCCAGCAGCTCATCTATAACCGACTTCGCATACAACGATACGCAAAAACTCATGATCTTCAATGCAACAGGCCCACCGGATGTTTTAGGCTTCACCAACATCACAATGCCAAAAGCATTATTAGCACTGCCAACAAGCGACACGTTCGTCGTCCTATTTGATGGAAAGGCAATTTACTACACTAGGACAGAAAACGCAACCCACTACTTCCTGTACTTCACATATCCTCACAGCGCTCACGGAATAGAAATAAAACGAACAATAATAGGCGACCTGAATGGCGACCGAAAAGTGAACATATACGATGTCGTCACTGTAACTGCAGCCTACGATGCCACACCGGCCGATGCTCGCTGGAACCCCTTAGCCGACCTAACAACGCCCTGGAACAAGATCAACATCTACGACGTCGTAGTAGTCACCAGAGTGTACGGCAGAACATGGACGCCGTAAAATTCAACAACATCCCCCCTTTTTAACCTAGAATCCCCCAGAGAAAGCGTCACCTAAAAAAATCACGCAAAGCCCTAAAAACAAATATTGCGACAGCAACTAAATAACAGAAGGAGACCCAACGTATGCGAGTATCAAGCGGAGACGTATTGATAATTACGTTAATATTCATGCTTGTAGCCACAATGGTAGTCGAGCTGGCTGCCTCAAACCCCACCACTTTAACCGAAACAGTTATCAAAGTGGAACCTGCACTCGTCGGGTTCGGCAATCTCGCCGGCGACCCAATTCCAATACCCGGAACCCAATTTACCGTAACCATAAAAATCTACAACGTAACCAATCTTTATGGTTTTGACTTGAAGCTTAGGTGGAACACGACTTTTCTCCAGTATGTTAACCACTCTGTATATGTACCCGGAGATACTTATCTCGACGGCGTTCTCTGGAACCCTATACTTCAACTAGCAGACGAAGTTAACGCAACTGAGGGAACATACTGGATCGCCTACGCTTCAATGCTTCCTGCGCCATCCTTCAATGGCACAGGCACGATATTCACGATGACTTTTGAAATCATAAAACAGCCTTATGACTATGAGACAGGCGGACCCGAAATAGACCCAATTGACACGGTTTTGGACTTCTTGTCGACAGACTTGGCGGCAAGGGCTCTAGAGGGCATGCCCGTGCCTATTGCGCACAGTGTTGAGCCCGCTATCATTAGAGTTTGGGAGATGCGCTGGGTCATTGCTGGCACCATATCCATTGCGATAGTCCCTTCAGCCATAAATTTTGGTGAGAATACAACAATAAGTGGTGTTATGTCCCCTCCGCGCACAGCAAACGTGACCCTTCTATATAGAGTTCAAGGAGAAACCCTGTGGAAAAACCTAACTATGACACCAATTGGCCTCGAAGGTAAATACGCTTATACTTGGACGCCGCCAAAAGCTGCAGTCTATGAATTAAACGCGACCTGGCCGGGCGACCCAAACACGTTGCCAGCAAGCGAAACAGGAACCCTAACCGTGAACAAGACGATACCAACCATAACTATCGATGTTCAACCAACACATGTTACACTGGGCTCAAACGTAACCCTCAACGTAACCATTTCTCCAACCATTTTGGGAGCAAACATCAACATAAATATTCAATACAGGCTTCAAGGAGACGCAAACTGGACTGCACTCACAATAGTTCAGACCGACTCTCAAGGACAGTACTCTTATCTTTGGAAACCAGACAAAGCGGGCACATACGAACTCAGAGCCAGCTGGTCAGGCGACCAAAATACAAACCCAGCGGAAAATGAACCCAAAACGGTCGTAGTAGGAGTTCAGCCAACAGAAGCGATCCCGTACGTTGTAGCAGGCGTAATAACAATAATAATAGTCGCTGCGGCAATATACTTCGTAAAAATCAGAAAGCCCAAGTAACCGACCATCCCATCCCAATTCTAGAACCCCACAAGTTCCAGCCGAAAACCAATTTTATCTTATGGATAAATATTACTCACTCACAGTACATTGACTTTATATTTTTGCCAGCCTATAACATAAAGTGACAACGGGCGCCCTATGGCCGAAGAAAAGGAGAAGCTGGGATGGAAAATGAATAAAATTGGTATGCTTCTCATTTCTATGTTATTCTTAAGCCTAGCTGTTGTTATTAAACCGGTAGCCGGCGGTGCAACAGTCGTTAAAGTAGACCCATCCTCAATAGAGTATCACGAAAATGCCACTGGCCAACAGTTCACCGTAGCCATAAAAATCGTCGATGTAACAAACCTTTACGGCTTCGACATGGTATTGCAATGGAACACTACGTTCCTCGCCTACGTAAGCCACTCAACTCGAGTCCCCAAAGACGCCTATTCGGATGGCGTTCTCTGGAACCCTGTCTACCCAATAGAAGACCAAGTCAATTCGACTACCGGTACGTACTGGATCGCTTTCGCGTGTATATGGCCAGCCCCAACTTTCAACGGCTCGGGCACGGTCTTCACCATAACCTTCCAGATAATATATCAACCTGTACAACCTCAGCCAGACGCAAACATAACACTCCACCTATACTCCTCAACTTCATCCTCACCAGACCTCTCAAACAACATTGGCCAGTCCATACCTCACAGCACACAAGACGGCACAGTAATACTGTATGCACTATCTGGAGGGAGCCACGATGTGGCAGTGACCGACATCAAATCCTCCAAGACAGTGATAGGCCAAGGATACGGGTGCAACATAACGGTTGTCACGCAAAACCATGGAGGCTACGCGGAAACCTACAATATCACGTTGCACGCTAACGAGACCGAAATCGCAACAAAACTGGTCACAGTCCAGGTGAGTGGTACAGCCACAGTCGACTTCACATGGAACACCTCAAACTACGCTTTCGGCAACTACAGAATGTGGGCATATGCTTGGCCAGTTCTGGGCGAGACAAACACGGCAAATAACAACTTCACAGACGGTACTGTGACCATAGCTCACGTGGGAGACATCACTGCTGATGGCAAATGTGACATTCAAGACTTAGCCAGAGTCTCAGCAGCCTTCGGCAGCGTACGAGTCAACGATCCAAACAATCCAAGATACGGCCAGTACTGGCACACCGTTACCTGTTCAACGTGTCCGCACACGCCGAACGCTGATATTACGAACGACGGAAAAATCGACATTCAAGACCTAGCCCGAACAAGCGCTAACTTCGGCTGGCACGAATGACAGCCACCCTGTTCATCAGTTTCCTTTTCCAGAACAGATAGAGCTTTGTCTGCATCATGATAACCGCAGATCCTGAGACCCCTAGAAAAAACGTATTTGCCGCGGAAAAATCATTGTTCTCAAGTAAGAACAACAAGACTGGCGACTTCTCCCGAACTCCGTCTTAATATGACCGTTTTCTTCTAACGGATAGATGGGTCAAACTGGCTTAGAAATAGTGTTAGGGGAAACCTCTATTGTCGTTGCTCTCTTTTCTTCATTTCATCGTAGAGGTATTCGAACTGCTCATAACATGTTTGATCATTGCGACTCTTTCTGATTCTTGCTACCAAGAAACGCAGCTTCTCCCATGCTGCCTCAACTGGAAAAAGAGTAGAGATAAATTCAAAGTCTGCGAATTCACTGTGCGTAACTGTCCAGACGAAAATGGCATAGCAATTTATGGTGAGAACTCAACCTTAATCAAAAACAGAATAACGAATAATGCGATTGGAACAAGCCTCTTCGGTAATGAGAGCGAAATTGTCGGAAACAGTATTTGCAGCAACTTTCAGGGCGTTTGGATGGCAAATAATGTAGAATACTCCAAACTGTATTATGACAACTTAGCGCGCGCGCTGACGTCAACCATGACCTGAAGGTTGACATATTGGATGTCGTTAAAATCTGCCTTTCTTATGGCGCTAGACCTCCTGATCCATATTGGAACCCTCATGTGGACATTGCAGAACCATATGGAGTCATAGACATTCTTGATGTGGTCGCATGCACAAGCCACTACAGAGAGAAATACGCATAGCGAATTCGAACTGTCAATTTTCGTGCTGAGATCGTATGGATTGGCATTTACAACAAGAGACTTGATCTCTAACGAACAAAACTTTTCGGGCTACTTAGCAGGTTGAAGATCACTATTTGCTTGAGGACTGAAGGCATGAGACGCAAAAGACCGGAAAAGTCCTCCGTTGTTGTTATAGAACGGAATACCATAAAATTTAAAAGATGACAACCTCTAGATATAACTCGGCATAGAACTGGTTAGACTTGAGTTCTGTGCTCCAGAAATTGATGGGAGAAGGGACTATGAAAGAGAAGATAATCTGTGTTTTGATGTTAACATTAATTCTCACAAGCGCATTAGGCATGGCGTTTGTCATAAGGCCGTCATTTGCAGAAGACGGCGAAAACAGCATTTCCAGCAAGGACTTTATGGAGAAGAAGGACGAAGCGACCTTATCAGATGAAGTCACCAAGCCATATGCGGAACAAGAGAAGACTTTAGAGAGTTCCCGTCAAACGTCGCGAAATGGTGAAGATGAATGGAACTTCAACGACACAAACGAATGGACCAGGTTCGCCTACTTAGATGGCAACAAGACAAGATTGATAGTTGGAATTGATGGCGACAATCCTGCCCATTTACCCGAACTGGAGAGAATAGCGGCCAAATACCATGCGGAAATTGTTGGCAACGTCTTCATTGGAGGTCAAGTTAGGGCAGAGGTTGTTGAGCTTCTGTTGGGGTCAGTGGCAGCTTTCGTAGCAGACGTGAATGTTGAGAGGTTGGCGAATTATGTGGAACCCAACATGAAGGTTCAAGCTCAACTTGTCCCAAACGATCCATATTGGGACTTGCAGTGGGGACCACAGAGAATAGAGGCCGATTATGCGTGGAACACAACGGTGGGCGACTCTTCGGTTCTGGTGGCTGTTGTTGACACTGGGATCGACTATACTCACCCTGACCTTGTGGCAAACTATGCGCCTTTGGGTTACGACTGGGTTAACACGGACCTAGACCCACTTGATGACTTTGGTCATGGTACTCACTGCGCTGGCATAATCGCCGCAGTCTTGAACAACAGCGTAGGCATAGCTGGGCTAGCCCAAGTTCGGGTAATGGCTGAGAAAGTCTTAGACAGTCTCGGGGGAGGCTATGATGACTGGGTGGCTAACGGAATTGTGCACGCTGCGGATCAAGGTGCAAAGATAATAAGTATGAGCTTCGGGGGATACGGGAAGAGCAACCTGATTCACGATGCTGTTCAGTACGCATATGGCAAGGGGGTGTTGTTGGTTGGTGCAGCGGGAAATGACAATACAAACATGAAGTCGTATCCAGCTGCCTATGACGAGGTGATAGCCGTTGCCGCTACAGACCAGTATGACAGTAAGGCAGGGCTCTCAAATTGGGGTGACTGGATCGAGCTGGCAGCCCCTGGAGTAAACATCTACTCAACTATGCCGACGTATCACGTGACCTTGAATGATTATGGCTATGCCATGAATTACGATTATCTGAGCGGTACCTCTATGGCGTGTCCTCACGTTTCTGGCGCCGCTGCCCTTTTATGGAGCCAATATCCAAACAAGACAAGAGACTGGTTGAGACTATGGTTACGATATACCGCTGAAGACTTAGGAGAACCAGGCTTCGACGAATATTATGGACACGGAAGAATAAACGTGCGAAAGGCTCTTGAGCAGTCCCCACCAGCCCATGAACTCATAGCTTACGAATGGGAAACCCCACCATATGTAAAACCCGGCACATCAGGAATCATAAATGCTACTGTACTCAATTTTGGAGAGAACAACGAAACTCAAGTAAACGTGCAGCTACTGGCAAACAACACTGTAATAACCTCTACTTTGATAGGCTTCATAGCCAGTGGGAACTCGGCTACAGTTAGTCTTACATGGAATCCAACAGCTGAAGGATTATACAACGTCACACTCTACGTTGTGCCTGCGCTTGGCGAGATGAGCTTGGAAAACAATGTTATATGGAAATATGTCTATGTTGGATTTCTAGTGAAAGCTGTTGTGTTGCACTCCGCAGGCAATATTGACAGCACCACGATCACTAATTGGCAAGTGCTGAACAGCGAATGGCGTCTTTTTGGCGGCACAGCGGTCCACGTCGATTATGCAACACTAAACAAAGACGACATCACTTACAGTGATATTGCTTCCACCGGAGCAGATGTTTTGATTGTTTCATGTGCATTCGATCCATATGCAGGTTGGCAGTTCACAGACTCTGAAGTTGAAGCAATAACGCAATATGTCCATGAAGGACATGGGCTGATAGTTACGGCTGGAACGCTCTACAACCGGGTTCCAAACAACAACAAACTGGCACCACTATTTGGACTGAACGAAACCACCATGTGGGGCACTACAGGAACAGACCTTCTGCATTTAATGAACACAACTCATCCTATCTTCGCCAATGTACCAGACCCACTGGTGTTCCCGCGAGTAACAGCCGTGCTTCCTTACGACGGACGATGGGACTTTAACGAATTAGTGGACGGTGAATATCTTGCACTTGGGCATTATCAGGAAAGTGCAATAGTTGCTTTCAGAGGACTGGTGTATATTTCTCCTTGGCTAGAAGTAATACCTCCCTATTATCACTTCCATCTACAACTGCTTTATAACGCGATAACTTGGTCGAAATACCAGAAACCAGAACACGAGCTCGTCGTATCTCTAGATTGTCCGCCTTATCTGAAACCCGGCGAACCCACGCTGCTGAACGCAACCGTCGCTAACACGGGTTTAAACAACGAAACCGGTGTGGAACTGTATTTGTCGATTGACGACACAGTAGTGAACGCCACAACGATTGCCGAACTGCTGACTGATTCATCCTGCACGATTAACTACTTGTGGACTCCAACGGTGGAGGCTACGTACAACGTAACTGCTTACGCGCCGCCAGTCCCTAGCGAGGAGATCACGGTAAATAATCAAGAAAGCAAATTCGTAAGAGTCTTTGAAGTGGTGATCGCTGTCGTTTTGGATTCATGGGGTACCGACTACGGCTACAACGCACTTTGGGATTACCTAAATACAAATTGGGCAACGTACGGTATAATGCCTATCATAATAGATTATACGTCTCTCAACAAGGAAGACATAACGCTAGCAGATATTGAGGCAACTCAAGCCGACGTCCTAATAATTTCCGACGCGTGGGAATATGGGTATGGCTGGGAATTTGCTGACTCTGAGATAGAAGCTATAGAAACGTATGTGCGTAGCGGTCATGGAATAATAGCGACCTCAGGTACATTCAACACTATGGATGGGATGGCTCCCAATAACCGAAAACTTGCAGATCTTTTCGGAATGAACCCAGATATAGAGTATCGCTGGGGGACGTATACAAGTGGAACCTTCGATTTACTGACGCCACGCCACGACGAACTCTGGCGTAATATTCCTGATCCATATCTAAGCGACTCCATACTTACTATCTATCCATATCCCAGCTCGGATTGGACGATTCAAGGGGTCACCACTGGCTGGATAGAAGCACTTTCAACTGATCACTACGCAACTGTGATAACGAGTGACGCCATCACCCATAAGGCCGTCTACTTCACTGGTATGTTAGAATACATTGGGCAATATAACGAAAACAACAGGCAATTGTTTTACAATGCGATTGTCTGGACACAATTGCCACAGTATGAGCATGAGCTGGCTGTGTCCCTAGAAGCACCAAAGTTCCTTGAGCCCGGAGATTCGTCGCTGTTGAACGCAACTGTGTACAACCATGGATTAAGCAACGAGACAAATGTAACGCTGGAACTGATAATTAACGGCACCATAGTAGATTCTGAACTAATTCCAGAGTTATTAACTGGAGCCTCTCACACGATTGACTATCTCTGGACTCCAGTCGAGGGAACATATAACATTACAGCATATGCGCCACCTGTATCAGCCGAAGAGTTCGCAGCGAACAACGTTGCAACGAAGATTGTTAGCGTTAGACCAATTAAATATGTTTTGTTTGACCAAACTCACGGAACCGACAGTATCTACAGCTACAGCACATGGGTAACAAGTCTAACTAACAGAGGTTACGTGGTTGAAACCCACACTATTGATCCTATTACGCCTATCGTGTTGGAGGGATACGACGTGTTCGTTATTCCACAAGCCCATTCTTCATACATAGCAGATGAACTTTCAGCAATACAGAATTTTGTCTTTAATGGCGGCGGGCTCCTTGTCATAGGAGACGACAACCCATGGATTTATACAGAACTAACTAGTTTCGCAGGCATAACATGGGCAAGCGGAGGCACAAGCGGAACCACAACAGACATTACACTACACCCCGTGACCACAGGAGTGTCATCCGTGTATCTTAGTGCTCCAATAGCCATCATGTATGTAGGTGGAGTAGCTCAGGACTTAGTCAGGGATCCTGCACATGATATAATGCTGGCTGTGTCTGAGCAACCATGTGGAAAAGTGATGGGTTTCGTCGACGAAGACTCGCTATCTAACTACGCGATGGGTCTGGCGGACAACTTACGCCTCGCCAACAACATGATAGACTGGCTGGCAATTCCAATCCGATATGAGCACGACCTCGCCGTCTCTTTAGTCGTTCCAGCTTCTCTTGAATTGGGCGAAACAACGATACTAAACGCCACAGTTCGAAACACAGGATTAAACAACGAAAATGATGTAGAACTGTATTTACTAGTCAACGATACTGTAGTTAGCTCTGCCGCGATTGCGGAACTGCGGGTAGGCGAGTCCTACACCCTCAATTGCGCTTGGACACCAACGGGGGTAGGAAGCTACAATATCACAGCTTACGCTCCACCAGTGCCAGGAGAGGAATGCGTAGCAAACAACGTTATAGCCAAAGAGGTTAACGTCTTCTTCTATGCGCGTCTTTACCTCCCACACGATTGGATTGGCGGTGGAGATCCAATGGGTTGGCATGGTGACGACAGTAGTTGGCAGTACGACTTGCCCTTTGACTTCCCGTTTTATAACGTCTACTACAAAACAATCTACATTTCAAGCAACGGCCTAATAACGTTCCTAGCTCCAGACAGCAGTTGCGGCAACAGCATTCCTGATTTGGCGCAAAAACTGGCAATAGCCCCTGCATGGGACGACTGGGTAACCTATGACCAATATGAAATCTACGTATGGCAAGATTCCACCCATGTTGGCATAAGATGGTATGTTCGCACTTACGGCTCATCCACTATCGCTAACTTCGAGGCAATATTGAACATAGACGGTGTAATGCAGTTTAACTACGAATATAACGACGGACATATATCAGCTACGGTAGGCATCTCAAACGGCGCCGGTCACATTCTCGCAGAAGATGCAACAAGCCTTAACTATTATGGCAGTATACTTTTTCTACCTTTCCAAGCTGGGTATGATGTGGCTATCACCAACGTTGTGCTCTCTGCCCATCAAGCACTAGCCGGAGAAAGCGTAAACATCACTGTCGTCACAGAGAATCAGGGAACAGTCGCCGAAAGCTTCAACGTGAGGCTCTTCGCATCCCCGCTTAATTCTAGCAAAATCTACTTCGACCCAAGCGACTACTTCTTAGATGCAGCCAGCGCCGCAGTGGGCTATAGATTCAACGTGACCCTAAGGGTCCATAACGTCGAAGACCTCGCGGGTTGGCAAGTTCGGATGTACTACAATGACAGCATCATAAATGTAACCCGCTGGTTTGAACCAACTTGGGATCCAGAATACGTCTTCTACGGAAGATCTACAATGGCCGCTCCTACACCACCCGACTACGTATACGATCATTGGGGACCAGGGACGGGTTCAGCCATGGTGTGCTCCATGCTTTTCCCATGGCCTCCGCAGCAGCCTTCGTTCTATGGTGATGGAAAACTGTGCATATTCGAGTTTGAGGTCTTGGCGGTCCCTTCAGTTGGCCAGAACTATTCATGCAGCCTCAACGTTGATGACCCTGATACCGGTTATGCTAACCCGGAGTTTGAGTTTCTAGGCTTTGACGTGTACGAAAACGGATACTACTGGGTAGGATATGGACAACCCCCGCCCTCTGCGGGGTATCTGATTGGAACAGAGCATATCGTTGACCTTGCTCCAGGGGCAAACGTATCCTTAACATTCACTTGGAATACTACCAATGTTCCCCCTCACGATTACGTGATATGGGCGGAGGCCGATACCATTCCTGGCGAAATCGACACAGAAGACAACATATTCCATGATGGGACCATAAAAATCATTAAGGCCCCTGTCGCCGCATTCACATACTCTCCCGTGCCCGCGATAGAAAATACTCCAGTGACTTTTAACGCTTCAGCCTCCACGCCAAACGGCGGCTACATAACCGGTTTCACGTGGGATTTCGGCGATGGCAACATCACAGCCACTGCAGATCCAGTCATAACACATGTCTACGCTTTATACGGAACCTACAACGTCACATTGGTCGTTCAGGACTCAGAAGGCCTAACAGATAGCACTTGGCAACTAGTTGAAGTGGGGCGACACGATGTAGCAGTAACCGAGGTGGTCTCCTACCGTGCATGGGTCTACCAGGGAAACAGCGTCAACATCAATGTCACGGTCTTGAACAAGGGAGACTTCGCTGAAAATGTGACGGTTACCCTCTACTACAACATAACAGCGAACAAGATAATAGGCACACAATACAACATAACCCTGTTCCCAGGACAGAATCAAACGCTCTTTTTCGTGTTGGACACCACAGGCGTGGAATACTGCCACAACTACACGATAACAGCCGTTGCAACCATACCCCTAGATAATAATCCCGCAGACAACACCAAAGATAATGTATACATAAAGGTCAGGATCATAGGCGACCTAAACGGCGACGGCAAAGTGGACATAACGGATCTTGCCATGGCAAGCGCCGCCTTCGGCTCATATCCAGGCCACCCGAGATGGGATCCTCGAGCTGACGTCAGCAAAGACGACCGCATAGATATCCATGACATAGCCATAGTCTCAGCAAACTTCGGCAAAACATCCCCATAACAATCATGTGGTCAGCCACATGCTTCAGGGGATCCTCAACTGTAATGAAACTGCTCACGGCAGCCAAGTTGCCCTATTGAAGCCGTTCTGCGCCGACAACGTTTTTCGATAAAGCTTTCTAGCTTAGCCCGTGTGACCGCAATGTTCCGACTCACCCATAAATCGTGTTAGCCAAGCTTGACCAGTGATCTCTACCACTCGTAGTAGAGCCAATAGCAAAGATTCTGTCTATCAAGCAGGAGCCAGAGGTTGGCTATGGATAAAATACAAACGAGACTACAAAAGTGAAATGACGGACACGGTGGACCTAGTCATTGTGGGGGAGCTTTTCATGGAAGGGGAAAACGCGCTGGAACTTATGGAGCACTGCTCTTGGCGGCCTACGACCCCGACAATGATACTTTTGAAGCCGTCACCAAATGCGGAACAGGCTCTACGGACGAAGATCCAGCAAAACTTCCCAAAATGATGCAGAAACACATCATCCGGCACAGGCATCCAAGAGTTGATTCGGTACTTGAAGCTGATGTTTGGTTTGAACTAGCTGTTGTAATAGAAATCATGGGGTGCAGAAATTACACTTAGCCCAATTCATGCATGTGCTACAGATGTTATTCGCGGAGGAAGCGGGCTTGCCATTCGGTTCCTGAGGTTTAGAGGAAACTATAGGCTTGACAAGGCGGCTGAAGATGCAACGGCAGTAGAGGAGATTGTTGAAATGTACAGGGGTCAGCTCAAGCAGATCGTAGAATAGACTGTCTAGGAAGCAACTTACGAGACCTAGTTTTCGGCGTTGTACGTGATGGCTTCATAGAAACTGATGAATTTTGGGTTGAGGAAACCGGTCTAGTGAGCGGAGTTTCTTTTACACTAACGTTTATATCGGCGGTTTTTGTTCGGTTATACTTGGGGTTGTTATGCCAGAAATAACATGTCCGGATTGTGGGCTGACAATAAACTTGGAGAATAGGAGAAGGACCGACTTCAATCTAATCAAGAGTGCAACTGAGAAGAGGGCGAGGACCTTTACAGAGTTGCTGCACATTACCAAACTTTCGCGGAAAACTTTAAGCTTGAGGCTGAGGGCACTGCGTGAAAATGGAACGATCGTCAAGAACAATGGCCTCTATATGCTAAACGGGACTTCGCATATTGAGAGCAATGGAAAGGATTTAGTGAGAGGCTTCTCTAGAGCGTTTCGCGATAGAAGAATTAGAAATTTCGCATGGGTGCTAATGTTCTTGTCTCTTTCAGCATCGGGATACGCTATGGCACTGTTCTTCGCAACTCCAAAGCCTGCACAGACCCATACAGAACCAACAATTATAGGCTACTCAACATTAGCTCTTGAAATAAACAATATTGAAGATTTGTACGCTTGGCAAGTTGTGATAGCCTTCAACGCAGACGAATTGAAAATCCTACAAGTTTCGCCCGGAGACTTCATGGCAATTGACTATCCTTTATTCGTCAATGCAACAGACATAGGTGGTGACGGTCTGCTAATGGTTGGAGGAACCTTGCTCGCAGACATGGCGGGAATAAGTGGCAATGGAACATTAGCGACGATTGTACTGGGGTATTATGTTGCCGATTACAAACCGCCTGAAATAGCGCAAGAGCAAGGTGCTTTCGAGAATCTTCTGTTTCGAAAGAATGACGCTTCGCTCGTGCCGATTCCGATTGGAGAACAAACCCTCGCTCTGCGCCCTCTTGCTTAGTGCCCTCGTTTAAGACAAAACCCTGCTCCTTTTTTTTGCATATGTAAGAGCTTAAATTCCTGCCCAATGATAGATTGATCGGGAAGCTTGAAAACCACGGAAGGTGAAATCGGAACGTCGACAGATGGCAAAAACAGAGTGCAGGATTGGTTTGAAGAGAGTTTTCGCGGCGACTTAAAGAGGGTGGCAAGATGGATAACTGCAAAACGATACCCTATTTTAGTGGTTTGTTTGTGGACTGCCGTGTTTTCAATGACAATAGTTGGAGAGTACTACTTTCTCTATGAGACCAACCCATACCTTAGAGATCCATATTATAGGTTGGCATATGCGCCTACTAGCAGCATTTGGATTCCTAAACTGTACTTGATAGACTACGTTATCATTTTTGCAGCGAGTCTTGTTGCAGGATTTGCGATAAGCGATGTTGAAGCCACACTCTTTGGTTTTCTTGCCTCTGCTGTGCTATCAACAGTGGTCAGCGTCATCTGCACCGCATATTATATTTGGTACGTGCTAGATTTTGGGTCTGTTCTTGGTCTTCAATTTCTTACCACTATAATTTGGGCAGCTTTCTTGAATGTTTTCAGAATGATCTTTCCAATGGCGATCTTGATCACCTTTTTCGGCGGCATATTTGGATCTGTAATTAGAGGGTTTATTCAACCGTCAGCACAAGAATAGTCTCCAA
>Ga0315288_10006468_pt1 | contig 14856 bp, 7 predicted proteins | sample YL17G11_20_MG_FD_203454 | JGI IMG/M metagenome (GOLD analysis project Ga0315288, IMG submission 203454) | Sediment microbial communities from Yellowstone Lake, YNP, Wyoming, USA - YL17G11_20 | ecosystem: Environmental > Aquatic > Freshwater > Lake > Sediment | place: USA: Wyoming | collected... | reverse complement strand
CATAGCAATCCTCCGTTCCTAGCTATTCTTTCTTGTTTCAATTCCGCGAAAGATCAGGCTGAGGAACTCGTCTGAATCATCCGCAAGCGGTTTCCTCGGAATCCCGGGATGATGAATCCGGCTAGCGATATTCCCATTGGCAGCATCCCAGAGGTAGAGAAAAATCCGCAGATCATCTTTGAGTTCGAGAGAGCCGGACTCGATCGACTGCCTGATGCAACTGAACCAGGATTGATAAACTTTGTACCGAGTCCCCCCCAAGCGCTCATAAATGATCCCATCTTCCAATTCGAAAGAGCCGAGATCCGAATACAGCCTGAACATATCGGGCCGTTCCACGCAGAAGATTATGTATTCTTTGACCAGGGACTTAAGCATGCCGAGAGGATTATCGCCGCCCTCCGCTTTTATCTTTTCAAACCTCGCCGACAGATCTCCGTAGGTCTCGGCTGCGATCGTCATCAGAAGCTCCTCCTTGTTCCGAAAAAACCTGTAAATCGTCGTCGGGGAATAGTCTATAAGGGCGGCGATTTTCCTCATGGAAACCTTGCCGTAGCCCTGCTCGGCAAAAACCTGCAGGGCTGCGTTCAGAATTTTTTGCCTCAACTGGGCGTTTTCCCTCGATTTCCTGTCCAGAATGCTCATATCATACCTTTCAAATTAACATCGTTAATTTATTTAACATTGTTATATACGGAAAACATCAAAAAAAGGTTTCATCATGGATAAGAAAATCCTTTTCTGCTGCGCCGGCTGAACAAACGTTCCTGTGCCGATTTCTCCTTGTCCCATCGTCGGGGATGATAAATCTCGGCGTGAGCGTATATCAAGCTGAACCGGGGCTATCACCGGTTGACTTCCCGCCTGTTGCTTGCTATCCTTGGGTCAACTGACGAGGGAGCAAGCGTTGGCCATCACATGCCCGGCCTGTCATTCTGAGAATCCCGAGACAAAACTATTCTGCGGCGACTGCGGCACGCCGCTTCCGCCCGCCAAAGACCATCCTCCGGTCGTGACGGAAACCCTCCGAACGCCCGTCAAAGAACTGACCCGCGGAACCGTGTTCGCCCGACGGTTCGAGGTCATCGAAGAGCTGGGCAAAGGCGGCATGGGGAAAGTCTACAGGGTTTTTGACAAAAAGATCGAGGAAGAAGTCGCTCTAAAACTCATCAAGCCGGAAATCGCCGCAGAGCGGGAAGTCATCGACCGCTTCCGGAGCGAGCTGAAGATGTCGCGGAAGATCTCGCACCGGAACGTCAGCCGGATGTATGACCTCGGCGACGAGGAAGGGACCCACTACATCACGATGGAATATGTCCCGGGCGAAGACCTGAAGAGCTTCATCCACAGGTCAAAACAGCTTAATATGGGAACCGCGATAGCCATCGCCAGGCAGGTGTGTGAGGGATTGGAGGAGGCCCACAGGATGGGCGTCGTCCACCGCGACCTGAAGCCTTCCAATATCATGATCGACAAAGAGGGGAATGCCAAGATCATGGATTTCGGGATCGCCCGGTCGCTCTCGAGCAAGGGCATCACCGGCGCCGCGGTGATGATCGGGACGCCGGAGTACATGTCGCCTGAGCAGGTCGAGGGGAAAGACATCGACCAGAGGTCGGACCTCTATTCGCTGGGCGTCGTCCTCTATGAGATGGCTACGGGTAGGCGTCCATTTGAAGGTGACACGCCGCTCAGCGTGGCCCACAAGCAAAAGTACGAGGCGCCCGAGGACCCGAAAACACACAACGCCCAGATCCCCGATGACTTGAGCCGCGTGATCCTCCGCTGCCTGGAGAAGGACAAAGAGAAAAGATTTCAGAGCGCGGAGGAATTGCATGCCGAGCTCGTCCGTCTCGAGGAAGAGATCCCAACCTCGGAACGGGCCGCCCCCAGACGAAAGTCAACCAGGCTACAACCGGTCGCCGCCGGAGAGAGAAAAATCAAGTGGGCCAGGATTGCTCTCTACGGGGGCGCCGTCGTCGTCCTGGCCTTGATCGTCTATGCGGGGATTAATCTCTTCACCGGCCGCAACGAGGTTATCGATTCGATCGCCGTACTTCCTTTTGAAAATGTGAACGCCGACCCGAACACGGACTACCTTTGCGACGGGATCACCGAGACGATCATCAACAAGCTGTCGACGTTGTCCGGCTTTGAGAAGGTTATTTCGCGAAATTCAGTGTTTGCTTACAAGGGCAAATCCGTGGATCCGAAAAAAGTAGGTCAGGAGCTGGGCGTCGAGGCCGTTTTGCTGACCCGGTTGGTGCGAGTTGGAGATAGCCTGACAATCAGCCCGGCCTTGGTCAGGACGCGGGATAACAGCCAGATCTGGGGCGAAAGGTACAGCCGGAAATTTGACGATGTCTTCACCATAGAAGAAGATATGGCATCCTCCATTATTCAAGCCCTGCGGCTGAAGTTGCGCGGTAAAGAGAAACAAAAAATCTCTCGGAGGCCTATTGACAATGTAGCGGCCTATGAATGCTATCTGAGGGCGCGTCATGAGATCTGGCTGTTCAGGGAGGATTCCCTCGATCGTGCCGTCCGGGACCTTCAGAACGGACTTTCCATCGGCGGTGAGAATCCGCTTCTCTTGTCTGCGCTGGCTGAGGCTTATTTTCAATACGTCAACATCGGCATTAAGCAGGAGGATTATGTTGCCCGAGCTGAAGAATATGCCAACAAGGCTTTGGCTCTCGACCCCGATTCCGCAAAAGCCCACGTTGTTCTTGGCCTCATCTATTATTATGTTGACCTGCGTGAGTCGATTCGCCATTACAAGAGGGCTTTGACCATAGACCCGAATGAGCCGGTTGCCCTGCGAAGGCTTGGCCTGACCTATCTGGATGTGGGGAAGCTTTCGGCTGCCGTTCGTGTGTTTGAAAGATATAAAAAAGCCGATCCGTTGAACCCGGACAATTTTCTATTCCAAGCAGCTTCCCATTTCTATGCGGGTCAATACCGTCTTGCCCTTGATCAGGCACGTCGATGGTATCAAACAGATCCCACAAATCCGGCTAAAGAATATATCTATGCCATAGGCTTGGCCGTCAATAAAGAACTGGATGAGGCTTTTTCTGTTATAGATCAGAGCGCCAAGGCAACTCCAAACAACGCCCTGACCAAGATCATACTTTTGATGAAATACGGACTCCTGAAAGACAAAGAGAAAGCGTTCCAGGAAATGACCCCTGATTTCCAAAGAACATGTCAAAGAGATTGTGAATGGTCGTATGATGTCGCGCGCGCGTTAGCCTTGCTGGATACAAGGAAAGAAGCACTGGATTGGCTGGAGAATGCGGTGAATCGAGGCTTGATCAATTATCCGTTTATTGCCGAGGGCGATCCCTTTCTCGCCAACATCCGCGGCGAGGAGCGCTTCAAGAAGCTCATGGAGAGGGTGAAATACGAATGGGAGCATTTCGAGGAGTAAAGAGGAGACAGGGGTCATGAAATGCCCCAAGTGTCAGTTTGAAAACCCCTCTGACACTCGTTTTTGCGGCTATTGTGCGTCTCCACTCCCTTCTTCAGAAAATTTCTCCATTTTCCCCACCGCAACCCTTCAGACCTCGATCAATGAACTGACCACAGGCTCGGCCTTTGCCGGACGCTACCAGATTATCGAAGAGCTCGGCAGAGGCGGGATGGGGAAAGTCTACAGAGTCCTGGACAAGAAACTCAACGAAGAAGTCGCCCTCAAGCTCATCAAGCCCGAGATCGGCCTGGACGGAAAGACTATCGAGCGGTTCTCTAACGAGCTGAAACTCTCGCGGAAGATCGTCCACAAGAATGTGGCCCGGATGTTCGACCTCAATGAGGATAAAGGCGCGCACTACATCACCATGGAGTATGTCCGGGGTGAGGACCTCAGGCGCCTGATTCGGAAGATGGGGATACTCAGCCCGGGCCAGGCCATTCCCATCGCCAGGCAGGTCTGCGAAGGGCTGGCGGAGGCCCATAAATTAGGCATCGTCCACCGCGACCTCAAGCCGGGCAACATCATGATCGACGAGGAGGGGAATGCGAGGATCATGGATTTCGGGATCGCCCGGTCGCTATCCAGCAAGGGCATTACGGACGCCGGGGTGATGATCGGGACGCCGGAGTATATGAGTCCGGAACAGGTCGAAGGAAAGGAAGTCGATGAGCGCTCGGATATCTATTCTCTGGGAATCATCCTCTATGAAATGCTGACCGGCCGCGTTCCCTTCGAAGGGGACACTCCGTTCACGGTCGGCGTGAAGCACAAGAGCGAGTCGCCGCGAAATCCCAGGGAGCTCAATCCGCTGATTCCCGAGGACCTCAGCCTCCTGATCCTGCGCTGCCTGGAGAAGGATAAAGAGAGGCGATATCAGAGGAATGGGGATATCATTTGCGACCTCGATAAGATCGAGAAAGGCCTGCCCACAACTGATCGAGTCGGGCCCCGGAGAAAATCACTCACCTCGCGGGAAATCACCGTCAAGTTCCGCCCGAAAAAGGTGCTCTTCCCAGGTCTTGCGATCGTCGCGCTTGTCGTTGCGGCGGTGATTATCATCTGGCGCGTTCTTCCCAAAAAAGGAGAGGTTTCCGCCGGTTCCGGTCCCCCGTCCATCGCCGTGCTTCCTTTTATGGATGACAGCCCGGAAAAAGGCCATGCCTACTTGTGCGAGGGAATACCCAATACCCTCATCAATGCGTTGAACACCATTCAGGGTCTTCGGGTTCCGGCCAGGACCTCGGCTTTTTCGTTCGTCGGCAAAGGTATGGATATCCGGGGAATCGGTCAGAAGCTGAACGTTGAGAACGTGCTCGAAGGCAGCATCCAGGTCGTCGGCGACAATCTTCGCGTCACCGCCAGCCTCATCAAAGTGGAAGACGGTTATCAGCTCTGGAATGCGACCTATGACCGACGGCTCGCGGATGTGTTCGCCATCCAGGATGAAATCGCCCAAGCCATCGTCAAGGCGCTGAAGATGAAGCTCCTGGGCGGACAGGAAGAACGGCTCGTCCATCGAAAAACGGAAAATATGGAGGCCTATAGGGCCTATTTGGAGGGGCTTTATTATTGGAACAAGCGCACGGGAAAAGACCTGAACAAGGCGATCGAGCTCTTCAGCTTGGCCGTCGACAAAGACCCCAATTATGCCTTGGCTTATGTGGGGCTGGCCGACTCCTATAGTCTGATCTCGATGTACGGCGGCCCGCCCCCCACAGAGGTTTTCCCTCGAGCCAAAGCGGCGGCGACCAAGGCTCTGGAGATCGATGATGCTTTGGCCGAGGCACACAATTCCCTGGCCTATGTCTACGAACGCTATGATTGGAATTGGAAAGCAGCGGAGACCGAATTCAAGCGGGCCCTTGAACTCAATCCCAACTATGCGACGGGCCACTTCTGGTATGGCGAGCTCTTAGTGTGTTTAGGCCGCTTTGAAGAAGGGATCCTGGAAATGAAGAGGGCTTTAGAGCTCGATCCTGTCTCCCTGGTCATCAACGAAAACTTGGGCTGGGCCTATCTCATGGCTGGGCAGCTGGATCCGGCACTCGTCCAACTTCGCAAAACGCTCGAAATGGATCCGAATTTTCCCGCTACACATCTCATGCTCGGGTTTGTCTATCTCCAAAAGAATAACATGAGCGAAGCCATTGATGAGATAAAGAAAGCCAGGGAACTTTCGGGCAACGCTCCCACGGTAGTTACATCATTAGGATTGGTTTACGCCGCTGCCGGAATGGCCGAGGAAGCCAATGGAATTCTCGAGGAATTGACGGCGAGACCTCAGAAACAGCATGTCTCACCGTTCAGAATGGCGGAGGTGTATGCCGTCATGGGCGATGCCGACAAGGCCTTTGAGTTGGCGAACAAAGCCTATGTAGAAAAAGATGAGTGGATGACTACAATCAAAATATCCCCCGATTTCGTCTCCCTTCATTCGGACCCAAGGTATCAGGCGCTGCTGAAAAAGATGGGATTGGAATAGGGACAGAAAACCATGAAATGCCCGAAATGCCAGGCTGAGAATGCCGAGACCAGCCAGTTCTGCGCTGATTGCGGCACCCGAATACGTGGACATGTCCCGGATTCTCCGGAATCCGGTACGCCTCGTCAGAATTCCAAGGATGTCCGTCCAGAGGTCACCGAGACTCTTCAAAAGCCCATTCAAAAGCTGACGACCGGCTCCACCTTTGCCGGCCGATTCGAGGTCATCGAGGAGCTGGGCAAGGGTGGCATGGGCCGCGTCTACAAGGTCTTCGACAGCAAGATCAAAGAGAAAGTCGCCCTCAAACTGATCCGGCCGGAGGTCGCCGCCGACAAGGACACGATCGAGCGGTTCGTGCCGGAACCAAAAACTATCACCTCTCGGGAAATCACCGTCAAGGTGAGTCTCAAAAAACTTTATATTCCCGCCATTGGAGTGATCGCGGTCGCAGTCGTTTCCCCGGTCATATTGAAGCTAATCCACGGCAAACACCCAACCCCTCTTCCTTCCGGAAAACCTTGTCTGGCCATCCTTTTTAGAGCGGGAAAAACGAAAATGAAATGTCCCAAATGCCATTTTGACAATGCTTCGGATACGAAGTTTTGCGGCAACTGCGCCGCGCCGCTCTCTTCCTATTCGAAAAGGCGTCTCCGGGAAATCCGGGCTTCGGCCTGACGGCTGACGATCGGCGATCATCCAGGCGGCTTGCCGCAGGGAGCCGAATATCGGGGGAGCCGGGAGGGTCAGACTCCGCTCTGCAGGGCGTGTTGTTAAATCCCCTCCCTGTTTTTCCGCGCTTATTTTTTCCCCGAAGGACTCTCCGCCCTGTTCCAGTCGGGAGGCTCGACGCCAAGCAGGTGCCGGACGAAATAATCATATCTTTTTCTGTCGCCGTAAGCCCCTCCGGTCGAATGGCCCTGCCCGGGCAGCACGATGAGGTCGAAAACTTTGTTGGCCTTGATCAGCGCGTCGACGACCTGCATGGTCGAAGCCGGGTCGACGTTCGTATCCATCTCGCCCACGGATAGCAGGAGCTTTCCCTGGAGCCGCCAGGCGTTGTCGACGTTCGAGGAGGCCCCATACTCAGGGCCGATAGGCCAGCCCATCCACTGCTCGTTCCAGGAAATCTTGTCCATCCGGTTGTCATGACAGCCGCAGGACGAGACGCCGACTTTGTAGAACTCCGGATGGAAAAGAAGCGCGGTCAGCGTGTTCTGCCCTCCAGCCGAATGGCCGTAGATCCCCACTCTCGAAATGTCGCAGTAGGGGTATTTGGCCGCCACGGCCTTATGCCAGAGAATTCTGTCCGGGAATCCGGCGTCGGCGATATTCTTCCAGCAGACATCGTGAAAGGCTTTGGACCGGTTCGAGGTGCCCATGCCGTCGCACTGGACGACGATGAAACCCAGCTCGGCCAAAGATTGCATGGCTTGATAGGCGCTGAATGATTTCGGGACGAACGAATCATGTGGGCCGGCATAGATGTACTCGATCACCGGATATTTCCGGGATGGGTTGAATTTCATCGGCCGGATGATGATCCCCCAGATGTCGGTCCGGCCGTCCCTGGCCTTGGCCGCGAAGACCTCGGGCATCCGGTATCCGAATTTGAGAAGCCCCTGGATATCGGCGCGCTCCACCTCCATCAATCTCTCCTTATCCGCGGTCCGACGAAGCTCGGAAACAGGAGGAAGGTCCACGCGCGACCAGGTGTCGACATAATATTTCAGATCCGAGGAGAAGCTGACCGTATGGTTGGCGTCCGCCTCGGTCAACGGCGTGAGGCCGGTGCCGTCGAAATTGATCCGGTAGTAATGGAGGAGGTAGGGGTCCTTTCCGGGAACCATGCCGCTTGCCCTGAAGTAGACCTGGCGGTTCTCTTCGTCGACCTTTTCCACCCCGCGCACCACCCACTCTCCTTTGGTGATCTGGTTCTTCACTTTTCCCGTGGCGCCATCATAGAGGTAAAGATGGTTCCAGCCGTCCCGCTCGGACATCCAGATGATTTCCTTTCCGTCCTGGACGTCGTAGCGATACAGCTTGCCATAATAGGAGAAGAACGTCTTGCACTCTTCGTTGACCAGGGCCCGCGCCTGGCCCGTCAGGCCGTCCACCTCGATGATGCGATAAACCTGATGACCCCTCTGGTTGTACTCGAAGGTAAAGGCGCGGCTGTCTTTACGCCAGACCGGGTCGGGCATGAAATACCGCGTGTTGAAGGCCGTGTTTGTGAAATAGGCATTGGGATAGAGGCTCTTGTCGATGATGAATTGCTTCCTGGTGTCGATGTGAAAAAGGGCCGGCTGGCAAACGTCCAGCGCATCCCCGGGTTTCAGGTATTCGATGGTGGAATATTTGGGCTGGACCTGGTCCGCCGGCGACGATTCCACGTATTGGATCCGGCGGTGGTAGCCGGGCCGGATCCGGTAGGCGGCCAGCCGCACCGAATCGGGCGCCCAGCTGATGGACTGCCAAGCGTAATAATCGCCCTCCGTGCCTTCAAAGCTCAGGGGAAATTCCTCTTTTTTATCCCTGGACCTCACATAAACATTGAAATTTTTGATGAAGGCCTCCCATTTGCCGTCTGGGGATGGTTTCGGGTCCTGGGTTGGGGGCGGAGGGGGTGTAAACGGGGACGTCCGCCGGCGTGATGACGGGCCGACTTTTTTGCAGGCATAGGTCGAGAAGTCACAGGTCCATTTCCAGTCGCCGATCTCGAACTCCAGAAACCGTTCATTATCGATAAAGGTCACGCTGGTGAAAGGCAGGTCCAGGGCGGCGTACTTTTCTCCAGCCGCCGCGGAGAGAGAATCGGCGAGCTTCACATGGTCGAATGCCTGCTGCTTGACCAGCTTCTCCGCGTCCACCAGCTCGAATTCCACCCCCCCCTTGACTGTTTTCCGATAGCAGAACCGGCTCGTCTTTTCGGTCCAAACGACCCTGTCCATAATATTCAAGGCCAAGCCCTTGACCTTATCCTGGAGCTGGACGGCCCGTTCGTAGTCCGCCCGCGTTCCCTGAGCCGGAAGGACTCCGGCCAGGAAAACCAGGATCATGAAAAAAGCCCCGATTCTAGCGAGACATCTTTGTTTCATAGTTCCTCCTTCCTTGAGTTTCACTGTTTGGATTGAAGGGAATGACGGAGCGACCCGTCGCATGCTGAAGAGATCGAAAATTGGCCATTCCCACGTTATTCTGCCGCCATTATAGCCAAGGCGGAAGAAATAGACAACGGATTAAATCGACTGGAGTTACCCCGTTTTTTTATTTGGTAAGAAACCGGGCCCTGTCACGGCCGTGCCCCTTAAATATAAAAATTTGCTTTTTCCATGGCACGTCGAATTCCCCCTCTCGGCGCTGAATCCCCCCTCCTAACCATGCCGATTGTGGGCCCTGTTTTCCTAATCTTTGGGACGGAGGAGCTCTTGGAAAGGCTTGAAGTTGCGGAGGGACTCCAGGTCCATATCGCGATGGACATAAACCCCGAAATCTCGGCCTTGGGCAAAAGCCTCATTCAGCAGCGCCACAGCCTGCCGGCTATCGCCAAGGAGGGCGGCGATGCAGGCACGCCAGTATGTATGATTACCAAACAGATAGGGTCTATTGATATTCTTCAATTCATCCGAGATTTTCAGGGCTTCTGATTTATCGCCTCGTCGGGCAGCCAAGGTTCCCAGATAACTTATGTAATCGATATTGTCAGGCTTTTCCTTAGAAAGGGATTCGAAAAGGCTTTTCGCTTCCGGCCATCGTTCGGCTGTATAGAAAATGCGGGCCAGATTATCTCGATAAACGATGGATGTGTACTCTTCAGACGGCCTGCTTTGATACCATTCGACAGCTTGATTAGCAATCCTCTTGGCTTCATCCGGATAGCCATGTGCCCTCAGCTCTGACGCCGCCTCCTCCATAACATCCCCGGGTGTGCCGCTCTTTGAAGACATGGACAAGCTTTTCTCGATGACCTTTCTCAGGTCCTCGATTTTCCCCCGGGCGGCCAGGGCGCGGGTTTCATGAGCCAGCAACCACCGCTGGTCAGGGAATATTTTTTGGCCTTGGCGCAACACTTTCAGCTCCTCTTTATAATTCCCGAGCATGTGATGAGCATCAGCCAGGACATTAAAGCGCCAGGCCGTTGAGGCAGAAGAAGAATAATAAGACTCCAACTCTTTTGAACTGAGCTTGGCATAGATTTTGAGGGTATTTTTTGGATGATTGGATTCGAGTTCCTGAAGTCCGAGAACATAGTTCATGACATAGTTTTTTGGAGCGAGTTTCTCGGCCAGGCGGGCGAATTTGAGGGCTTCTTCTTTATTCCCCTGGACAACGGCTTTGTACCAATCCAAAAGGTAGCGATCAAAAGAAGCAAGCTGCCCCCGGTTCTGGTCGATGATTTTCAGAATCTCATCGGCTTTCTCATAATCCCCCTGGTTGCCGTAGGCGATGGCAACGTAGAGTTTGGGCATTACGTAATTTGGATCAAGCTCCGAAGCCCGGGTAAAGTGAACCATGGCTTGAGGATAGTTTTCGCCGAAGAGGCCGACTCCGGTCATGAATTCTTTGTAGGCCTCAAAAACAGGAGGCCTCGAGCTGGGATAATTTTTCAGCCTGGGATCGAAGTTCGCAGCCAACGCCCCCATAACCAGCTGGCGCAATTCGCCGATCAGTTCCATGGGATTTTCCCTCTTCCCGCTCACAGGGGGCAGGGCGACAAGAAGCCTTCCATGCCGAACATCCGTGATTTTTGTCTGGAACTGAAGGTTTTCGCCCTGCAGGTAATAAGCGCCTAAAATAACAGTCCCTGCGCCCGTTTCTTTGGCCAGGCTGCGTAATTGGGCCAGGCTCTGAAGGCCTCCTTCCCTGCTTCCGACCAAGCGGGATGATTCCAGGGCGGTTATGCCGGGCACAACTTCGACCAGGCCTGTCTGGGCTATCCCTTGGCTGAGCCAGTCTGCGGCAATGCTGCCTATCGAATCGAGGGACTTGTCTCCGGTCTTATTTTCTAGGGGGGCCACGACGATACGCTTGGAATCGACATTCAACGCGCTGCTCTTGATGAGGATGAAGATGACACCGGCGATGGCGATGGCAAGGATTACGGCAGCCGCGCCCAGAACTATACTTTTTTTGCCTGTTTTCAGGGCTGTGGTGGGTTTATAGGAGCCGGAAACAGTCGTGGTTCCTGTTCCCATTTTTGTCAGGTCGGACAATATCGCGTCAGCGCTCTGATATCTCGCCGCCTTATCTTTCTCCAGGCATTTGAGGACCACCCGGCTGAGGTCTTCAGGAATCTGGGGGTTGATTTCCCTGGGGTCCTTGGGCAGCTCTGTTTTATGTTTGAAGGCAATGCTCAGGGCCGTGTCGCCTTCAAAGGGCGCCTTGCCAGTCAGCATTTCATATAAAATGACTCCCAGGGAATAGATATCGGCCCGCTGATCAACTTCCTTGCCTTCGACCTGCTCGGGCGACATGTACTCGGGCGTCCCGATCATCACGCCGGCGTCGGTAATGCCTCTGACCCTGATCGACCGGGCAATGCCGAAATCCATGATCTTGGCGTTCCCCGCTTCATCGACCATGATGTTCTGCGGCTTCAGGTCCCTGTGGACGATGCCCAGGCTGTGAGCCTCGGCCAGGCCTTCACAGATCTGCCTGGCGACGGCAATCGTTTTTGCCGCCGACATCTGACCGACTTTGCGGATCAACTTCTTGAGGTCTTCGCCGCTGACGAATTCCATGGTGATAAAGTGGGTTTCTTCCGCCTCGCCCAGGTCGAACATGGCGCAGACATTCTTGTGCCTGATCTTGCGGGCGAATTTCAGTTCATTGCTGAAGCGCTCGATGGTCTCTTTCTCGGAGCCGATTTCGGGCTTGATGAGCTTGAGGGCGACCTTTTCTTTGATCTTGTTATCGATGACCTTATAAACCTTCCCCATCCCTCCCTTGCCCAGCTCCTCGACGACCTGGTAGCGGCCGGCAAAGGTCGTCCCAGTCGTCAATTCTTTGATCGGTGTCTGAAAGGTTTCGGTATGAAGAACAGCGGCGACTTTTGGAGAAGGGAGTGGGGTCGCGCATTCCTTGCAGAACTTGGAATCAGATGGGTTATCGGTCTGACACGATGGGCATTTCATTGCCGCTCTTCCGAATTATTTGTTCCCATTATTTACCAGAAGAATATCAACTAATCAGAAGGAAGTCAATTTCGTGTGGGGCTGAACACGATCGTTTGGACCTAAAGCCCGGCTTTCTCCCGAAACCGCAGCCATTGGGCTGCCTCGCAAGGCCTTAGTAGGGCGTCACGAAACTCATTGAAGAGTCAGGTTGGGAAGGAACGATTTCACATAGCGGATTTTATCTTCGTAACCCAGCCGATGAGCGGTGAGGGCGACAAGCAACACGGTCATATGGGCGATCGTGCAATGATTTTTCACTGCCGCCAAGCCGCTTACGGTGGGCGGCTGCATGGATATAGCGAGGAGCCGCGAAAAGATCAGTTCCACCGATGTTTTCTGATTATAAACGAGCTTGAATCGCCTAGCCTGTATTATTCATAAAATTTTAAGTTGGAGAGACGGAATCAATGAATGCTTCAAGGGGGAAAGCCGGGATGGATGAAGCGACCATAGTGGGACTTCGGGAGCGAGTCCATTCCGGCCTTCCCCCCATATGGAACCCGGTTTATGAATAATACAGGCTAGTACCATCTGCGGAGAGGGAGAGAGATTGTTGAGCCTCCCGCAGCCGCTTGACGCAGCCGGAAATGAATCAGCGCCCGCTGGCCGATCGGATAAACGCCGCCACGTCCTTCTTGAGCGCGGCATGCGCCGACGGGCGGATGTACATCATGTGCCCGCCCTCGTAGTACCCGAACGACACGCGGTCAGTGATCTGCTTGTCGTAAGCCAAGTGCGTCATGCTGAACTCGATGCCGCCCACCATCGTGGCCATGTCGTAATACCCGCAGATCACGAACACCTTCAGGAAGGGGTTCTTCGCCATCGTCTGGCGCAGCGCATCCGTCATGTCCATGTAGCGGTTTTGCACGTAGGTCCATGGGCGAACGTTGCCCGAGGTCGGGTAGTGTAGATCCGATTCCCATTTCAGCGTGTTCTTCACATAGTTCCTGAAGCCCGCGACGTAGGCCCCGGTCAGCGCCGTGCTCGACGGGTCGAACTCCTGGCGCTCGCCCGCCGCATCGGCGTCGAGGGCCGTGAAGCGGCTGTCAAGGCGGCCGACGACCAGGCGCTGGTCACGCAGCAGCTCCTTGCGGAACCGCCCCGCTTCGACTCGAAGGTTCGCCTGGAGGATGAACCTCGTCGAGAGGCCCGTGTAGCGCGCGAGTTTCTCCGCCGTCGCGGTCCGCTCGGCGTCCGTGAGCGTGTGGCCTTTGGTCAGCGCCAGCATGTAGTCGCCGAAGGCGAACGCGCGGGCTTCGTCGACGACCTGGCCGACCGTCTTCTGCTGCAGGTCGGGCGGCAGTTTCTTGTGGCACCACGCCGTCGCGGCAAAGGTTTCAATCTGTACCGCCCAGGCGATGTCGTTGTTGGGTGCCGGCGAAAGCGTCTGGTAAGTCAGGAGCGCCGAGAGCAGGGCGATGCCGTTCAGTTCGATGCCGTGGCGCGACTGCAACTCCTGCGCCAGACCCGCGCTGCGGATCGTGCCGTAGCTCTCGCCGATCAAGAACTTCGGAGACGGGTAGCGATTGTAGATCCGCAAGTACTCGGCGATAAATTCGCCGAAAGCGCGGAGGTCTCCGTCTTGCCCGTGAAACTGGGAGTTGTCGGTGCCCGGCGTCACGCGGCTGTAACCGGTGTCAATCGCGTCCACGAACACCACATCCGACACATCCAGGAGCGAGTTGGGATTGTCGACAAAGTCGTAGGGCGGCGCCGGTTGGAAGCCCTCGTCGGCCATTTTCGCGATCTTCGGGCCGAACGATCCCATGTGCAGCCAGACGGTCGCGGATCCGGGTCCCCCGTTATAGAGAAAAGAGACGGGACGTGTCTTCACGTCCTCACCATCCATCGTGTACGCCACAAAGAACATCCGCGCCGCAACTTTCCCGTCGTCCAGGCGGATCGGGACCGTGCCGGCCGTGGCCGTATACTTGATCTCACGGCCGTCGAGGCGCATCGCGTGCGAGGTCTGCGAAACCTTTTCCTCGTTGGGACCCGCGAACTCGTGCTCCCCCGGCCGCTGCGCGGCCCGCTGGGCCTCCGGGGGGGCTCCAGGACGCTGCTGTTGCGCAGCTATCGAGGGGGCCAGCAGGGCCACCGCCAGTATGATCGCGATAAGGATTGAACGTTTGGGCATGGTCACCTCCTGTTTAGTTTTTTTACCCTATATCATCATGCCGCCCCCTGTCAAGCCATTGAATCGCGCCGCGTATAATCTTGCCATATAAAGATCTATAGGGCGTCACGAATGTCGGTTTTCCTAACCCGCTTGCTTCGAAGCATCGGAAAGGCTCAAAAAGCCGGCTCTCATACTGATAATTCGTTTGTATAACGTTGATATTAAAGAGGTTAAAAGAAGTTAGGAAAACCGAAATTTGAACTCTTGTAAGTTATACATATATAATGAATTAGAGTTTCGTGACGCCCACCAAATATTTACAAAAAGAGAGAGATTGAATAAAACGCGCTGGTCAACTTTAGTATCTCTGTTAAGACGGGTCGCGGCTCGGTTTTTTTCGCTTGCGCGCGTGCCTTGCTTCCCAGAAAGGCTTTCGCTATCTTTTCTAACCCGGCTACGGACGGGGAGTTAACTCCCCTCTCTATGAGGCTAATAAACTCAACGGAATAGCCGCATTTATCAGAAAACTGTTCTTGTGTGAGACCAGCCCGTTTTCTCAAGAGTGCAAGAGTTCGCGTAAGTAGTTGATAGAAAACAGATC
>Ga0315288_10006467_pt1 | contig 14856 bp, 18 predicted proteins | sample YL17G11_20_MG_FD_203454 | JGI IMG/M metagenome (GOLD analysis project Ga0315288, IMG submission 203454) | Sediment microbial communities from Yellowstone Lake, YNP, Wyoming, USA - YL17G11_20 | ecosystem: Environmental > Aquatic > Freshwater > Lake > Sediment | place: USA: Wyoming | collected... | reverse complement strand
GTAAACACCAAGCGTAAGTTCATAGGCATTGAGAAGGATGAGAAATACTTCGCCATTGCCGAGAACCGCATAAAAGCTGCTGCCGAAGAGCAGGATCAAATGCTATTTGGTTAACATATTGAATTTTTCTGTAATTAAACCCATTAGATTTCCCCAAGCAACAGCTCTTTAGCCTTTTGCGTAGCTTCAGATATTTCAGTATAGAATTCCAAGCGCTCATCTAAGAAAGATGCATCGGTAATGAGGGGACTTCCGTGGTTGGTCACTAGAAGTTTTCTACCTTGTTCCGTTTGTATAACATATCCCTCGCCATCCATTTCCCAGAATGGGAACAGAACAGGGAAAGTGTACAGGAGGCTAACTTCTGAACCAAAATTATCAGCTATGAAGTCTGTTAGTGCTCTACCTAATTCCATCAGATGCCTCCCCGGATAGTTTGGTGGGCGTAGCCGGACTTGAACCGGCAAGTCTTTGCAGACGAGGGATTTTAAGTCCCTTGTGTCTACCAAATTTCACCATACGCCCTAATTGAACCCTGCTGCAACGAGGTTTCCCATTCAATACCAAGAATCCAATTAATTTTCCAACTAAAAAATTTGACAAAAATAGGGTAGGTAGGTAGGTAGGTAGTCCCTATATGCGGATCTAAATCAGGTCCGTCAGGGGTTAAGGAACTAGGAGTAAGAGGATGGACGTGTAGCATATGCAACGAGGTGCATAACCGAGATGTAAACGCTGCAAAAAACATTCTCCGTTTCGGGCATGAAACGCTAAGTGGAACCTTGAGAAATAGGCTCTGCAAGGGAAGCACCGCCCTTTAGGGCGGGGAGGATGTCATGCAAGCTTATACGATAGTGCAAGTATCTAAGATCTTAAAGATCCCATATCACACAGTAACTAGATTGATAAATTTGGGTTACCTACCATCCTTTAATAAGGGTATTGCGCAAAAATGGGTTCCAGCGGAGGCAATCACAGAATACCAAAAAAGCCACACCACTTTGCCCAAGCTGCCACCCGTCAGGCACTACGGGGTAACTACCTGTGCGAAAGTAGGCTCTCCCGAGTACAAACGCCAGCGGTTGCTCGCTGCTCAAGAACTGGCATCTATGCGTGGGGGGGTTTGCTTATCCGTAGAATACGAATTAAAACTTAAGTGGCAATGCGCCCAAGCACATCAATGGTTAGCATCAATGGCTGTGGTTAAAAGAGGTACATGGTGTAAAGAATGCGCCTGCAAAGTTTCTCTTGCTTGATCTCAGGCACATCTATAGATTATTCCTAATACAAATTTTGGAGGATTTATGGGTTATAAAAAAATCAAGAAGACACATAAGAAAGCACCTAAAAAAGGTAAGTCAGATTTTGATAGACAGCAAGAAGCTATTGAACAAGCCTGCGAAGATCTAAAAGAATTTTTGCTTGCAAAGAACGAAAGCTACCAAGGCTCCGCTTTCCGTGAAATCACCTATGACGGACGGGTTATTTATCCGTATGAGGCACTAGACTGCCGCATTATCGATAAAATGCGCAGGCTACAAAGCGATAACTCAGCCTTTGAAGCAGAAGATACCGAAAAAGATCTATGCGGATATTTAGTCCTTAAGCAAGCCCTCACCCTTTATGAGGACGGAATCGTGCCGGAGGACGAAGACGACGAGGAAGACGAGGAAGACGAGGAAGACGAAGATGAATATCCTTAATCCAACACCTTAAAATAGATTATTTTTATCATGTGCGATGTTACATTTTAAAAGGAGTCTATGTCTTACTTATCTAAAATATTAGCCGGTAGTCCTTCTTTCGATATAGAAGGTGTTGAAATAATTGAGCGTCCGATCGCTGATTTTGGTAAAAAAGGAAAAGGTGGCAGTGTCGGTATGCATTACTTAGATGAGGAGGGTGTCTATACAAAAGATAGCCATGAACTGCATAGTTTAGTGGACGAGGCTTTAAAAGACAACTACCCAGTTATTTATTTGTATAATAAGGTTACACCTAAGACTACGCCTCATATGTATTTAATTAAGAGTGAAACCGAAATAGTTTCCGATCATGAGACGGGTATTTCGGCAGAAAAAACTATGGATTCTTTGATGTTTCACCTGATGCGTAAAGGCTCTAGTGATGACAAGAAAAAGAAAGCATTACTTTCCACTGTAACGAATTATGCGGACAGTCGTGGTTTAGATGCCGAATACATGCTGTCATTTAGTAAGAAGCTACTAGACTTGTCTAAGTCTCTTTATAATAGTTACGCATCTAAAGAAGATGTGGAAAACACAGAAGAAGAGGACAAAGTAGAAGATGTGAAAGAAGAAGTATGAGGCTACATTTCAAAAAAAACATACAGGAAAAATACGAAATTTCAGCAAAGAAATTTTTAGGCAGCACTGCCAGAGATGTGCCGTTTGAAGATTACGCGACCAAAGGTTCACCCTTTATGGTCATGGCTAAAAAGTTCGGCAAGTATGATTTAAATGACTATGTATACAATGCTATTAAAAGCAAAGTTTCATATAAAACCATGCAAAAAGAAATTTCTAAGGCTTGGAAATTTCATGGTAAGCAGACCTCAACCTTACACATGATTCAAGCTTCTCGTTTGGGTAGCTTACTAGCGATGTTGTATGCTTCGCACCCAGACGCTCCTCCCGAGTCTAAGGACGTGGCTTTAAAAGAGGCGCAGCGGTACCAGATCGAAGCGGCTATTGAGGGTGATAGAATTCCAGGTGGGCTTGGTGATGCTGTTCCATATTCAGATGTGGATCAAGAGGAGCTTAAACTGGGTATCTCGGTGGAGCTTGAGCATACTAGTGATAAAGATCTGGCTGCTGAAATAGCTAAAGATCATTTAATAGAAGACGCACATTATTACACCAAGCTTAAAAAGTTTGAGAAGGTCATATGAGTTTTGTACAAAATATAAAGAAAAAATACATGGTAGTGTCATCCTCCACCAAGCCTGCTGTCTATGTCGGAACATATAGTAAATATAATTCTGGCAGTATCAAGGGGAAGTGGCTCAATTTAGAGGATTACGCTTCTAAAGAAGACTTCCTAAAAGCCGCAGCGGCGCTTCATAAGGATGAGCCTGACGCGGAATTGATGTTTCAGGATTTCGAGGGATTTCCTAGGCAGTACTACTCAGAATCCAGTTTGAGTGATGAATTGTGGGATTGGCTAGATCTTGACGAGGATGATCGGGAGCTTCTTGCAGTCTATAGCGATGAACTAGGTGATGACAAAGCTACTATTGAGCAAGCTAGGGATGCCTTTTGGGGTAAGTTTGATTCTAAAAAGGACTGGGCTATGTCCTTCATTGAGGACTTGTCGGCGGAGCAAGCTGCAAATTATTTAACCCTCACCGATACCGATGCAAGAGTGATGGCTAACGACGAGGCATATTCTAAGGTAGAGGATATGGGCGATGAAGATGTCCTTAAAGAAGCCGATTTAGAAGATGAGTATGACGAGGCAGAGGGTGATAAAGCCAAGGAGAAAATCCTAAACAAAGCTAAAGAAGAAGTGGAAAGCAAAATCTCTGACGAGATCGAAGAGAAATTGAAGAAGGATCCTGTCGGGTATTTAACAGATGAAACTGGAATATACACGGTAGAAGAACTCTCTAAGCAGAATTTTATGTCGATCGATTACGATCTCTATGTAAGGGATGCTGAAATGGCGGGCGATGTTAGTTTTGCTGAAAAAGGGGGCAACGTCTGGGTTTTTAGAAATTTTTAAAAAAGACAAACCCTAGGATCTAGCCCTTCAGCCATTGCGTGGCGCGGGGGGCAAATCACCTTAGAATCCCTCTGCCACTGACACTCATGCTCTCTAGGGCAATCATAGGTCATAGGCTTTCGCTTATGGAATTTAGGTGTCGTCCCTAATTGCAGCGTACTGCCTAACAGTTTCACTTCTTCAACTTGCCCAAGAGCATATAGTCCGCCGTCACAGGCTTTTCTTTTCTTATCGAAGAATCCACAAGATTCGCCGTGACAATGAGAATTATACTGCTTGGTCCAAGGAGATCCGTTAGGTGCGATCAGCGGACACATAGTTGCAGGACAAAAGGTGTCAAGTTCATGAGCCGGATCATTTTCCGGAATAATACAAAGCTTGTCGGATACCGCAATCAACTGTTCCGGCGTCATCAATACCTCCAAAAAAATCCCCCCCCTTAAAATATGGAGGGGGATTCCCATACACACCCAATAACAACCAATTACTTGGCAGCAGGTGCATCAGCCGCAGGTGCAACAGGTGCAGCCGCCGCAGGTGCATCAGCCGCAGGTGCATCAGCCGCAGGTGCGACCACAGCTTTTGCTTTTTTCTTAGCCTTCTTTTTAGCAACTTTAGGCTCAGCAGGTTTCGCTGCTTCAGCCGGTTTTGCTTCAGTTTTTGCTTCTTCCACCACAGCCGGTGTTTGAGCAAATGCCGAAGAGGTCAAGAAAGTAGCCAACAAAAATTTGTACATCATATAAAAATCCTCCAAAAGGTTGAGATCTAGATAAAACACATAATGAGCAAAGATTCTAGTTGTTTTTGAAAACGAATCTTTGCATGTGCAGATGGCAAGGCGTTGCGCACCTAGCAATAAAAGCTAAAACCTTGGTTAACATCTTCCACTTAGGAATTTTTAGGTACATGTATAGAGGTACGATCTGAGCACCTATACGTACTTTAGGTTCGTATGTGGTTTCACCTAAAACTAATTTAGTCTTTTTAAGACTTATAGCTAACTTTACTGTTTCATAATATGCGCCAAATACTAAAGGTATTTTATTATTGACTTCATAATCTATCCCTACCCACAGGGGGTATAAAGTACTTGCATCGGATAGGGAAATAAAAAAAGCTACTAACTTATCGTCGAGCCAGAACAAAGTAGCTAATGCAATATTTTCTAATCCCTTAAAATATTCTTCATTCAGCATTTCTCTGTCATACTCAAAAGCTTTGCAGTTAGTTTGCTTCCATAAAGATAGCATTTGCTCGGTGTAGTTTAAAAAGTTGTTGGTGTGTTCTATCCTAACACACTGAAGCTTTTTAAGATCTTTAGTGATGGATTGCCTATAACCCGATCTTAAAGATGCTAAATATTTGTCGAAAGAATTCCAACGTATGTGGATTTCCGTTTCTTCCAAGTTAGGGATTTGTTCATACCCTAAGCGTTCTAAATCCTCATCTTTTTTAAGAAAATCACGTAGGACTAGTATTGAGGATTCCCGCGTAATCGCGTCGTCTATTTTTTTTAAAACCTCCCACCTATCTGCCCCAGGCTTAATGGCAAAGCCACAACCAGAAGTAGCCGGTAGTCCGCATTCTAATACCGTAAGCATTAAAAAATTGGGGTAGAAGGAACGCACCCATTTTATAAAACTGTTTGGCTTGAAAATATCTAAAGGGGTTTTGATGAAGCAAAGACAGGCGATGGCTAACGCGGATCCATCCGTATCAAGTAGTAAAAGGTAACGAAATCCCCCTAACTTAGAAGCCGCCAATAGATACTCATATTTTAATGCAGGTGTATCCGCTAAAGAATCCCACAAGGTCTGAGGTATATCGGCGAGGGATTCTTTAATGGGGTACCTCTTTCATATTCTTAATTCGCCAAGAAATATTAGACCGCGCTTGATCTTCCCACTCAGTCTTAAGATAGAATAGCTGCTTTCTTTTAAGCAGTGTTTGGAGAAACTTCTTACCACCCTTAAGAAAAGTCTTATCGCCTAATTCTAATCTTATATTGTGGCTATCTTCTAGAAATTCTTCTCTGGATTGACCGAAACTTTGCAGGTCGAGATCTAGCACTAACTGAGTTAAAAAAGATAGATGCTTTTGATCCTTATCGTGGTGCGCCGTGGCATTGATCGCCTCTGTCACAGATATGATCTCTTGATCAATGTTTGCACTCCTAAGAGATGGCTCTGAATCAAAAAACATCTTGAGCTTATTGATCATATACAGAGATATAGACATCGCTTCATTAAGTCCTGGCGGGCTGACTTTTTTGGTGTACTGTAAATCATGATATATAATGCACTCTAGGAGAGTGTGCAGCCTATCGTGTGGTTCCACCCAACGCAACATATTATTTATATGCTTGATATTGTGGTATTTACGGTGCGGCTGATTATAAAGATTTTTTATCTTCTGCTGCCTAGTGTCGTGATATCCGAGTAGCTCGAATGCTTTGTCTATATTAAGTTGCATGTATCTCCTTTAACAGTATTAAACGTTAATAGGATCAATCAAGCAAGGGAAAACTAATCCGGGGGTGGGAGTTTCATAGCTTTTGAAGGTGCTGTAATTTTCATGCCACGCATTCTTAAATCCCGTTCTATTAAGAAGCGTAAATATCTACTAACGCCTATAGGTTTTCCTTTAGGTGATCTCATGTCTTTTACCACCCGGTTTACCATATCTCTAATAAAGGGGGGTACTGCCGGAGGTGTTAAGTGGACGAGTTCTTCGGTGTCGAACATGGTGTAGTCAGTGGCTGCGCTCTTGTTTTCTGGATTGTCCTTATCCACCCCTTGCATGGCAGTCATGGCAAGGTATAAACAAATCTCACGAGCCTTTTGATTGTCAGGGTATAGCTTTTTAAGAAGATCTGGTACGAATAAACGCTTTTTCTCGTTTCGTATCGAAGCCTCTATTTGATGTAGGGCATGGTGGCAATGAGCGTCTAAAATAGCAATATTGGCGCGAGTGTCTTGACCTCCTTGCGCCTTTTTTATTTTGTGGTGTTCGTGCATAGATATTCTAGGAAATATTTTCCCGCAACAATCACAAGCAAACGAATCTAGACCATTAGCCTCTTTTAAGAAGACTGGCATTTCAAACTTGTTTTAACTCTAACACTTTAGAGATGACAAGATCTTCTAGGTTTGAATTCTTAAGTTGGTCCGCAGAATAGGTTGCAGAGAGGTTGGTAAAGCTTTCATCCTTCAAAAGATCCTTCATTGGAAATGGTGTAATGATTTTAATACCAACTTCCGGATTCCTGAACTTGAGTTGCGTTTGCCCGGAAACATTCCTTCCAGTACGGACGAATACTTTTCCAGCAGATAATGCTTTAGCTAATTGAATACTTTTCATAAATTCTCTCCAAGATGGTTTGTTTAACATTAACATTATAGATGTCTTCAAGCAAGCAAGTTAAAAGCTAACCTCCCCTATTTGAGGAAGTCGCTTCCTTGTTTTTTAACATGGCACTTAAGGAGGCTAGACCAATCCATTTAACATTCACTGAATCTTCAGCTTCATTGTAAGACGATGGGAGGACTTCGGCAGTAGTTTCAGATGCAGATCTACGACCTGTACCCCCTTGACCTAGTCGCGGACGTGTTTCATCTACAGTATCACCAACAGGAATTCGGGCTGTTGAATAAGCATAGGTATTATAGGCACCGCCTGCGGGAGGCGCTTTTCCTTGCACTTCAGCATTCTTTCTATCCATGGAATGATCTTCTAAGGTTTTTAAACTAGCAGCAATGTCCGCCGTATTTTTAGAAACATCTAACTTGTTTGCTGGAGTGCGTGGGGGTCCTTCACCCAATTTATTTACAGCATCATATGCCCCGGTGGCATCTGCTGTGGCACCTGCTATGGCGGCGGCAGTACCTATGAGCGGGATCATGGAAGCAGCTTCTACCCCTAAGCGTGTCCAATCTCCGACACCTACCGACTTACCTGCTTTATGTTTGTCCCACATGTCAGAAATTTGACTAGCGGTAGATATGGCACCTAGGACAGTCCCCACGAAAGGAATAGACTTGCCTAAAGTCTTCGCCCCTAGCTTGGCGGCTCCTTTAACCCCTAATTTAGATGCTATACCTAACCCCATATTAGCGGCACCTAACCCTATATGAGCGGCATCACCAACCTTGCTGGCGGTAGCTAAAGCTTGCGAAGTAGTGCTTTTAGCCACTTCAGGCTCGGCGGGTTTTTCCGTCGGTGGTGGCGGTGGGGGTGTAGGCTCGGCGGGTTTTTCTTCGTGTGTATCCTCCGGTGGTTTTTCTGGGGGTTTTTTTGCCGATTCTTTGCCTTTGTCTTCGCCTTCAGCAGCTTTAGCACTTCCACTAGCGAGCAACGCGGTAGTAAGAGCCAACCCACCGACAATAAGAGCCGCCGTCCCCTTTTTCCCCTTAGCTGCGTGTTCGGCGGTATCTACGGCTTTTCCGACTTTTAAGCCCTTAACTGTATCGATAGCCTTAGAAGTTAAATCTTTACCAAATTCAAATATCTCATTTTTATATTTTTTGGCTATAATCCCAACTGCTAACCCACCGCCGCCAGCAGCCATTGCCCCCACAGGACCTTCAGCTAATACATGAGCGGCTAAATCGCTATGTTCCTTTAGCCAGTTCGTAAGGAAACCCCAACCAGTGTCGGCGATACTCATATGTTCATTTTGTCCGCTAGATAGTTTAGCCAAATTTTCTAATTCTTTGGAACTATCTCCTATACCTGTATTTGTCCCCTTGGCTATCTCAGCAGCTTTATCCAGTGCAAGTTTATTATCTTTCCCGATATTGAATTCTTCTTTAAGATACTCAAGCATATCATCGGAAGTTTTACCTTGAGATTTTATCTCGTGTAACTGCTTATCCGCCTCTTTAGATTGGTTCGCTGGATCCAGATATTTCTGGAAAAGAAGAGTTTCTTTAGCTTTTTTAGCTGATACAGATAGTCCTTTAGATTTTTCAATCTCAAGAAGAGCCTCAGCCTTACGAGTACTAATTCCAAATTTTGCCTTAATCGCACCTACTTGCGCTTCATGTCCAGTGACATCTTTTAATACTTGTTGTAGTCCAAATAAGTTATCTTGTATGAAGGCACCAATACCAAGAGCACTTTTCTCGGCTAGACTTTTCTGCCTAATTTGGAGGGATTCTTTCTCCAGAGCAGACATGTTTTTCTCTTTATCTATCCGGTCTTGTATGCTTTTTATTTCTTCTTGATTTGCGGTATCGATCCAGTCATTTACTTCTTTTCTATTATCAAAGCCACGCTGCTGAGCATCGAACATAGTCATCGCGGCGGTTTCGCTGATATGATACTCAGCGGCTATGAGTTTATATTTTTCTGGACCTTGACCTAGGATGCTAGTCATCTTTTGAAACTTTTTTTCCACCATGGCATCCGTACTTTGCATATTCTCTTCAATAAGAGAGGCTGCTTGGTACTGATCAATATCTCCGGATTTTAATTTTTTCCGAATCGTATCTACAAAGGTTTTTTGACCCTCAGTCATACCTTTCGTTATCTCTGCTATCTTATCCTTATCACCCTCAGCGATTTCCTTAGCCAAGTCCATACCGGCTAGCTGGCTAATTAAACCACTTCCTCCACCCCCGCCAGCACCAGTGCCAGCGACTACCTTGCCCATAGCTTCAGCAGACTTCATTGCCATTTTCTTGCTTGCGCCGAGGCGTTCTGCCTCGTTAGCTGCTGCACGCATGGCTTGAGTCATGAGCCTAGTGTCTACAATAAACCCGCCGCTGGTTTGAGAGGCTTGATCTATCAGCTTCACCATGTCCTTCATCCCAATGGCGTCACCCTCCACGGCACCTTGCATCTGTGCAAGTACCGTAGTCATCTGGCGCAAATCCGCAGTTGCCTGCTGCGCAGATAAACCCATATCTTCAGTGCGCTGCCTCAACATGTCCACGGCTACAGTGCTGTCCACTCCAGTAACTCTGGAGAACTCTGCGGTAACCTCGGTAAGCATAATAAGATTCTTAGCGTTTTCTGCTATAGAAGAATTACTTATAACACCAAGCTTTTGTGCTGCAATCGTCGCAGCGATCTCTTTAACCTTATCTAGTTCCATACCTAGACGAGCCGCCGTCTTAACTAAAGCAAACGCCTGAGCCTCGGCTTGGAAGGCGGCATCTTTAAACCCTGTAACTCCTGTAGCAGCATTTATATTATATTCTCTGGCGAGTTCCATATTAAGGTTATACGTCTTAGCAGTTGCAGTAAATGCTCTGCCAGCATACTCAAGCGCTTTTTTTAAAGCCTCAACGTAACTTTTTGAGTCTAACCATCTAGAAAAACCCTCTTCGGCAGAAGCTCCGAGAGATTTAAAAGCACCCTGCGCATGCCGAGAAGCCAAATCGGCATCCTTAAGATCTTTAATACTGTTGACCGTATTAGTGTGCCCCCTAATCATCTCCATATTTTGAGTATGTAGAATTTCGGATTGTTTCTCGATATCGGTCAGAGTATTTTTTAACTGTCCTCGGTATTGTCTACGTAACTGCGTGGACTGGACTAAATCTTTGATTTCTTTAGTCGTGAGGACAGCCCCCTCTTTTCTTTTCTTATTGAGATCATCCGTTATTTTCTTATGTTTTACATATTCGTCAGAGAGGGTTTTATATTTAGCCGTCGTACCTATGAGGTTTTGTCCAGTATCCTTTACGGCTTGAGCTAAAGTTAGCTGTGTGGCAACCAACTTTTTTGTCTCTATAGCCATGACCAGAGAAGACTGCTTACCCTTGGTCGCAAAATCAATAATGCTATCCGTAGCTTTAGCGTAGAGCGAGGACATCTCATTTAGGGAGGTGTTGCTTTTTTCATTAGCTTTGTAAAGCTTAGCTAGGGCTGAAGCATTTCTATTTACACTCTGAGTGTTTTTATTGTTTAAATTTGTAGCTAGAGTAGTTTTTTGGTTATTTTTATCGATACTGTTATTAAGGTCGTTAATAACCTTATTCATTTCGCTTTTGCTTTGAGCTTGTTGATGTAGCGCTGCGGCATTAGCTGCGGTGGTATCATTAGCCATATTTAAAATATCCTCTAAAAATAATAGCTAATGAATCTCAACATACTCTGCCTGCAATTTTCAAGAAGGCATCTTTGGGTGCGAACGATAAATCAACAACTTCTTCTTTCTTACGATTAACCCACCGAGGAGCATCAACCACACTAGGATCTTCTCTTTTTACATTAACCGCAGTAGATGCTAATTTCTTTAGATGCTCCATGAATTTAGGATTCTGGGTAAGACTAAGCACTAAGGGCATGAGAACTTTAGGTCTCTTGTCTCGGTATTCCCATGTGAATTTCTTATCTTCTTTAAGGTCTTCTTTATTACCGCCTAACAGGGATTTAGCATCCCAGGTGGTTCCTAGCATTCCGCTAATTAAATTGTCTAAAGTCTCGCTGTTTCTCCTTTCTAAAAGGAGAAAAGAAAACTCCATCGCTTCCAAATCTTCGGAAGAGAGTTTTTTCATTTGCGCTGGTGTTAGGCACCAATGCGCCATGATCAGTAATCGGCGAGCCACTGCGGGATCATGTTCGTATACTTCTAGTGGATCGCCTATGAAGGGTTTGGAAGGGTATCCTCTCCCCTAAGAGGCTTTCCATGATGCGGACAATAGCGATCACTGCCAACCGCAATAATCGCTTTGTAATTACAATTTTCTTCAGGGCATAGAGCTAAGAGAGAATCTCCCCCCACTAAACTCACCGGAGGGAAATTCTGCTCATAGAACGTTACCAGAGTGTCTGTCATCTCCGTAGGAGACGTTACTAGAAACTCAAAAAACATCTGAGCGCCTTTGTCTTGCCGCTCCTTTTCTCTAAGCGGGGTGTCTTTGCCAGTAGTTATTTTCAACTCATGGTAAGGAATCTCAAACACATCTGCGATAGCCGTACCATCAATTTTCTTAACAGCGTAGGCTACAATTGCCGTTTCCATGTATGTCCGTACATTTATTTCGTCGGCATTGTGCAAAGAAGCAACAGATACCACCTTAGCTATATCCTCACGTGTAAGACGTGTAAGAGAATAACTTATACCCTGGACAGTGATCGTTTCTGACTTCTCTAACTCGTCCATACCCAAAGATGCACGCATGCGCTGTAGTACAGGATGCTTCTTACCTATAGGGGAAAACTTAGAAAATACCTTAGGTGGAACTTTAGGAGCCTCACCCCTGCGTATCCTTTCAGCCGCTTCATCTTGCTCTTTTAAAAGCCGCTGCTTAAGGCGCTCTTCTTGGATCTTATTTTCTTGATCCAAAGACAACATACTAGCACGCTGATTATCTATACGTACCTCACCTATAGGCTTAGGCGTCACAGGCATTGCCGCTGCTGCCCTCTGCTCCTGCTCTATGCCATGTAAGTCCAAGTCGTCGTCATTGACAGGTTTCCCCTCTTTTAACGCTTGAGCAACAGGCGTATTAAGCTGCCGAGAAGTATCCATCTTAGAGGCTAAATGAGGGAAAGCCTTAAGAAATTCTTGATACTGCGCTTTTTGCTCTGGAGATAATTTATCTAATTTTTTAGTATCGTACAGGGTCATGTCTCTCCTAGTTAGAAATTTAAATACATTCTAATGGGAGAGAGAATCTATTGGAAGGTTTTTATTTACTATGTTACGTTTAAATTTTGCGTTGAGGATCCTATGTTAAGTGTATTACTTCAGGGAAGATTTGGAAATCATCTATGGCAATACGCTGTTTGTAGGAGTGTTGCCGAGCATTTAGGATATGCTTTTCATATCCCAAGGCATTTTGCAGGGCAACCCTTCTTTAATTGCGATTTAGGGGAACCGACAGAGCATATTGAACGCAATTTCAGTGAAATAGATGCTAATGGTGGAGACATCAATCGTCAAAAATATAGTCCTGACTTATTTAAAATTGCCGATGGCACTAGACTTGTGGGTTTTTTCCAAACAGAGCAGTATCTACTTAATTCGCGCAGTAAAATAAAAACATGGTTTAACGTTCCTGATAATGTCCCATTATTGGAAGCCTCGGGTGTAGATGAGAACACTTGCGTCATAAATTTTAGGGGTGGTGATTACGTTGGAAAAGGTCTCTTTTTACCTAAAAAATTCTTTGATGACGCAGCCGCTTATGTAACTAGTTTGTTACCTAATGTTAAGTTTGTCGTAGTTACAGACGATGTGCCTTTAGCTAAAGCGTGGTTTCCGACTTATACTGTATTAAGTTTGGATGCCTTTAGCTGTTTTACTGTTGTTAACAAAGCAAGATATTTAATTATAGCAAATTCCACTTTTAGCTGGTGGGCGGCTTGGCTTAGTGACAACGCCAAAGTGGTTGTAGCACCGAAGTATTGGTTTGCTTATAATACAAAGGCGGAATGGCTTCCTTTAGATTCTCAAACTGCGGGATTCACTTACCTATAGCCTTAGGATTCTGTCATTTTAAAAATTTTTCAAACGGATTTCTACTTCTAATTATTTTTGCTGGATTTCCATAGGCTAAAACGTTATCTGGGAGGGATTTAATAACTAAGCTTCCTGCCCCTACTACTGTATTTTCTCCTATTTCTATCCTATCTAAAACTGTTACCCCCAATGTTATTGCTGAAAATTTTCCTAGGGAAACAAATCCACCCGTAATTGATCCTGCTGAAATGCTAGAAAAATCGTTGATCTTATTATCATGTTCTACTTGAGCGCCCGTAGCAAAGAAAGTGAAATTACCTATTTCCGATTTAGGATTAAAAATACACCCCGCCATTGCAACTATACCAACACCTAATGTAACATTATTACCAATTATAACTGATGGGTGGATTGCATTAACAAATGTGAAATTTAGTACTTGTGAGATTATCTTATTATAAATAAGGTATCTTGACCCGTTATCACCAACACTAATAACACCAACATCTATATTATATTCTTCAATTAAACCAATTAAATCTTCTTGCCTACCAATTATTTTATAACCAAATCGATCACTACCAACATCATGTATAGAGTCTATTATACCAATAATATTATATTTGCCTTCTTTTTCTATAATATCGATTGTATAATGAGATTGGTTACCACCACCTATTAAAACTAGATTTTTCATCGGGTGCTTCCATCATAGCGGGAGAATTGTTAGGATCTCAAGCGATTTGAACATATTTCAATAAAATTTAAAATTGATTCATGATTTTTTTTACTTAGCTCTTCTAGGTGTGGTTTTACAAGGTGCTGAGTTACCACTGCCCATTGAATATCATTAAAACCGTAAGCAACTCCATATTTCAACACGGGTATAGACGAGCACCAGTCCTCTTTAGAAAGACCATCTGGGGGAATTACTATTGAAACGCAGCCAGACAACGCTGCTTGAACCGATAAAAAAGTCACATGATCATACGATACGAACGTCTGTTTTTTATTAAACACTTCCAACAACTCTGCATTGTTCATACCGTCTACGACTAAAGCCGTCTCATCATGCTTATTCAGCGCTTTATTACGACCCTTTCTGATGGCAACACATTGCCCTGAGCGTGGCATTTTTAAATCTTTGAAAAATTCTGCATCATGTGAAAATAAACATAATTCACCCTTGATCAGATGTTTTTGCTCTAGGGTAAAAAATGGGGAGTACAAAAAAGCCATGTCTGTATCCTGATATATGCCATCGCCTCCCATGACACCGGGGGTGTTTAATATCCAACGTACAACATGTTTTGCTCCTAAGGGATTTCCACGTACACATTCGGCATAGATTACAATGCAGGTATCCACATCAATTCTTTTAAATTCCTCGTGAGTTATTGGAGTACCTTGGAAATTGGGATTTTTGGCGGCATTATAGATGTAGCTTTCAAAGCCTAAAGCGGCTATCTCGTGGGACAAGCGATGCAAAACAACAGAACCGCCAGAATTTTCATGGTAAGGAAAACCCCAAACAACAAATACTGGTTTTGACATAATTACCTTCCGAAAAAATTGTTAAACTCTAGGATCTCTAAGACCTGAATACACTACCTCGTGCTGCTCAAGAGAGCTAAAAGAGGGTCTTTGGTATATCAAACGAGGATGTACAGCATACACATTATGCGCAGAGTGAGACA
>Ga0315288_10006466_pt1 | contig 14857 bp, 25 predicted proteins | sample YL17G11_20_MG_FD_203454 | JGI IMG/M metagenome (GOLD analysis project Ga0315288, IMG submission 203454) | Sediment microbial communities from Yellowstone Lake, YNP, Wyoming, USA - YL17G11_20 | ecosystem: Environmental > Aquatic > Freshwater > Lake > Sediment | place: USA: Wyoming | collected... | reverse complement strand
TCTTATGATTTAGAAACAGATTCTAAAATAGAGAAATTAGCTAAAGTATATGGGATTGGTGTTTGCTTTTCTGAACTAAAAGCATTTTATATCCCTTGGAGAAATAAAGACAGTAGTCTTGTCTGGACAGAACAACAACAAAAAACCATTATTGCTTGGCTCAAAGAAGTAACCTCTAAAAGAAAACTTATAGGCCATAATATCATATATGATGTTTTAGTAACCGAATACCAATTTGGATTTGTTTTGGATAGTCATATTTATGCTGACACTATTCTAATGAAACATACTCTAGATGAAGAAAAGCCATTTGGTTTAAAAGAGATTGCCCCAAAGATTTTAGGGGATTGGGCTACAAAGGCTCAAGATAAGCTTAAAGAGAATGTAGTACTTAATGGCGGTAGATGGACAGAAGATCAGAAAGATATGTACCTAGCTGATACTAGCATCTTAGGTGAGTATTGTTGTTGGGACACTATGCTAACTTTGCTATTATTTAACAATTTCTCAGAAAAGTTAAAAACAGAAGGTTTAGAGAAGCTCTTTTACGAAGAAGAAGTAATGCCTTTATACAAAGAAGTTACTATTAATATGAAAAGAAAAGGGTTTAAAATTGATCTAGAGCACTTTGAGGAACTAAAAAAAGAACTAAAGCTAATGATTGATGCTATAGAAGTAACTATTTTCTCAGATATAGCACCATTAGTAATGACTTTTGAACAAGACCTATTAGATAAGAAGTACCCAGTAAAAGAAACAGGAAATTTCCCAAAAGCTTTTGCTGAAGTTTATAATATTCCTTTACCAAAAACTAAAGACGATAAAATTACTCTAGCAAAAAAAGCTATTGAGGCCCAAAGAACTACAAGCAAAGATACTAATACATTAGCTTTTTACGATTTTTGTTTAAAGACAAGTACTGTTGTGCCAACTTGGATCATAGAGGGTAGACTTGAAGTACAAAAAAAGATGTATTTTGACCATTTCCCCGATAAAAAACAGATATTTAACTTATCTAGTTCAGATCATATTGGACATTTATTATATAAATGCTTATATATAAAGCCTTTTAAGTTTACTGAAGGTGGCAAACCATCAACTGATAAAGAAGTATTAGATGAAATTATTGAAACACATTCAGCCAAAGAGCCTTGGCTAGCTAAACTAAATGACTACCGTAAACTAGGAAAACTACTATCCACTTATGTAGAGGGTATACTTGATCGACAAATTGACGGGTTTATTTATACTTCAATGTTACAGTTTGGCACAACTTCTGGAAGATATGCTAGTAGAAACCCAAATTTACAGAATCAACCTAGAATAAAAGATGAGGATTCTAATCTATCACCCTTAGTTCTAAAGTATACTAATGCTATTAAAAAGGGTTTTGTAGCTCCAAAAGGATATAAAATAGTAAATGCAGACTATGCCCAGCTAGAAGCTATGTGTTTTGCTCATATGTCTGGTGATGACTCTTTAAGAAATGTTTTTAAAAATGGTGAGGATCTATATTCAAAAGTAGGTATTGCTGCTTTTAATATATCAGGAGCTAGTGCTGTTAAAAAAGACTTTAACTACCTAAAAACTTTATATCCAGAGATTAGACAAAATGCTAAAGAGTTAACCTTAGCCATTGCTTATGGAGCAGAAGCTGGCCAAGTTAGTAAAATCACAGGAAAAAGTTATGGAGAATCACAAGAAATTGTAGATAACTATCTAAATAGTTTTCCTAATTTAAGAAAATATATGAATAGATGTAATTATTTAGCAAAGACAACGGGAATAGCTAGAACTGAATTAGGTAGAATTAGACATTTAAAAGAAGCTCGCTCTATTTATATTTTATTTGGAGAAAAGATTCTTGATTCTAAGTGGGCTAAAACTAATAGTCATGGTGATACTAGATATAAGTTTAGAAGCTTATTAAATAATGCAAAGAACTTTCCTATTCAAGGTCTAGCAGCTCATATAGTTAATAGAGCTATGATTACGACAACAAGAGAATTTAAGAGATTGGGGTTAGATGCTTGGGTGGCACTTCAGATTCACGATGAAATTTCATGTGTGGCCAGAGAAGATCAAGCTCAACAAGCAGCAAATGTACTAAGAGCTTGTATGGAACAAACCACAAAAATATCTGTAGATTTGTCTGCTATCCCTGTTATAGCTAATAACTTAGCAGAGGCAAAGTAATGAGTAGGTTAAAATTTTTATCCATAAAATTAGTATTACTTTTAGCTTTATTACCATCTTTAATAATTATTAGTTCCATGATAAGATCAACAGTATATGATGTTTATGGCAAAGTTTACTTTAAATATACTTATATAGAAAGTATTGATACTCCAAGTTATAATAATCAAACTAAAAAGATTCTAGAAGAATTTAATTCCTATACAGATAATAAAGTAGTTAGTTTTAGTAAAATAAATAATGGTAGACCTATTAAAATACAAGAAATGAAAGACTCCGATGTGATATCAGACCCCTTTGTATTAGGTTGGGCTAATGTTCACCTAAGCTTTTGCTTAATTACCGTAAAAAAACACTTATCTAAAGAAGATTATAGAGAGACTCTAATACATGAATTCCTACATTGCTTTAATTATATGCATGTTTCTAACCCCCAAGACCTAATGTACTACCAATTAAATTATCTTGACAAAGAAGAAAGTATAAGGCAATATGCTACTAAGGTAAGGAAGAAATTCTATGAATGAATTTAGTGAATTAGAGTTTAAATATAAAGCTGATGATATAGCTTTAAGGAGCTTTATTACTCTTATGAAAGAATTACCCTCTATTACACGAAAAGATGTAAGTAGTTGGGATCATTACTTTACTAATGAAGCTAATAAAGAAGAATTTATTAGATTCAGAGAATCTGATGAACCAGAACTTACTATTAAGAGAAAGACTAATCAAAACAATAATTGGCAAAGAGTAGAAGTTGATCTTCCCATAGAACAAAAAAGACTTAAACTAGAAACTGTTAATAAATTTGTAGAACTATTAGGATATAAACCTAATACTAGTATTTATAAGACTTGTTTTATTACATGGTTAGAATACATCAATTTTGTCTATTACATAGTATATGATGAAGATATGAAAGAGAAAGGCAAGTTTATTGAAGTAGAATTCAATAAAACTAAGTTACCAGAGCATTTAGATAAAGTAACAGAACAACTTAAGTATGGCCAAGAAGTCCTATCTAAACTAGGTTTAACTCCCCAGAATAGACTTAAAAAATCATTATTCGAGATATTTGTAAAATGAACTACAGAGCTAAAAATAAACTAATACTCGCAATATGTAGTGGAACGAATCTATATATTAGGGATACTGGCGTTGCTGTTCAGGTTGAATATTATGGTACTGATCTAAATGCCAGATTTTTAGATAGAAAATCCACAGCTAAAGGATTATTGTGTAATGTGACGGTTGTTGGAACCCCCACAACAAAATCACTAAAGGTGTTCGAGGCTTTTCATATTAAGAAAAATAGTCACACAAAGATTGTAGAAACAGATGGATTAATTAGTCTTGAACATCTAAGTTTAAGTCCTTATGAAAGTAAGGCAGGAAAGATACTATATGATAAAAAAGGAAAGTAAGAAAGCTTATACTTGTGGTGTAGATTGGCAACACGAACTAGTAGATGATAATGCAAATCCTATTGAAGTATTTGGATCATTAAAAGCCCTAAAAAAAGCTAGACTTTGTTATAAAGAATGTGGTATAGTTGAACTTGAGATTAAACTTAAAAAATGGATTAAACCCCAAAATTTTCTAAAAAAACAAAAATAACAGTGCTTAAAGCACAGGAGATATAATATGAGACTATTCCAAAATGCTTTTAATCAGTTGGCAGATCTAAGGTCTGTGGCCCGTGGATTTAATACTAAGCTTATGAAAAGGGCTATAGGAGATTCTATTAATAACAATAGAACCTTAACAGTAAATCAAGCTATTAGGTTTGCCAATAAGGTAGGACTTTATACACTAGCTTCAACATTAGAAGTAACGGCTTCCATTTTAGAAACTGAAATTTTAGAAGCTAGAGTATCTAGAACTGATGCTATTGATCTAAATGAACTTGTTTCTACTTATAGGAACTTAATTATGGTTAAAAAAGGTATTCGTAGTAGAAAGAAAACTAGGAAATCCCTACGTCGCAAAATAGGTTTAGCTTTAGCAAAAGTGAGTTAATATGGCAAAAAAAGAATTTAATCTAAAGAATTATGTACAAACACAACATAAAGTGTTACCCACAATAGAATATAAAGATCCAGTATTCCTAAAGATGCCAGAATGTGTACAAGAAAGTCTTTGTATGCCTGGATTCCCTCTAGGGCACATGAGTATGCTTTATGGTCTTTCTGATAGTGGGAAGACTGGTATCTTACTAAATGCAGTAAGACGAGCACAAGAACAGGGTATCTTACCTATACTTATAGTTACCGAAAACAAACTCAGTAAGGATAGAATAGAAAAAGCTGGAATAGTTATGGACAACTTAATTCTTGTAGAAGATCTTAAGTGCTTAGAGAATGTATATGACTATATCTCTTGTAAAACTCAAGAGATTATTAATGGACAATTACCCTTAAATGTAATGATTTTTTGGGACACTGTATCAGGTTGTCCTTCTAAGGATTCATTTGAGATCTTAGCTGATGGTCGAATTGAGAAGAATTTTGATAATAGAAAGAACGCTAATGTTATTGGTTTCTACAATAATATTATTGCTAGTAGGATTGCTGAAACAAGAAAGATTGGTTGTGAGGGTATGTTAGGTGTGGTTTTTGTAACCCAAGCCTATATAGGAGAAAAACCCAAGTTTCCTCCAGGACTTCCTGCTCCTATAGTTCCCAACGGCGGCGAGAAAATCTGGTTCCCTTTAAGTTTAGCTATTGAGGTTAAAGAAGGAAGTAGATTATCTGCTAAACATAAAGGTAGATATATTGACTACGGTTTAATTACTAGGATTAAAGTAAAAAAGAACCATATTAATGAACTAAATGGTAGTGGCGAATTTGTATTAGCTGGATCACAAGTTATAGCTAATGATAAAGATCTTATTGAAAAATTTAAAGAAGAAAAAAAGGAAGAGTGGACTGCTCTTTTAGATAAAGCACTAGAGGAAGTGATAAATGATTAATGCTATAAAAAGTATCTTACCAATCTCAGTATTTATTGTAGGAGTTGTTATTGAAAGAGTGGCTAAAGTACTTGCAGGAATAGCCACTATACTATATAATATAAGTTCTACACTACATATGCTATTAGATACTAATGTAGGTAAAAAGTTAAAAGAGATTGAGAAGTCTGTGACTGATGTTATGAAACTTTATGTCGAAGTATCTAATAAAGTAACAACAAAAAAGATAGAAGAAAATAAGTTAGCTGATGTGTTAAAAAACGACCAGAGTATAGTACAACTAAAAAAAAAGAAAAATGACGACCCAAAAAGTTAAATTTAAAAAATTAGTAAAACACGCCTTTGTACCAGAATATGCAAACCCAGGAGATGCTGGATTAGACTTAATAGCAATAGATTCATATAAGAATCATGACTACAAGTTTATTGAATATGGTATAGGTATTGCTTTAGAGATCCCTGAAGGCTTTGTAGGACTTATATTTCCTAGATCAAGCATTAGTAAAACTCCTCATACTTTAGCTAACTCAGTAGGAGTTATTGATAGTAGCTATAGAGGAGAGATTAAGCTTAGAATGAGGTATGAAGAAGATAGAGAAGATATGGAATATGGATTTGGGGATAAAGTGGGTCAACTACTAATTATACCAATACCAACAGTGCAATTAGAAGAAATAGATGAACTCTCTACAACAGAACGTGGAGATGGGGGATTTGGTAGTACTGATCTTTAACTAGGAAAGAACCTATGAAGCGCAGAAAGTATAGTCGAACTGAACAAGATGATTTACAAAAAGTTAAAAGAGAAAATGATAAACTTAAGAAACAAATATCTTCACTTAGAAAACAATTAGCTAGGATAGACATTAATAGGTATGAAAATCTACAAGACTTAATGCAAAAATTTGATAAGATTGAAGTAGAAGATGATCTTAAACTATCTAAAAAAGCTAAAGAGAAAAAATGGAAATGTTTTAATTGTGAAGAAGGAATTTTAAGGCTTAAAGTATTTGAGAGACCAGATGGCATATTCTATCTTAGAAAATGTGACTGTTGTGATAATAGAACAAAGCTTAAAAAATGGAATAAGGATATTGATGGAATTGAATAGTTTAAAAAACTCTATCTTAAATTGGTTCTATACTACTTATGTAGGAGGTCTTTATTTTGACCTTCTATTATGGATAGATAGAAGAACAGATAGGCCCACTAAGTTTCTAACCCCAAAAGAAATGGCTCAAATAACTAGAGAATCTAGCCAACTTACTGAAGGAGTTATTCTAATAAAAAATAAGATCAATAAACTGGTAGTATCTAAATCCAAAGAAGAATACAACAAAGTTCTATCAGAAATAGAAGATATGGTATCTCATGCTGAATATGAACGAAATTCCGATAAAGCTAAGTTTGCTCATATACTTAGACAAATATATGTTAAAAAAGGTACAGATATTGTAACTATGACTGATAGAGCAAAAATGATAGATCAGCGTATTCAAGATATGGGCGAATTGCATAGCCATATTATAAAAAGAAATATGTTAAGAGCAATACGTTCTGCTAGAACTGAAGGCAACTTAAATGAAGCAAACAAATTAGAACAGGAGTTTTTAAAGATATATGGTAGATCTAATACAAGACATAGACAGTCTTAAAAAGAATTTTGAACAAAAATCAGAGGGTATAACGATTCTATTTTTGGATCTAAGTTCATCCTGTACTGGATATAGTATAGTATACTTAGATTTTTTAACCAAAAAGGCCACATTTAAAAAAGCAGGGGCAATATGGTTTGGGTCAGATTGGAAAAATCAAGAGAAGTATCACTATATATTTAGTGCTATAGTTAATTATTTTAATATAATAGATGCTATAGATTTTTGTGTATGTGAAACTTATATGCTAAATCCAAAGAAAAGAATGGGCAGTTTAGTAGGACCCGAAATGCATGGAGCTGTACAAGTAGCTTTAGCAGAAGTGGGACTAAAATATATGTCTATGCCAGTACAAACTTGGAGAAAACATTTAGGAATAAAAAAGAATGCTGAAGGCGATTATAAAAAACCTACTCATATTGAAGTGGAAAAGTATGTAACTCTTCCAAAAGAAATAAAATCAAATATTACTGGCAGTATGAGAACTATGCCAAATGATTTGTCTGATGCTTTAGGTATAGCTATGGGAACACTAAAAAAGTGGGGAATAGTTAACTGGGATTTATCTAAGTTAGAATTTCAAAAGGATGTTCCTTCATGAAAGAATTAGATTTAGCTTGGGCTGCTGGATTCTTTGATGGAGATGGGTATTATATTTGGCAACTAAGTTCAGAAGATTCTATAAAAACCTTAAGAGTGCTTATACCATATTTAGTATTGAAAAGAAATGAAGCCTTAGCTGCATTAAGATTTGAAGACTTAATGGTTGGTAGAGGTGGGAATATATCTAAGAGTAATCGTTCAAAGAGGGAGAAATTGTATATAAAAATAAAGAAATTTAAAGGTCAATATAAAGGAAACGATCAATGGAAGAATTAATATTAAAAATTAAGGGCCTGATAAAGACCCTAAATGAGAAGGGTATTCCCACTCCAATTATGAGAGATATGGTAAATAACAAACCATCTATAACATATACAATGTTACTAGTTGCTTTTGTATTAACTATATTATCAGCATTTAATTTAGGTGAAGAACAACTCGGACTGAAGTTTGACCAATGCTTACAGCTATTAAGCTACGTAGGTATAGGTTATATAGGAAGAAAATATCAAAAGGGCGATGTAACAATCGAACAGGAGAAAAAAGATGATTAAAATTTTAAGTATGTTAGTAGGTTTATTTGTTAGTTTTAATGCTTATAGCAAAGAAACCGTACAAGTATTAACAATAAATGCACGTAATACATTAGTAATTAGGAATGTAATCAATTCACAAACTGTAGCTAAAGTTCAAGAGAAAGCTAATAGAATGAGCCAGAATTTAGCTGCTTCTGAGCCTATTTATCTATTCTTAGATACTCCAGGTGGTAGTATTGATGCTGGTAATGAAATGATTACTAACCTTATTGGTCTTAAACAGAAAGTTCATACTATCACTAACTTTGCTGCTTCTATGGGATTTATCACAGCACAATCATTAGGTACTAGGTATATTCTACCTAATGGTATTCTAATGTCTCATAGAGCTAGTGGTGGCGCTGAAGGCCAAATTCCTGGAGAGCTTAACACTAGAGTTAATTTCTTTACGGAAATGCTTGATGCCCAGGATGAAGTTATCTCAGCTAGAGTTAAGCTAACTAAAACTAATTATCAAAAGTTAGTAGTAAATGAATACTGGACTTATGGAGCAAAAGCAGTAAGATCTAATATGGCTGATAAAGTAATTCTTGTTCGTTGTAATAAAGAGTTATCTGAAGGTAAAGTAGAAGAAACTGTAAATACTTTCTTTGGTCCAGTTATAGTAACTTACTCTACTTGTCCATTGGTAACAGCCCCCTTGAAAGTAAGTTTTTCTGAATTGTTATTGAATGAATATAATACTAATGAGAGAACTCAACTTTTATCAGTACAAAAAACAGTATTACAATTACTCTATGATAAACGTGGATTCTATCATGATTATATAATCAATAACAAATATAGATCGGTATTCCCATGAAAAAACTATTGGCAATTCTTATAAGTCTAAGTCTGCCATTAAGTTCCTTTGCTGCTGAGTGTATAGCTCCAGTGAAGTTAGTTGAAGAAGGCGCCCCTGCTCAATGCAGGGGATTTCTTTTTTCTCCTGAGAAAGAGTTAGAGGTTAGGCTTATGAAGAAAGATCATGATTTACTAGTATTAGAAGTTAAAGAGTTAGATCTAATCTCAGATAAGTCTAAACAGAAAGACCTAGAACTTAAAAAGATTATAGAGTTAGAAGAACAAAAAACAGAGTTGTGGAAATCTAAAGCAGAAGATATAACCCTAAAGTATATAGCAGTTGAAGAAAATAGAACTAAACGAGACTTTGGCTTTATTCTAATGGGCGTTGGACTAACAGTATTATCAGCATGGGCAGTTGGCCAAGCAGCAGGTAGGTAAAATGGAATATTTATTAGTAGCTATAATTGTTGGATTAATCATATTTATAGTTACTCAGTCTAAAAATAGTATTAAGTTAAATGTAGTTAATGACAAATATACAGAACAGCTACGAGAAATACAATCAGAAGTAATGAATCTTCAAGATGAATTAGGTGGAGAAAGAGAAAAGAATAGGGCGTTATTATCCCAAAAGAAGTCTAGTGAGACTCGATTAGGACAGATAAGCGAACATTTAGTCCCTTTCCTAGAGAATTGTCCCTATAATCCTAAAGATCTACACTTCTTAGGTAATCCAATAGATTATGTCATATTTGATTTTGATGATGGTAAGATAACCTTTCTTGAAGTTAAGTCTGGTAATAGTAAACCCTCTAAGAGACAAAAGGTTATTAAAAATATAATCAAATGTGGTAGAGTTTTCTATGATGAGATACGAGTAAATGAAAAGGGAGTAAAGTTGAAAAAGATACAGAACAACTATAGTCCAACAGATATAAATGCTAATATTTTAAAGGATAATAAAGATGAGCAAGATTAAAGATTCATTAAGTTCGATTTGGGAGTACATAGTTTTGGGCGTAGCGGCTTTAATTGGTATTCTAATCTATATAGCTAAATCTAAACAAAAAGAAATAAATGCTTTAAAGGCTAGAATAGAATTGGTTGATACTCAAAAGAAAGCTGATCTAATTGAGGTAGAGATTAAACAAAAATTTGATAATACTAATCTACTTGCAAAAGAGATAACTGAATTAGAGAATAACCTTAAACTATTAGAAGATAAAAGAAAAGAAATAGCTAAAGGTGAAACTAGTAAAACTTCAGATCAAATTGAAGATTTTTGGAAAAAGTAATATGAAACCATTAGAAGGTATGGCCCTAGATCTATTTAATAAGTTCTCTATCAAAGAGATAGGTAAACCCTCTAGTTGGGCACACCTATCCAATGATAGGAAATTAGAATGGATGGCTGAGATATTAGTTATAGCTGAATACTTTTATAAAGAAATATTCAGCAGTATCAAACCTCTACCAGATAATCAAAAAACTGATACCTCTTATGGTAATGGTTTTAATGATGGGGTAAGGTCTCAAAGAAATTACTTCGTTAGCTTTTTTGAAGAACAGTTTCAAAAACTCCTTGACGAGTATGAAGATTTTGAGTACAGTGTTAAAGGCAACAAACAATAAATATATTAAGGACACTGATGAGCAAAACCTTTGACGTATTCTCCAACAAATTCTCTCAAGATATATATCTACAAAAATATAGCATGGATGGCCAAGAAACTTGGTCTGATACTTGCAAGAGAGTAACTAAAGCCGTATGTGGGCAATTACTAGATTCTGATACTCAAGATAGAATATATAAACTTATGTTAGAACGTAAGTTTATACCAGGAGGTAGATATCTATACTCATCTGGTAGACCTTATCACCAAGTAAATAACTGTTTCTTATTTCGAGCTGAAGATAGTAGAGAAGGTTGGGCAGATGCAATGCAAAAAGCTTCTGCTGCTTTAATGACTGGGGGAGGAATAGGATTTGACTATTCTAAACTTCGTGGTGAAGGTGCTAAGATCTCTAGGACTGGAGGAACTTCTACAGGCCCAATCGCCCTAATTAATATGGTAAATGAAGCAGGAAGATATATTATGCAAGGTGGAGCTAGAAGATCTGCTATTTGGGCGGGATTACTTTGGTCACATCAAGATATATATAAGTTCATGAATCTTAAAGACCATTCTCTTGATGTTAAAGCCTTAAAAGAAAGGGACTTTACATTCCCTATACCTATGGAGTTAACTAACATATCGGTAATATATGACACTGAGTTCTTTATGGCAATCGAGGACCCTACTCACCCAAAACATAAAGAGGCTTTTAGAGTTTGGTTAAATAATTGTAAGCAAGCTTTCAGTACAGCAGAGCCAGGTATGAGTTTTAATTTTCGTAAAGATAACGAATCCTTAAGAAATGCCTGTTGTGAAGTTACTAGTGAAGATGATAGTGATAAATGTAATCTAGGTACTCTTTGGATTAATAGATTTGCTAATAAGAAAGACTTTGCAGAAGGTGTTAAGCTATCTACTAAATTTCTTATGTGTGGGGGTATTTATTCTGATGTACCAAATGATAAAATTAAAGAAATTGGACTAAAAAATAATAGAATTGGTTTGGGACTAGGTGGAATACACGATTGGTTAATGTCTCGTGGAGAAGGTTATGAAGTTGTTCCAGAATTACATAAGTGGTTATCCATCTATGAAGTAGAATCTGATGGAGCCGCTTTTATAGGAGCTAAAGAACTAAACGTATCTGTACCTAAAGGTGTAAGAGCTATAGCTCCAACTGGTACTATTGGGATTATTGCAGAAACTACAACTGGTATTGAACCTTTATTTTGTAAAGCTTATAAGCGTAGGTATTTTAAAGAAGGTAAGTGGATGTCTCAATATGTTGTAGATGGTACAGTTAAACGGTTACTTGATAAAGGTACTAAGTTGGAAGATATCAAAGATAGTTATGACTTAAACTTTAAGCAAAGAGTTAAGTTTCAAGCTGATGTACAGAACTATGTTGATATGGCTATTAGTTCTACTTGTAACTTGCCTCCTTGGGGTTCTGATAAGAATAATGATAGTACTATAGAAAAGAATGCAGAGATTTTACTTAAGTATGCAAAGAGATTAAGAGGATTTACTGTTTATCCAGATGGTTCTAGGGGCGGCCAACCTTTAAATAGGGTTGATATAGCTGAAGCTTTAGCTAATGAAGGTACAGTATTTGAAGAAAATGAAATGGAATGTGTAAATGGTGTTTGTGGACTTTAACAATAATAACAAGGAGAATAAGTATGGCAAAGTATAGTAAGAAAGCTCAAAAAGCTATTGGAACTAAAATGCACAAAATGAAAGGTGAAAAGAAACCTCAAGCTCAGAAAGTAGCTATTGCATTAAGCGAAGCTCGTAAGAAGGGACTTAAAGTTCCAAAAGCTAATAAAAAGAAGTAAAAATTAAATTGACAACAATATTGAATAGGGGTATGTTAAGAGCATACCCTTTTTTATTATGGAGACAAAATGAAAGTAGTAGCAATATCGGTTGGAAAAGAAGTGGTAAAGATACTTGTGCTGATTATCTGTGGGATAATGGCTACATGAGAGTTTCTTTTGCTGGAGTACTTAAAGATATGGTAGCAACAGAATATGGTATCCCTCGTTACGATTGTGATGATCCTGATAAGAAAGAGGCACCTATTCTAACTTTACCAGTTATACCTAAAGATGCCTTCACTTTAAGCATAGCTAACCTACTGTTTAAAGAGTTTAGAACAGCAAGTGGCCTTCCAGCTATGGAACCTTATGTAGACCCTTCTGGAGCCTTTTTAGGAGTAATGGGCAGGGATGTAGCTCAACTATACTGGACCCCTAGAGCCTTATGTATTCTTAAAGGTTCTATTAATAGGGCAGTTGATTCTAGTTATTGGGTAAGTAAGACTATTGATAATATCACTAATATCTCATTAGAAAATGAAACTAGACATATTAGAGACAATCTATTTGTTATATCAGATCTACGTTATAGATCAGAAGTAGAACAGCTAAGACAACAATTTGGTAAGGATCTAGTTACTGTTAGAGTCAATAGGTTTCAAGATGTTAATAGTACTGATGCTAGCGAACGTGATTTAGATAACTATAAATTTGATGTAGTTATTGAGAATGTTGGTACTTTAGAAGAACTCTATCATAAAATAGAGATGGAGTTACTTAATGAGCCAAATTAAAGTAACCTATATAGATCACATGGGTACTGATATAACCACAGTCAATGCAGCTAGAATATCATTTAATACCGAGAAACAAGAACTTGATGATAAAGATAAGAAGCTTATTAAGTACCTATCTGATAATGAACATATGAGTCCTTTTGAACATTGTGTTCTTACTGTTATAGTAGAGTGCCCACTTTATATTCGTAGTCAAATACATAGACATAGAACATTTGCTTATAATGAAGTTAGTCGTAGGTATACTTCAGAGAACTTAGAATTCTTTATACCTGATTCAATTAGGAAGCAATCTAAATCAAATAGACAAGCTAGTGATGGTCGTGTTGATAATAACTCAGCTATAAGTGCTATTGATATTATGGAAGATGCTCATAAGTTTGCATTGAATCAATATGAAACTCTATTGGCTATTGGTGTGGCGAGAGAACAAGCTAGAGGGGTTCTACCCCAAAATTTAATGACAAAATTCTATATGACAGGAAATCTTCGTAACTGGGCACACTTTGTTAAACAAAGGCTTGACAGCCACGCACAAGAAGAAGTACAGTTAGTAGGTAAACAAGTTTTAGAAATATTATCTGACAAGTTTCCTGAAGCAACAAAGGCACTATTAAGTGAATAAAGTCTATTTAGTCTTTGAAAATAAGGGTATGTTTAATGGTAGTTTAGTAGTTAAAGCTTTCTCTAGTGAAAGTAAAGCTGCTAAGTTTGCTGCCAGTAAAGCAAAAAGACAAAAAAATAAACCCCAATACGATGATTGGGGCTTGTGTGAAGGCGTAGAGTATATAGTAGCAAAGCTAAGAGTTAATTGATATGTCCAAGATAGAACATTTTTTCTTAAATAGAAAAGAAGATGTTAGTGGAGTTTCTGGACAAGGCGTAGTTGCTAGAGGGGTAATTCTTCCATCAGGCCATTGTGTTATGGAATGGCTTACGTTCACAAGTAGTATAGCTATCTATAAAAATATAAATGATTTAATGGAAATTCATAGTCATGGTGGTAAGACGGAAATAATTATGGGAGATCCAGATGACAAGGCAAAAACAAAACGAAGAACTCGTAAAAATACTAAGCGACCTGATACAGACAAACCCTGATCTTAGATTTAGTCAAATACTACATTCCTTCGATTTTGTGGTGTTTAATAGATCTACTAAAGACTCTTGGCAAAATGAGTTCTATACAGAACCTAAAGAAATTCTAGAAAGAGTAAGGAGTAGAGTTGAAAAATATAGAACAAATTCTTAAAGCCTTAAATAATAGAATAGATAGATTAGAAGAATATAATGACCAAATAGTAAAACTTGCTGAAAACTCTAATAATGATATTATGCACCTTTTCTTTGAAAATGAAGCTAGAATAAGTGAGCTTATAGCTTTATTAGATTATATCAATGAAGGTAAAGAAATTGAATAAAAAATTAGCGATACTCTTAGAAGGAGATCCAATACTTAAGATTCCTTGTGAACCTATTGAAGAAGTAACAACAGAGTTACAGACTTTAGCTTTTAATATGTGTTCTACAATGATTAGATCAGAAGGTATAGGATTGGCTGCTAATCAAATAGGTAGAAGTATTCAATTACTAGTTGTAGATACTATCTACAATGAGATGGGTGGAGTATCTGCTATTATGTTTAATCCTAAATTACTTAAAGGTGAAGGTAGTATAACTACTCAAGAAGGTTGTTTAAGTTTACCAAATAAGCGTATTGAAGTAGAACGATATTCTAGAATTGAAGTAGAATACACGAACATACAAAATAAGTGCATTATAAGGGAATTTAAAGGTTTAGCAGCTATAGCAATCCA
>Ga0315288_10006465_pt1 | contig 14858 bp, 7 predicted proteins | sample YL17G11_20_MG_FD_203454 | JGI IMG/M metagenome (GOLD analysis project Ga0315288, IMG submission 203454) | Sediment microbial communities from Yellowstone Lake, YNP, Wyoming, USA - YL17G11_20 | ecosystem: Environmental > Aquatic > Freshwater > Lake > Sediment | place: USA: Wyoming | collected... | reverse complement strand
CTCGAGCGCTGGTACTTCCTGGCCGGCTTTGCGGCGACGGTGCGGCGCTCCACCGTCATCTTCACCATCAGCGATTTCACCAGCACCGAGGTGGCGCGGCTGGCCAAGGACCTCTCCAGTCCCACGCCGAGGATCGTTACGATCGGTATCGGCTTTGCCAAACCAACGACGGCCCCGGGGGAGAAGGACGACCGGATTCTGGTGCTGGCCAGTCGTTGGCCTCACAAGCGAACGGATTTGGCGCTCCGCTATTTGGAGCGCTGGCAGGCGACGGCAGGCTTCTCCGGCGAAGTCGTTTGGGTTGGTGCCTTGCCGGCCGGACTCCGGTTGCCGGCGCTGGCCAACTGGCGTCTGGCTGACCGCCTGGCCGAGGCAGAGTACCGACGCCTGCTCGAACGCTCGCGAGTCCTCATCTACTTCTCCGAGTACGAAGGGTTCGGAATGCCTCCGGTCGAGGCCGCGCTCGCGGGCGCTTGCCCGGTGTATTCCGACATTCCGGTGACGCGCGAGGTCATGAGGGGGACGGGCTGCGCGTTCATCAACGATTCCTTCGAGTCGTTCGCCCAGAGTCTGGGGAACGCCCTCAAAGTCCCGCGCGGGCAATTGAAGGCCTGGGCTGACCGCCTGCACGATCGGCACAATTGGGATCGAGTCGTCGGTCGGGTGATCTTCCATCTGACAGAGCTCGCGGGGGCTTCCGCCGGCCGTCGCCCAGAGGGCGCCAGCGCGGGCCTGTATCTGGTGGGCGAAAGATGAGTTCGCGCGGGAACCGGCCTACAGACCAGTGCGACGCTGAAGGGCGTGCCAGCGCCACGGCCACGCTTCGGGCACTGTGTCAGCGAAGCGACGTCCGCCCACCCGACACCAGCTTTACTTACCGCTCAGAGACACCACCGCGTCGCCGGTGAAGGGCGCGGCCAACTCAACCGAGCCGCCGCCATCGACCACCCTGCCCGGCGTCGCCTCGCCCGTGGCCGGGTTGAACCACTCGACCTTCAGGTGCCGGCGCGTGGCAGCCAAGTTCACGGTCACCCGGCCGGGCGCGGGCGAGAACACGAGATACTCGGCCTTCTTCTCCGCCGCGTTCGCCAGGCACCAACCCGTCGAGGCCAGCTCCGGACGCGGCGTCATCGCCGTGAGGTTCACGCGTTCAGCATAGCGGCGCGTGTAGCCGAGGTTCCGCCGGACGGCCTCCCACTTCGACTCCGGGTCCTGCTTGAGCACCACGCTGTCGTAAGGATCCATGAACAGCACGTTCATGCCGTGCAAAAAGCTCTGCCACACCCACGCCACGTCGCCGCCGAGGCCCCAGAGGTGGTCGATGTCGTTGAAGATGACCTTCCGGCCGTCGGCCACGGGCGGGTTGTCTTTGTAGCCCCCGTCCGGGTTGGGCGAAATCCAGTCGGCCGGGCTGTCGAACAACGCTTGGTTCTTGCCGCCTTTGTATTGGAAAGTCATGCCCACCGGATGCTGCTTGCGGAGCTTCGCCTCGCGGTCCTTCACGAACCGGATGAAGTGATACTGCCACTCGGTCGAGCCGGGATGGTTCTCGTTCGAAATCTCGTACAGCACGTTGTCGAACTCGTTGACCGTCTCGATGACATGGCGGACGGAGGCTTCCTGGACGGCCGTGACCGCCGGGTTCTTCAGCGTGTAAAGCTCCAGGCCGTTGCCGTCGCCGTCGATGTCCACGGTAAGGCCGTTGACGTGGCTGCGCGGGTGGAAGGGATGGTGCGCCCAGGCGCCCGGTGCGTGCTGCATGGCCCAGCCCTCGAAGAGCATGACCGACGTGTAGATGCCCCGGTCGCGCGCGGCCTTCACGGGGTGCGCAGGCGCCGGAGATACTCGGGGTCAAACTGCGTCAGGTCGAACCGCGGTTTGCCGTCCACGGCCTGGCCGCCGCCGATGCGCGCCCAGGGATGCGGGTAGGCGGTGTGGAGCTGCTTCTGGTCGTTGCCCGCAGTGTTCCACTGGATGCATTCCCAGGTCCAAAGCCGGATGAAGTTGTGGTGGTGCCGCTGCTGGAAATCGAGGAACGCGTCGAAGTCGAACCGGGGCGGCGGATCGGTGGGGCCGATGTCCACGATGTTGGGCCAAGTGTGGGCGCCGATGAGGTTTTGGACGAGATTTTTCTTGCACGGAGAACAGGACATGATATCAATGCGCCCCGAACCCTGGAATTCAGGACGAATGTTCAAATGCTGCTTCGGATGTGCAAGGAAGCCAGTGGCTGGCGCGAACGCCAGCACGATCTCACGTGCGCTGTGGAGGCGCGCTCTTCCCGCCGCAGGAGTGGACAACCATTCGCAGCCATCGAACCAGGGAACCCCAACTATGAAGAGACTACTCATGGCCGCTGCCTTGGCGACGGCGTTGTTCGGAACCCCGCTCGCCAACTGGGCCGCGGAGAAAAGCGACAGCCCGCCGGACGCGGCGTCCAAGGCCGAGAAGAAACCCAAACGCATCCCCTTCCGCGGGAAAATCAGCGCGGTCGATAAGGTGGCGATGACCTTCACCCTCGAAGGCAAGGAGAAGGTGCGCACCTTCCTGGTCACCACCGAAACCCGGCTGAAGAAGGATGGCCAGGACGCGGTGTTCGACGACCTCAAGGTCGGCGAGGCCGTGGGCGGCCAGTATTGTGCAGGCGCCACGGGCGCGCAGGAGGTGGTGCTCGTCAACATCGGCCTCAAGCCAGCAAAAGAGAAGTCTTTGGAGAAGAGCGACAGGAGGTCGAATCAGTAAGCAAGGACCGCTGCTTCTCCGGGCAGGCCTTCGGGCCTGCCCTTTTTTTATCCGCCCGCGCCACTCCCGGATCCAGGCGGGATCCGCAACGGGACCTCCAGAGGATCGATGGGGGCGAGATGTCGGTCCGGGCCGACCCCTTGCAGCTTCAGCAGACGCTCGCCGCTCGGTCGCACCATCCGTTCGTAGCTGCCGACCGCATCATTGAAAGCCGCGTTGGCGCGCTCGAGTCCGGACCGCATTCGTTCGAAGTGCTCCACGAACTTGGCGACCCGGCTGAACAGCTCCACCGCTTCGTCCGCGATGGCGCGCGCGTTCTCGGTCTGCGCATGCTGCTGCCAGCTCACGCTGACCGAGCGCAACAGGGCGATCAGCGAGGCCGGCGTCGCCAGCAGAATCCGCTTGCCCGCCGCCCACACGATCAGGTCCCGGTCGCCTTCGAGCGCCGCGCTGAACAGTGATTCCGCCGGCAGGAAGAGCACGACGTGATCGAGCGCATTCGGGAACTGGCTCGGATAGTCGCGGTCGGCCAGCGACTTGATGGTGTCTTTGAGCTTGCGCGCGTGGGCCGCCAGGCCCTCGCGGCGCTTCGTTTCATCGGCGGCCTCGAGGGCGCTCAGAAAATCCAGGTCGGGCACCTTCGCATCGACAATGATCACGCGGTCGCCCGGCAGACGCACGATGAGGTCGGGCTTCTTGTCGTCCGACTGCGTCTGCTCGGTGAAGTCGCAGTGGGTGCTCATGCCGGCGGCTTCGACCACCCGGCGCAGCGTCTCCTCGCCCCAGCGGCCGCGCGCCTGATTCGAGCTGAGCACCCGCCGGAGCTGCAGCGTTTCCTGGGAGAGGGACTGGCTCTGCTGGGTGAGCGACTCGAGGTGTTTCTTCACCTCGCCCAACGTCAGCGACTGCGCGGTTTCGCTCTGCTGCAACCGTTTCTGGTAGGTGTCGAGCTGTTGCTTGAGCGGTTCCACCAGCGTGGCGATGGCCTGCTGGCGTTGGGCCAGATCGCCTTTGGCTGTCTCCTGGAACTTCGCAAACGTCTCGTTGGCCAGGCGGAGGAACTCCGGCGCGTTCTGCTTGAGGGCATCCGCGCTCAAGGCCCGGAACGTCTCGCGCAGGTCGGTCAGGGCCTTCTCCTGGGCCTGGCGTGCCTCGGTCAAGTGCCGTTCCTGCAATTGCCGCTGCTCCGCCAGCATCCGCTCCGCGGCGGCTTGGTTCGCCTTCGCCGCTGCCCCCTCGGCCGTGAGGTCGGCCTGCCGGGCCCGCAGTTGGGCCAGTTCGGCTTCGCGTTGGGTGAGCTGGCCGCGCAGTTCATCGGCCAAACGGTCATCCGGCCGGGCCTCACCGGCGCGCCGCACACCCAGCAGCCAGCCGATGAAACCGCCAGCGGCCGCCCCAATGGCCAGCCCGATCAGTAAAGGGAGCAAGGAGTCCATAACAAGCAGGCAGACTGTCGAGGCGGCTTAGTAGTGGGCGATGGTTTCGATTTCCACGCTCGCCCCGCGGGGCAGGGCGGCCACCTGCACCGTGGATCGCGCCGGAAAGTCCGAGACGAAGTAATGCGCATACACCTCATTCATCGCGGCGAAGTCTGCCAGGTTGGTTAGAAAGACGGTGCTCTTCACCACGTTGCCGAACGCCAACCCCTGGTCATCCAGAATGGCCTTGACGTTCTGCAGCACACGGTGCGTTTGCGCGCGGATGTCGCCCGCGATGGGAGCCGAGGGATTGGCCGGATCGATCGGGATCTGGCCGGAGCAAAACAAGAGGTCGCCGAAGCGCACGCCGTGGCTGTAAGGGCCGACGGGCGGGGCGGCTTGGGCGGGTCGAATCACGCTTTTCGTTGGCATAGGTGAACGGGCTTCGTGTTGGCCGCGGTTTTGACTGCCCACCGTCTAGTGCTTTCCGGGGAACGGGTCAAGCCCGCCTGGCGGTCAGAGGTACTTGCGGAGGATCGGCCGCAGCGCGGCCTTGGTCTTGGCCGGCCACTTGCGCCGGTCGGTCAGGATGGCGTTCTGCAACGCCGAGTGACAGGAGCAGCCGGGCTCGCACGGGATTTGTGGCAGCGTGTGAATCAGGATGCGCTGGGCCATGTCGGCGTTCCGATGCAGGTGCTCGATGACGGCGTTCACGGTCACGTGCGCTTCGTCGGACTTCCACGCATCGTAATCCGTCACCATCGCCATCGTGGCGTAGGCGATCTCGGCCTCGCGAGCGCATTTGGCTTCGCCAAGGTTCGTCATGCCGATGACGTCGTAGCCGAGGTTGTGATGGGTGAGGGACTCGGCGCGGGTGCTGAACGCCGGACCTTCCATGTTCACGTAGGTCCCGCCGTCGTGCACGCGCGCGCCCAACGCGCGGCAGGACTGGAGCAGCAGTTGCCGCAGTTCCTCGCAGATCGGATCGGCGAACGCGATGTGCCCGACGATGCCGCGTCCGAAGAATGTGTGCTCGGCGGATTTCTTGGTGCGGTCCACGAACTGGTTGGGCAGGACGATGTCGCACGGCTGATAGCGCGCCTGGAGCGACCCGACCGCGCTCACGCTGAGGATCCAGGCGACGTTGAGCTTCTTCAGGGCCCAGACGTTCGCGCGGTGGTTCAACTCGCTGGGCAGGAGGCGATGGCCGCGTCCGTGTCGCGGCAGGAAGACCACGTCGCGCCCGGCGAGGACACCCGTGAGCAATCGGTCGGAAGGCGGACCGAACGGGGTTTTGACCTCCACCCAGGCAGTCCGGGTCAGCGAATCGATCTGGTAAAGGCCGGTGCCGCCGAGGAGGCCGACGCGCCAGGGAAGGGGACGAGCTGGATTCATGCTGGGCGCCATTTATGGCGGGACGCCCGCGCCTTGACCAGCACTTGTTGGGACTGAAGCTCGAGCGGGTTGCCTGCCCGGCGTTCCGAGGGCCAGACCGGACGCGCGACCGGCATGCCAATTGCAGCCCCTCCGCCGATGGCCTCGAGTTTCCGGTATGCCCAGCACTGTAGCGCCACCAGCCCAGCCGTGATCTGGGGTGACCCGCCCGGAGGAGCCGCCTGCGCCCGCGACTGCGGCGTGGCCACAGTTGAGTCAGCCGGACACAGTAGCCGATGAATACTGGACAAAGGATGCCTTTCCCATCAGGTTACCGCGGCTTTATTGGGGGAACGACATGAACCACTGCCGATCCGTTTGGACAACCGCCCTAACCAGTCTCGCCGGGCTCGCGAGTATCTCGACCGCTTTGGCCGGCGACGTCGTCATCAACGAGCTGATGTATCATCCTGGCTACGGCAAGTTCGGAGATGCCGGCTACGTCGCCGAGGATCCTCTGAAAGAGTATATCGAGCTGCTCAACCAGGGCACGAACAGCGTCAGCCTGAAGGACTGGCGATTCGACCAAGGGATCGCTTTCACGTTTCCGGACGTCACCCTTCCGCCAGGCGCGTATCTCGTGATCGCGGCCGACACCAACGTGAGCCGGTTCAAGGAGAGCTACCGCACCAACTACCCCGGCGTGGTCAGCGCCAATGTCCTCGGCGGCTGGATCGGGACGTTGGCCAATAACGGCGAGGACCTGGAGCTCGTGGACAACCTTGGGAAGCGCGTGGACCAGGTTTCCTATGCCAGTGAGGGGGACTGGGCCCAACGACGGCAGGGCGATCCTTTTCCCGGCTATCCCTCCTGGTGGCGCGGTTGGAAATGGACGACCGCAGCCGACGCCGGCGGCAGGTCCCTTGAGCTCGCCAATCCGCGGCTCTCCAACAACGCGGGCCAGAACTGGGCGGCCAGTCTCAACGACGGCGGCACGCCCGGCGGCCCGAACTCAACGGCGACGAACGACATCGCCCCGCTCATCCTTGAAGTCAAACACAGCCCCGCCATCCCCAGATCCACGAACCAGGTGACCATTACCGGCAAGCTCGTGGATGAACTCACCAACGGCATCACCGCAACGCTGCATTACCGACTGGATGGCGCGGCGTCGTTCGCCGCAACGCCGATGTTCGACGACGGTCTGCACGGCGATGGCGGACCCGCCGATGGGGTGTATGGAGCCGTGCTGCCGGCGCACACAGACAAGAGCATCGTGGAGTTCTACCTGACCGCCGCGGATGCAGGGGGCCAGACCCGTTCGTGGCCCGCGCCGTCTGACGATTCCGGAACCCAGGAGGCCAACGCGCTCTACCAGGTCGATGACTCGGGTTATGCCGGTAACCAACCGGTTTACCGGATCATCGTGCCCGCCGCCGAATGGACCGCCTGGGTCAACCTGATGGACAATGTCAGCAACGGGCGCTACAGCGACGCCCAGATGAACGGGACGCTCGTCACCGTCGATGGGGTCAGCACCGAGGTCCGCTATGGCGTCGGCGTGAGGAACCGCGGCAAAGGGACGCGGGCAGCGCGTCCGCACAACCTGCACCTCAGCCTTCCGGGAGACCGGCCGTGGCACGCGATGACCGCCTTGTCGCTCAACACGCGCACGGTCCATTCCCAGGTCGCCGGCAATGCGGTTTGTTCCCTGGCCGGCCTGCCCAACACCTATGGCACGCCCGTGCAAGTCCGGGTCAACGGCAACAACCTGGCTCACGCGACGCCTACCCCGGGCAGTGCGGATTCGTACCAGTTCGGCTCCTACTTCTGTTTCCAGCCCTACGGCAGCGAGTGGTCTCGGGACCACCAGCCCACCGACCCCAACGGCAACGCTTACAAAGGCACTTGGTACTTTGACTGGGTCAGGTTAAACAACAACGGGGCGACGCTGAGTTACGAAGGCGACAATGTTGACGCATACCGCATGGCCTACTCGCCCACGGGACCCACCGCCACTTCGGGCGCCTACACCAAGCTGAGCAACGTCTCCGCGGACGACTGGGCGGACCTGATCGGCCTCGTGCGGTCGCTCGATCCGACCACGACCCCCGACGCGACTTACGTGGCCTCCGTCGAGCGGACGGTGAATGTGGACGAATGGCTCCGCTATTTCGCCGTCTGTTCGCTCGTCGGCAACATGGAAACCACTCTGGGAACAGGGGCGGGCGACGACTATTCCATGTACCGTGGCGTGGTCGATCCGCGTTTCCAGATCCTCATCCATGATGTGGACACGACCTTGGGTCAGGGCGATGCCGGCGCCGACTTCAGCCGCTCGATCTTCAAAGCGGCCGACCTCGCGAACCTCGACCGGTTCCTGAAACACCCAGCGTTCGCCCCGCGCTACTTTGCGATGCTCAAACAACTGGCCGACACGACGTTCACGCCTTCTCAGATGGACCCGTTGCTGGACCAGTGGCTCGGTGACTGGGTCCCCGCGGACTCCATTCAGAGCATGAAGGACTTCGTGGTTCAGCGCCGCGCCAACGTCCTCTCGCAGATTCCCCTGAGTCTCACGGTGACCAGCGGACTGCCCTTGACGAACGGATACCCGCGGACGACCAACACCACCGCTTCCCTCAGCGGCAAGGCCGACGCCATCGACACCCGGTCCGTTCTCGTGAACGGTGTGCCGGCGGTCTGGACGCCCTGGACGGCGTCCTGGACAGCCGGGAGCGTTGCGTTGCGGCCCGGGATCAACCGCGTCCTCGTGCAATCCCTCAACGCCGAGGGGCTGGCATTCGCCACCACGAGCATCGACATCTGGTTCGATAATCGCACAGTACAAACCGTGGGAGGGACCCTGGCGGCGAACACCACGTGGGCCGCGGCCTCGGGACCTTACAGCGTCACCGCCAACCTCACCATCGCCAGCGGCGCCACCCTCACCGTGGAGCTCGGCACCACGGTGTATCTGGGCTCGAACGTCAATCTGACCGTGGCCAATGGCGGCCGCCTGCTCGCTGAAGGCACACCCACGGCACCGATCCGTTTCACGGTCATCCCTGGATCGGGCGCAAGCTGGGGCGGCATCGTCATCAACGGGGGCACCGGTTCACCCGAAACGCGCATCGCGTATGCCCACCTCGAGTTCAACGGCACTACCGCCATCCATTCCACCGGGGGCACGATCTTCCTGGACCACCTGACGTTTGGGACCACGCTCGATCAGTACCTCTCGCTCGATGGCTCGTCCTTCGTGGTCCAGGACTGCGTGTTTCCGGCTGCCACCGCCTCGTTCGAGCCCGTCCACGGGACGGGCGGCATCAAAAGCGGCGGTCGAGGATTGTTTCTCCGCAATTTCTTCGGCCCGATCACGGGCTACAACGACAGCATCGATTTCACCGGGGGCCAGCGTCCCGGCCCCATCGTGCAGTTCATCGACAACGTCTTCATGGGATCGGGCGATGACTTCCTGGACCTCGACAACACCGACGCCTGGGTCGAGGGCAACCTGTTTCTGCATGCCCACAAGAACGGGTCGCCCGACACCTCCAGCGCGATCAGCGGTGGCAACGACACCGGGCAGCCCTCCGACATCACGATCATCGGCAACATCATTTACGACTGCGACCACGCGGCGAATGCCAAGCAGGACAATTTCTACACGCTGATCAACAACACTATTGTCCGCCAGAGCCACCAAGGTGGCCTGGACACCCAGGGAGCGGTTCTCTGCCTGGCCGACAACGGGATGACCGAAGGACGGGGGATGTATCTGGAAGGAAACATCATCTACGACGCCGAACAGCTCACGCGCGATCTGGTGGCGGCGGTGGTGACCTTCACGAACAACCTGATGAGCCTGCCGTGGAGCGGTCCGGGTGGCGGCAACTCTACGAACAACCCGCAGTTGGCGTGCGTTCCGCAGTTATCCGAGACGTTCTTCACCAACTGGGCACAGGCGCAGGTGATGCGGGACTGGTTCCGCCTGAAACCCGGCTCCCCGGCGCGTGGCACCGGCCCCGATGGTCGCGACCAGGGCGGGGTGATTCCGCTGGGCGTTTCCCTCTCCGGAGAACCCCCGTCCACGACCTACCGCACCGACGCCACCCTCGCCGTCGGCGTGAACCGCACCGCTAATGGGATCACGCCATCGGGCTGGCCCAACGGCTCGGGCTTCACGCATTATCGCTGGCGGCTCGACACCAATGCCTGGAGCGCAGAAACGCCGATGGGCGTGCCGATCAACGTCACCGGCCTTGGCAACGGAGCGCATTACCTCGAGGCGATCGGCCGGAACGACGCCGGCTGGTATCAGAACGACCCCGCCTTCGGACCGGATGCGGTCATCACCCGGTCGCGAACCTGGACGGTGGATACGTCGCTCGGGCCATGGGTGCGGATCAACGAGGTCCTGGCCGACAACTACTCGGCGGTCGTGCATGGCGATGCCTACCCGGACATGATCGAGCTGTACAACGAGAGCAGCTTGCCGGCCGACCTCTCGGGAATGAGCCTCTCCGATGATCCGGCCAATCCCCGCAAGTTCGTCTTCCCGCCAGGCACAAGCCTCGCCGCGGGCGGCTACCTCGTGCTCTATGGCGACAACGACACCACCACCGAGGGAATTCATCTGGGGTTCGGCCTGAAGCGAACCGGCGATGCCATCGGACTCTACGACAAGCTGTCCAACGGCGGCGCACGGCTGGATGCCGTCGAATTCGGCGTGCAGATCACCGACCTTTCCATCGGCCGGCTCGCGGGTGGTGAGTGGGGACTCACCCGACCGACGCTGGGCGCGGCCAACGTCGCCCAGTCCTTCGGCGATCCCCGGACACTCACGATCAACGAATGGTTGGCCAGTGGCGCCGTCGTCGTGGCGGAGGATTTTGTCGAGCTGTACAACCCCGACCCGTTGCCGGTGCGGTTGGGCGGCCTGTTCCTGACGGACAATCCCATCGGTTGGCCAACCCGGCACCCGATCGCGCCGCTGAGTTTCATTGAGGGCAGCGGTTACTCGGCCTTCCTCGCCGATGGCCAGACGAACAAAGGCGCCGACCACCTGGACTTCGCCCTGTCGCCGGTGGCCGGGATGATCGGTCTGTTTGACACGGACCTCACGCTGATCGACTCCGTCGTTTATGGGTCGCAGCGAACGGATGTTTCGCAGGGACGCATTCCGGATGGTGGGTCCCAGCGGGCATTCTTCCCGGAGCCGAGCCCGGGAGGCGCGAATCCTGGCCTGCCGATCAGCCCCATCACGACCAACCTCACCAAAGAGGTGACTCTCGTCATGGGGACCGGTTCGATGTGGCGGTTCAAAGCCGGCAACAGTGAGGCGTCTCTCCCGGACACGACGGCCTGGCGTGCCACGAACTTCAATGACCTCGCTTGGCCACTGGACCCGGCACCGTTCTCCTACGGCAAGGCATTGGAGGGGGTGACCACCGGGACGATCCTCAATAACATGCGGAGCAACTACACCTGCATTTTCCTGCGCCAGACGTTCCAGGCCACCAACGTGTCCACCCTGACGAACCTCATCATGGATACGGTGATCGACGATGGCTACATCGCGTGGCTCAACGGCGGACTCGTGGACTACTACAACGTGTCCACCAACACGATCCGGTACAACACGACGCTCGCCATCAACGCCGCGCCGAACCCGGCCCCGCACAACCGGGTGGTCCTGTCCAACGCCGCGCAGTACTTGAAAGAGGGGACCAATGTCCTGGCCGTGCAGGTCTTCAACGTGAACCTGACCAGCAGCGATCTGATGTTCGATCTCCGGCTGGATAACGTCGCCACCAATATCACCTACACGACCAACGACACCTCCAAGACCTTCGACGTCGTGCTCAACGAGGTCATGGCCAACAATTACCTCCCGGCCGATCGCTTCCAGATCGCTCCCGACTGGGTTGAACTGCACAACCGCGGCACCAACGACCTCGATCTCGCCAATTGCAGCCTGAGCGACGATCTCACGCGACCGCGCAAGTTCGTCTTCCCGGCTGGCTCGGTCATCCCCGCCCAGGGCTGCCGCGTGATCGCCTTCAGCGGGGCGTTGCCGTTGTCCGCCACCAACACCGGGTTCGGCCTCGAAGCCAATGGCGGCGCCGTCGTGCTCTACGCCCCCCCGACTCGGGGCGGGCGTCCTCTCGACTCGGTTCACTACGGCCTCCAGATCCCGGACTACTCGATCGGGCGCATCAGCGACGGCAGCGGGAACTGGGTGCTGACCCAGCCGACGCCCCTGAATCCGAACCAGGCCGCGACCTTGGGGAACGCCTCCGAACTCCGGCTCAACGAGTGGATGGCGAATCCCGCGAGCGGCGACGACTGGTTTGAGTTATTCAATGCGGGCACCCTCCCGGTCGCGCTCGGGGGCCTCAGCCTCACGGACGATCTCAACGATCCCACGCAATCGCCGATCCCGGCGCTGAGCTTCCTCGGCGTCGGCGCGCAGGGGTTCGTCGAGTTCGTCGCCGATGACACGCCCAGCAAGGGCGCTGATCATGTCCGGTTCAAACTGAAGGCGGCCGGTGGTCCGATCGGGCTCTACACGTCGGGCGGGCTGCAGATCGATGCGGTAAATCTCGGCGCGCAATCGATGGGGGTTTCGCAGGGGCGGTTGCCGGATGGCGCTTCGACGGTGGTGGGTTTCGCGAGCACGCCGACGCCGGGCGAGAGCAACTATCTGCCGTTCCCGGGCCTGCTGATCAACGAAGTGCTGGCCCACACCGATCCGCCGCTCGAGGACGCGATCGAAATCTACAACGAGACGGCCGTGGACCAACCGATTGGCGGTTGGTACCTCAGCAACACGCAGGACGAACCGGCCAAGGTGCGCCTCGCCGCCGGCACGGTCGTGCCCGCGCACGGCTACCGGGTGATCTACGAGTATCAGTTCGCCACCAACACGGCGCCGGGGGTGACCCCACCCTTCACGTTCAACTCCGCCCACGGTGACCAGGCGTGGCTGTTCCAGACCAACGGAACGGGCGGTCTGACGGGCTATCGGGTGCACGTCGGGTTCGGCTCGTCGGAGAACGGCGTCTCCTTTGGCCGCTACCCGACCAGCGTCGGCGTGGATTTCGTGTCGATGAGCCGACGCACGTTCGGCGTGGACAACCCCGGAAGCGTCGAGGCCTTCCGCACCGGCCAGGGCGCGACCAACGCCTATCCGCTGGTCGGAGCCGCCGTCATCAACGAGATCATGTATCACCCGCCGGACGTCGGCACCAACGACAACACCATCGATGAGTTCATCGAGATCCAGAGCGTGACCAACGCGCCCGTGGCCTTCTTTGACCCTGCCGCGACGACCAACACGTGGCGCTTGCGCGGCGCAGTGAGCTTCACCTTCCCGACGAACGTGACTCTGCCGGTGGGTGGGTGGTTCCTGCTCGTCAGCTTTGACCCCGCGGCCGATGCGGACGCCCTCAATGCGTTCCGCAACAAGTACGGGGTTTCGCCGGCCGTGCGGGTGTTCGGTCCGTACTCGGGCAAGTTGAGCAACACGGGCGAGAGCCTGCAGCTCTTCAAACCCGATTCACCACAGATGGCGCCGCATCCGGATGCCGGCTACGTGCCGTTTGTCCTGGTGGATCAGATCAACTACGGTTCAACGGCGCCCTGGCCGACCAACGCCAATGGGGGCGGCACTTCCTTGCAGCGAATCACCGCCAGCGCCTACGGCAGCGAACCCCTGAACTGGCAGGCGGCGCTGCCCACCGCCGGACGCCCCAACGACGCGCAGGACCCCGACAGCAACGGCGACGGTCTCCCGGACGCGTGGCAGACGAACTACTTCGGCTCCATCACTTCACCGCAAGCGGTGCCCGGTGCCGACCCCGACCAGGACGGGTTGACCAACCTTCAGGAATACCTGGCGGGGACGGATCCCACGTCCGCAAGCAGCCGGTTGTGGATTGAGATCGAACCGATCACGGGCGCGAACCGCACGCTGCGTTTCGACGCCGTGGCGGGTAAGACCTACACGGTCCAGTATCGTGACTCGCTCGGGTACGGTGCGTGGCAGAAGGTCGCTGACGTGCCGGTGCAAGCCACCGCGGGGCCCGCTGAGGTAGTGGACAGCGATGCCGCCGCGCTGACCCGCTTCTATCGCGCGGTCACCCCTGCCCAACCTTAGGGGATTTCTCACTGAGCGGACCCGTCCAGTCCGCAAGCGCCCGGTCGAACTTCGCCCCCGCGGGTTCGTCGGACGGATCGATCTGGCAGAGGCCGATGCCGCCGAGGAGGCCCACGTGCCAGGGAAGGGGACGGGCTGGATGCATGGTGGGCGGCATTTCGGGCAGGACCACCGTGCCTTGACCAGCACTTGCTGGGGCGAGGCTCCACTTCCGGTAGGAGGACCGCAGGCTTTCCCGCAGTAGCGGACTGGCAAAGTGTCGCCGATCGGCTGCTGCTTTTTGGCTTGAGTCACAGATCGGTCCCCGCTTAATTCAGGTCGAACAGTTCCCGGGCAGCGTTTCTGAGGCTACGCGTGCTAGAGCGCACTAGTTCAGGCGGCGCCAGGGGAGTGGTCTTCCGAAGGCGAATATGAGCAATGGACGAGGCGTTGGCTCACATCGGCTAGTCGATATGTTGCGGGTCGCGGGCGATGAATTCATTTCATCGTGCAGGTCCAAGCGCCGTAAGCCAGCCGCCGCGCGTCAGCCCTCGAGGGCCGGCAGCCTGGCTCTCTTCTGCTCCGCGCTGGGGTGTCTGGCCCCCACTGTCGCTCACGGCGTGGTGCTCGTGCATGACTTCTATCTGCCGCTGCCGGAAGCCCAGTTGCGGCAGGCGATGACGGTGATCGAGACGGGCACGATCAGCACCACTCTCGATTCCACGTTTTCCGTCGTGGTCACCGGCAGCGGGACGATTGTCCATTACGACCAATGGGAAGATGGTTACGAAACGGATTTGGGCAACCCGACTCAATCCACAACCCGGATCTGGGGTGATGGCAACAACGCCAACGGCATCCCGCCCGGGTTCACCAACGATCCGATAGGGCTGCCGGCGGGCACGGTGTTGACGCTCCGGAACACGATTACCCTTCCCCGCAATCCCGCCGTGCTCCAGTTCGACGGACGCGACCGCATCGCCGCCACCAAGGCGCTGGTGGTCTCGCGCACGGCTTGGCCGACGAGTCCCGGCCCGGTTTATGCCGGCGCGGTCGGAGTCACGGCGACCATCGACTACGGCACCCACTACGTCAGCCCCGTGGGGCAGAACCTCACCAACCGACTGTTTCAGTATGTGGGCCTGTTCGTCATGGCCGGGGAAGACGGCACCTCGGTGACG
>Ga0315288_10006464_pt1 | contig 14858 bp, 16 predicted proteins | sample YL17G11_20_MG_FD_203454 | JGI IMG/M metagenome (GOLD analysis project Ga0315288, IMG submission 203454) | Sediment microbial communities from Yellowstone Lake, YNP, Wyoming, USA - YL17G11_20 | ecosystem: Environmental > Aquatic > Freshwater > Lake > Sediment | place: USA: Wyoming | collected... | reverse complement strand
CGAGATTCGCCTCCTTACGTCCTCCGACGAGCACCTGGCTGACCTGGCCCCCGGGTTTCGCAAGGACGACTACCGCGGGTCCATACTCAAGAAGCTCGAATGGCAGGGCGATATGGCCCGCAAGTTCAAGGCCGACGCTCTCCTTCGCGGTGGCGACTTCTTCCACGTCAAGCCGGCGAACAAGACGACGATGCGGACGATGGCCATGGCCGCTCGCATCCACCGCAAGTATCCCTGTCCGACGTACGCGGTTGCCGGCAACCATGACATGTCGAACAACGACCCCGGGAGCCTTCCGAGCCAGCCGCTTGGCGTCATGCTCAGCTCAGGGGTGTTCCTCCCACTGAAGGATGAGACCTTCACGTCCGGGACTATGAAGGTCCGCGTCATCGGCGTCGAATACACGACGGACCTCGACGTCGACGGCCTGCACGACATGGTCCGCAAGAAGGATGAGACATACACGGTCGCGTTCGTCCACGCTCTCGCGGCCATGGCTCCGGAGGAGAAGATTCAGTCGTTCTTCAACGAGAAGATCTTCGACTACCGGGACCTCGTGTTCAACGGCTGCCCCGACATCTACGTTTTCGGCCACTATCACAAGGATCAGGGCATCGTCGAGCACATGGGGACCCGGTTCGTGAACCTCGGCGCGATTTCGCGCGGAGCCTTGACCTTCGAGAACCTGGAGCGTCAGCCGAAGATCTCCCTTATCACGGCGAACTCTCAGGGGATCAACGTCGAGTCCCACGTCGTCCCGCATGAGGACGCTTTCGAAATCTTTGACCTGGAGCGCAAGAAGAGGATGGAGAAGGAGATCAAGGATATCGACGACTTCATCTCCGCCTATCATTCGAATACCGAGCTTGGGGGTGACGACTCACTCGAAGCTCGGAAAAAAGAGATGGTGGACAAATACCCGGAGCTCCGGGACACGATGTTCGAGCTCCTGGAGTCCGCCGCGCACGGCGCCGTGGACGAGTAGGGTCCGCCATGTCGTTCGACCTGTACCTGAGCTACTCTGGACGGAAGTCATATCTCGTCTGCCCCAAGCAGTACGAGTTCCGGTACATAGTCAAGTTCCAGGTCGTCCGTGACGCCAAGAACACCTTCATGGGCACAGCCATCGGGAAGGTATTTGAGTGGTTTTACTCGAAGGAGCTCTGGAGGCAGCCGGACATTGTCCAAGCGTGCCTTTCCCTCGTCCCCGTCGCCGTTCGGGACACTCTCCGGGAAGAGAAATACGACGCGGAGCCAGGGCTCCAGGAGGTCTTGGAGTGCGAGGTGCGGGCGCTCGTTCCGGGCGGCCTGGAGGCTATCCGGGTGAACGAGTTCCTGACGCCCCTGTCGCGCGCGGAGGCGGACCTCACGACCGAGTGTCAGAGCGAGAAGTATGGGATGACGCTGAAGCTCGGCGGCCGGGCGGACTTCATCCACGGCAAGAGCCGGGACAACCTGTGGATAATCGACGGGAAGGCCAGCAAGCACCGCGAGAAGTACGTTGACTCCGAACAGCTCATTTGGTACGGGGTCCAGCACTACGTCAAGTACCACGTCTTCCCATCCCGCCTCGGGTTCCTCTTTTGGAGCTTTCCGGACAACCCGGTGACGTGGATCGAGTACGGGCCGACGGACATGCGCGCTTCCGTGGACAAGACTTTCGAAACGGCGAAGAAGATCCGGCTCAAGCAGTTTGATGCGACCCCGTCCTCAGAGTGCTATCGGTGCGACTACCGTCCCCACTGCGACGACGGCTCCCGGTGGATTGCGAACAGGAAGATCGAGTCCGGCGGGAGGATAGAGTCCTCTGTGTTCGACCCGGAGATTGTAACCTAGCTTGGAGGAACCATGGCCCCTATTACCGAGAGCGACATCGACAAGCTGGAGAACGACATCAAGGTCCTGAAGCCGCAGGCGGCTCAGCTGGACACGGACATCACGAGGATCTCGACCGTCCGTGATCAGTACAAGAAGGAGATGAAGGAGATGATCTCCACCGTCCATAGCATCCTTCCGGAGTGGAGCGGGAAACCGGAAGACCTGGAGGCGACCGTCCGCAAGGACTACGAGGTGGCCCGCATCAAGACCGACAACGCGTCCGAGGAGATCAAGGCGGCGAACGAGATCGTCCAGCCGATCCTCAAAGAGATCGAGTAATGCCCAAGTTCAAGTTCGCGGCCGGGACTCTTCACAAGGCCTTCGCGATAGCGAAGCTTGTGAAGCCCCAAACGAAGGACTTCGTCCTGAAGTTCCACGGCGGGACGCTGTCCATCATATCCTACGACTCGCGCAAGTATGCGCGCGCCGAGGTGAAGGCGACCGAGTCGGACGTCAAGCCGGACTACGTCTCCGACGAGTACTTCCTCTCGGAGGACAGGAAGGGCCTTCTCGACACGGACTTGGACGAGGTCTCCATCTCGATCACGGACAAGGGTATGAACGTGAAGGCCTTCGCCCAGGAGAAGGAGCGGAAGGCGCTCATCCGGAAGCGGCCGGAGAACTCCCGCCGGCCGTTCGTCCCGCGCCGCCTTGAAGTCTCGGAAGGCCTCAACCTGAAAGCGTCGGTCCTCGAAGACCTGCTCCGCCACCTGAGCTGCTCCGCCCTCGTGAAGGAGACGAAGACCGAGGACGACATGAGGGTGAACCAGGTCCACTTCTATAAGGACCACGAATGCGCGGTCTCCAACGCTCGCTCCCACGCGACGGTCGTGAAGTACTCCGGCCTGAACCTCGACTCTTCGGTCGTGTCGTCCGACATACCGCTGATCAAGGGGTTTTGCGCCAAGATGGGTGACGAGGGTGAAGTCTGGTTCGGCCAGGACAAGACTCATGTGTACGTCCAGGACCCGAAGACCGGGAGCTGCGTCTTCTGCGCGCGCGTGAACGGGAAGCGCCCTGAGTTCTCATTCACCGACCTCGACGACGTCGATTTCAAGACGGAGGTTGAGGTTGACGGTGAAGAGCTCAACACCGCCGTCGCATGGGCCGTTACGGCCGTCGAGGGGACGTCTCGGATTACCTTCGCCACCGGCCCCATCGACGAGGAGAAGAAGCGGATGGGCATCACCCTGTCCGCGGACGGCGACGGGGTGTGCAAGTTCCCCGCTTCCCTGAAGAGGGGTGTTCTTGCCGCCGACTTCCACATCGGCTGCATGTCCGAGATATCGCCATACCTCACTTACGGCGACGCCAAGCTCCGGTACGGGCATAAGAACAACGCGACGCTCCTCGACATCTCCATGACCTCCAAGGTGACGAAGGTCGGCGTCCGCCACTTCGTCCGCAGCATGAAGGAAAGGACCTGACCATGCAGGAACTGCTTGCTAACATGGAGGCGTTGAAGGAGAGAATCCGCCGAGCTCAGGCTTACCGTTCGGTCCTGAAGGCCCAGGCGGCGAAGCTGGAGGCGGACGAGGCCGAGGCCAGGCGCAAAGCGGACCTATATCAGCGCTGCTCGGAGATCTGCAAGAAGTGGTTGGAGGACTCTCTGGAAAAGAACGTCACCTCCATGGCCGACCTTGCCACCATGGGACTCCGTCACGTGGTCAAGGACCAGGACCTGTCCTTCAAGATCGTCCAGGAGGCAAAGTATAACCGGATGGCGATGCGCTTCATCCTCGAAGAGAAGTCTGCGGACGGCTCTGTCATCGAGGGTGACCCGCTGAACTCGTACGGTGGGGGTGCCGCCGCCGTCATCTCCCTGGTCCTTCGGCTCGCGGTCATGTCACGTATGAAGATGGCCAACCTTCTCCTGCTCGATGAGTCTATGGTCTGGGTTTCGGCTGCCTACGTCCCTAACGCCGCCGCCTTTATGCGCCATCTCTCCGAGAGGACCGGGGTGAACATTCTCATGGTGACGCACAATCCGGAGTTCGTCGCCAACGCCCATACGGCCTACGAGGGTCACAAGGACGGAAGCCTCAAGCTCAAGAGGATCAGGGCTTCGGAGCTTGCATGAAGACCCAGTTCGATATCGAGAAGAGGCTACAGAAGCTGCGCAGGAGGTATCGACAGAAGTACGTCCAGGAGCGGACGGGGCGCCATCACGAGAACTGCGTTCACAACTATGTCCACGCTCCGCGCGGACAGTTCAAGTACTCACGCTCCGCCGACGTGGACATGGCCCCTCGGAAGCAGACGACTCTCCTGGTCATCCAGCCGGAGCAGTCCATCCGCATTTGCACGTACGGCTCGACCGGCAAGGACTGGAACGGGGACGTGTGTGACTCCGACGAGAAGTCCTCAGGCTGCCCTTGGTTCAAGCCCGCCAGGTCTGAGGACGAGGTGGGGGAGGAGTTTGACGCCGTGCTTTCGGACGTCGAGTTCGTCTTCGAGAACTATCGCGATATGGCGACGCTCCAGTGGGTTCTCGACGTTCGGAGCCCGGACGAGGTGGTGGACGACCCTCTTCCCCCGCCCACCCTGCTTGACCGCATCCTCGGATGGTTCCGTCCGAAGCCCCTGCAGCTCCCTCCCCCGGAGCCGGAAGAGCCTGCTACCGAGCCGAACCCGGACGTCCCGAAAGGCCTGTGGGATGCTGATTCTCAAGATCCTTGACCATGACCTTCACCGGTCGAGGCGCGCGAGCGCCATCCCAATGACGATCCTCATCCCCGACAACAAGGGCCATACCCCCGTGTTGGTCAGCTCTACGCGCGGGAAGTTCCTCGTGCGCAGGAAGCTCTTCCAGGGATCCCATCCGTGCGGAATCTTCAAGTACGACTCCGACCGCCTCGACGACATCCTCGGCCCCATGATCGACGCCGCCTTGGAGCTCTCCGTCGAGGAGAAGTGGGACAACGTTTTCACCACCCCAAAGGCCGCCTTTGGCTACCTTCAGCAAAAGAGCGGTACCACCGTCCAGCCCCACGCCTGCCTTATCCCCTCCGACTGGGATGACGCGAAGATCAAAAAGTGGGGCGGCAAAGACGTCACGTTCGAAGGCGGCATCATCTCCTATTGCGGCATCAGCCGCGTTCACCGCTGCAACACCAAGGTCCCGACGTTCTTTTCCCGCCCGGACTTCGTCGGGCTCTTTACGCAGATCGTCGGGGGCATGTCGAGCGTACTCCTCCACAACGTCAGGCACGGGATGGCGTTCTGCCGACATGGGGCTCCTCGAAAGACTAACTGAATGGGCGCAGGCCGGGCTTCAAGAGTCCGAGGAGGCCCGTGCTTACCTTCAGGGCCGAGGATCCTCCGCCGAGCAGTGGGTCCGGCATCGTCTCGGGTTCGCCCACGGGGAGTTCGACCCTGAGCCGTCGGAGGACCCGTTCCACGGCGAGTCGTGCTTCAATAAGGAGCGTCGGGACCTGCGCTGCGACACGTGCCGGTTCCGCATGTGGGCCTCCGAGTGGGTGGATAACGACGACGGTGGGAAGACCCAGGTCCTTTGCGGGAAGATTCGCGGGTCCGTTGTCCTACCGCTGACGTCGTACTCCGGAACCCTCGTCGGCGTTCAAACGCGCTCCATAACCGAGAAGGTCTTCGACAACTTTGTCCTGAGCCGGCGCCCGGAGGGTTATGCCTTTGGCCTCGGCACCGCCGTCCACCATATGTGGGGTACGAGGTCGGCCGCGATCGTGGAGGGCCCGTTCGACCAGATGCTGATAGAGCGTCTCGTCTGCCCGTGGGTCATCGCAATAACCACGAGCGCCCTCGGCAGGGATCAGATGAACTTCCTGAAGCGCTTCGTCAAGCGCGTCTACTGGTGCGGTGACCTCGACAAAGCCGGCAGGGACGGGCTCGCGAGCCTTATCCAATATCACGGAACCGATTTTGACATCGTCGACGTAAAATACCCTCGGTTGCAGGATAAGGACAAGGACCCTGGAGACTTCTGGCGTCGCGCTGGCGACAGGAAGTTCTCCGATCACTTTCGAAAGGCCATGATATGACCGTCGTACAGCTTGGGGATAAGCGAGAGAAGAGTCCTGTGACCCGGGACAAGGACGAGCATTCTGAGGGTCCCAGGGAGGTCCTGTACGACGACTTCCCCGCTGGCGAGGAGGTCGCCCGCAAGCTCATCACGAAGTTTCACACGCACCTCGTCAACGCCGGGATCGTGTTCGCCTGCCGCGACAGGGCGCAGAAGAAGGCGGGGATCCTGTCCCCGGGCTACGTCAAGAAGCTCTCCCCGGAGCAACGCTTCGCCTTCCGCAGCTACGGCAAGAACGACGAGCTTCCGCACTTCCTGCTCGTGATTGCGCTCGAAGTCTGGAACCTCCTGGCCCCCAACCAGCGCACGGCCGTCATCGACCACCTCCTGACCCACATGATCGGCGAGGAGGATGAGAAGAACGGCTCTATGAAGTGGAAGATTCGCCCGCCGGAGGTCCGCGAGTTCGCCGAGGTCGCCGAGCGCAACGGCAAGTGGAACCCTGACCTGGAGCGGATGGCGGAAAGCCTCGACTGCAAGCAATGAAGCCCTTCGACCTGGAATACCGGCCCAGGCGCTTCTCCGACGTTCTCGGTAACGCGGGCGTCGTCAAGCTACTTCGAATCCGGAGCAGCACGGGGGCTCTCGTCGGACGGTCTATGATGTTCGGCGGTCCTAAGGGTTGCGGCAAGACGTCCTTGGCGCGCGTGGTCGCCCGCGCCATCTTCTGCGACAAGCTCGCGGACGGTGAGCCGTGCGGTGAGTGCTTCGGGTGCAAGTCCGTCGACGACGGCGCTGCCGACAGTTTCGACGAGTTCGACGCCGCCACGCAGGGGACCGTTGAGCGCATGCGCTCTATCATAGAGGACCTCGAATATGGGACCGTCAGCGGAAAGTCCCGCCTGATAATCCTGGACGAGGCCCACCGTCTGTCGAAGCAGTCGCAGGACGCATTGCTCAAGGCAATGGAGGACCGGAGGATCGTGGTCATCCTCTGCACGACGGAGCCCCACAACATCAAGACGGCAATCCGGAGCCGTGTTGAGGAGTATCCGGTCTCATACCCGCCTGAGCAGGAACTGCTGGCTCGGCTCGGCCACGTCTGCGCTCAGCACAAGATCGAGATGGAGCTCTCTGCCCTGGAGCTCATCGTCAGCCTCAACGCCCGGTGTCCGCGGACGAGCCTCACGACCCTTCAGTCGGCTTCCCTCCTCGGACCTGTCACGGTGGACTCGGTCAAACAGATCACCAGGTTTGCCTCCATGGAAGGGGTCGTCCAGGCGCTGTGCCTCCTCCAGTCCGACCCCGTCCGTGCGACGGAGTCATTCGACTATGCCTTCGACCAGGAGGGTCCGGCCTGGGTCCGGGACCAGGTTGTCCTTGCCATTTCGAGCGCGATGCGAGTGTCGTATGGCGCCAAGCCGACGCACCCGGTCCCTCCGACCTTCTGGGCGTCCCGCGGTGGTGCCTGGCTGGAGACGGCAAACGCCTTGTCCCTGCTCGAAAGGCCGAACCAGGCGGACGTGGAAGCGGTCTTGTTCGCGGCCGTGATTCCACTCCCCGCCGGGACGGGGTCTGTGAGGGTCCCGGAGCCTTCTCCAGCTCCGCAGGCTGCTCCCGTCATCCCAAAGGCCGTGGTGGCCCCTCCGGAGCCGGCGAATGAGCCGTTGAAGCCCGCTCCGGCGCCTCCGAAGCCCGTCAAGCCGGTCCCGCCCCCGCCCCCGTCCGTCAAGGTGGTCCTTCCAACGAAGGATCCCCGGACCCTTGAGGTCGACGGGGTTCTTTTCTCGTCAGACGAGAGTCTGACCTCCCTCGACAACAAGATTGAGCGCGGTGGCGCTCCTCCAGGATCGGACCCTGGGCCCGACATCCGGGTAAAGTTCGACGCGGAGTCTCTTCCGATGTCGAACAAGGAGTTTGCGCGTGGCTTCCTCGAAAGGATCAAATCTTAAGCAGCCCGCGAAGAAGGCGGCCGTTAAGCTGGCACCAGTGCCGGCCGGCCCTCCTCCGAAGTGGGTAGTCGTTCAGCTGACCCCGCTCGGAGAGAGGGAGAAGAACATTGACATCATAGTGCGCGCCGCCAAGCAAATCCTCGGTGCCGTGGAAATGTTCATCCCGGCCATCGTGCAGAAGGTCCGGGAAGAGTCTCACACGATGGTCTACATGGACGGTTACGTCTTCGTCCGTCACTCGGACGGCGTGAACTACATGAAGCTCCAGGAGACTACGTACTTCAAGTCTGTCCTTTGCGCGTCCGGAGGTGGCGGCAAGCGGACGTACTGCCTCATCGACGACTTCGTCCTCGACGGGATGAGGGACGGCGTCAAGAACCTCCAGGTTCAGACCGGGTTCGAGAACGGCCAGGCCGTGAAGGTCACCAAGGGCCATTATAAGAACCTCTGCGGGAAGGTAATGCTCACCTATTCCGACGGCAAGAAGATTCAGGTCCACATACCGCTCGCCTCGAAGCCCGTCCTCATCGAGTTCCCGCCGAACTTTCTTGAGAAGGTTGAGCCGGTGTAAGTGCCCGGATGAGGCAAGTCGGAGGCGGCGAGACGCAGCGAAACGTCCTCGTGGACGTGAATAACCTTCTCTACCGTGCATACTTCGCCTTCGTGAAGAGCCGGGAGGCTCCGGAGAGCGGTCTTCGACCGCTCGTCGCTCGCCTCCCCGACGGAAACGGAAGCTTCCTCGACATGGACACTGGTGTCATCCAGGGGAGTCTGCAGATACTCTCGTCTTGGCTTTACGACGTCCAGCGCCCGACGAGGATCGTCGCCTTCTTCGACGGTCTCCCGGCCCGCCGCACCGCCGTCTTCCCCGACTACAAGAAGCGCGACAAGGACGACGTCAAGCAGAGCGTCCACATCGAGTCCGGCGAGTCGGTCGTCCAGCTTCGCGACGGCACTAAGGTGAGCGGGCCCGTGTCGGCCCTCGCCCATGTCTTCCGCCTCATCGGCTGTGACGTCTACCACCATCCTGGCGAGGAGGCGGACGACCTCATCGCGACCTTCGTCCGGAAGAACCCGGATGCCGTCAACGTCATCATCTCATCCGACAAGGACTTCTTCCAGCTCGTCGGTGGGAGGACCGTCGTCTACCGCCCTGGCCCGGAAAAGCCCCGCCTTCACGACGCCGAGCGCGTGGAGGACACTATGGAGAAGCGCTACAAGGTCCGCGTGAAGCCGTCCGAAATCCGTATGTTTAAGGCTCTGACCGGCGACTCTTCAGACGGTATCCCGGGGGTGCACGGTCTTCGGAAGAAGTCGGCTCACCCCGTCTGCCATCTCGCCTCCGTCTCGGAGGTCTATGACTCAGGGATGCCGACCTTCTCGAAGGGCGAGCGTGAGAAGGCCCTCGCCGTGAGGTCTCAGGTCGAGCTCAACTTCCAGCTTGTCAGCTTCTACGACGACCTCGACCTTTCTGCATGCCTGAAGCCCGAGATTGGCGACTTCTCGCTCGCTGCGAAGATCTTGCGTGAGGATCTATCCCTCATGGACGTAGATCTACTCCCATTCCGCGTGGGGCGCCATGCAGTCAGGCCTATTTCGTCCACGCCCGACTGGCTTTCAGACGTTTGAACATCGTCCGGTAGCGTAATCCACGGGCCCGCCCGCCGGCTTCCAGCCAAGATACTGAGACGCATACCTCGACGCTTCGACTGACCGGCCTCGCATCCGGTTGGATACCTATACGTAGACAGTCTCTTTGACCGCTGGAGGCCAAATGTCTACGCATATCGCCCTGCAAGATCCGTCGAGCATGTCCGCGCGATTCGGCAACGATCGCCGTCTGGGGTACGACGCCGACAACGACCCCGACCTTCACGATCTCATCCTCGACCGCCTTCATCCGAAGGAGGAGGAAGAGCTTGTACCGGAGGGTCAGAGCCTCAACTTCAACGAGATAGAGCGGTTCTTGCCGAGGATCCCTCCCCGCGAGGCCGACCTCATCCGGCTCTACTATCACGACAAGATGAAGCAGGAGCAGATCGCCAAGATCTTCTCCATCACCCAGGCTGCCGTGAGCTACAGGCTCCACCGCGGCATCAAGCGTATCCAGTTCCTGTGCACGATTCCGGAGCTCGAAAAGGACGTCTTCGACCTGGAGCTCGGTCCCAAGTTCAACGACCAGGACCGTGAAATTCTCTGGCGCATGTATGAGACGACGTGCCAGTCGGAGATTGCCAAGCAGATGCGCCTGACTCAGGGTCGCGTCCGCCACCGATTCTTCCGAGCGCTCCAGAAGATCAACCAGCTCATCGCCGAGGAGGCTCGCGAGAAGCAGGTCCAGGCCCAGGTCCTCAAGAAGCAGGGACGGAGCCTTGACGAGGTCCAGGCGGCCGAGCTCGAAGTCGAACAGGCCATCGACAACTCACGGTTCGGAAAGTACTGGACCGTCTTCTTCGCGATCTCGGACAAGCACTTCAACATCCTGCACGAAGTGTCGCTCCCCCAGTTCAAGGACCGTGGGGATGCTCAGATCATCACGATCGAGTGATATGGCACCCGACCGGGCCTTTCGGATCGCGCCTTTGACTTCTTGTCGCCCGGACTGACCGATGGCTACTGGCGTCCGTGGCGGCGGCTTTGACTTCGACGTTTGCTCTGTCGGCGGTAGCTGGCAGTGGCGCGTCACGGCCAGCAACGTCCATGGCGCAGGCCAGCTCTATCAGGTCGAGGACATCCGGACCCCGTTCGGTTCGCTTGCGACGGTGGATATTCCCATCCCCGGCGACGTCATTACGGCCATGGCGGAGTCCCTCTCCACCTTCCAGCAGCAGCTTCAGCCGAGGATAGCCCTTACGGGGTCCTCCGCCTTCAACGTGACCGTGACCGAGGGTGACCCGGTCTTTGTCATCGGCTCTCTCGTGTTCGTCAACGCCGGTGCCCTCGGCTCGTTCATGACCGCGGTCGGCTCCCCGGACTCCCCATGGCTGGGCGTCGACCCTCCGTCCGTCGCCGGAGTCGACAAAAACTCTTCGGGCTCCATGTCCGTTCGCGTGGACCCGCGGGTCCTCCTCGCCACGGCGTCCCCGTACCTCGGTCATGTCGGCATTCAGGACAACGCCAGTCCTATGAACATGGTCACGGCTCCCGTCAACGTTATCGTCCTCCCACGGCCTGCAATCAGCGTTGACTCGTTGACTGTCGGCCTGGCCTTCTACCTGGCGTCGATGGCCCCGGGCGGTGCGGCCTCCGTCACCATCACGAACTCCGGCCCGCTCGGCTCATACCTCAGCTTCTCGATGGCGAAGGTCCAGAACGTCAGCCCGTGGCTCGCTATCGCGCCCCTGTCCGGGACCTCCGTCCCGTCCGGAGGGACCGTTAACGTCACGTTCTCCCTCATTGCGGACCAGGTTCCGAAGATTCCGGGCACTTACACGGAGATAGTCCGGGTAGCGTCTCCGAACGCCTCGAACAGCCCGTTGCAGGTCACCGTTTCCCTGATCGTCAACCCGTAGGCCTGCCATAAGCTGTTCATTGGGCCTTCTCTGGAGGAGAGACCATGTCCGGCCCTAAAATCGAAGACCTGCGCATATCCTCCAGTTCCATCGACGCGTTCTTCGCGCCTCAACCCCGTGTTGCGTCCAGCGTCGTGGGGAAGGTCCGAATTGCCGACCTGAGCCATCTGGCCGGCTTCCAGCACGTGTCCGAGGACACGCTCGTCCGGCTCTCGCAGCAGGACTTCTGGAAGATGGGCCATGACTCCGAGGGATACTTCATCGAGCGTTTGGTGGAGGACGGGGAAGGCCCGGTAAAGGCCTGATCATGGACCCGAAAGAGCTCGAACGGATTGCGGGAAAGGTCGCCTCCGGCAAGTCCGGGAAGGTGAGGACTGCCGGCAAGATCGAGTTCATCCGTGACCAAGGGCCTCTTCGGCGCGACATTCGCGCCCCCGGGTTCGAGTGGTCCGGGGAGTCGTTCAACGACCTGGCCAAGATTCTTTGGGCCGCCCAGAGAGCTCACAGCTATTCCATGGCCGCCCTCCGCATCTTCTCGAAGATGCCGTCGTCGAAGTTCAGCCCGGACGGCCTCCTCGGCGGTCGCGGGTATATCCAGTCGGTCAAGGACATGAGGGCCGCCCTCGGTGCGGCGGCCGAAACCCTGTCCGGCTTCACCGACACCGTCCACGACGAGATCAACGCTGACCACTGGAATCCGGCCGAAAGCCAGGGCGGCGCGTCCGATATCATCCATGACGCTGAGACGACCAAGGAGAACCCAGAGGGCTTCGTCAACGAGGAGCTCCAGCAGGTTCAGGGTCCCGACGCCGACATGGAGGAGGGCCTCTCCAACCCGAACCCCGACGACTACAACCCTGGCTTTGGCGACGAGGACGAAGAGGCCGGCGAAGTTGAGGACGACCCCGACGGGCAGGCTCAGACCGCCGCGAACGGCGAGTTCTGGCTCAAGGGCGAGGTTTTCACCTTCGGGAACGCGGGCGCTCTGAAGGATCAGCCCGACTATGGGACCGACAAGAAGAAGCCCGGCTCCAAGACTCCGACCGACAAGACCGACCAGAGGCAGGGCAAGACCGAGGTCGAGATGACGATGAACACGACGACGGTGGACCGTGGGTCCTACGCGTCGGCCATCGGGCGCGAGCTCCGCGCTCATGCGGCGAGCTCGTCCCTCCCCGTTGACACCCTTCCGGGGCCTCGCGTCGACCACATCGGCCCTGGCGAGGGGACCGAGGCGGGCCACTTCAACTGGGAGGACCTTTGGCCGTCGGACCACCCCGGCGGCGAGGGCATGACGGGCGGGACGAACGAGTCCGACCACATCTACCAGGACTGGGTCACGGACGGAAACACCGGGAACGACAACCCGACGGACGGGGACTCGTCGGTCCTCATGACGTCGAGCGTGAAGCCGAAGGTCGCCCACTCCGGCTACTCGTGGCTCCCCGGGTCCCGGAACGAGAAGAACATGCCCTACTACGACAGGGACCTGTCGCAGGATGACATCGACTGGATGGTCGCCAACAGTGATCCGGACCCCGTCGAGAAGATCGTCAAGACGAAGCCCAAGTTCAACGACCTCTGGGAGGCAGACCTTATATGAGCTCCTCCCTCCCGTTCGACACCGCCCTCGAAAAGACCGTCCAACAGCTCGGGATAGGTCCTTATGACTCGTCCGAGGAGGACGAGCACGGTGAGGACTCGAACAAGCGGGAGAGAGGGAAATCCCTGCCCGACGGCGGCGGCAGCACTGTCGACAGCCCCGAGGTCATGCAAAGCTACCCGTCGACCCCGTCGACCTTCGCGTCCGTCCGCTTCGAGGGTGAGCCGCTCCTCGGAAGCTGGCGCCGGGCGGACCTTCCGGGCGACGCTGACCGTCCGCCTGTCGGGCGCAAGCAGGTTCAGGACACTATCAACGACACGGTCCCGTCCGTGTCGCAGTCGAAGCTCCCGAACGATGGGGGTAACCCGTCCGCCAGGTCCGACTATTACGACCGGATGAAGCAGGGTCAGGTCCGCGCCCCGGACCCCAAGTCCTCCGAGATCTGGGCGGACGAGGACAGCGGGGCTTACGCCTCGGAGTCCCTTCCCACGCCGGGCAAGAACGAGACCGAGATGGACAACTCCCTCGGCGCCCTCGGCAACTCGTGGTCCGGCCGTACCGTCGAGGACGTGTCGAACCCGGCAGGCTTTCCGTCAACGGACTATTCGGAGAACGTCGACTTCGACAGAAGCGACTTGGACGGAGGCGGAAGGGTCATGGCTTCAGGACATCGCAAAGTTTCAACCAACATCGCCCTCGTTCAGGAGCTGACGACCGCCTTCATCAAGAAGTGCGGGAAGAAGGACCTGACGAGGCGGCACGTCATGGCGTTCTTGAGGGAGGCCGGCAAGAGCCAGTACTTCGCCTCGGACGTCATCCGGTGCCTGAAGCTCTCGCACAACGTTCACGTCAAGGACGTGCTCGACGAGTTCCCCGTCGTCAAGACGGCCTCCGGCCTTCGCTCCCTCTCCTCCACTAGGGACAAGGTCGTGGACCTCGAAATCCTCCACATGGCGGAGCCGGGCACGGCCCGTGAGCTGCGCCGCTGCGCCGCTGCGCTCTCGGACGTCGTCGCGTTCGTCGAGAGGGTGTCGGCGGACCGGACGAAGGACTACGACGACTACGCTCCGGCCAGCGGCCACGCTGAGGACTCGTCCGCCAGGGACGCGTACAAGGACTATTGTGACGATCACGAGGGAGAGCCCGTGAGTTTCGAAGAGTTCTTGGAAGGGAAGCACTGAGTCATGGCCGAGAGGAAACTGGACGCTTCAGGCGGTCTCGGGGATGTCACCTCGATCATGCACAACCAGGGGTTGTCCGACCTCTCATGGCTTGCGGTCGACGAGGCGGAGTACCGGGCGTACGAGGCGCTCCCGAAGCAGAACCTCGACATGATCCCGGAGCTCCAGCACGCCGTCACCATGGCTGACGGAGTCCCGCACGTCACTCCGCTCCGGCCCCACACGGTCGTCAACCGGAATCCGTCGGACACCCTCCCCGTGTCGGCAATCGACCTGTCCGCACCCATCCGCAACCGGGTGGCGAAGCTCGTCATGGCGGGTGTTGCCCTGGAGGACCTCCCGAAGCGCTTGTCGCTGGAGTTCGCTCACGGCGACATCGTCCTCGCCAAGGACGCCATTCAGGAGGTCCTTCGCGAGCGCGGGCTCCTCGGGAACGTCTACGTCGACGCCAAGCACTTCCCGCGCGCGGCCTCCGACCCCAAGGAGCGCAAGCTCGCCGCCCTCCTCGGGAAGGACGCCCTGTACGTCGTCGGCGGATGCGGCGGAACGCGCGGTTGCCCGTGCAGCCAGACCGGGTTCTGCTCCGTCTTCGGCGGCAAGCAGGTCGTCGCCGAGGTCCCGTGGGGTCCGAAGGTCGCCGCCCACTACGCTCCCCGCCTCGCCGCGGAGAAGCGCCCCATGGACTTCTCCGGCACTGCCGGATGGAAGGAGCGCATTCGGGCGGCCTTCCTG
>Ga0315288_10006463_pt1 | contig 14858 bp, 13 predicted proteins | sample YL17G11_20_MG_FD_203454 | JGI IMG/M metagenome (GOLD analysis project Ga0315288, IMG submission 203454) | Sediment microbial communities from Yellowstone Lake, YNP, Wyoming, USA - YL17G11_20 | ecosystem: Environmental > Aquatic > Freshwater > Lake > Sediment | place: USA: Wyoming | collected... | reverse complement strand
CCATCATGGGTTGGGTGCGGGAAAGGCCGGCCAGCGCGTCGATATCCTCGATCATGCGCCCTCCCCGGCGCATGGCGAGGATGCAGGCGAAGGTGCCGAGCGTCATAACCAGGTAGATGGCGAGATAGATGATCACGCCCGTGACGCCCTCGGCGCTGCCGGCCGCGAGCCCAACCAGCGCGTAGCCCATATGGCCGATCGAGCTATAGGCCATCAGCCGCTTGATGTTGGTCTGGCCGATTGCGGCGAAGGAGCCGAGCGCCATCGAGGCAATGGCAAGAAACACGACGATCTGCTGCCATTGCAACGTCACCGCCGGAAAGGCCGTGACCAGCACCCGCACGGTGAGCGCCATGGCGGCAAGCTTAGGCGCCGCGGCGAAGAAGGCGGTGACGGGGGTCGGCGCGCCCTCATAGACGTCTGGCGTCCACATATGGAACGGCACGGCGGAGATCTTAAAGGCAAAGCCCGCCATCAAAAAGACCAGGCCGAAGATGAGCCCGAGATTGGCGCCTGACGGCTGCACCGTGGCGGCGATGGTGGCGAAGTCGGTCGATCCGGTGAAGCCGTAGACCAGCGAGGCGCCGTAGAGCAGCATGCCCGAGGAGAGCGCGCCGAGGACGAAATATTTCAATCCGGCTTCCGCCGAGCGCGCCGAGTCGCGGCGGAAGGCGGCGATCACATAGAGCGCAAGGCTCTGCAGCTCGAGCCCGACATAGAGCGCGATGAGATCGTTGGCGGAGATCATCATCAGCATGCCGGTCGAGGCGAGCAGGATCAGCACCGGGAACTCGAACTTCACCCCTCCGGCCTCGCGCCAATAGTCGACCGACATGAGAAGCGCGACGGCCGCTCCGGTCAGCGTGAGCAGCTTCAGCATCCGCGCGAAGGGATCGACGATAAAACTGTCGCCGAACAGCAGCGTTGTGCCGGACCCGCTCGCCACGAAGACGCCCGCCGCGACAAGGAGGAGAACGGCAAGCCACAGAATGAGCTCGCCCCGCTCGCGCTTGGTGGCGACGCCGAGCATGAGCAGCGCCATGGCGCCGATCGCCAGGATCAGCTCGGGGAGCGCGGCGGCGAGGTTGAGCGATTGCAGCAAGGGTTACGGCTCCTTACGGCATGAGCGCCAGCCGCGCCTGCTCTGCGGCGGCAAGGCTGGCGTGGTAGCTTTTGATCAGCGCATCGACCGAGGTGGCCGAGGCATCGAGAATGGGTGCGGGATAGAAGCCGAAAAAGATGGTGAGCACCACGAGCGGCGTCATCACCGCGACCTCGCGCCAGGTGAGGTCGGTGATGAATTTGAGGCTCGCCTTCTCCAGCCTGCCAAAGATGAGGCGGCGATAGAGATAGAGCGCATAGGCCGCCGAGAGGATTACGCCGGTGGTGGCGAGGAAGGCGACCCAGGTATTGATGCGGAAGGCGCCGGTGAGACTCAGGAACTCGCCGACGAATCCGGATGTGCCGGGGAGCCCGACATTGGCGAGCGTGAACACCATGAAGCAGAAGGCATAGACCGGCATGCGGTCGGCAAGACCGCCGAAGGCCGAGATCTCGCGGGTATGCATGCGGTCGTAGATGACGCCGACGCAGAGGAAGAGCGCGGCCGAGACGATGCCGTGGGAGAGCATCTGGAAGATGCCGCCTTGTAGCCCCTGCATGGTCAGGGTGAACACGCCGATGGTGACGAAGCCCATATGGGCGACGGACGAATAGGCAATCAGCTTCTTCACGTCCTCCTGCGCGAGCGCGACGAGCGAGGTGTAGATGATGGCGATCACCGAGAGCGCGAAGATGAGCGGCGCGAATTCGGCGGAGGCGAGCGGGAACATGGGGATCGAGAAGCGCAGGAAACCGTAGCCGCCCATCTTCAGCAGAATGCCGGCGAGGATCACTGAGCCCGCGGTCGGAGCCTCCACATGGGCGTCGGGCAGCCAGGTATGCACCGGCCACATCGGGAGCTTCACTGCGAAGGAGGCGAGGAAGGCGAACCACAGCCAGGTCTGCATCTCCGGCGGGAAGCCGTGGGTGAGCAGGACCGGAATGTCGGTCGTCCCCGCCTCCCAGTAGATCGCCATGATAGCGAGCAGCATCAGCAGCGAGCCCGCGAGCGTATAGAGGAAGAATTTGAAGCTCGCATAGACGCGGCGCTGCCCGCCCCAGATGCCGATGATCAGGAACATCGGGATCAGGCCGCCCTCGAAGAAGAGATAGAACATCACGAGGTCGAGCGAGGTGAACACGCCGAGCATCAGCGTCTCGAGCACGAGGAAGGCGATCATATATTCCTTCACGCGCGTGCCGATAGCGACCCAGCTCGCCAGGATGCAAAGCGGCATGAGGAAGGTGGTGAGCAGCACGAAGGGCATGGAGATGCCGTCGATGCCCATGTGGAAGCTGATGGGACCGAGCCAGGGACGCAGCTCGACGAACTGGAACTGTGCGGTGAGCGGATCGAAATCGCGCCACAGAATGAGCGACAGGGCGAAGGTGAGGAGCGTGGTCCACAGCGCGATGAAGCGCGCATTGCGGAAGGCGCTCTCGTCCTGCCCGCGCAGCAGCACGATCAGCAGCGCGCCGAGCAGCGGCAGAAACGTCACAGTGGAGAGGATCGGCCAGCCATAGCTCATGGCATGAGCCCTCCGCCGGCGAAGATGAAATAGGTGATGAGCAGCGCCACGCCGACCAGCATGACGAAGGCATAGTGATAGATGTAGCCGGTCTGGAGCTTGACCACGCGGTTGGTGATGTCGATGACGCGGGCCGAGATGCCATCGGGACCCAGCCCATCGATGATCCGGCCGTCGCCGGTCTTCCACAGAAACCGGCCGAGCCGTTGCGCGGGCCGCACGAACAGCGCGTCGTAAAGCGCGTCGAAATACCAGGCGTTGAGCAGGAAGGCGTGGCTCCTACGGAATCGCTTGGCGAGGCCGAACGGCACCAGCGGGTTCCTGATATAGAAATACCAGGCGGTCGCAAGGCCAAGCGTCATGGCGATGGTCGGCGCCAGCATCACCCAGAGCGGCACCTCGTGATGCGCTCCCGCATGGGTCACGAGCGATCCGCGCCAGAACTCGGTCTGACCTCCGCCGATGAAGAGATGCGCGAACAAGCCGCCGAGAAGCAGCGCTCCTAGAGCGAGCAGAACGAGCGGAACGCCCATGGTCCAGGGCGGCTCGTGGGCGTGCGCGAGCACCTCTTTCGGCTCGCGCGGCTTCCCCTCGAAGGCGAGGAACATCAGCCGCCAGGAATAGAAGGAGGTGAGCATTGCGGCGATCAGGGTGAGCACGAAGGCGTAGTTCCCGACCCAGGAGTGCGCGGCGTAGGTCGCCTCGATGATGGCGTCCTTGGAGATGAAGCCCGCGGTGAAGGGGAAGCCCGTGAGCGAGAGCGTGCCAATCAGCATCATCGCCCAGGTGAAGGGCAGCACCTTGCGCAACGCCCCCATGCGGCGGAGGTCCTGCTCGTGATGCAGCGCGTGGATCACCGCGCCGGCGCCTAAGAACAGAAGCGCCTTGAAGGAGGCGTGGGTGAAGAGGTGGAACATGCCGGCGCCGTAGGCGCCGACGCCCTCGGCCGCGAACATGTAGCCGAGCTGCGAGCAGGTCGAATAGGCGACCACGCGCTTGATGTCGGTTTGCACCAGGCCCACGGTCGCCGCGAAGAAGGCGGTGGTGGCGCCGACGATGGCGACGAAGCCGAGCGCGATCGGCGCCAGCTCGAAGAGGGGCGACAGCCGCGCCACCATGAACACGCCCGCCGTGACCATGGTGGCGGCATGGATCAGCGCCGAGACCGGCGTCGGGCCTTCCATGGCGTCGGGAAGCCAGGTGTGCAGCAGGAACTGCGCCGACTTGCCCATGGCGCCCATGAACAGCAGCAGGCAGATCAGCGTCAGCGCATCGACGCGCCAGGCAAGGAACTGCATCGTCTCGCCGACATGGTCGGGGGCGGAGGCGAACACCGTGTCGTATTGCACGGAGTTGAACAGGGTGAAGATGGCGAAGATGCCGAGGGCGAAGCCGAAATCGCCGACGCGGTTGACGATAAAGGCCTTGATGGCGGCGGCGTTGGCGGAAGGCTTGTGATACCAGAAGCCGATCAGGAGATAAGACGCGAGCCCCACGCCCTCCCAGCCGAAGAAGAGCTGGACGAAATCGTCGGCCGTGACGAGCGCCAGCATGGCGAAGGTGAAGAGCGAGAGGAAGGCGAAGAAGCGCGGGCGGTGCGGGTCCTCCTGCATGTAGCCGATGGAGTAGAGATGCACGAGGCCTGCGACCGTGGTCACCACCACGAGCATCACGGCGGTCAGCGTGTCGATGCGGAGCGACCAGACGGCTTTCAGATCGCCGGAGGTGATGAAGCGCAGCAGCTCGATCCGCTGTTCCTCCCCACCGATCGCGACCTGGTAGAACGCGAGCCAGGAGAGCAGCGCCGTGATCAGCACGAGCGTGGTGGTGATGACCTCGCACGGGCGCGGGCCGGCGAAGCGGCCGAAAAGACCTGCGAAGATGGCGCCGACGAGAGGGAGGAAGAGGATCGCCTGGTACATCGCGGTTTGCGGCTCAGCCCTTGAGAAGATCGATTTCGGCCACGTCGATGGTGCCGCGGTTGCGGAAATAGACGACGACCAGAGCGAGCCCGATCGCGGCTTCCGCCGCTGCCACAGTCAGCACGATCATGGCGAAGATTTGCCCGACGAGATCGCCGTGAAAGGCCGAAAAGGCGACGAGATTGAGGTTTACCGCAAGCAGCATCAGCTCGATCGACATGAGAATGACGATCACGTTCTTGCGATTGAGGAAGATGCCGAAAATTCCGAGCGTGAACAGGACGGCGGCGACGGTGAGGTAATGCGACAGTCCGACGGTCACGACAGCCCCCTCCCCGATTCGACCTCGACCAGCTCGACGGCCTCCTCGCGCGTGCGGCCGATCTGCGCCGCCACGGACTGCCGCCGCACGTCGCGTTTGTGCTGCAGCGTGAGCACGATGGCGCCGATCATGGCGACCAGCAGGATCAGGCCTGCCGCCTCGAACAGATAGACGTAGCGCGTATAGAGGATCAGTCCGATTGCCTCGGTGTTGCTGATCTCGGACGCCGGCGGCATCGGGGCTTGGGCGGCGATCTCGGGCGCCGTGACCCAAGCTCCCAATACCAGGATCAGCTCGACGAGAAGCAGGAGCCCGATGGCGGCGCCGACCGGCAGGTATTTGAGGAAGCCCGCCTTGAGCTCGGCGAAATCGACATCGAGCATCATCACCACGAACAGGAACAGCACGAGCACCGCGCCGACATAGACCACGATCAGGATCATCGCCAGGAACTCGGCGCCGAGCAGCACGAACAGCCCCGCGGCGTTGAAGAAAGCTAGGATCAGGAACAGCACGGCATGCACGGGATTCCGCACGGCGATGACCATGAAGGCCGCGCCCACGCACAGGATGGCGAAGAGGTAGAAGAAGAGCGCGGAGAGCATTACCCGGCGTGGCCCCTCACCGGTACGGCGCATCGAGCGCCAGGTTCTTGGCGATCTCGCGCTCCCAGCGGTCGCCGTTCGCGAGCAGCCGCTCTTTGTCGTAATAAAGCTCCTCGCGGGTCTCGGTGGCGAACTCGAAATTCGGCCCTTCCACAATGGCGTCCACCGGGCAGGCCTCCTGGCAGAAGCCGCAATAGATGCACTTCACCATGTCGATGTCGTAGCGGGTGGTACGCCGCGTGCCGTCGTTACGGCGGGGTCCCGCCTCGATGGTGATGGCCTGGGCCGGGCAGATCGCCTCGCAGAGCTTACAGGCGATGCAGCGCTCCTCGCCGTTCGGATAGCGCCGGAGCGCATGCTCGCCGCGGAAGCGCGGCGAGAGCGGTCCCTTCTCGAAGGGGTAGTTCAGCGTCGCCTTGGGCGCCACGAAATATTTCAGCGCGAGCCAGAAGGCTGACAGAAATTCTATCAGCAACAAAGACTTGGCGGCTTCGGCCCAACGCTTCACGAGGCGCGCTCTCCTCTCAGGATGCATGCTGCCAGAGTTGCAAGATCGCCGCGACGATCACGACAGCAGCCAATGACAAGGGCAGGAAAACCTTCCAGCCGAGCCGCATCAGCTGATCGTAGCGGTACCGCGGCACCATGGCCTTGACCATGGCGATCAGGAAGAACAGGAAGCAAACCTTCAAAATGAACCATAGCACGCCTGGTATCCAGGTGAAGGGCGGGACGGGAAACAGGGGCAGCCAGCCGCCCAGAAACAGCACCGTGCCGAGCCCGCACATCAGCACGATGGCGACATATTCGCCCAGCATGAACAGCATATAGGGGGTGGACGAGTATTCGACCATGAAGCCCGCGACGAGCTCCGACTCCGCCTCGAGCAGATCGAAGGGCGGCCGGTTGGTCTCGGCCAGCGCGGAGATGAAGAACACCACGAACATCGGGAAGAGCGGCAGCCAATACCAGCCGAACAGCCCGAAGCGTCCGTCTTGCGCCTCGACGATCTCCCCGAGATTGAGCGAGCCCGCGCAAAGCAGCACGGTGATGATGACGAAGCCGATCGAGACTTCGTAAGAGACCATCTGCGCCGCGGAGCGGAGTGCGGAGAGGAAGGCGTATTTGGAGTTCGACGCCCAGCCCGCCATGATCACGCCGTAGACCTGCAGGCTCGAGATGGCGAAGATGAAGAGAATGCCGACATTGAGGTTGGCGACTTCCCAGCCTTTGGCGACCGGGATCACGGCCCAGGCCGAAAGCGCGAGCCCCGCCGTGACCAGCGGCGCCAATAGAAAGATGCCCTTATTGGCGCCGGCCGGGATGATCGGCTCCTTGAACACGAATTTGAGCAGATCGGCGAAAGACTGAAACAGTCCCCAGGGCCCGACCACGTTCGGCCCGCGCCGCATCTGCACCGCGGCCCAGACCTTGCGGTCGGCGTAGAGCAGGAAGGCCACGATGATGAGAACGGTGACGAGGAGCGCCACGCTTTGCGCCACGATCAGCGCCAGCGGCAAGCCATAGCTCGACCAGAACTCAGCCATCGGTGCCCGTCGCCTTGTCGCCGGCGCCTGCATGCAGTGCACTCAGATTGGCCATGATGGTGGAGGCGCGCGCGATCGGATTGGTGAGGTAGAAATCCGCGACCGCGTGGCCGAAGCGCTCCTTGCCGTGTTTGGCGGGCTGCTTAGCAAGACGCTCGATTGCGGCGCTGTCGGCAGGATCGATCAAGTCGAGAAGCGCGAGATGCGGGTGTGCGGCGAACATCCTGGCGCGAAGCTCCTGCACGCTGTCGAACGGAAGCTTCTTGCCGAGGACGCCGGACAGCGCGCGGAGGATCGTCCAGTCCTCGCGCGCGTCGCCCGGCGGAAAGACGGCGCGCGCGGTCATCTGCGCGCGGCCTTCGGTGTTGACGTAGATGGCGTCTTTTTCGGTATAGGCGGCTCCGGGAAGGATGACGTCGGCGCGATGGGCGCCCGCATCGCCGTGGCTGCCCTGATAGATGACGAAGGCGTCGCCAAGCCTCTCCATGTCGATCTCGTCGGCGCCGAGGAGATAGACGATTTCGACCTTCCCCTTCCCCGCCGCATCGAGGATACCCTCCAGGTCGAGGCCACCTTTGGTGGGAACGAAACCAAGATCGAGACCCCCGGCGCGCGCGGCTGCATTATGCAGGACATTGAAGCCGTTCCAGGGAAGCGCAGGCTTGATCGCGCCCATTTGTATTGCAGCCTTGGCGGCAAGGGCGAGCACGGCCGCGCCATCGGCCCTGGCAAAGGCGGCCTGGCCCAGGATCAGCATTGGCCGCTCCGCCCCTTCGAGCCTCTTCAGGAAAGGATGCGAGCCGTCGGCGATCTTGGCGAGCGTCTCCGGCCCGGCGCCGAGATAGTCATAGGCGTAAGTGAGATCCGCATCCTCGCCGATCAGGCCGATGGCGAGCTTTCCTTGCGCCTTAAGCCAGCGCCTGCGGATGCGGGCGTTGAGCACCGGCGCCTCGTGGCGCGGATTGGTGCCGATCAAGAGGATCGCGTCGACCTGGTCGATGCCGGCGATGGTGGAGTTGAAGAGGTAGGTGGCGCGCCCCTGCGCAGGATCGAGCGCAGCACCATCCTGCCGGCAGTCGAGATTGGGCGAGCCGAGCTGCTCGGCGAGCAGCTTGAGCGCGAACATCTCTTCGGCAGCGGCAAGGTCGCCCGCGATCGCTGCAAAGCGGGAGCAATCGAGGCCTTTCAGCCTCTCGGCGATGATGCCAAAAGCCTCGTCCCAGTCTGCCGGCTCCAGCTTGCCGCCCCGCCTGACGTAAGGCCGGTCGAGCCGCTGGGTGCGCAAGCCGTCCCAGACATGGCGGGCTTTGTCGGAGATCCATTCCTCGTTGATGGCGTCGTTTACGCGCGGCAGGATGCGCATGACCTCGCGCCCGCGCGCGTCGACGCGGATGGCGCTGCCAAGCGCGTCCATGACGTCGATCGAGAGCGTCTTGGTGAGCTCCCAGGGCCGTGCCATGAAGGCGTAAGGCTTGGAGGTGAGCGCGCCCACGGGGCAGAGATCGACGACGTTCCCCGACAGGTTCGACAGCATGCCCTGCTCGAGATAGGTGCTGATCTCCATGTCCTCGCCGCGGCCGATGGCGCCCAGCTCATCGACGCCGGCCACCTCGTTCATGAAGCGCACGCAGCGCGTGCAGTGGATGCAGCGCGTCATGAAGGTGCCGATCAGAGGCCCGAGATATTTGTCCTCGACCGCGCGCTTGTTGTCCTGGAAACGGCCCGCGTCGAAGCCGTAGGCCATGGTCTGGTCTTGCAGATCGCATTCCCCGCCTTGGTCGCAGATCGGGCAGTCGAGCGGGTGGTTGATGAGCAGGAATTCGAGCACGCCCTCGCGCGCCTTCTTCACTGTCTCGGAGCCGGTGATGATGGTGGGCGGGGTGCCGTCGCGCGAGGGCCGGAGATCGTTGACGCCCATGGCGCAGGAGGCGACGGGCTTCGGCATGCCGGCGATTTCGACCAGGCACATGCGGCAATTGCCGGCGATGGACAGCCGCTCATGATAGCAGAAACGCGGGATCTCGATGCCGGCAAGCTGGCAGGCCTGGATCAGCGTGATGCCGTCGGGCACGTCGTGCTCTTTGCCGTCGATGATGAGCTTAGGCACGCTTGCTTACCTTCTTTTTGGGCGCGTCTATCCGGGCGAGATTCGGCAGCGGCGGCGTGTGGCGAGCGTCGCTCAGCGCCTGCTGCATAAACGCCCGGAACTTTGGCCCATATTGTTCAAGGTAACCGGAGTTCTGAAAGTAGGGCGAAAGCAGATAGTCGCGATGCGGCTTGAGCTGGATGCGGACCGCGGCGTCCCATTCCTTCGTCGGCGACACTTCGAGGATCTCCTCGCTGGCGTTGAGGATCGTATCCACATAGAGCTCGTATTTCTGGAACAGCTCGATGCTGCCGTCGATGGTGCGCTCCTCGTAGTCGAATTGGGCGAGCTTGAGCGTCGGGTCGGAAAGCTTTGGATTGTCGAAGGCGAGCCGGAGCGTCTCCCGCCACAATTCATTGGCATTGGCGCGGTGCTCCGCCCTCTTGTTCTCGCCGATTTGCAGATGGGCATAGATCAGGGCGGCGATGGCGGCGGCTGCCATCACCACATTGGCGACCGTTACGGCATTATCCCAGAGCCAGACCATCGCCGTCCCTACTCGGCTGCCACGGGAACCGACGGCGCGATCGGCTTCAAGGCTTGTGCGTCGATGCGCGCCTCGATCACGTGGCGGAAATGGCGGATCAGCCCCTGCACCGGCCAGGCCGCGGCGTCGCCGAGCGCGCAGATGGTGTGACCCTCGACTTGATAGCTGACGCTGAGCAGCATATCGATCTCGGCCTTCTCGGCTTGCCCTTTGGCCATGCGCTCGAGCACGCGCCACATCCAGCCGGTGCCCTCGCGGCAGGGCGTACATTGTCCGCAACTCTCATGCTTGTAGAAATAAGACAGCCGCGCGATGGCGCGAATGATGTCGGTCGATTTGTCCATGACGATGACGGCCGCGGTGCCGAGCCCGGTCTTCAGCGCTTTCAGGCTGTCGAAATCCATCGGCAAATCCATGCACAGGGTGGCCGGGATGCACGGGACCGACGAGCCGCCGGGAATGACGGCGAGGAGATTATCCCAGCCGCCGCGCACGCCTCCCGCATAATGATCGATCAGCTCGCGCAAGGGGATGCCCATCTCCTCCTCGACATTGCAGGGCTTGTTCACATGGCCCGAGAGGCAGAAGAGCTTGGTGCCGGTGTTGTTGGGGCGGCCGAGCGAGGAGAACCAGGTGGCGCCCCGGCGCAAAATGTCGGGGACGACGGCGATGGTCTCGACATTGTTGACGGTGGTGGGCGCCCCATAAAGCCCGACATTGGCGGGGAATGGGGGTTTGAGGCGCGGCTGGCCCTTCTTGCCTTCGAGGCTTTCCAGCAGCGCCGTCTCCTCGCCGCAGATATAGGCGCCTGCGCCATGATGCAGATAGAGCTCGAAGTCCCAGCCATTCAAATTGCTCTTGCCGATCAGCTTGGCGTCATAGGCCTCGTCGATCGCGGCTTGCAGGATCTCGCGCTCGCGGATGAACTCGCCGCGGATATAGATGTAGGAGACATGCGCCCGCATGGCGAAGCCGGCCAGGAACGCGCCCTCGATCAGGAGCTGCGGATCGTGGCGCATGATGTCGCGGTCTTTGCAGGTGCCGGGCTCCGACTCATCGGCGTTGACCACGAGATAATTCGGGCGCCCGTCGGACTTGGTCGGCATGAACGACCATTTCAGCCCGGTGGGGAAGCCCGCCCCGCCGCGCCCGCGCAAGCCAGAGGCCTTCACCTCCTCGATGATGGCTTCGTGGCCCTTCTCGACCATCGCCTTGGTGCCGTCCCAAGCGCCGCGCGCCCGCGCAGCCTTGAGCCGCCAGTCATGCAGCCCGTAGAGATTCTTGAAGATGCGGTCTTTGTCTTGCAGCATCAGCGCGGCCTCGGTTTGCGGCCCTTGCCTAGCGGGGGCTTGGCTGCGGTGGCATCGCCCTGCTCCTCGTTCCGATAGATCTCGGGATCGGTGAGGGCGATCGGCCCGCCTGAGGGTGCTGAGGCTTGCCGTCCGTCTTGAGGACCAGGCTCGACGTGACGCCCGGCCTTCAGCTCCTTGAGGATCCGCTTCATGCTCTCAGGCGTCAGGTCTTCGTAATAGTCCTTGTTGATCTGAGCCATGGGTGCGTTGACGCAGGCGCCAAGACACTCGACCTCGGTCCAGGAGAACAGCCCGTCTCCCGTCACATGCCCCGGCTCGCCGATCAATTTGCGGCAGGTGTCCTTGATCCCGTCGGCGCCCATGAGCCAGCACGGCGTCGTGCCGCAGACCTGCACGTAATAGCGGCCGACCGGCGCCAGATTGAACATGGTGTAGAAGGTCGCGATCTCGTAGACGCGGATATAGGCCATGGCGAGCATGTCGGAGACATAACGGAGCGCGGGTTCCGGCAGCCAGCCGCCCATCTGCTCCTGTGCGCGCCACAGAAGCGGAAGCACGGCCGAGGCCTGCCGGCCTTCCGGGTATTTCTCGATCTGGGCCTTGGCCCATTCAAGATTTTCCGGCGTGAAGGCGAAGCCCTCAGGCTGCTCGGCGGCGAGGCGGCGAACGCTCATAAAATCGCTTCTTCTTCTCTCGCGTCAGGACTTTTCTCGCGTCAGTCTTGGCCCAGCCGGCGCGAGGCTCTCCTAGCGGTGAACGGTACAAGCGGGAATCGTGTTCAGCTTCTTACCCACATAGGCCTTCAGCGTATAAAAGCAAACGGCGGTCGAGGTCGACTTCTGCAAGGTGAGGACCAGCGCGTCCGAGGAGACCTTGCCCGATTGGCGCGTCACCGCTTCGGCCGGGATGAAGTTCGAGGTGCGGATCACAAATCCGTCTTTGGTAAGCTCGCCGAGCGACACAGGGGCGCCGTCGCCCTCCGGCTGTGCGTCGGGGCCCTCGGCTTCGGCGGTCGGTGCGCCCTCCTCGGGCTTCGCCGCCTCATCCTCTTCGCTCTTGGTGCCATCGCCTTTGGCCGCCTCAGGCTTCGCAACCGGCGCAGGCTTGGCTCCTGGGGTATTTGCGGCGGGGGGATTTGTCCCCTGTGCGACGGCGCGCGCCTCGGCAAAAGCAAAGAGAAGCGCGGCAGCGCAGGTCAGAGTCACGACCATCTTCGTCATCTTGCCCTCCCTCACCGGTCAATCTCTCCAAACACGATATCGATCGAGCCGAGCACGGCCGAGACATCGGCCAGCATATGGCCCCTGCATAAGAAGTCCATGGCGGCAAGATGGGGGAAGCTCGGCGCCCTGATCTTGCAGCGATACGGCCGGTTGGTGCCGTCGGAGACGAGATAGACGCCGAACTCGCCTTTCGGCGCCTCGACCGCAGCATAGACCTCGCCTTTGGGCACGTGATAGCCCTCGGTATAGAGCTTGAAGTGATGGATCAGCGCCTCCATCGAGCTCTTCATCTCCGCGCGGCGCGGCGGCACCATCTTGTGATTTTCGACGGTGACGGGGCCAAGCTCGGTGGTCAGCTTCTCGCAGCATTGCTTCATGATGCGCACCGACTGGCGCATCTCCTCCATGCGGACGAGGTAGCGGTCGTAGCAATCGCCATTTTTGCCGATGGGAATATCGAACTTGAGCTCGTCGTAGCATTCGTAGGGTTGCGACTTGCGCAAATCCCAGGGCGCGCCCGAGCCCCGCACCATGACGCCGGAGAAGCCGTGCGCCCAGGCGTCCGCGAGCGAGACCACGCCGATATCGACGTTCCTCTGCTTGAAGATGCGGTTGTCGGTCAGCAATGTCTCGATGTCGTCGCAGACTTTGAGGAACGGGTCGCAGAAGGCGTAGATGTCGGCGACGAGCTCGGGGGGAAGATCCTGATGCACGCCGCCGGGGCGGATATAGGCCGCATGCATGCGGCTGCCGCTTGCCCGCTCGTAGAACACCATCAGCTTCTCGCGCTCCTCGAAGCCCCAGAGCGGCGGCGTAAGCGCCCCGACATCCAGGGCTTGCGTGGTGACGTTGAGGAGATGGGAGAGGAGGCGCCCGATCTCGGAATAGAGCACACGGATGAGCTGCGCCCGTTTCGGCACGGTCACGCCCACGAGCTTCTCGACGGCCAGCGAAAAGCCATGCTCCTGGTTCATCGGCGCCACGTAGTCGAGCCGGTCGAAATAGGGCAGCGCCTGGAGATAGGTCTTGTACTCGATCAGCTTCTCGGTGCCGCGATGCAGCAGCCCGATATGCGGATCGACGCGCTCCACCACCTCGCCGTCGAGCTCGAGCACGAGACGAAGCACGCCGTGCGCCGCCGGATGCTGCGGCCCGAAATTGATGGTGAATTTGCGCTCCTCGCCTCCGCGCTTGCCAGCGTCGGCCTCGGACGTATCGGTTGCGGTTTCGGCCATCGGTTCCTTTGTCGCGCTCAAGCGAATGCCTTCTCGCCGACCCATCGGCCCGCATAAGCCGCGAGCAGACAAGGTAGGCCGAGCACCGCGAACATAATAAGTCCCGCCGGCAATAGGTTGGGGACGCCGTCCTGGGTCAATGCCAAAATCAGGGACCATATCGCCTGGCCGGCGATCAGTCCGACAACCCACCGCCAGGGACGGTCGCGCCATGCCAAACCCATGAGAAACGCGGCGAGCAGCAATAATGGATAGCCGAGCCGCCAATAGAGGGGATCGTCCCAGGCCTCGCGACGGTGCACGAGTTGCCGCGTGAGCTCCCAGTCGGCCGCTCCAAGGAGCGCCGAAAGCGCCGCAGGCAAGAGTTCGGAGCGAGCGGTCATCTTGGGTTATCCGCCCCTCCCGTAGCGCTCGTGGCTTGCAACTTCGCCAGCTTGGCGGCGATGCGGCGATTGAAGCGATCCCAGGTGACGATGAAGCGCTCATGGGTGCCGGTGCCGATCTCGTCGACGCCATCATGGGCGACGACCTTGAAGCGGGCCCGTGGCCCCCTCACCTCGATGCACTCCGCATCGACGGTAACGGTGAGGCCGGGGGGCGTCGCCGATTTGTGGGAGACATCGATATGGACGCCGAGGCTCCCCTCGCCCGCATCGAGATGCGGCTCCATGAGCTGCACGCAGGTCCATTCCATCAGCCCGACCATGAAGCCCGTGGCAAACACGTCGGGCATGGCCTGGAGCTGCGGCGATTCCGTATAGAGCTGCGGGACCGTCTTGGTCGGCGGCACCAGATAGGAGAAGCTGTGCTTCAGCCCTGCCTTCAACGACGGCCTCATGGCTCGCGGTCCTTGTCGCGCGCCTCTCCGGCCTTCTCGTCGCCGGGGATGGCGCTGTCCATGCCTTCCCAGGGACTGAGGAAATCGAAGCTCCGATAGTCCTGCATCAGCTTCACCGGCTCATAGACCACGCGCTTCAGCTCATCGTCGTAGCGGAGCTCGACGAAGCCGGTCAGGGGAAAGTCCTTGCGCAAGGGATGCCCCTGGAAGCCGTAATCGGTGAGGAGGCGCCGGAGATCGGGATGGCCTTCAAACAGGATGCCGTAGAGATCGTAGGCTTCCCGCTCGAACCAGTTGGCGGCCGGAAACACCCCGACAATGCTCGGCACAGGGTGCGCGGCGTCGGTTCTGGCGCGTACGCGGATGCGGTGGTTCAGCCAGGGGCTCAGCAAATGATAGACGACATCGAAGCGTTCCTCGCGCTCGGGGTAATCGACGCCGCAAATGTCGATCAGGGAGCCGAAGCGGCAAAGCTGGTCGTCGCGCAAGAGCTGAATGACGTGCGGGATGGCGTCGCGCTCGACCTCGATGGCGAGCTCGCCGAGCGTCACCTGCGACGCCAGAAGCTTGGTCCCGAGTCGATCGCCGAG
>Ga0315288_10006461_pt1 | contig 14859 bp, 10 predicted proteins | sample YL17G11_20_MG_FD_203454 | JGI IMG/M metagenome (GOLD analysis project Ga0315288, IMG submission 203454) | Sediment microbial communities from Yellowstone Lake, YNP, Wyoming, USA - YL17G11_20 | ecosystem: Environmental > Aquatic > Freshwater > Lake > Sediment | place: USA: Wyoming | collected... | reverse complement strand
TACTCTTCTTTGCCTTTGACACTGGTCTTTCGCTCAACTAGAATGTTCAGTGTGCGCTCATCACTTGGCAAACTCTTAACTACATGAGTTCCAAGAAACACAAAGGAAAGGACTTCACATGGATCTAAGTAAAGCAGAAGGACTCAAGTTTGTCGTAAACCCACAGAATCCTATGCATCTCGCATATCTGCACAACCCTGAAACTGTTTGTGGCAAGGTGAACTTGGACGCATTGCCGGCTGACGATTCCCACGATACGCAGTGCTGGCGCTGCACAGAAGCCGTGCGCTGCTCGGACGGAGTAATAAGAATGGAGTTTGTCCGCTTCAAGCCGCCCGTACGTCAACGGCCTGTGGGTCCAGGAGGGGTGCAGGTATATGTATCATCCGAGTTTGCCGGATTTAAGTTGTCAGACGAGGCATTGGTTGCTGTAATGTTGATGGACTCCAAGCGGTGGATCACCCCTGACGAGTATGTGGAAATTCTTAAAGCCGGGGAGAAGAGCATACGACCAGTCAACACGCCACAGGTAGCCAACAAAGTTGACTACTCCAAGGAGATCGAAGCGGCAGCGGATTGGTGGGTAAAAACTCTTGGTCGACATGATTGGACGCACGACAATGGTGATGAGATATCGAGTCGGCTCCATAGTGACCTTGTCAAGAAGGTAAGGCGTGAATGCCCGCTATCACATCACCAACTTGTGAAATTCAAGGAAGAATTGATCATTGAGATTGCCGAGGCAATCCGGCAGAGTGAACGTATGCCTTTCTTTGTAGGAGTGGACTACGAACCTCAACCCCCCTTACGCGAGGCTGCCATAAAAGCAGGGTTCAAAGACGAACAGATGGGCCTATTCCCGTGGAAAACCACTATGTCCATTCAAGAGGGTAAAGTTAGCGTGAGGCGCGGAGCGGTACGTATGTACCTTAACATTTATACTGGAAATAGGTAGTTTGACCACCAGGGCTTCGTGAAATACTCACTGTGGCGTTGGTATCGGTCCAGGTCATCGGGATAAGCGGTTTCCACCCGGACCCTTTTTCGACCACTTCCTCAAGCCTTCTTGAAGGCGAGTTCGTCGCCTTTGCGGGAAATCTTGATGCGGTCGCCTTCGTGGAATTTTCCTTCCAGCATCTGCATCGCAAGCGCGTCCTGTATCTTGTGCTGGATGAGCCGCCGCAAAGGCCGCGCGCCGTACACCTCGTCGAAGCCCTCCTCCGCCAGCATCGTCCGCACGTCGTCGGCCAACTCTATCGTGATTTTCTTGTCGGCGAGGATTTTTTCGAGGTTGTTTATCTGGATGTCCACGATTTTCTTCAAATCGTCCTTCGACAGGTGGTTGAAGATGATTATGTCGTCCACGCGGTTGAGGAACTCCGGCCTGAAGTGCGTTCTCAGCGCCTCCGTCACGCGCGCGCGGACGCGGGTGTAATCCTCGTGCGCCATTTCCGCGATGGCCTGGCTGCCGATGTTGCTCGTCATTATGATGACCGCGTTCTTGAAGTCCACCGTGCGTCCCTGGCCGTCGGTGAGCCGCCCGTCGTCGAGCAGTTGGAGGAGGACGTTGAACACGTCGGGGTGGGCCTTTTCGATTTCGTCGAACAGCACCACGGAGTACGGCCTGCGGCGGACGGCCTCGGTCAACTGGCCGCCTTCCTCGTAGCCCACGTATCCCGGCGGCGCGCCGATGAGGCGGGAAACCGTGTGCTTCTCCATGTATTCCGACATGTCGATGCGGATCATCGCCTGCTCTGTGTCGAAGAGGAATTCCGCGAGCGCGCGCGCGAGTTCCGTCTTTCCGACGCCGGTCGGTCCGAGGAAGATGAACGAGCCGATGGGGCGGTTGGGGTCCTGCAGGCCGGAGCGCCCGCGGCGCACGGCGCTGCTTATCGCGGCGATGGCCTGGTCCTGGCCGACCACGCGCCTGCGCAGGTTGTCCTCCATGCGCAGGAGTTTGTCCGCCTCGCCCTGGAGCATTTTCGCCACGGGGATGTGCGTCCACGCGCTTACGACTTCCGCGATGTCTTCTTCCTGCACTTCCTCCTTGAGCATCTTCTGGTCTTTCTGCAAGTCCACGAGGCGCTGGTTTTCCGCGGCGAGTTCCTTTTCGAGGTCGGGCATCGTCTTGTAGCGTATCTCGGCCAGCCGCTCCAGTTCCCCCATGCGCGTGAGCCTGTCCGATTCCACGCGCAACTGCTCAAGTTTTTCCTTCAGTTCGCGTATCTTCTGGATGCTGTTCTTCTCGTTGGTCCAGTGCGCTCTCAGCGAGTTGCTTTTTTCGCTCAATCCGGTGAGTTCTTTTTCAATCCTGCCAAGCCTCTGGCGGCTCGCGGCGTCTTTCTCCTTCTTCAGCGCGGTGCGCTCTATTTCGAGTTGCATGATGCGGCGCTGGATTACGTCGAGTTCCGTGGGCATGCTGTCGATTTCGATGCGAATGTGGCTTGCCGCCTCGTCAACGAGGTCGATGGCCTTGTCCGGCAGGAAGCGGTCGGTAATGTAACGGCGCGAGAGAGTCGCCGCGGCGACCAGCGCGCTGTCGGAAATGCGCACGCCGTGATGGACCTCGTATTTTTCCTTGAGTCCGCGCAGAATGGCGATGGTGTCCTCGACGGACGGCTCGCCCACGAGCACGGGCTGGAAGCGGCGCTCAAGCGCGGCGTCCTTCTCCACGTGCTTGCGGTATTCGTCGATGGTGGTCGCGCCCACGCAGCGCAACTCGCCCCGCGCCAGCAGCGGCTTCAGCATGTTCGCCGCGTCCACCGCGCCCTCCGCGGCCCCCGCGCCCACTATCGTGTGCATCTCGTCGATGAACAGGATTATCTGCCCCTCGGCGCTCGCGATTTCCTTGAGGACGGCCTTGAGCCGGTCCTCGAACTCGCCGCGATATTTTGCGCCTGCGACGAGCGCGCCGATGTCCAGCGCCATCACGCGCTTGTTCTTCAGTCCCTCCGGCACGTCGCCGGCGACTATCCGCTGAGCCAGTCCCTCGGCTATCGCGGTCTTGCCCACGCCGGGCTCGCCGATGAGGACGGGGTTGTTTTTCGTCCTGCGGGAGAGCACCTGCATGACGCGGCGGATTTCCTCATCGCGCCCGATGACGGGGTCGAGTTTTCCGCGCCGCGCGAGGTCGGTGAGGTCGCGGGAAAACCGCGCGAGCGCCTGGTACTTGTCCTCAGGGTTGGGGTCTGTGACACGCTGAGAACCGCGCACGTCGATGAGCGCCTTGTAAATCGCGTTCTTGTCCAGGCCCTGCTGGCGGAGGAGTTGCTGCATGACGCCCGCCTTCTCGTCCGCAAGCCCGATGAGGATGTGCTCGGCGCTTACGTACTCGTCCTTCAGCCGGTCGGCCTCTTTTTCCGCCGTTTCCAGGACTTTGCGCAGGCGGTCGGAGATATAGACCTGCTGCGCGCCGGTAACGCGCGGAATCTTGTGGAGCGCCTCTTCAGCGGCGGACGCGGCCGTGGAGGGGTTGACGCCGAGTTTCTGCAGCACCGGCGTCACTATGCCTTCGGATTGCTCAAGCAGGGCCGCCAGCACGTGCTCGGGAAGAAGTTCCGTGTGCCCGCGCTCGGATGCCAGCGCCTGCGCCCTTTGCAGGGCCTCCTGGCTTTTTATCGTGAGTTTGTCAAGTCTCATTTTCGTTTGCCTCAACTCTGGCTTACCGGTAATTTTTCCGTCCGTTCATCAGCGCGCTCACGCGACTTCCGGATGCTGTCCAGTTGCCGCCGGAAGACGTATTTCACTATTTTATCGCGCACTCTGTCGCTCATCCCGACAAACGTGATGTGAACGGTTGTCTGCCTGCGTTTGGCGTCGGGCGTGTCCGGGCCGCCGGATGGCGGCGCGATATCGACGACCTCGCCGGTGATATTTTCCTTCTCGCCGTTCCACAGGTCAAGGTCGAAGTTCACGAAGTCGCCCCGGGCAAGGACGCTGCGTGATTCAAAGAGCGCGCCGCCGCCGCTTATATTTTTCAGCGTGCCCTGGACGGTGGTCTTCGCTCCAATTATCGCGGCGGCAATCGCTTCGTTCGAATCCTCGGCGCTCTGCTCAATCTCGCGCCGGTCAAGCAGGGCGAACGACAGCGGGACATCGACGTCCACGCGGTAGTGCCGCCGCAACTGGATTCGATGGAGGTCGTTCGTGTGCGACAGCGTGACCAGCGGGGCGCGCCCGACAAATGTCCTGAGCACGCGCGCCTCGAAGACATATATCGCGTCGTTTCTCCTGACGAGGTTTACCTCGACATCCGTGCCCGGGTCCACGTGGTATATTTCGCCCTTGAGGCGCGGCGCGGTAATCGTCAATTCCTTTTCGGTGACGGCGACGATGACGGAGTCGAATTCCCTTGTCTCGCCGGTGCCGACGGCGCGGATCTTGATTTCCTGGTTCGGAAGGAGTCCGCGCGTGGAATGGAGGAACTGCCCCTGCGGCAGGTTGTCCAGAGCGAGTTTTCTGCGGAGCGTTGAAATGAGGTTCAGCGTCTCGTCTATCTCCGCTTCCGTCGCCCCGCGCTTTGAGAGGGACGCGAGTTCGCGCTCGACGCATGAATCGTACTCGGCGGGGGAGTTGACTATCGCGACGGGATTTTCCTCCGGCTGGTACTTGACGAAGCGCTTGAGGAAGGCCATTTCCGTTGGGACGAGGCCGTGCATGTGGGTGATGCCGTCGAAGAGTTCCCAGTTGCGCCGCCGGACCGCGGCCCTGTGGCGCCGGTCGGAGAAAATATCAACCGCAATCAGCGCCGCCAGCAGGGCGAGGACGACCACGAGGAGCGCCGTGACCATTCCCGGCGTGGGTTCCGTGACCCACTTGTAATTCCACCACTCCGTCGGCGCGGCGGCGAGTTTAATGACGTGGGCCGAAATCGTCACTCGTTTTCTCCCTCAGCAAAGTAACACGGGCGCCGCCATTATACCAACTCCTCCAGCGCGTTCAATCTCTTAATTTCGCGGAAATTCCTTCCGCTTGCAATCAGCGCCGCCCCGCCGTAAAATACCCGCGTTCACACATCTTAATCATCTTTCCGAGGAAAGGTGGCGCGTATGCGAACTATCCTTCTGATTATGGTTGGTCTTATTGCGTTCACATCGATCGCCGTGGCCGTGACTACGGACGTGGAACATCAGGTCGCGGCGTCCGGCTCCATTGCCACTGGCCTCAAGGGCGGCGTGCAGGGTGCGCCGGCGCCGGCTCTCGTCGTCATCGAATCCGTGGAGGCCGCGGACAACATCAGCGCGGCGATCGCCAGGGCCTATCCGGAGTCCAAGCCCGCTTTCCGTGACGCGCTCAACGCGTACAAGGAGATGGATTTCGGCAAGTATGAGTACGTCGGCATCTTTACGCGGCCAATAGACAACTACGCGGTGGAGATAAAGTCGGTTACGATTGACTCCGACAAGAAAGTCATGACAATCAAATTCGGATACACATGGGAAAAGCGCGAATATCTCGTCGCCCCTGATTTGCGGATTTTCTTCACGATCCTGCGCCTGCCCAAGAGCGGCGCCGCGCTCCTCGCCGATTACGGCACGGAGACCATGCCCGCGGCGCTCAAGCCGGCCGGCATAGAGACCATACTTCCCAAGCAGGAAGCGCCGAAAGCGTCGTTTGAAACGGTTACCCAGGGCAAGGTCGCGCTTAACGAGGCGGTGGCGGAGGAAAGCGAGGGGCCTTTCCTGTACGCGCTGAAGTCCGACGATGACGTGCAGAAACTCGATGCGAAGATGTCCGAGCGTTTCAAATCGGCAAGCAACGGCATCGCAAAGATTGTCTCCGCTGATGTCAAGCCCGACTTCGGCAAGAAGACATACCTGGTAATCCTTAGCGCGCCGTGCTTTACCGCGGACATCAAGGCCACGGACATGGCGTACAACGAGGAAGTGGGCGAGGGCCTTCTTAAAGTAACATACAACCGCGTGCCGCAGGCGGCCGGGAAGAACGCGGACATCGTTTACTGCGTCGTGGCCATTCCGAAGGGCGACTCGTACTTCATGCTCCTGGTCAGCGCCCCTCAGGGCGAAAGGCGCGTGGCGGAATCGGCGATAGTGTTGAAGCCGCAAGACAAGGCGGCGATACGCGACGAGTACGACTACCGGCTGGAGTCCATCAATTTCATTTTTGCCGATACGCTGGCGCAACTGGGGGCGTGGTGCGCGAAGAACGGGCTGTACGAAGAAGCCAGGCGCCATTTCGCGCAGGCGCTGAAGTATAATCCCCTTAACGCGACGGCGGCCCGCGGCCTGCGGGAGATGGACGTGATGGACAGCCTTAACAAATCTCCATCCAGCCCGGAGGAGTATTGCGCGAGGGCGGTAACGCTCATGAGCATCGGGCGCTTCGCCGACGCGACAAGGGACGTCGACCAGGCGCTTAAACTGGACGAAAAGTGCGCCGAGGCGCATTGCGTAAGGGGCGGATATTTGATGCTCCTGCATGACTACGCCGGAGCCGCGAAGTCGTATAACAGGGCCATTGAGTTGGAGCCGTCGAAGGCGCGCTACTTCGCCGGCCGCGCGCGCTGCAAGGCGCTGCTGGGACAATTCGACGAGTCCGAGAAGGACAGCGCCACGGCCCTCTCGCTGGAAAAGGATTTTGCGCCGGCCCTGGACGCGAAGGCCATTAATCTGCTCGCCAGGGCCTCGCTTGCCGCGAACGCGGCCGAGGCCGGGCCGATGCTGGCGCAGGCGCGCGACCTGCTCACGCGCGCTATCGAGGCCGATCCCGCGGCCCAGTATTATGCCGACAGGGCGCTGGCGCTGCTGAGGCTTTTCAGGGCGGACGGCGGGAAGGAGGTTGATCTTGACGGCATGTTTGATGATTGTGTCAATTCCCTGCAAATCAATCCTTACCAGTACGAGGCCTATCTCCACCTTGCGACCTACTACGTTTACAGGCAAATGAACGAACGCGCCGCGGCGAACCTTGACCGCGCGGTGGAGGTGTTTCCCGATCTGGCGTATCTCTATGGACAGCGCGGGACGTTTTACGTGAACATCGGGAACAACGAGGCGGCGTTGAAAGATTTCAGCAAGATGGTGGAATTGGCCCCGAACGACGGTTCGGCCTACATTGACCGCGCAAAGGTCGAGGTGATGCAGAAGAAGCAGGCCGACGCCCTTGCGGATTTCAACAAGGCCGTCGAGTTGTCGCCCCAAAATCCGCAGTATTACTGGGAGCGCGGGCTTTTTCATTACAATTCCGGCGACCTGGAGAGCGCGGTGACGGACCTGGGCAAGACGCTGGAAGTCGGCGGGCAGAATGCGTCGGTTTACTACATGATCGGCATTATCAAGATGCACATGGGACAGTACGCGGAAGCCGGGACGAATTTCCAGAAGTGCCTTGACCTGAAGCCGGACGAGAAACTCAAGGCGGACGCCGCGGCCAAACTCGACGAGGCAAAAAGGGCGCTCGAGGGAGGAGACAAAAACCCCTGAAGCACGCCCGCCGCGCGCTTACGGGCAACGTGATTGATAAAAAAGCCCCCGGAGTTCCGGGGGCTTCTTTTTCGCGTGCCGGCCGGCTGTGGCGGAATCCGCGACTTGACTTTTGCCATCGGGAAATTTTGCCGCGCAGACCTTTCCCTTGATTTCACGGTTTCCGGCCTTGGAGGTACTCCAAAATCCCTTCCCCGATTGCCTTGCCCAGAGACGCCTGATTCTCGGGACTGGCCAACGCGGCGGCCTCCATCCTGTTGGACAAGAAGCCCAACTCCACGAGAACAGAAGTGCAATCCGTGTGCTTCAGAACATACAGGCCGCGGTCGTCCTCGCGCAGCGAGTGCACGGTAGAACCGGCCGCGGCCAAGTTGGCTGAAATCAGACTGGCAAGACGATTCGCCTGCGGGGAATTGTCTTGAGGCATAAGGATTGTGTGTCCCTTCTTCGAGGGGTCCTTGTTGTAGTCGGAGTGGATGCTGACGAACAGTTGTGCGTCGTTGCGGTTGGCTCTGTCGGCTCGCTCCGACAACTCCACGAAAGTGTCATTGCCGCGCGTGAGGACGACCTGTATGCCTTTCTCGCGAAGATATTTGGCCGCCGCAAGTGCCACTGCGAGGTTTATATTTTTCTCCGTTGCGCCCGCGGCGCTGTGCGCTCCGGGATCTTTGCCGCCGTGGCCGGCATCGATTACCACCTTGGCGGCAAGCATCGGCGTCGGCGCCGGCGATGGCGCGGGTGTCCAGTTATTCGGGGCGCCAACATGTGTAATGGGCGGCTGTCCCGGCGTGGGAGTGGTGGGCTGCACGCGCATTCCACGGTGAGCGTCAATGTATCTCCTGTTTATTTCATCCTTTTGCGACGAGCAGCCTGCGGCAAGAAGCGCCAGAACGGGGACGATTAGAAGGGCGGAATATTTCACGGCGATTCCTTTCCGAATGAGTTGGATAATTTGGATTAACTTCATAAATTATAAAACATAAAAGTGATTTGTCAACGGTAAATACGAAAAAACTAATTGCATCGGCCGCCGGCCGCCTTCCTGCGTCCGTCACGTCTCGGCTGTCTTGAACGGCCTTGTCCGTATTAAATTCGGCAATTTGCCGTGGACAACTTGATACAAGAACCGGCGATGTTATAATGCGTCCCTTTGCGCCCTCCATGCGGGGCGGAAAAACCTCAAATCGGAAACGGGGGAACCCATGGCTCTTTACTCTTTTGACAATCGCTCGCCGAAGGTGGGCAAGGGCGCGTACGTCCACCCCACGGCCGACGTGATAGGGGATGTTACAATCGGCGAGGGGACTTTTGTCGGCGCGGGCGCGGTCATCCGCGGCGACTACGGGAAAGTCGTCATCGGCAGGAACTGCTCAGTCGAGGAGAACTGCACGCTCCACGCGCGGCCCGGCGAGGTCTCAACGATAGGCGACTGGGTGACGGTCGGCCACGCCGCGATAATTCACAACGCCAAAATGATCCGCGATTACGCGGTCATCGGCATGGGCGCGATTGTGAGCGACTACGCGGAGGTGGGCGAGTGGGCGATTGTCGCGGAAGGAGCCGTGGTGAAGAACAGCCAGGTCATCGCGCCGAACACGGTGAACGTCGGCGCGCCGGCGAAATCCGTCAAGGAAGTTACCGAGGAAATGAAGGCGCAGTGGCGAATCTTCAAGCAGAACTACGTTGACCTTGCGCGGACGTACCCGGAGCGGATGAAGCGGCTGGATTAGGGCGACGCCGGAGGCGCCTGCGGATTGGACTTGAGGTATTTGCAGACCGTATCGGCCACGACCTCGTTTCCGCGGACATTTAGGTGCGTATCGTATGAATAATACGGCCACTCGCCCGCGTGGAGGCTCGCCTGCAGCGCCGGAACGGTGTCCACCATCTCGATGCCGTTCTTCGAGCAGAAATCCTTCATCTCCTCTTCAATCGCGTTGTGGTTTTTCTTCAACATCGCGATGAATTCATCCGGCGTGATTTCCGATCCGTCCTCTTTCTTCAGCAGTTCATTCAATTGCAGTTTTGCGAACCGGAAAATCTTTTCCTTGTCGAATTTGTCGATTGCGTCGTCGCCAAAGACGGCTAGCGTCGCCGGGAGGTACACGACGATGAGCCTTACGCCCGCCGCATCGCACGCCTTTTTCGCTTCGAGCAAAGATTCAGTCGTTTCGAGCCAGCCGAGTTTCGGCTGGATGCCGGGGTCCTGCTTTCTTTGCAGGTCGCGCTGCAACTGCTCGCGCGAGCAGCACAGAATGCGGAAGCCCCAGCGGTTGAAGACAATCGGCCTCTCCACGCCGCCGATGCTGAGTTTGTGCGGCTCCGGGTAATCGGGCAGGGGCGGCAGGGAGGAAGTCGCAAGCCCGGATTTCCAGGCAAGAAACATCGCGAGGCGGATGACGGGCCGGTTGTACGGGAACGGCCTGTCGAGATGCATGCGCCGCAGCGTGAAAGTTCCCCAATCCGTTCCCGATTTACGCCAGTCGTCAAACTGTGCGGACTCTGTCAAATCGTTGCCCTGGAAAAATCCCCACAACACCACGCGCGGCTTTTTCGGCATCCCGTATTTCCGCAGCGCAATCAGTTCCTGCGGCGGGCAATAACCGGGCACGCCCATGTTGTAGAGGGAGGCCGACATCTCCTTCGCCACGAGCGACGGCCAGTACTTGTCGCGCGGGACGTTGGTGTGGCACGTGTAGGAATCGCCGACGGCGAGCATGTCGCATGCGGATGGCACGCCGGCGCTGTTGAAGCCGTCCGCGTCCGTGCAAATCTCGGCGTCGATATCTTTTTCGCCGGACTGTTCGGGACGGCTTATCTGATTGGTCGTGAGGATGTCGCCGAAGCGCGAGGGCTGAAAGCGGAAGTTTACGCGGAGGTCCGGCGTTGTCCTGAAGCCGAGTTCGCTGTCCGGGACGCTGTACTCGCCGACGGGCCACAGGGCCTCGGCCTCTACGAACGGCTTCTGGAGTTTCGGGAAGAATGACAGGACGAGGTCGAGCGCGACGACGCACAACACCGCGCTCGCGCAGAACGCGACAAGGCGCTTAAGCCTGCGCGCCATCGCCTCGCGGCTTCGGGAAAGGGATGTGAGGAATAGCGCGACCGCGCTGAAAATGAGAGCCGCCGCTGGAATCAGCATCGTAACGGTGTATCCCATTACCAGCGGGTTCCACTCGGGCGCTTCGCCGGGCTTGAGGCGGTGACTGAGCAGAATGGCGGCAAGCACCAGCGCCGCCGCGGCGATGATTAGAAGCCAGCGGCGAAGCGGGCCTGCCTTGTGACCTTCCGCAGAGGTTGTGTGCATTTCTTCCGCTCCATATCGCGGAATCGCGCTCCGTTCAACAACGCCGCTTCACACCAGCGGGTAGAAGAAAGGCGCGACGACCTGCATGAACACCACCAGCAATCCTATGACGATGAGAAGGATGACCAGCGGTATCAGCCAGTATTTCTTTTCCTCCGCGAGAAACTGCAAGAGTTGTCGAATGATCGACAGCCGCGTGGTCTTCCTCAATTTCTCGGGAGAAGAAGAGTCCTGGATGGACAAAGACTCAGTTGTCTGTCTTGTGATCTCGATCTTTTTCATAATTCTTACCCCCGGGGCTAACGTGTTACCGCGCTGTCCGCGGCGATGCGCGCGCGCGCCTCGCTGCTCAATTCTTTCTTCCCGATGTCCCTCTTGTCGAGGATGAACTTTCCCATGAACAGGTAGTCCATGTCCGTCTGCTCAAGGCACTTGTACGCGTCCAGCGGCGACTGCACTATCGGCTCGCCGCGGATGTTGAACGACGTATTGAGAAGCACCGGCACGCCGGTGAGTTTCCCGAATTCTTTTATCAGCCGGTAGGCGAGCGGGTTCTGGCCTTGCGTCAGCGTCTGCACGCGGGCCGTGCCGTCGATGTGCGTTACCGCGGGGATGACGCTCTTCTTGTCCTCGTGAACGTCGCCAATGAGCAACATGAATGGCGACGGAATGTGCATGTCGAAATACTTCTGGTAGTCCTCTTCCGTTGCGACCGGCGCGAACGGCCTGAAAGGCTCGCGGTGCTTGACGCGCGCGTTGAGCACTTCCTTCATGTCGTGGATGCACGGGTTGGCGACGATGCTCCTGTTCATCAGCGCGCGCGGACCGAATTCCATTCTGCCCTGGAACCAGCCGATGATTTTCCCTTCCGCAAGCGCCTTCGCCGCGGTCTTCACGATTTCGTCCATCGACGCGGCCGTGTATGGTATTTCGCGCGCCTGCAGGAATTTCTCAATCTCTTCGTCGGTGAAGGAATCGCCGGTGAAGGCGTCTTCCATCACGTACTTGCGCTCGTTGCCGAGCAGTTGGCACCAGAGGTACATCGCCGCGCCCACCGAAGTGCCGCCGTCGCCCGCCGCGGGCTGGATGAAAACGTCCTTATACGGCACCTCGCGCATGATGCGCCAGTTGGCGAGGCTGTTCAGCCCCACGCCCCCCGCGATGCACAGGTAGTCCATGCCGGTCTTCTCGCGCAGGCTGCGGGCCAGTTTCACCTCGATTCCCTCCAGCGCCGTTTGCAGCGTCGCCGCCATGTCCATCGCCTTTTCCGTCATCGCATCGCTCGCCTTGAGCGGCGGCCCGAAAACCTTTATCATCTTCGGGCCTATCATGCTCATCTTCCGCGTGTAGGCGAAGTAGTCCATGTTCAGGCGGAAGGAGCCGTCCTCGGCGACCTTGACGATGTCCTCGAATTCCTTGCGGAAGCGCGGCTTGCCGTAGGACGCCAGGCCCATGATCTTCCCTTCGCCGCTGTTCACTTTGAATCCCAGCCACGCCGTGACCATGCTGTAAAGCAGGCCCAGCGAATGCGGGAAATGGATTTCGTCCGTAAGTTCAATCTTGTTGCCGCGGCCCACGCCGATGCTCGTCGTCGCGTCTTCGCCCACGCCGTCAAGCGTGAGGATCGCGGCCTCCTTGAACGGCGAGACGAAGAAGCAACTCGCCGCGTGCGCCTGGTGGTGCTCCACGAACACCGTTTTGCCCGTGTAGCCCAATTCCTTCTGCAGCACGATCGGTATCCACAACTTCCGCTTCAGCCACGAGGGCAGCGAGCGCATGTACATCATGTAGCCCTGCGGATAGGAATGGACCTGCGTGCGGAGCATGCGCTCAAATTTGCGGAAGGGTTTTTCGTAGAACGCGACGTAGTCGATGTCGTCAAGAGTGATGCCGGCGTATTTGAACGCGGCCTGAACGGCCATGCTTGGGAATTCGTTGTAGTGCTTTTCGCGCCTGTAGCGTTCTTCCTCGGCGGCGAAGACGAGCACGCCGTCCTTGACCAGCGCGACCGACGCGTCGTGATAGAAGCAGGAGATTCCGAGAATATACATGGAGTTATCAGGCAAAAGGTTTCAGGGGCCGTCAATCACGCATTGAGCAAAGAACGATTATCATTTCCAGGATTCCATTCCTGCGCATCCGCTTTTACATTTGAGTTCTTTCACCGATAACTCTCTGCAGGCGAGGGGGTCAGACGAGGCCACGCAGAATATCGGGCCGCTCAGAACTGCCGCTCCGCATTTTCCAGCGTCGCCTCTTTGCGCGGCTTCTCCACCCAGTAAGTCTTCCTTTCCTCAAACTTCATGTCGAGCATCTTCACGCCGAAAATCCTTGCAATCAGGGCCGTCAGCCCGACGCCGACCGCAAAGCCGATTGTCAGGAAGACCCAGCCAATCGGCATGACGACGTATTCGGCGATTTTCTTCCACGTCTTCCATGCCCTCCTCAGGCTGCCGTACGCCGCGACCAACGCGCAGAACACAAGCGGCAAAACCGCCAGTATCTTGAGCCATCCCGGCGCGAAAATGACCAGCAGCGCCGCCGCGGCCACGGTTGCGGCGATTGCTGCGATTTCAGGCACACCGTATCTTCTTGCGTTCAAAGGCGCCTCGGTAGTAAAACGGGCTTTCAGGGTTGCTGGAAACCGGGTAATTTTACACGTTTTTCCTCGATTTGTCAAAGCGGCATGCGCCCGCGGCATCTTGCTTTACAAATGTACGGTTGTAATCGTCAAATGGTTTTTATTACTTGAAAGCAAAAGGGGGCGCGAAGATGCAAGTTAAGGCGGCACGCGCCGCTTGCCTGTCCAATCGGGCATCCGCCTTGTGAGCGCAAAGTCGGCAAAAGATATTTGATGACAAGAGGATAATTATGGTTATAATATCGTGTCAACTTTAAAGGAGAACAGACATGCGCATGACCTTTCTTTTTACCGTCATTTTCGGATTCGCGGCATTCATGTCCCTTGCCTTGCCTGCCGCCGAAGACAAGGATGTCCCTCGCACAGAGACAAACGCGCCTGTTGACGTACTTACCATGAATGACGGCCGTTTGTTCAAAGGGTATGTGACCGGCATTGCAGGCCTTATCAGCATAAGAGGAGAAAACGGGGGGCCTGTTACTCAAATACAACCCGCCGGCACACGGCGCATCGACTTTGCGGGGGCGCACACAGAGCCGACGGACTATTCCCGCGATGCCGCCTTTCTGCACCTTCCCGAGGGTTCGCACATTACCGCAAAAGTAAAGTGGCTCAGGGATGGTTCGGTGATGATAGAGAATGATTACTGCTCCGGCGCGATTCCCCTCAAGGGGATATCGAGCATATCATTCGGGATTAACAGGCACGTTGTCCTGCCGCGCAATGATGATGACACTGCGGACATAGCGGTGCTTGCGCAGAAGCCTGATGAAAAGGTGAAATGCGTTGTAACCGGTGTTTATGATTATGGGGTGGAATTACGGATCGGGGGAAGGCACAGCCAGATAGGTTTCAGCGATCTTGTCGCTATCGCGCCCGCCGGGTCAATGAAGTACGCGCCGGACATCCACGCCCAGGGCCCGTACGTCATGGCCGTCATGGCAAACGGCGACCGCATTATCGGAAAGATGGGGAAGATGGACGAAAAAACTTTCTCCATCGGCACACCGTGCGCGGGTGAGATAGTTGTGAAAAGGGAGTTCATAAACTCTCTGGAGTTCTCCCAGTCCTGTTTATTTAGCCGTCATCATCTGCTTATTACCGACGCGAAAGGCCGCCAGGTAATTATGTTGAATGAAGACGGAAAGGTCATATGGCAGCACAAAGGCCATGTTACTCCTACGGATGCAGTGGTATTGGAGGACGATAGCATCCTGGTTGTTTCCAATGAGCAGGAAGCGTTGGTCATACTTTCCCCGGAGGGCAAGGAGATAAGGACTTACGGCGTCGGATTCGCCTATCCGATGTCCGCTGCCTTGCTGCCGAACGGCAATTACCTCGTCGCTGAGTATAACGGCAACCGTCTTGCGGAAGTGACTCCTCAAGGGGGCGTGAAAGGATATTATCTTAAAGGGCAACTGCTCGCTCCACGCTCCATACGCAGCACCTCTGACGGCTGCTTCCTCGTT
>Ga0315288_10006460_pt1 | contig 14859 bp, 28 predicted proteins | sample YL17G11_20_MG_FD_203454 | JGI IMG/M metagenome (GOLD analysis project Ga0315288, IMG submission 203454) | Sediment microbial communities from Yellowstone Lake, YNP, Wyoming, USA - YL17G11_20 | ecosystem: Environmental > Aquatic > Freshwater > Lake > Sediment | place: USA: Wyoming | collected... | reverse complement strand
TGACGGACCGAGGAGAACGATGTATGAGGCGGGGTCCAGACATAACCAACGAAAACCATGATCCGGGTGGGAGGACGACCCACCCCCCCGGGGCGCCGCGCCGCCCGGAGGCACCCCCGGCAGGGGGGGCTGCGAAGACCGCCGGCGGGCCGCGAGCTCTTGGCTGAGCGTGGCCAGGCGCCCCGCCCCGGGCCCGGACCGACCCGCGGAGCGTGATCGGGACAGGACCGGGACAGGTCGAGGAGCTGGTAGACATATCCAACATTATCGGAAGTGACCCGCCCGACCCTAGCGCGTGCGCTTTGCCGGCAATGCGTCGACGATCCCCGGCAGGAGTGTCGGACCCCCGCGCTATTCCCGCGTTCCCGTTCCCGTCCCCGTTCCCTACTCCGCTCCACTCCAGCTCCCTACTCCGCCCCTCCCCCCTATAGTCCCCCCTCCCCTAGCGCGTGAGCTACGGACCTGGGCCCCTGGTAGGGCCGGACCGTAGGGCCCCTCGAGCTCCCCCGAACCTTACTAGCGCATGCGCTTGACATGGGTCCGCCCCGGGTGTAGCCTCATGGCCTACCCGGCGCGTCACGCCGGGAGATCGCCCACACGGAGGACACCGCGCCATGACTACCGACACCCGCCCCGACCCCGGCGACGCCCCGCTACCTGACCTGTGCGCGACCTGCGGGCATTGGGTCGACGAGCACGCCGAGTCGGGCCGTTGCTACGGCCTCGACCTAGCCGCCCGCCCGTGCCCATGCCTCGACTTCGCCGCGCTCGTGGACGGTTACAGCCCGGCCGTGCCGCCGCTCGACTCCTGCCCGGTCCCCGGCTGCCCGGCCGACCATTACCCGCACGACCCCGACGACCATGGCCACGCCAACCCGTGCGGGTGCGACTGGCACTACACGTGCGACCCGCACGCCACCCGCTACGCGCTCGAGGGCATCTCGCCCGGCCTACCGCTCAACCCCGCGACCGGGCTGCCGATGGGCGCCGAGCTCGACGACGACCCGGACGGGCTGGCCGCCGAGCTCACCGCCGAGCTCGACGACCGGCTCTTCAGAATCGGAGATCGCCCGTCCGCGGCGCTGCGCGGGCCCGGGTTCCTCCCGGCCGAGGAGCTATTCCGCCGGATGGACGGCTCTGCGTGGCTCGGTATCCTCGACCTAGCGCGCGCCGACCGTCGACGCTGGGCGCGGGCCCACGCCGCGCGCGACCTTGCGACCGCCGCCGCCGAGTACGGCATCGTGCCCACCGGGCTCGAGTATGACCGCGGCGCCGAGCTCGCCCGCGTATGGTCTGACCAGATGGGCCAGGCGCGTTCGCTGCGCGAGTGGCACGCGGCCGGGCGACCCCATGAGACGGGCACCGAGTCCGCCATGCGGGTCGGGTACTACGCGTGGCCGGGCGATATGGCCGCCGACTATGACGCGAGCGCCGAACGCTACGAGCTCGGGCCCCACGGCCGGTCGGGCACGTATGCGACCCTGCCGCCGATCTACCGCGCGGGAGTCGAGCGGATGACCCACCGCGAGTGGGCCACGTATGTACATTGGCAGCTCTACCCGACAGCCGACGCCGACTGATGCGCGACGTCGCCGCCGCCCTCGTGCTACTGGCCGCCGTGTATGCGGCCGTCGTCGTGCTCTTGGTCGTCATCCTGCCCGCGCTGTACGCGCTCGGGTCCGGGCCCACGACGGCCGCCATCGTCGCCGGGCTCCTGATCGGCACTACGGCGCCACTCTGGCTCGACTGACGCCCCGAAGGATGGGCGAACCCGCACGCGGGCCGGGCCCATCCTCCGGCGCGGCACCCGTCACCCATGACCGCGACCCGGTAGCAAGGAGGACACCATGCGCGCAACCCTCAACCGTCCGCACGTGCGGACCCATCGCGACACGACCCGACGCACCCGGGCCGCCCGGCGCGAGCTCAAGCGCTGGACCGCATGAGCTCCGCCGAGTACCGCGTGCTCGAGGACTGGCGCACCCTGCCGCCCGGCCAGCTCGAGCGGCGCCTACACCGCTACGCGTCGACCGGCGCGACCGCATCGCCCGTATGCGGCGCCCGTATCCCGCGGATGCGGACCCTATCGACCGGCCAGCCCGTCACCGGCCAGCTCTGCCCGGACTGCCAGGCCCGGCCGTGATCGTCGACGACCCGCGCGCGTGCAACGGCTCCGGGCAGGTGGCAGCGTTCGCCACCCACGGCGACGCGCTCCCCTGCCCGGTCTGCGGCCGCACGGTCCGCGCGTGGCGCGTCGGCCCGCCGTGCTCGGCGGGTTGCCATGACGCGGTCCTGATCGAAACGCACGCCCCACCCATCGCCGGCGATGCGCCGACGCTCTCACTCAACCTGTAAGGAGGTACATACAATGCCCGTCGCTATCGTGACTCGGTTCCTGGGCCCCACCAACTACCGCGGCGCGCGTATCGTGGCGACCGTGCCCGAACGCATCGCCGACCGTGACCGCGACCGCCGCCCGGGCGACCCCGGTTACGAGCTCCACACGGCCGCCCATTGGCGGCTGACCATCCCGTATCCCCACGAGCTCAACGCCGAGGAAGCGCACCGCACGGCCGCGGAGGCACTCGCGCGGCGCCTCGAGTGGCTCGACTCGCCGCGGATGCGGTACTACGATTCCGAGCTGATCGGCGGAGCGCTCGCCGATGGATACGCGTGGATATTCGCACCGTCCGCGGCGACCGCCGACGAGCTCGCCCGGCGTCGGGACTTCGCGGCGCTCGCGGCGCTCGAAGCTTGACCCACCGCCTACCGGGCCCGGCAACCGCGCTATGGCGCGTCGTCGGGCCCGGTCATGCACCCATGCCGCCGGTGTACCTGATGACGGAGCGCGGCGCGCGCACGGCCGCCGCCCTTCGGAACGCTCGAGGCGGCCGCCCACGCGGACCGGCCGCTATCGTCGAGCATCGCGACAGCCCCGCGGCGCCCTGGCACCCTTGCCCGCGCGGGGAGACTATCCCTAGCAGCGGCGGAGCGGACGCCGCGCGCCATCTCGCGGACGCGATCACCGCGCACGCCGACCGGGCCCCGCTGCCCGGTCACGTCGACCCACGGCCACCAGTAGAGGAGGACACCCACCCATGACTGACACCGATACCATGCCGACCATTCGCGATTACAACCTCGGCGACCGCGTGAGGATCCGCGGCGCCTCGAGCTTCGCCGGCACCGTCGGCCGCATCGCCGGGCTACGGTTCACCTATGGCGATCACCGAACGGCGGACTACGTGACGGCCCTGGTAGAGCTGCCCGGGTTCCCGCCGTTGCCGTTCGCGCCGTCCGAACTCGACCTAGCCGAAGTCGGCGACCGGATGCTAGACACGTTGGCGGCCGATTGGCGCCTGCCGCGCGCGGCGGACGAGCTCGACGCCGACGAGTGCGAAGCGATCGGCCTAGACCCGTCCGGGCGGTGCCTCGGCACCCAGTACCCGTGGCGCGAGTCCGAGCTATTCCCGGCCGAGCTCGACCGACTCCGCCGATACCGTGACGAGGAGGAAGCGCGCGCGGGTGAGCGGCAGGACCGCCGGAACGCGTTCCGATGAAGCAAGCCCGCCCATACCGGGCCCACGAGCGCGCCAGGGCCGCCAGGGCGGCCGCTCGAGCTCTGGCCTACCTTGCGGCCGCCGTCGTCGTGGCGGCGGCCGTATGGGCGTTCTGCGCGGTCCTGATCGTGATGGGCCCGCCGTGAACCTCGAGGACGTTATAGGGCTCGAGGAGGCCGCCGAGATCGCCGGCCGTCAGCCGGTATCTATGCGGCGCGCGGCCGCTCTTGGGAAACTGAACGCTCGGCGCATCGGTTCGGGCGGTCATGCGGTGTGGGTCACGACCCGCGAGGACGTGAGCCGGTATCTCGCCTACATTGCCGGCGCCGCATGGGCGCAGCAACCGCAACGCGTCCGCCGTCCGGGCGGGCATCGGCGGAGGCGCCGACGGCCAGTATCCCGCGCGGGCTGATCCGCCCGAGAACCTGCACCGCGTAACTAGCGGCGCCGAGCTCCACCGGGGAGACGGCGCCGCTACTGATTCGCTCGACCAATCGCGCGAGGAGCTCGACGCCCTCGAGGCCGCCCGCCAGGACCGCAAGCCGCATCGACCCGCGCAGGTCGCGCAGCCACGCTACCTGGTCGGCCGTTGGCGACCCGGCCTTGCGTTTCAGTTCGGCAAACAGTAGCCAATCGCCCGCGATGATCGTGTAGTCGGGATAACCGGGCGCCGAGCGCCGACTATCGTGGGTGTGATACCAACGCACCTCGGCACGCTCCAGGCGCCGCTCGAGCTCGCGGGCCAGCTCCGCCTCCGACAGCTCACCCAACAACGCTTTCGGGTTCGCCATCCCGCCTATCGGCCGTCGACGATCCGCTCAACGACCACGACCAGGAGGACGAATAGCGCCGCCGATGTCGTGACGATGGCGAGGCATCCCGCGACGACGCTGAACGGATCCGGTCGCCGGCGGACGTACTCCATGCGGTCGAGCGGCCCACGGTTCGCGGGGTAGTCATAGGCACCTAGCGGCTCGCTCATTCGGTCGGCTCCTCTAGGGCGGCACGGGCTTCGCGGGCAGCGTGCCGCAGGATGGACTCCTCACCGATGACGATGGCATCCGTCGAGCGCACGGCCAATCCGTCACGTACAAGGTCCATCGCCTCGATAGCCCGTTCCAGCGCCACTCGCAGCCGCTCCACGTCCAGCGAGGCGCGAGCGTCCGAGGCCAGCAGATGTTCGTGGCCGCATTCGGGGCAGTAGTGGGCGCTCATGGTGTCGGCTCCTCTAGGGCGGCACGGAGAACGTTGAACACGCGGATAGCGTTGTTCGGCCCGGCGAGTACCGGATGGAGCGCGACCCGCGTGACGCCGAACTCGGCATAGGCCGGGATGACGATGATGTGCAGGATGCCGATGAGGCCACCGGGCCGGACGAGTCGGACGGCTTCGCGGAGGATGTGCTTCGGCTTCGGCAGCCCGCCGTGCCACTGACCCTGCCAGTGGTCGGCGTATGGCGGGTCCGCGATAACCGCCGAGAATGACCCGTCAGGACGCGGGATGGCATCGAACGGCGCGATGATGTCCGCGCCCGTCTCCTCACGGAAGTCGGTCGTGACGCCGAAATCGGATGCCCCGGAGAACATCTGCAAGGCATCATCGGCCATCATCTCCGGGTAGGTCTTGCGGAGGTTGAGCAGGAACCGTCCGGGGTATTGCTGAGACTGGCCCCGGTTCGATGGCCCGCCGCATCTCCACGTCGTCGTGTCGAACTGATCGACCCAGCCGCGCTCGCGCAGCGTCCGTTCGCGGGCTTCGCCTCCGGCCTCGACACACATCGCGCACCACTCGCCCTCATGGACGTGGCCGGGACTTGCCACCTTCCAGACAGGACTGTCATCGGGCCACGGCTTGCAGAGGTAGCAGCGCGGGGTGAACCGCAAGTCAACGCCGTGGAGGCAGGTCGTGATGTACATGTTGACGCCGGGGAGTTCCGGGTTCATGCCCATTCGAGCACCGCGTCATGCAGATCAGCGAGCGCCTGACCGGGTGATTGGGCGCTTACGCCGATCGGGTCGCCTCGCGGTATCAGGTTGCCGTCACGGTCGGTCAGTCGCGCCGTGAACCAGACGCCACCCGAGTTCCAGAACAGTTCGACCCGCCAGCCGTAGGACTTCATCATCCACGCGAGGGTCGTGTCGGTGTTCGTCGGGACCGGCTGGTGCTCGCGTATCCACCGCAGCAAGACGTGGCCCACGTTCCGCATGCCCAACAGTTCCTCGTCGGAGAGCGTCGCGGCCCAACCGAGGAGGTCGGTCCGCATCGCCGGGGTGATCCGTCGGTATGGCGTCTTCCCCGGCTCGCGATACCGCAACAGACAGTGCAGCGCCCTCCGTTCGTTCGGAGTCGGCCGGTCAGTCATGGTGTCGGCTCCTCTGGGGCGGCGTATTCGCGGGTGAGGACGGCCGTGAGGACGGCCTTGACGCGGGCATTGAACACGAAACGGTCCTGCCCGTGCGTGCCGTTCCCATCGCCACCTGCCGCCTTGTCGAATATGTAGAGCCAGTCCAGTCCGCGTAGCATCTCAATCGCCCGTGCCAGCCGCTCCGCGTCCAGCGCGCGGGCTTCGGCCTTGCCCGCCTCGTAACCGACCATGTAGGCCGTGGTCATGTCGTCGGTGACTTCGGCACGGGCTTGGGGTGTCATGGTGTCGCCAGGCCGACCATCTCGACCACGAGCCAATCACCCTTCCACTCGCCGTACAGCCCGACCCGGTCGCCAGCCTTGGCGAAGGGCTTGGACGCTGAGCCCACCTGCTGCTCGATGTCGGCAGCCAACGCGGCAAACACGATCTCGCCCGTCGTCTCATCGGCCACCCGCATGATCGCGACTGGCACGTCTCCCTTGGTCGTGAACTGGATTGCGTCGACCAATGGCCCCTGCAACGTCACCCACTCACCGGGCGTGCCCTTCATCCGCGGCGGCGTCGTGATAGGCAACGAGGGCGGCGCGGATGAGCTCACCTGGTCGGCAACAGGTTCCGGCACAGGCTGTTCCGGCGAGGATGCGGGCGCCGAGCTCGGCGAGGGATCCGGCGGTAGCAGCGTCGGCATCGCCTCCTTCACGCTCCGCCACTTGCCATCCACGACTGTCTGCACGTCCGTCATCAGGTACGACGGCGGCCTTCCCACGATCTCCTTGCGGGTCGGCTTGCCCTCCTGCCACACAATCTCCTCCACTTCTGCGCCGTAGAACTGCACGACATCGCCGACCTCCAGCCCGACGAGGACCGTCGCCTCGGCCAACGGGCCCAGGATGATCGCGGTGTGCTTGCGGTTGCCGACTTTGGTCACGACCTCGAGCTTCGGGCACTCCCCTTCCCATCGTTTCGGGACGTGCGCGTCACGCACGATGCGTACCGCCGCCTCGGGCGCCTCGGCCACGACGGCTTGGATGCCCTCGCCCGTCTCAGACGGCCCAGGAGCCTCGACGGATGGCGGGGTGGGCGATTGCGCCGGTTGCGAGGGGTTCACGGCACGTGGAGCCGGACGTGCGGGCTGGCGGCCGTCACCGCTGGCGTCGCCCATCTCCTCCGCGGGCGTCGCCTCATAGCCGGCAATCGCCATGATCCACGAATACTGCTGGCGGAATGCTCGACTCGTGGCGCGGGTCACGGCCATCGACCGCCGCGCAGGTTCGCCGCGCCTGTCCCACGGGCTGTCGCCGGGGGATCCGCACAGCGCCGAGCCTCGACCGATGACCATGCCATCCGAGAGGCGGATGAGCTCGACCATCGACTCATAGCCGCCATCCTCGAGGCGCACCGTGCCGCCCACGATTTCGCGGGCCACGACGTTGTCCATCCGGGCAATCGTCATCCACGCTTCGACGACCGGGAACTTCTTGCCCGAGATGACCGCAAAGAGATGCTTCCGCTCGACGATGTCGACCAACGCGTTCGCCATGCGGGTCGCCAGGGCGACTGTCTCCTCCGGGGTCCGGGTGAGGTTCAACCCCTCGCGCTCGACAACCGTTAGCGCTCGCTCCTCCTCGACCACGACCGCGGTGCCCTCGATCACTTCGCTCGCGCTCATCGGTTCGCCGCCCGCTGCACGATGACCTTGGCGGCATTCGGGTCGCCGGCCTTCCACATCCGGTGCCGGTCGATCGCCGCGGCGACGTCCCCGCCGCGCTTCGACGAGAAATAGTTGAGCCTCGAGCCGTTCGCCTTCTCGGTGATGACGGTCGTGAAGATGGAGTCGTACTCGGCCTGACTGATGAGGCCGTGCGCCATGATCTCCTTGAGCTCGGTTTGCAAGGCTGGCACGTTGACCACCCACTCGCCGCGCTGGGGTTCGATCTTGACGACGCCATCGGTCAACAGGAACTCGGACGCCTGGACCTCATAGGCAGCCTGCCGGAAACTGATGTCGATGGCGTCGACCCAGGTCGACAGGTCACGCATCGCGCGGGAGAGCTGCTCGCGAAGGTCGATGAGGTCCGTCCGCTGGGCCGGCGTGGCACGAGCGACCGGGATGAGCGCGATGTCCCTGATGGTCGACCGCAGCGAGCTCGTCAACGGGACCAGCTCCAACGTGACTTCGGCAAGCGTGCGGCGGTCGTCCTCCTCGAGCTCATGCTTCCCGCTAGTGATGGCCGCCCTGCCCGATAGGGCGGCCATCACATCGTCAGGGATCTCAGGTGGCGGGCTAACGACTTTGCGACGAGCCATGTGCGTGTCCTCCTGCGTGTGACGGTATTACGCACGATACCGCGCAGGGGGGGGAGCTGTCCACTCCTAGCGGACGCGCTATTCAGTCACGACGGAGCACGTCGCGCACCTCGAGGCCAAGCAATCCGAGTACGGTCGTGGCGAGCGTGACGAGCGTTGGGAGGTTGACCTCATAGGTGCTGCTGACGAGGTCGCCGATCAACAAGACCATCATCAGGGCGACCAGCGCCAGGGCCGCGGCTGACCGGGCGGCCCGGTAGTCATCCTTGCGACCCGGCTCGTGTCGCTGCTCAGGCGCCACCCGCGCTGCCTAGCGCCGGTGGCGCACGTGACGGTGGTACAGGATGAAGCTGACCGGGAACGCCACTCGCTCGAGGAACCCGAGGGTCAACATCCCGTACAGGAAGCCCTCGAGAAGCACCTGGAGATCGTGGCCGGTCACTTCGGCCTACGCTGCTCGACCCACCAATACGCCAGCATCGCAACCGCGACCAACGTGATCCCGATGACGATGGGCGCGTCGAGCATTACTTCGCCGCCTTCGCCTCGGCGCGAGCTGTCGCCGCGACACCATTAGCGATCTGGATGCGGTCGCTCGAGGCGAGCAACGCGATGAGCGCGGCTGCGAATGTGTTGAGTCCTGCGATCTGCTCCGCCGTCAGAGTGACGAGCCCCACAAGGACCGCCGTGTTGATCGCCGCGGTCACGAAGCCCAGGACAAGGTTGATGGGTCGGCCGAGAATGGTTCCGTTCATGCCTGACAGTCTCCCTCTATGGATTCGCTCGATGGAACTCGTCCTCGGGCTCCGGGTAACCCTTCGGCTTGAGCGTGTGTTCGTCGCGGGCCAGGAACTCCTCGGCGTGCGCCTTGTGTTCCTTCTTCTTCGCGTTCCGATCTGGCGCGGATGTGGCCGCCTTCTTCGCCATCGCTGGTCCCCTCCTTACGCTGTGACCGGCGTGAAGTCACCATGTACGCAGCCGGTATTCGTGCCCGGATACGCCATCGCCGCTGCCTGTAGCAGCGCGCCAGGCCACCATTGGAAGCCCTTGGGAATGCCCGCGCGCCGCCCATCCGCCAACGGGTCGCCGACGAGGTATGCGCCGTCAGACGCTCTCCGTTCGTTCACGTAGATCCCGTGGTTGCCCACAAAGCCAGGCGATGCGTCGAAGCGGGTCGGGGCAATGACGCTGTAACGGATCGGCACGACCGCGCCGCGGCCCGAGATGATGAGCGACCGGAACGTCGCCCACGGGACTTGGTAGCGGAGCGTCATCGTCACCCCGTACAGGTGCGCGACGGCGGCCTTGTTCTGCTCTTGCGTCGTGCCACCACAATGCGTCGGGCTGATGTAGTGACGGATCTCGGATGGCGTCGGGGGCCAGCCGTGGACGTTCGCCGGGTCGATGCCTCTCCGGGCCCGGTTCGCGGCCATCGCGTGCGAGGCGCAGCCACAGTTCGTCCAGGCGCACGCGGTTCCGTCACCCTGCTTCACGAAAGGTGGGCGATACACCATCTTCGGCTCCTCTAGCTGCCTGCGCGGATGCGCCAGCCTAGCATCATTGTCAGGATGCGGGAACGATGAAGTTGCCGCCGATCGAGAGGTACACATCCCCATTTGTGGCGTCGATGAGGACCGCCGGCGCTGCCGTGGGGGCCCCGGTCGTGAATAGCCACGACTGGAGCGGCCCGTCGACGGGCTCGACCGCCTGCGAGTACCACATTGGCCAAGTGCCAGCGAGCGGGTACGGCTGCTCGAGCCAGAGCGGCGCCTGCTGGTCGACGGTGGCGCTCGGCGGCGGAGCTGTCGTGACGACGGTCGACTGCTCGGCTTCGGGCGCGTGCCACGTCGGCTGTGTTGAGCGGTCCAGGCTGGCGTCATAGCCGTAGAGCGGCTGCTGGTCGACGGTGGCGACCGTGACTGTACCTGTGGTCAGGCCCTCGACGGCGGGATCCGGTGCGTGCCAGGTGGGCTGTGTTGAACGGTCCTGCTGCGGGTCGTAGCCGAAGTCGACGAGCACCGTGACGACCGGCGGGGTCAGCCCTTCGACGGCAGGATCCGGTGCGTGCCACCGCTGATTGGTCCAGTCGGCGGGCTGCTCGAGCCAGAGCGGCGCCTGCTGGTCGACGGTGGCGACCGTGAGGTTCGGTATTGCCGTCCAGCTCTCGGTGTCGGGCTGGAACCACGTGGCCTGCGTCGAGCGGTCCTGCTGAGCGTCGTAGCCGTAGAGCTCGCTCTGCTGGTCGACCGTAGCGACCGTCAGGTTCGGCAGGATCGGTGGCGCCTCCGTGTCGGGCTGGAACCATCGCTGCGTCTGGTCGCGCTCCTGCTCAGCGTCATGTGCGTACAAGGGCTGCTGGCCGACGGTAGCGACCGTGACTCCCGGCGGCAGGCGCGTGGTCGTGTCGTCCTCGGGCTGGTAACGGAGCTCGGGCCGCCAGTCGGCGGGCTGCTCTTGCCAGAGGGGCGCCTCGAGCTCGGGCGCCAAGGGTGTGAACACGCTGCCCTGCGGCACGGGCTCGACGGCAGGCTCGGGCGCGAACCACCGCTGGTCGGTCCAGGCTTGCGGCTGCTCTGACCAGTCGAAGCCACTCGAGGGATCGAAGGCGGCCGGCGCCACGAACGGGACGTCGCCGCCCTCTGGCGCTGGTACGACCCCGACGAAGGGCTGGCCCAAGCTCGCGACGTCATCCCAGGTCGTGAGCTGGGTCGCCGGATAGAGAGCGGCCGGGAGGGGCGACTCGAACGCGGTGTCGGGCTGGAACCACGTGGCCTGCGTCGAGCGGTCCAGGCTGGCGTCATAGCCGTAGAGCGGCTGCTGGTCGACGGTGGCGACCGTGAGCGTTGAAATGATCGGTGGCGCTTCATCAGGCTGGAACCACCGCTGCTCGCTCCATGCCTGCGGCTGCTCCGACCAATCGAAGCCGGTGGCCGGGTTGAACGCCGGCGACACGAACGGGACGTCGCCGCCGTCGGGTGCCGGAACGAGCGGGATGCCCGCCTGGAGCGCCGTGAGGTCATCCCAGGTCGTGAGCTGGGTCGCCGAGTAGAAAACGGGTGGGGTGGCCGAGTCAACCGTGGCGTCGGGCGCGAACCACGTCTGGACGACCCACGCCTCGTGAGCCGGAAGATCCCCCTGGATGACCGGAACCGACTTCGCCAGCGCGACTCTGATCTCAGCGGAGAAGGGGCCGAAGCCAAAGATGTTCCAGGCCCGCATCGTGATGTAGATGAAGCTGGACTCCGAGAAGGTCCAAGCGTCACCGCTGGAGTCTGTTTGCACACCTGGCGGATAGTCCGACTGGAATACCTCGCCGCCGGGGGTGCTACCCACCCACAGTTCGACGGTCGCGTACCCCGGCTTGTCCCAACCGGAGAATGTCGGGTCCGTCCACGTGACGACGGCTCCAGACATGGGATCGAAGGCTTCGAGCGTGCCGTAGCCGGCAACGTTTGATGGTGGATCGACTTGTCGGCCGTTGGGCCAGTAGCCCATTTCATCGGGCGCGAACCACCGCTGCGTCTGGTCACGGTCTTGCTGCGGGTCATACCCGGAGTAGTCGGCGAGAACGGTCGTGACCGGCGGGGTCAGCCCTTCGACAGAGACGTCGGGCGCGAACCAACGCGGTTGAGTGGACTGGGATTGCTGCGGGTCGAGCTCAAAATCGCCAGCATCGAGCGAAGGGTCGAATGTGACCCTTGCTCGCTGCCAGATAAGCAGGAGGCTCAAAGCGTCCTCCCGACGGCTACCTCATGCGTCGCGACGAACGGCTTACAGCGGCCAGTCGACCTCAGCCCACGTCCACGACGCGTTCACGACCCAAGTCGTACCGGCGCCGGTACCCGCCATGAGCGCGAGGAGATAGCCGGGCGGGACGATGATTGCGCCGCCGAGATCCTCGCCGTTGGGGCTGGTCGAGACGCCGAGCGCGATGGCCGACGCCCCGCCGCCGATCAGCGCGACCTCGTTGCCGACGACCGGCAGCATCCCGGTCAAGGCGGTGTTATTGAACGTTCGCATGGTCGAGCCCTGCGGGCTGGCCGACGCGGAGAGGAGGCCGTTGAAGGTGTTCCCGGCCGCCGTCGTCGGGGCGGTCGTGCATTGCAGCGCGTTCAGGACGAACTGGCCGCCGGCCGGGGTGCCCGAGGTACTGTGCGTATTGACCCGCACGATGGCGGCAGCCTTGCTGTTGCCGATCGGATTGAACAGCCCGAGAACCGGGGTCGCGGTCGCCGCCGCGATCGGCGTGTTGTGCGTCGCCGCGATAGTGACGGTCTTGACGAATGAGTGGAACAGCCGGTTGTTCAGAGCGAGGTAGAAGAAGCGGCCTTGTAGCTCGCTGACCAGCGCCTCCGCGTAGCGCCCCTGGCGCATGACCTCCTCGGAACCGACGGTGGCCCTGACTTCGCCGACGCGACCCGTGATCTCCATGCTCAGGTTCTCCTTGTGGTCTGCTAAGTCCGGCCGTCGAGGAGCAGGATGTCCGCGAAACGGTCAAGGAAGATGCCGAGGCGCCGGATGGTTTCACGCATCGTGGCGTCCTTCTGCCCCGCCGTCAACGTCGGCCAGTCGGTGTTGCTCTGCGCCGCGTCGGCGCTCCACGTCCGCAGCGTCGTGTACGCCTGACGGATGCGGTCCGGGCTGAGATGCGCGAGCTCGGCCTCGCCGGTCAGAACGTTGTGGACGACCTCGGTCGAGATGAGGCCGTTCGGGCCGTAGTGCTCGATCGTGGTCGGGTAGTCAGTCACGGGATGCTCCATTCATGGCTGCGAGATCCTCAGAAGCACCGGATGGTGGGCGTTGACATCGCTGGCGGCGGTATCCCAGTTGGTTCCGGGGGTCGGGAAGGCACCGTAGGTCCGGCTGACTCTGAAGTGTTTAATAGCGGGACTAGCGCCAATGGCTGATTGAATGCCAATAGAGTTCACGAAGATGACCCGAACAGCGGGGAGAACGGCGTGGTTCATCACCGTCAGATAGCGCCCGGCGGGCAGCGCGATCGATGATGCTGGCGTGTACGTCTTGACGCTCGAAACCGCCGTCGAGATATCGCCCGAGTCTGCTAGTGGCCCGCCGACAGGTTGCCAGTCTCGATCGGCTGCGTAGAGGCCGATACGGGTGTTACCTGCGACGGGAGTGACGACCTCGAACGCGAGTTGATCGACGACGACCGGCGTCGTGACGTAGATCGGGAAGTAGAAATCCGTGTTGACGACGAGCGCAGTCGATGACGCGCTGAATATGCCGGTACCGGGGATCGAGTAGTACGTCTCGCCGACTCGTGCCGGTCGGCCGAACACCGGTAGCGGCGCAGGCGCAAAGGCGCTCTGGCCCGGCATCAGCCGTACTCCTCCCACGTGTGAACCTTGGTGTCCTCAGAGGCGGCCGTGTAGGTGGCGGCTGTGACTCCGTAGATGGCGGCCATCGACTCGATCGTCACGCTCGCCCCGGATGCCAGCGCGAGCGTGTTCGTGCTCAGCGCGGTGATCGTGCTGTCGGCCCCGAGGTAGACGGTCACGGTCTGGTAGTTGACGATCGTGATGCGTCGCCGGTTGCCCCGCGGCGGCGCGATCATCTGCGCGCTGTTGGAGACGTTGACGTGCGCCGGTAGCCAAGTCCGCGCGGCGAGCTCGTCGTTGCTCATGGCTGCGACACGCGCAGGATGACTCGCGAGCCGGTGCTGTTGCCCTGAACGTCGCTGGTCCAAGTCGCGCCTGGCGTCGGGAAGGCCGCATACGTGCGGCCGATGCGCCCCTCTTGAAAGCTCGCTCCCACTCCCAACGCTGCCGCGTAGCTCAAGGCAAGCGTGATGAATATTCGCGTCAATGCTGGAGTGACGGCGTCGGTGTTGATAACGGTCACGTACCGGCCTGCCGGAAGCACGAGTGCTAAGGCTGGCGCGTAGGTCTTGACCCCAGTCGTCCCGGTCGAGATGTCACCGGAGTCTGCGAGTGGCGCGCCTGTCGCCTGGTAGTCCCTGTCAGCCGCGTATAGACCCATCCGCGCGTTGCCAGTCTGGAGAGTGACGACCTCGAAGGCTAACTGGTCGACGACGATCGGGGTGGCGACGTAGATCGGCGCGAAGATGTCCACGTTCTGCGCGAGGGACCCCGTGCTCGCGCTCGAGATGCCGAAGCCCGGCAGCGTGTAATACGCCTCGGCGGCACGTTTCGGTCGGCCGATCGCAGGCGGCGGCGCAGACGTCAGCATCCCCTGGTTGAGCATCAGGTCAGCTCCAGAAAGTGAACTTTGGTGTCCTCCGAAGCCGCCGTGTAGGCCGAGGTCGTGATCGCCCACAGGTCCGCCTGTGTCTCGAGGGTCAGGCTCGACCCGGCGGGGAGCGCGTAGCCCGACGTGGTGCTCACGGTCCGGTCGCCGACATAGATCGTGACCGTCTGGAGGTTGGTGATGAGGATGCGCCGGCGCGCGCTGTTGGTCGACAGGACGGTCAACCCGTTGGTGACGTTGACGTGCCCGGTGAGGATGCCGACTGACGTGTCATCGGCCAGCATCGCCGGTAGCAGTTTGAGCTCTGTCGCCGCGACAAGGAACTCCTCGACCACCCTTCGGAGCTTGCGGTCCTCGACCAGCATCCCGAAGCGGCCCATCTGCCAGCCGCCCTCGAAC
>Ga0315288_10006458_pt1 | contig 14860 bp, 16 predicted proteins | sample YL17G11_20_MG_FD_203454 | JGI IMG/M metagenome (GOLD analysis project Ga0315288, IMG submission 203454) | Sediment microbial communities from Yellowstone Lake, YNP, Wyoming, USA - YL17G11_20 | ecosystem: Environmental > Aquatic > Freshwater > Lake > Sediment | place: USA: Wyoming | collected... | reverse complement strand
AGTATCCCGGCGTGGGAGAATGGAACCCTCTCGAAGTAACAGGCGTCATTAACCAGAAACTTCGCCGCAAAATTGTCCGTCCCGTCCAATACAAAATCGTACTCTCGGATAACTTCTCTGATGTTGTTTGCCTTGGCCCACTGTCGGTAGGTCTTCACAGTGACATCAGGGTTCACCGCCAGAATCTTGTCCCTGGCCGAAGCAACCTTTTCGCTCCCAACATCGTCGGTATGATGAATGATCTGCCTCTGAAGATTCGTAAGATCCACCCTGTCTGCATCGACGATGCCGATTGTCCCGACGCCCGCAGCGGCCAGATACAACGCCGCCGGCGAGCCGAGACCCCCGGCGCCGACTATCAGGACCTTTGATTCAAGAAGTTTCTCCTGACCTGCGCCGCCGACCTCCTCCAGGATTATTTGTCGACTATAGCGCTCAATCTGTTGCTCGGTTAGTTCCACAAGCATCTCCTAATCGCTACTCTGAGCTGCGACACGCATCTGATTTTTTAATCAGAAGATTACCCTGTAAATAATTCACAATACAATGCATTGGTCATTTCAATGGCCAGCCATACGGGCAGTAATTGAGCCAGTAGTCAGCAAGAATGCTGTAGTCAGTGAAATCGACATTCTGGCTGTCATCAAGGTCAGCGCCTATTGAAGCACCCGTATCAAGCCAATGTTCGCAAAACTGCGCCAAATCTTCAAAGTCAACAAAGCACAAAGGGCCGGATCCGCCTGCCCAGAAACCGCCCAACAGCTCGAACCCGTCGCCGCTGCTGTAACCCGCATCCGGCTGGCCGATTGTCCCTGTAAGCACATATTCGCCGCCACTGATTGTGCCGCCGCCATTGTCAATTGTCCACCAGCTAATCTCATATTCACCGTCGCCTTGAGCCACAAGGCAGGAGACCAGCACCGAACAGAGTGCCAGAACCAATGGATGTGTTCCCCACAAGCTTGTTATGTGAAAATTGATTTTTCTCATTGTTCCACCTCTACACTTTATCCCGTTAGCTTACCAGGTTGTCATTGCGGCCGTGTCTCATAGCCCTTTCTTCGCCCGCAGGCCATCCAGTGAAACTCGACATTCTCGTCGCCGCCGGCCGAACGCACATCAAAACCGTTCACACTGTTGGATTCAACATACAGGGCGCTCCAGCCGCCAACAGGAGTTACGGTTACTCTGACCTCAACTTCCTCGGACACTGCCTCGGTGAACAGCCGGTCAAAGGCCACACTGGCCGCTCCGCCTGAAAGACGCGCGCTTCCCGAAGAGTAAATCTCCACCTCGGGGCCTTCAATGCAGAAGATTTCCTTCGGCCCCTCTGAGGTCTCAATTATGGCGGCCTTGGTGCCGGTTGCGGAAAAGTTTCCTTGAACCTCCAACGCATTACTAAGCGGGGTGGCGCCTGAAATCTTGACCGCATACTTCCCGTCGTCAACCGTCTTGCGGAACCAAGCGACTATTCCTTCAAAAGCGCTGGCCTGCACCGCGGGTTCGACGCTTGGGCCTGGCTCTTTACTGATTTTCACGCTCCCGCTAGCCTCTAACGCAGTACTGCCCGGCGGGGAATCTATCTTGACCGCAGACTCTCCATCGTTGGGCCCGTTCTTGAAGAACCTGGCGACCATACCTCCGAAGACGCTGCCCTCCAGCGCAGGCTGGGGGCTCGGGCTCGGCCTACTGATTTTCACGCCGCCGGCTTCCGGCGAATTGGAATTGACTTCCAGGGCGTAGCCTGGCCCGGCCGATTTATCCATCAGAATCCTACCTCCGTTCATATACCAGGTCAAGGTTTCACCCAAGCTAAGACTGTGGGGAGGAAGAGAAACGGCCCCCGAAACGGTAAGGCCTCCCGCAACGTCAAGGCTTCCTGCCACTGAAAGGGGCCCTGTCATTGTGTCGCCGGACTTTAGTACAAATTCGGTCGAATCTTTCCCGTCGAGGCGGTCGGCATCGAGCGTCGAGCCGGGACCATCACCGGCAAGGACTGCCGGCATGACCTCAGCATCGCGCGCTATGGCAGCGGCAATCCGCTCCTCCGCTATCAAGCCGCTGGTGATGTCAGAGCCGCTGTGGGCGTGAGCGCTGCCGGCAAATGCGGTGGAATCCCGTCCATCCAGGAGGTCGGCATCGAGTGTTGAGCCGGAACCATCGGTCGCAAGGACTGCCGGCATAACCTCAGCCACGCGTGCTATGCTAGCGTCAACACCAAGTGAAACATCCCCGGACGTTCCTCCTCCGCTGAGCCCAACGCCGGCAGTAACTGCAGTGATGTCGCCGCCGGTCGGCGCGGTTTGCCAGGTCGCCACTCCGCTCGCATCAGAAGTAAGCACCTTGCCCTCTGCTGGTACTCCCCCAGTTATTCTTAGCGAACCTTCGACCCTGAGGTCTTTTGCCGAGACCGCATCTAGTGCAGCAGAGAGAGCTTTTAGGTCTTCTGACGAGAGCGTTTGTAGTGCAGCCCAAGGAGATTCTAGTCTTCCACTTGATATGAGGTCTGTAACCCAGACCGTTTCTAGTTCAGCCAGAGAACCTATTAGGGTTTCTGCTTCGCACCTACGCACTGAGGAGGTACCTGCAACCCTTAGGTCTCGTCCCACATCGCAATCCTGGTCTATTCGGGAGGAAGCCGACTGGCACATGCCCGCCGTCTCTATGGACCCTGCGCGGCAGACTCCTGCAATTGTGGCGCCTCCCTGCACATCGAGACCACCAGTGCGGCAGTAACCCGACTGGCACATGCCTGTGACCTCCAGGTCGCCGTCCACGGTATCCCCCGTCTTTTTTACATAGCAGGGGTCGAAAATACTGGGGTCAACGTAGTTAGCCATCGCCGCGACCTCGGCGTATTGCGCACAAGCTGCCCCGGTTATTTTCTGCCGCTTTAGTTTCTTAAACTCTCTGGGCACACCAGGGTCACAGGGGTCCGGTTTGCGCCGAATCTTGAACTCCGGATACTTGATCTCAGCATCCCAGACAGGGCCGAAATCCAATTCAAACGTGAAGTAGCCATCCTTCACGGAAACGCCGTTTATCTCGTTTATGGGTCCTATTTGGTTTCCGTCATTCGGCTCGTCATAAAGCTCGACCTGAAAGTCATACAACCCATCTGCCAGTTCGTTTCCGTCCATAAGTCGGCCCTGATAGGTAATCTCTGTGCCCATTGGTTCTGCTTCAGTAATTTTGGCCGAACAGACCGTCAAACCCAAAATTAGAACCAAGATCGCTGACATTTTCGTCGTTTCCATCTTCGTACCCTTCCAAAAGTCTTTTATCCCCCAACACGTTTTGTGCGCCGCCTCCCATAAAGTAAAGGAACTCCACCTTGTCGCCTTCTTCGAGGATTCTCTGCTCAAACTCCGCCCTTTTCAGTATCTGGCCGTTCAGCTCAACTGAGACCATTTCCGGCATTTTGACCTCCTGTTCAACCAAGAGCTTGCTAACCGTCAGATTCTCGTTGAAGGCGTCTTCTTTACCGTTCACAACAAGTTTCATTTCACATCCTCGCTACTTCTCTGTATGGCTTGTTCAAAATCGTCTTTGATATCTTCGAAGTCCTCAATTCCCACCGAGACCCTTACCATATCCTCGCTCACACCCATCTTCTCATTCGCCTCATCGGTAAATTCGTGAAATATCGTCGATGCCGGATGGATAACAAGGGTCTTCGCATCGCCGAGATTCGCCAGGTTCTTGGCAAGCTTCAGTGAATCGATGAACCTAAAGGTCCTCGTCTTGTCGCCGAGGCCGAACGTCAGTAATCCACCACCAAGGCCGCCAAATAGTTTGGCAACCCTGCTGTAAAATTCGCTATTGTGCAAACCGGGATAGTTCACCCAGCTAACCTTCGGATGGCCCTGCAGATATTCCGCCAGTCTCGCAGCGTTTTCGCAGTGCCTGGCCACTCTGGGCGGCAGGGTTTCCAGGCCCTGCAGCATCAAAAACGAATTCATCGGCGCCGGGCAGCCGCCGAGGTCGCGATGAATCAGGTTGCGCAGATGCGCAAGAAAGGCCAGTCTTCCGGCCCTTGCGGACAATTTTCTTATATCTTCAAACGGCCCTGCCGACCAATCGAAGTTCCCCGTATCGACTATCGCCCCGCCGATCGCGGTGCCGTGCCCGTTGATGAACTTCGAGGTGGAATGCACCACGATATCGGCGCCGAATGCGCCCGGCCTGATTAGAACAGGCGTCGTAACCGTGTTGTCCACAACCAAAGGTATATTCGCCCGACGGGCAATCTGCGCGATAGCGGGTATATCGGGCACATCCATCCGCGGATTGCCGATAGTCTCGATGAAAACCAGCTTCGTCTTATCGTCTATGGCTTTTTCAAATTGTGCGGTGTCAGCGGCATCAACCAGCTTAGTCTCAACTCCGAATCGCCCCAACGTATTCTCGAAAAGCGATATGGTGCCTCCGAATATCCCCGTTGCGGCGATTATCCGGTCGCCCGTCCTGACCAGACCCATCACGACCGATGCAATTGCGGCCATCCCACTGGAAGTGGCGATGCAGCCGATACCGTTTTCGAGCAGGGATAGTCCGGCCTCAAGAGCGGTAGTAGTTGGGTTTGCCATCCGCGTGTAGATGTATCCGGGCGCTTTACCGGCGAAAACGTCGGCCAGCTCCCCGGCGGTCTTGTAAGCATAAGAAACCGTCTGGTAGATTGGCACTGCCGTCGCTCCGCTGTACCTGTCGCCGCTGAAAGAGCCATGTATGGCCAATGTATTGGTTTTCATTGGGATCCTTTTTCGCTCGGTTAGCAGTTATATCTGATAGTTAAGCAAGGGTTTTGTGTGGATTCCGCACTCGCCGCCGCATTTGCTTGTCCCGATCCACCTGCCGGCCCGCTCGTCAGCTCCTTGGGCAATTGTCGTGCAAGGTAAGCATCCGAGAGACCTGTAGCCTTTCAGGTACAACGGATTAACACGCACATTGTGCAGCGCCAGATACTGCCAGACCTCCCGTTCATACCAGATCAGGATGGGATTGAGCTTAATCAGGCCTTTATCCAGCTCCTGTATCTCCGTAAAGTCCGTGCGTGTCCGCCCTTCGGTGCAGCGAAGGCCCGTAACCCAGCAGGCGACGTCCATCTCTTTGACGGCCTGGCGTGTCGGCCTGACCTTGAGTATCTCGCAGCACTTGTCAGGGTCGGTGGCATAGAGCTTGTTCGGAATTTCCTCATCGTTGCTAAAGACCCTGAGTTCGGGGTACCTTGCCACCTCCTCGGCCATAAACTGCTTGGTCTCCGCCGGCTTGAACCTCGTGGTTATGATAAAACCGCGAATATTCGGGCTGACCCGCTTGGCCAGGTGCCAGACGGCGCTGGAATCCTTGCCGAGGCTGTTGGCCACTACCAGCCTGTCTCCAAATTCCTTGTAAGCCCGGTCAATCAGCTCCAACGAGCGATTGACCTTTTTTGCAAAATTCAGGCTCTCCACCAGTTCTGCAACATTTTCTGCAACTAAATTTTCCAGTGCCACTTTTGTCTCCTTTTATTTGCTAAATCACATAGTCCGCGACAAAAATTTGCGGGTTTTGCAGTTTTATGAATACGCTTTCACGGTTCTGCAAACCAAGTTCGAGATAACGATTCCTGTTGAGTTCCGCTTCGACAAACTCGCCATTGTCATGTCTTTTGAGCTCAATCCGCACCGTAGCCCCGGCGGTGCTGATATGGGTAATCTGTGCCAGAATGGCAAATTCGTGGTCTTGCTGCCGGGAGACTTCTATATCATGAGGCCGGACGTATGCAACAACGGGCGTTCGCTCCGCGTGGCCGTCTCTTGAGTTGGCCACTTCTAAATCCTCTATACACACCTTCCCATTATGAACTCTTCCGCGAAACAGGTTGACATTGCCAAGGAAGTTGCAAACAAAAGAATTGATGGGCTGATGATAAACCTGCTCCGGTGTGCCTTCCTGCTCTATTCGTCCGCCGTTCATCACTGCGATTCTGTCGGCGACCTCCAAAGCCTCTTCCTGGTCATGGGTGACGAATACGCTGGTAATAGACATTTCGTCATGTAGCCGTCTAAGCCATCGCCTCAATTCTTTCCGAACTTTCGCATCAAGAGCACCAAATGGCTCGTCGAGCAAAAGGATATTGGGTTCGACCACCAGCGCACGGATCAAAGCGATGCGCTGTCTTTGCCCGCCGGAAAGTTGCGATGGATAGAGATTTGCCGCTTGTTCCAGTTGCACAAGTTTTAACAAATCAAACACCCTGCGTCGGATTTCATCTTTTCCAGGACGCATTTTACGAGGACGAACCCTCAGACCGAAGGCGACGTTCTCAAAGATAGTCATGTGCCTGAAAAGGGAATAGTGCTGGAACACAAAGCCCACTCGTCTTTCGGCGACGCTCCGATTACTTATATTATCTCCATGGAAGAATACCGGGCCGCTGCCGAGGTCGGGGATTTCCAGTCCGGCGATTATCCTCAACAATGTCGTCTTGCCCGAACCGGACGGCCCCAGCAGTGCGACCAGCTCTCCGCTGGGAACATACAAGCTCACATTCGCAAGAGCGCTGAAATTGCCGAATGTCTTGCTGACATTATTGATCTCAATGCTCATATCGGCCTGCCTTCTCTCTCAGCCCTTGAGCATTTAGACGGCTCATCAGCGAATTTCCACTCAATTACGCTTTTTGCCGCCAGCGTGACCAGCGCCAATATGGTCAACAGCGACGCCATCGCGAACGCGGCCACAAAGTTATACTCGTTATAGAGTATCTCCACGTACAGCGGTATCGTATTGGTTTGCCCCCGAATGTGCCCCGAAACGACCGAAACAGCGCCGAATTCACCCATTGCTCTTGCATTGCAGAGAATCAGGCCGTACAACAAGCCCCACTTTATGTTGGGAAGAGTTATTCGAGTAAACATGCGCCATCCGCTGGCGCCAAGCACCAGGGCGGCCTGTTCCTCTTCTGTTCCCTGAGACTGCATCAATGGTATTAACTCGCGTGCGATAAAGGGGAACGTTACAAATACGGTTGCCAGAACGATTCCGGGCACTGCAAAAATGATCTTTATATTGTGCTCTGCCAGCCACGCGCCGGCCCAACCGTGCAAACCGAAGAGCAATACGAAAATCAGTCCTGATATTATGGGGGAAACCGCAAACGGCAAATCAATCAAAGTAGTCAGGACACTTTTGCCCTTGAAGTCAAATTTAGCTATGGCCCATGCCGCGGCGACCCCGAATATCAAATTGAGAGGCACGGCTATGCCCGCCGTTGTTAGAGTGAGACGGATAGCTGCCCTCGCATCCGGGTCGCTGAAAGATCGCAAGTATGCCCAAAGTCCTTTTTTAAGCGCTTCGACAAACACCGCCACCAGAGGGACAAAAAGAAACAGCCCCAGAAAGGCCAAAGCCACGCCCGTGAGAACCCACCGAACACCTCGGGACTCGCCAACCGCGCCGGCGGTGTTTGGATTACTCAAAATTGCGGCACTTTGCATCGACATTCGGAAACCTTTGCTAAAACTGATACCTTCCGGTCCGCCTTTGTAACATGTTTATTATGAACAGCAGAACAAACGATGTTACCAGCATTACAACTGCAATAGCGGTAGCGCCGGCGTAATCATATTGTTCAAGCTTGGTGAGAATCAGTAGCGGCGTAATCTCTGTCCGCATCGGCATATTGCCGGAAATGAACACAACCGAACCATACTCGCCAAGAGCCCTGGCAAAAGCCAGCGCAAAGCCCGTTAAAAGCGATGGGGCAAGTTCCGGCAGAATTACCTTCCTGAAAATTTGAGGAGGGCTCGCTCCCAGACTTGCTGCTGCTTCTTCTGCTTCCTTGCTCAAATCCTGCAGAATGGGCTGGACCGTGCGTACCACAAACGGCAGCCCTATAAACGTCAGAGCGACTATTACCCCGAGCCGCGTATAAGCAACTCTTATACCCAATTGGCCCAGCCATCTGCCCATCCACCCATTTGGAGCATAGACGGCGGTAAGGGCTATTCCTGCAACCGCAGTCGGCAATGCGAAAGGCAAATCAATCAAAGCATCGATGAATCGTTTGCCGGGAAGACGATATCTCACAAGCACCCAGGCGACTAATAAGCCGAAAACCACATTTATCATCGCAGCGATGAAGGAAGCACCGAAACTCAGGCGGTAAGAAGCCAGAACGCGAGGATGGGTAATGGTGGCCCAAAATTGCTCCAAAGTCGAACTTCCCGCTGAGACAAATACCGCAGCCAAAGGTATCAGAACAATTAAGCTCAGATACAACAGAGTATATCCCAGGGCTAATTCGAAGCCGGGAAGTATGCTATGTTTTTTTAATGAATACGACAAGGTAATCACCTTTTCTCTGTTTAGCCGTGACCTCACCGGTGCACGGAAACCCTGGACCGGCGAGGCTAAATTTATCTTCGGGCCGCTATTTTTCTACCTGATAGATTTGGTCGAAAACGCCTCCATCAGCAAAATGGGTCTTTTGAGCCTTTTGCCAACCCCCGAAAACCTCATCAATGGTAAACAGACTCACCTTTGGAAACTGGCCGGCATATTTCTCCGCCACCGATTTTAATCGGGGACGATAATAATGCTTGGCAACAATTTCCTGTCCTTCTTGCGAATAAAGATATTCCACGTACGCTTGTGCCAGCGCTCGCGTGCCGCGTCTGTCCACTACTTTGTCAACAACCGCAACCGGCGGCTCCGCAAGTATGCTGACCGACGGCATAACTATCTCGAATTTGTCTTTCCCTAATTCATTGACCGCCAGAAAGGCCTCATTCTCCCAGGCCAAAAGGAGGTCGCCGATTCCCCGGTGAACAAACGTAGTCAGTGAACCGCGGGCGCCGGAGTCGAGAACGGGGACGTTTTTGAACAGTCTCGTCACAAATTCCTTTGCTCGCTGGTCGGCCCTTTCATTCGCATCGGTCTTATAGTGCTTCAGTGCATAACCCCAGGCCGCTAAGTAATTCCAGCGGGCACCTCCGGAAGTTTTGGGATTGGGTGTTATCACCGAAATGTCCGGCTTGGTCAAGTCATCCCAGTTTTTTATGTTCTTGGGGTTACCTTTGCGTACGAGGAAGACAATCGTTGAAGTATAAGGAGCGCTGTTATAGGGTAATCTGGATTGCCAGTTTTTGCTGAGCAGATTTCCCTTTTCGACAATGGCATCTATATCGTAGGCCAGCGCCAACGTAACGACATCAGCTTCAAGCCCATCGATAACAGTTCTGGCCTGCTTGCCTGAGCCACCGTGCGACTGGTTGATAGTTACCTTTTGGCCGAGCCTTTTCTGCCACTCTCGTGCAAACGCTGCGTTGAATTCCTGATAAAGCTCCCTTGTCGGGTCGTACGAAACATTCAAGATCGTAACTTCCTTTGCCGCCTGGGCTGGCCGAAACAGACCAGAGACCGCAAGAACAGCAATTACAAGAACAGCAATTAACGGTAAAAGCATCTTTTTTAGAAGCACCTTGTTTTCCTTTATACCGGGTAACCTCATTTAACTGTCCAAGAACTGACCTGACTGCACATCAGGATCGCCCGTTCGTTTTCGCAGCCGCCCGTTGAGTCGCCCCCATCGAACTCAGTTTCTTCATAGCCAACCGCCCACTTGACATTTTTGAGATGGCAAGAATCCTCATATTTGATATTCCGGCGTTTTCTCTTTGCCAAACTTCAGCCGATTCCATATTCGTTCGTGTATGTAAAACGCCCCGATCTTAATAGCCGTATCCAATAGGCCAATCTGTGCGGCCAGTTCGAGTTGCCGTGTTATAATCCAGGCAATGGCAAAAGTGACCGCTGTTCCGCCTGCACGCCAGGTTATGGCCTTCGCTATGCTCCTGATATGTGATTCCACCAGTTTTTGCTCCAGCGATATAAGTATTCCTATGGTACTACTGGGATTACCCACAAAAAAAACGCAACCTTCACCAAATCCTGTCTTATCAGCCTAAATACTATAGTTTGGAACGCGCCGCTCTCTTTTGGCCCGTTCAAATTCAACAAGCTCAGCAAAAGTTCTGGTGGCACAAACGTTTGAAACAGCATCGCTTACTTCCCGCCAGAACTCCTTGAATGCCTCACTTCCCCAAAGGCCTGTGTCTCTCGCGGATCTTGTTGCATCTGGAACAAACGAGGTCGAACCCTGTATATGCTCGATAACTTCTCCGACGGTCAAATCCTCGGCAGCTCGCGCCAGCATATAGCCGCCAACTTTGCCTCGCCGGGATTCAACGAGTCCTGCGTGCCGCAGCTCATTGAGAATCACCTCTAAGAACCTCGGAGGTATGTTCTGAGCGGCAGCGATCTGGTGAATCTTGATCGGATGGCTGTCGTCCCGCATTGCCAGCTCAAAGACCGCCCTTAACGCATATTCACATTTTCTTGGTAATCTCATCATAACATCTATCTTGACTATGCCAATCGAAATACTATTATATAGGCTAAAATGTTCATAGTCAACAGTTTTTCTTAAGAAAATTGAAAAATTTTTGAAAGGGCCCGATTTGCCTGTCGAGATGCCCATGAAAGGCGGTTTCTACACTGATGCTGCTGGGGCTTAATCTCGCTGGGCCCTGATTTGGTCTAAGATTTCCTGTCCGCCGGCCGCAAGCAGCTCCTGCGCAAGCTGTTCGGCGGCGGTTAGGGCCTGGTCTAAGGGAGCGGTTATCGAGCGTTTGACGTACTTCTTGCCTTCGAGGTCCGATATCATTGCCTCTATTGAGATATTACCTGTGTTAATCTCCGAATAGACCCCCAATGGTATGCTGCACCCGCCGTGCATGGATGCAAGGATATGGCGTTCGGCCTGGGCGGTGATTCGGGCTTCTTTGTCGTCGAGTTTCGATGCGAGCTCGGCCAGTTCACTGTCATCGTCTCGAATCTGCACCGCCAACGCACCCTGTGCCGGGGCGGGCAGGAACTCTCGCGGCGGCAGGATCCCCGTTATCTTTTCAGCCAGACCCAACCGGTTCAAACCTGCGCAGGCGACTATAGCTGCATCGACGATGCCGCCGGCGACTTTCGAGAGCCTCGTTTCGACGTTTCCACGCAGGGGAACGCACTTTAGGTCGCTCCTGAGGTGCCGGACCTGGGCGATTCTGCGGACGCTGGACGTTCCGACGGTCGCCCCGGCGGGCAGATTGGCCAGACAGGCCGCACGATTCCGGGCGACTAAGCAATCGGCGACGGACTGCCTCTTTGGTATCGCCGCCACTACCAGCCCTTTGGTATAAGCCGTTGGGAGGTCCTTTAGGCTGTGGACGGCTAAATCCGCCCTGCCGTCGAGCAGTGCGTTTTCGACCTCGGAGGTAAAATAGCCCACTGAATCGGACTTATGGAGGAAGTCTGACCTGTCGCGGTCGCCTTTGGTCGAGACCTCCACTATGGATACCTCGACTCCGCGGTCCAGGTTCTCGATCAGGCCGCGGATGTAATTGGATTGCGCCAGGGCCAGCTTGCTGCCCCTGCTGGCGATTCTGATGGGTCCCATTTCGCCCTTTCACAGTTTATGGTTTGGCATTCTACGGCAATTCTACAGTACAATTACAGTTGATTCAAACAGTTCGGGAGATTTCCCTTCAGGTAGGATCAGATAACGCAATCCCTGCAGAATGCTCAGACCACTCTTGCAATAACAAGCCTGATTCAGTAAAAGTACAGTATATCCAGGGCGTCATTGTTATTTATGGGAAAATACAGAACCTCAGACAGACCGTCCGAGTAAGAAGGCTTATCAGGAATGGCAAAACAGATATCCGGCATTGAGCGGAGGATCCTGGCTGTACTTCAAGAAGGACTGCCGATAAGTCGAAGTCCATATAGAGATATGGCTGCGAAGATAGGTATAGATGTGCAGCAGTTGTTATCTATCTTGGAGGACTGGAAGCGGGATGGCAGGCTTCGACGGATAGGGGCGATAGTGAACCATTTCAAGGTTGGTCTTGGCGCTGGGGCGATGGTGGCCTGGCGTGTGCAGCCGGAGCGCGTAGAGCAGGTGGGCGAGCTATTGGCCGGTTTTGAGCAGGTGAGCCACGCATACGAGAGGCAAACTGCTCAGGGCTGGCCGTACAACTTATACACTATGGTCCACAGCAAGAGCGTCGAAGAGGTCCGGGGCGTGGTTGAGCGGATGAGCCGGGCCTGCGGGGTAACGGACTATCGCATATTGGTTACGCAGAAGGAGCTCAAGAAGGTTCCGCCGACGTACATTATCGACGGCGGAGGCAATGAGGGGCAAGGTTGAATATGTTTGATTTGCCGATGCATGAAATGGTCGTATTTGCTTTGGTGGTAGTGGTTTACGTTGCTGCTTCGACCGCGGGGGTCCTGCAGTTGCTTGCCGAAGGTCAGAGGTACAGACGTTATGTTATTCCTCTTGTGGCATTGGGTGCGGTTTTAGAGGCGGTTGTGCTGATATTCCGGGCGGTTGCGATAAAGGCGGTTCCTTTGACGGGGACGTTCGAGTCTCTGATTGTCCTGACGATCGTTTTTGCGTTGGTGTATTTGTTTTTTAGCATCGCCATTCACCGCGTATGGTTCGGTTCGGTGATGGTCTGGGTTATTTTGGGCCTGATTATCCTATCTGCGCTGGTTGCCGAGCCGGCCTCAGCAGCTCACGCGGCGGCCTCCACTCCCTGGGCTATTGCCCACGGTATTGCAATGATTCTCGCCGGTGCAGCGGCGATGTTGGCGGCCGCCAGCGCGGTGCTTTACCTCTTTGCCAGGCGTAAACTCAAGCAGAAGAAGGTCTTACAGGTCTTAGGCAAGGTTCCGAATATCGAGAAGCTCGAGCGGATGAATATATTTGGCCTGAAGTCATGCTTTGTGCTGATGACGTTCGGTCTGGCGGGTGGTATTGGCCTGGCGGCCACCTCGGCCTCTCTCAATATGACGGCGGTTGACTGGCTCACGGATGCGAAGATCGTCCTTATCGCAGTCGTCTGGCTGCTGTTGGGGGCGATTTTAGTGCTGTGGCGGACGGTCGGATTGAGGGAGAAGGCGATTGCTAACGTGACGATTGTAGTTTTTGCCCTGATTCTATTTGCGGTCGTGGGGACTTCGGTTTTTTGCGGGACGGGGCACGATTTTCGTCGCAGCGACGTTGAGACCACCGAACAAGCAAGATAAGAGCAAGAGATGAAGATCGTAGTATTAGGATTGAACCACAAGACCGCCCCGGTTGAGATTCGGCAGAAGCTGGCTTTCGATGCGGCCCAGACGACCGCTGCGCTATGTGAGCTAAAGGGGATGTATCCACAGGCGGAGTTTGTGCTTATATCGACGTGCAATCGCGTTGAGCTGTATTGCGTCAGCGAGCGTGCCGGGGGGGCCGATGCGGACGACCTTGCCGAGTTCATCTCGGAGTTTCACAATGTTGAGCTGGGTGAGTTTCGGGAGTCCCTGTATGCGCACCTGGATGGGGACGCGGTGAGGCATCTGTTGACGGTGGCGTCGAGCTTGGACAGTATGGTGGTGGGGGAGGCGGAGATAATCGGCCAGGTCAAGGAGAGCTATCGGCTGGCCTGCGCCGCCAGGAGCACGGGCAAGGTGCTCAATCGCCTCTTTCACTGCGCCTTCGCCACGGGCAAGAAGGTATATACGAGCACTTCGATCTCGAGCGGGCGGGTGAGTGTTGCGGGCGTTGCGGTCGAGCTGGCCGGGCAGCTTTTTGCGGATATCTCATCGGCGAAGGTGGTCGTTATCGGGGCGGGCGAGACGGGCCAGTTGATCGTTCAGCATCTGCTTGCGGCCGGGGCGAGGGATATAACCGTTGTGAACCGGTCTTACGAAAAAGGGCTGAAGGTCGCCGAGCAGTATGGCATTACAGCGCGAAAATGGGAGCAGCTTGAGGAGCAGTTGGTTGGGGCGAATATAGCAATAGCGTCGGCTTCGGTGCAGGATTGCCTCTTTGACAAGGAATCGTTCAGCGAGATAGCGGCTCGGCGAAAGCAAGCCCGCCGGTGGTTGGGCGGGCAAGCCCCCATTTTGATAATAGATATTGCGGTGCCTCGGAATTTCGAACCGGACGTCAATGAATTGGAGGATGTGTATCTTTACGGCATTGATGACCTGGCGCAGGTGGTGGAGCGGAATCGCAAGGCCCGCGAGCGGGATATTGTTAGGGGGATGGAAATTGTCCGGGACAATGAGGCTGATTTTATGGAGTGGTTCGGGGCCAAAGATATAGGGCCTCTGATAGGGCGTATGAAGGAGCAGTTCGGCCAAATCGGCAAAAATGAGTTAGAGCGGTTCTTTGTGGGGGCCAGGCAGGAGGCCTCGTGCAGGGAGGTTATGGAGGCGATGGTGGGCCGCGTCATCAACAAGCTGCTGCACTGCGTAATCAAAAATGTGGACATGGTGGCTAAAGAAAACGGTGCGGCTGAGGCTGCGAGGCTTCTGGACACTATCGTGCGGCAGGCGGAGCAGATATCATCCGAATCGGACAATGACGACAGGAAAGAGGATACGCGGTCTTGAAGGAACATCCACGGTCAAATCGTATCTTGCGGCTGTTGTTCTGGGAGACAACGATAAAGTGCAATCTAAGCTGTGCGCACTGCAGGCGTTTGGAGTCCGATGAGGCGGCGGTAACGGACTTATCAACCGCGCAGGCGATTGACCTTGTGGAGCAATTGGCGGAATTGGGCCGGAATCAGCCCGTGATGCCGGTACTGGTGTTCTCCGGGGGTGAGCCGCTGTGCCGGGATGACCTGTTTGAATTGGTCGGCAAGGCAAGGTCTTTGGGCATAACGCCTGCGCTTGCCACCAACGGGACACTGATAAATCCGGGGGTGGCCGAGCACATACGAGATAGCGGCGGCGTCAGGGTGGCGGTGAGCCTGGATGGAGCAACCGCCGA
>Ga0315288_10006457_pt1 | contig 14861 bp, 8 predicted proteins | sample YL17G11_20_MG_FD_203454 | JGI IMG/M metagenome (GOLD analysis project Ga0315288, IMG submission 203454) | Sediment microbial communities from Yellowstone Lake, YNP, Wyoming, USA - YL17G11_20 | ecosystem: Environmental > Aquatic > Freshwater > Lake > Sediment | place: USA: Wyoming | collected... | reverse complement strand
GCTTTCGGCGCCGGAACGCCGGTTCGCCGCCTCGGGATCGAGCCGGCAGCCGCGCTGCGCTCGGCCTTCTGGGCCATGCTTCCCCTGGCCTTCTTGCTCCTCAGCCCGCTTCTTCTCCGTTACTACACGACGCGTCAGGACCTCAAGACCCGCCTCGGCCTCCTCGCCATATTCATTCTCCTCGGATTCGGCTATCTCGTGTTTTCCGAATTCCGGCCCTTCTTCCGCCGTATCCTGGGCCGCCTTGAAAAATGGGAAGGCGTATTCTCGGCCCTCTCTCCGGGTAAAAAGCTGGCCCTTCTCTTCTTCGTCGCGTTTTTGATCTATCAGGGCGTAACGCTCATCATGGTCGAGGAGGGGGTAACGTTTTCCGGAGATGAGCCGAACTACCTTTTGACCAGCCACAGCCTTCTTCGGGACGGCGACATCAACCTGGCCAACAACTACGCCAACCAGGACTATTTCTCCTTCTACTCGAAAAAGGACAATCCCCGGCTCAAGCTGGGGATCTACGGCCGAAGCGGCCGCAAGGGAAAGGGATATATCTATCCGATCAACCTGCCCGGCGTGTCGGCGCTGATGCTTCCTTTCTACGGGCTAAGCCAGCACTTTTCGGGCCGGGTCTTGACATTCATCCTCAAGGGGAGCCTCTCCATCTGGGCGGTCCTGCTCGGTCTCCAGCTTTATCTCTTTATTTACGGCCTCTGGAAAAAAGAGCGGCTGTCGCTCCTCCTCTGGTTCCTGTATTCCTTCAGCGCTCCGGTCCTTTTCTACGCCACTCACCTCTATCCCGAGATCATCATCGCCCTCTTTGCATTCACCGTCTTCAGGATGGCCGTATCCGGGAACCATCTGTCCGGATCTCAATATCTCTTCCTGGGGTTTCTCCTGGGTACGTTTCCCTGGTTCGGCCTCAAGTATACGTTCATCCTTGGGCCGCTCGCCGCGGTCGCCCTTTATTTCTTCTGGAAGCAGCGACGGCCGCTGAAGAACCTGGCTCTTTTTCTGGCTTTTCCCATTCTCTCCGTGCTCCTCTTTTTCGCCTTCGTCCACTATCTCTACGGCTCGTTCTCGCTCTTTTCGGTCTACGAAGGGGTCATGACTCCGGAAGGACAGGCCGCCTTCAAAGACATGGTCCTGAGTATCCCGCTCAACGAGCGGGTCGACGCCTTTTTCGATTATTTTCTGGACCAAAGGGACGGCCTCCTCCTTTATTCGCCGTTTTACCTTTTTTCCTTCTTGGGGCTCGTGGAAATCTTCAAACGCAACAAAAAAATGTTCTGGTCCCTGCTGGCGGTCGGCCTTCCCTTCCTCTTCAACTACGCTTTCTTCACGCACCGGCAGGGCTATTCGCCCCAGGCCCGTGTGTTGATGCCCTTGTCCTGGGCCGGAGCCGTCGCCATCAGTTATTTTCTTGTCTATAACCGGAAAAAAATTTACGCCTTCCTGTTCAGGCTCCTGGGCTTTTTATCCCTGGCCATCGCGGGTATTCTCATCGTCCAGCCTTCGTTCCTCTACCAGCCCACCACGCACGAATTTACCTCCAGGCCGGGGGCGTTGTTCGTTCACCTCAGCAGTCTGCATCTCTTCCTGCCTCCCTTTCTCCCGTCCTTCATCAAAATCAACAATCTCGGTTATTGGCCCAACTATGTCTGGGCCGCCGCCATAATCATCTTCATAATCATCTATGCCCTCGGCAAGCGAGATCGTCCCCTGGGGCAGGTTTTTCACCGCGCTTCCGCGTTGATTCTAATCTCCATCGGTTTTATCCTCTGGGTCCTTTTCCCGCGAACCGTTCCTTATCCGGCCAAGACGGTGGCCTATACCTCGCAGCGGTCGCTCGGCTTTTATCTCGGGCCCATGGGCGAGGGCGTCGTGGCCAAGGAAGCCGGAGATTTCTATTTCCACTATCCCAAGTCCTACAAATTCTTCTTCGGGTCAAAGACACGCCTGGAAAAAGTGAGGCTGATTTACGGTTCGGAGAAGGGTAAATTCGCCCTCAAAGCTGCGCTCTTCGACCTGCCCCTGCTCGACGACCTGACGGAATTTGAAACGAAGGAATGCATCATCCAGCCCGAGGCTTATTACAAGACGAACAATCTCTATTATTATGAAATCAACCTGGAGATCACCCACCTCACAGACGAGACCATGCTCATCGACCCGTTTCTTTTTCAGGTAATTCCGGTCAGGGATTGAACCGGGGATAGGCGTCCAGATCCAGGGATCCGGAATTCGTTTTCTGCGATTTGAGTTTTTCCACGGCCAGGCTGGCAACCATAACGGCGTTGTCCGTGCAAAGCTCTGGGGAAGGGACACAGGCTTCGAAGCCCTGTTCGCGGCTGAAATCGAGGAAGCGCGTCCTCAGCCGCTTGTTGCGGGCCACTCCGCCGGAAATCACCAGGGACTTCGGCCTGTAAATTTCGGCGGCCCGGCTGAAATTGTCGAGCACCGCCCGGGCGATGGCTTCCTCGAACCCGGCCAGGAAATCGGCCAACGCGGGATGATTTTTTGACATCCCCGTTTCCCTGATTTTTTTCAGGGCGGCCGTCTTGAGCCCGCTGAAGCTGAAATCCAGGCTTTCGTCTTTCATGCGCGGCAGCGCGAAGAAAAATTTTTTCGCGTCGCCGTTTTCCGCGAGCTTCTGGATGACGGGGCCCCCGGGATATCCGAGGTCCAGGAATTTGGCGACCTTGTCCAGCGCCTCCCCGGCCGCGTCGTCCCTCGTTCGGCCGAGGAGCTTCGACTGGAAGCGCTTCTTCAAAAAAAAGAGCGAGGTATGGCCGCCCGAGACGACAATCGCCAGGCAGGGGAACGGAAGTTCGGGCCGTTCCAGGAACGCGGCCTCCATGTGGGCCTCAAGGTGGTCGATCCCGATCAAGGGCTTGCGAAAGTAATAGGCGAGGCCTTTGACAAAAGACAGGCCGACCAGGAGCGAGCCGATCAGGCCCGGCCCCTGGGTAACTGCATAGGCGTCGATCCGGGGGAGCATCAGCCCGGCGCGATTCAGGCACTCCTCCACGACCCAGCCGATGGACTTGAGATGCTGGCGCGAGGCGAGCTCCGGGACCACGCCGCTGTAGGGCGCATGTACTTCGTCCTGGGACAGGACGACCGAGCCCAGGACGCGGCGGCCGGCGTCGAGAACGGCGGCGGCTGTTTCATCGCAGGAGGTCTCGACGGCCAGCAGGTTCATGATTCTTTTTTCCATTCGGCCAAGGTCCTCTCGAACGGCGGCCGGGCAATTCCCCGCTCGGTGATGATGCCAGCTATGAACCGGGCGGGAGTGACGTCGAAGGCGGGGTTCCGGACTTTGACGTGGGGCAGCGTCAAGAGGCAGCCCTGGATTTCCCTCATTTCGGAGGGTGAGCGCTCTTCGATCGGGATCCCGGAGCCGTCGGCGAGGGCGGCATCAATGGTGTTCAGGGGCGCAGCCACATAAAACGGGATGCCGTGCTCGCGCGCCAGGACGGCCACGGAGTACGTCCCGATTTTGTTGGCCGTGTCGCCGTTCATGGCGATCCGGTCCGCGCCGGTGATGACCACCTGGACCTCTCCCTTCCGCATGAGCCAGCCGGCCATGTTGTCGGCGATGAGGGTCACGTCAATGCCGAGGCGGTCGAGCTCCCAGCAGGTCAACCGCGCGCCCTGGAGGAAAGGCCGGGTCTCGTCGGCGAAGACACGGATGTTCTTCCCCGCTTCGTGAGCGGCGCGGATCACGCCGATGGCCGTGCCGTAGCCGGCCGTAGCCAGCTCGCCGGCGTTGCAGTGGGTCAGGACCGTGTCTCCGTCCTTGATGACGCCCTTCCCGGACTGCCCGATCTTCCGGTTCGTCTCGACGTCTTCCCGTTCGATGGCCAGGGCCTCCTCGATCAATCGGACTTTGAGCCGGTCCAAGGGAAGAGCCCGGGAATTCTCTAAGGCCGCTTTCATCCGCTCCAGCGCCCAGAAGAGGTTCCGCGCCGTGGGGCGGGTGCGGTGGAGCCGGGCGATGATCCGCTCGAATTCCTCATCAAGACGGGCGCCGTCCTTCAGCCGCATCACGCCGAGCGCGACGCCGAAGGCCGCGGCGACACCGATGGCCGGCGCGCCGCGGATGATCATCGTTTCGATGGCTCGCGCCACCTGTTCCTCGTCCCGGCACTCGACGTAGACTTCTTCGCGGGGGAGTTTCCTCTGGTCGATCATGACCAAGTGGTCGCTGTTCCATTGGATCGCCGGCAACATGCTTCACCTCTTATTTTATCTTGAGGAGGGCAAGGAAAGCCTCCTGCGGGATCTCGACGCGGGCGACGACCTTCATACGTTTCTTCCCCGCCTTCTGCTTCTGCAGGACTTTCATCTTTCGCGTGTAGTCGCCGCCGTAGAGCTTGGCCAGGACGTCCTTACGGTAGGGCTTGATCGTCTCGCGGGCGATAATCCGGTTCCCGACGGCGGCCTGAAGCGCCACTTCATACTGCTGGCGGGGGATGATTTTGCGCATGCGCTCGACCAGGGCCCGGCCGACATAATAGGCCTTGTCCTTGTGGACGATGAGGGACAGCGCGTCTACTTCCTCGCGGTTGATGAGGATGTCGAGCTTGACCAGCTCCGCTTCCCTGTATCCAACGAACTCGTAGTCGAGCGAAGCGTAGCCCTGGGAGACGGACTTGAGCTGGTTGTAGAAGTCGAACACGATCTCGTTCAGCGGAAGGAGATAGGTCAGGAGGACGCGCTGGCTGCTGATATATTCCATTTTTTTCTGCTCGCCGCGGTGGTCGTCGAGGAGCTTGAGCAGGGCGCCGAGGTAGCGGTCGGGCGTGAGGATCATGATCTCGATGATCGGCTCCTCGATCCGCTCGACCTCATGGGGCGGTGGGAGCTCGGAGGGGTTGTGGATCTCACGCGCCTCGCCCTTGATGTCCACAATGCGGAAGCTGACGCTGGGCGCGGTCGTGACCAGGTCCAGGTCGAACTCCCGCTCCAACCGCTCCTGGATGATCTCGCGGTGTAGCAGCCCAAGGAAGCCGCAGCGGAAGCCGAGGCCGAGGGCCGGCGAGTTCTCGGGCTCGTAGTGGAAAGAGGCGTCGTTCAGCCGGAGCTTGTCCAGGGCGGTCCGCAGTTCCTCGATGTTGCTCTCGCCGGCGGGGAACATCCCGCAGAACACCATCGGCTTGGCCTCCTTGAACCCGGGGAGGGCTTTGGCGGCGGGGCGGTACTTTTCGGTGATCGTGTCCCCGACCCTGGCATGGGCCAGGTTCCGGATCCCGGCGATGACGTAGCCGACCTCGCCGGTCTTGAGACTTTCCGCCTTGACGGGCTTGGGCGTCAGGTAGCCGAGCTCTTCCACTTCATAATCCGCCTGGGCGGCCATGAGATCGATCGCGCTCCCGGTCTTGAGGATGCCGTCCATGACCCTAACCAGGACCACTACGCCGCGATAGGGGTCGAACCAGGAATCGAAAAGGAGGGCTTTGAGCGGGGCATCGGGATCGCCTTTGGGCGGCGGAATCCGCTCAACGACGCTTTGCAGGACCTGTTCGACGCCGATTCCCGTCTTGGCGCTGACGAAAAGGGCTTCTTCCTTCTTCAGGCCGATGAGGTGCTCCATCTGCTCCACGACCTGGTCCGGCTCGGCCTGGGGAAGGTCGATCTTATTGATCACAGGGACGAGGACGAGGTCGTTGTGGAGGGCGAGATAGGTGTTGGCCAGGGTTTGGGCCTCGACGCCCTGCGAGGCGTCGATGACGAGCAGCGCGCCCTCGCAGGCGGCCAGGCTCCGGCTCACCTCGTAGGAGAAATCCACGTGGCCGGGCGTGTCGATCAGGTTGAGGGCGTATTCCTCACCGCTCGGGCTCACATAACGGAGCCGGGCCGTCTGAGCCTTGATGGTGATGCCCCGCTCGCGCTCAAGGTCCATGGTGTCCAGCGTCTGCTCCCGCATCTCGCGGGAAGACAGCGCGCCCGTCGTCTCCAGGAAGCGGTCGGCCAGGGTGGACTTCCCGTGGTCGATATGGGCGATGATCGAGAAATTCCTTATGTTTTTCATGAGATGAAATCAAACGGGGACGGTTCTAGAACCGTCCCCCCTGTATCATGGCAAAATTGCGCCTGAGAGTCAAATCGCATTAATCTCCGGGCTGAGGGGGATTGATGACATAACTCGTCGGAAGGCCAGAGCGGACAACGATAATTTTCCCCAGAGCGAGGGCTGTGCGGCGTGGGAGGCCGTATGGAGGACTGAACGGGCACGGTGCCGCGACCGGAGGGAGCGGCGAGTGAGGGAAAGGACAACGAAATGCAGTAAAAATAAAGTGTCAGTCTGAGACTGGCGCCCGGGTGGCGCGGCCGGGCCCATAACACCCGAAGCTCATAGTGGTGGGTGGGTGGGTCTTGAGCGAGGGTGTTATGGGCTCGGCCGTGACAGGACCCGGTTTTCTGCTACAAATAAAAAATGGGATAAGTCCTGGAGCCCTCCCTCCTTGACTTTTCGGCCAATCCCGAGTAATTTGGCATTGTTCAGGAACGAAAACCCCAGACCGTTTGAGGCCGCCGCCTCAAAGGAGGAAATACATGTTTTTATTCGGACCCGTTGGACCGACTGAACTCCTCGTCATCCTGCTGATCGTCGTCATCATCTTCGGCGCCCGCCGCCTTCCCGATCTCGGTAAATCCCTGGGCGAAGGCATCAGGAACTTCAAGAAATCCATAAGCGGTAAAGAAGACAAAGACAAAACGGACAACGACCAGAAGCTCCAGCCTCCCTCCAAATAAGAATGAGACGGACTCTCGAAAAGCTGGCCGCCGACCGCGAAGGCCACGAGCAAGCTCTCTCCCGCCATCTTGATGATCTAAAAAAGAAAATCAGCGGGGAAACCTCCATCCAGGTTTCCCTCCGCGTCAAGAATTTTATCAGCCGCCTGGAAGAAATACTAAAAACAGAAGAATCTCAGCCCCAGCCGCAGAAAAAAGGGCTCTTCAAGCGTTCCCGTCCTGTTAGCGCCGCAGGCGCCGCCCCCCTAAAGCCCGCGGCCGATCAGATCTTGTTGATTCTCCGAGAATTCGAACAGCTTTTGAGTCGCCACATCAGCCTCAGCCAGGAGATCTTCGGATCCCTTGCCCGTCTCTCCGAGGAAAACGCCGTCCTCGCCGACGCCCGGGATCGGGAATGGGATGCCTTGGGCAGCAACCACGTGGGCGTGATCTTCAAGAGCATGGAGTGGCGGGTGGACAAGCTGGCCGCCGAATGCGAAGACGCCCAGATCCTCATGAAAAAGCTTTTCATGCTCAGGGAGAAGATGGACCGTTTGCTCCAGGCGCTGGAGGAGAAAAAGCTCCCCTCGGCGCGCGAGGTCAAAGACATCCTGGAGCCGCTCGAGGACTGGCGTTATTCCGGCTTCGAAAACCGGTTTCGGGGATATGAGGAGGACATCAAAAAACAGCAGGCCGTCTACCTCCCCTGTTTCAAAAAAGGCGGCAAGGTCCTGGACCTGGGCTGCGGCCGCGGCGAATTCATGGAACTGCTCCTGGAGAACGGGTTTGACACCGTCGGCGTGGACCTCAACAGCCAGATGGTGGACATCTGCCTGGACAAGGGGCTGAAAGTCCGGCAGAGCGACATCCTCCAGGCGCTGGCCGAATTCGAAGACGGGAGCTTCGCCGGGATCTTCTCCTCCCAGGTTATCGAGCATTTGACCCCCGAATACCTGAAGCGCATGGTCGAGATCTGCCGCGCCAAGCTTGAGCCGGGAGGGACCGTCGTCCTGGAAACCGTCAACCCGACATCCGTCTTCGCCCTCGTCCAGATCTACTTCCTGGACCCATCCCACCAGAGGCCTCTCCATCCCCAGGCCCTGAAATTCCTCCTGGAAGGCGCCGGATTCGATGACGTAGAAATCCGATATTCCTTCCCCCTGAAAAAGGAACGGCTCCAACCGCTTCCCGGGACGGATGACCGGACGACCATCCTCAACCGGAATATTGACGCTCTCAACGACCTTCTCTACGCGCCGCCCAATTACGCAGCCGTCGGCAGGAAGAAATAGCCATGTCTCTCTATGCCGGATTCGACCTCGGCGGGACCCAGCTCAAATACGGGCTTATCGACGGCCACGGAAATCCTGTCTTTAAGGCGAAAATCCCGACACCTCCCTCCATCCAGGGGCTGATGGATCTCTTCGGTCTCTTGTGGCGAGAGCTCCGCAAAAAATGGGGAAACGAGGTGCGAGCGGCCGGCCTGGGATTCCCGGGTATTTACAGCTTGCGCGCCCGGAAGATCCTTCAATCACCCAATTACGCGGGCCTGGACAATTTCGACCTTTCCGCGGCCCTGACCCGCATGTTCGATGCTCCCTTCTGGGTGGACAACGATGCCAACCTGGCGGCCTTCGGCGAGTTCGCCTGCGGCGCGGGACAGGGCAGCCAGAGTCTCATCCTCCTCACCCTGGGCACCGGTGTCGGCTCGGGCATCATTCTGGACGGAGACATCTGGCACGGGGCCTGCGGATTCGCCGGCGAATTGGGCCACATCACCGTCCGCCCGGAAGGCGAATGGTGCAAGTGCGGAAACCGCGGCTGTCTGGAAACCGAGGCAGCGGCTCCGGCCATCGTCAGGAATTATTGGCGATTGAGCGGCACCACGAAAGCCGCCACGGCCGAGGATGTCTTCCATCGGGCCGAGGCGGGTGACCAAGCTGCCCGCCGGAGCTTCGCCCTGGCCGGCGCCTATCTCGGAATCGGGCTCGGCATCGCCCTCAATTTCATGAACCCGGACAAAATTCTGATCGGCGGCGGCGTGATGGCCGCCGGTCCCTACATCATTCCCCATGCCGTGGAAGAAGCCCGGAAACGCAGCTGGCAGGCGACTTTTGCCTGTTGCTCCATCAGCGCGGCCTCCCTGGGCAACGACGCCGGGTTCCTGGGCGCCGCCTCCTGGGCCAAAAAACAGGCCCAACAAACCGGCAATGGATCTTGATCCTCCTATATTTTTCCCCATCCCCAGATCTGCTGGAATAGCCCCTAACAAAACGAGGAGAAAATAATCATGCCCATTGCCGGGATAGCACGAAAGAAACGGCCGGGAGGGGTGGCGCGGCAGAGGTGCTCCCCACCCGCCCCGAGAGGAGGGCCCCTTCTGAGAGAAGAGGCCTCGAGGACGGATGGGGAGGAGCCGCGACAGGACCCCCACCTCGGGATGTATTTTGTTATCACGGAAATGGGGACGCTCCGCTCAAGAGGAATCTTTTTGACAGGAAGACGGAAAAAAAGTTATATTTTAAGCTCTTCGTGCCCGGAAAGAAACCATCTGGCTCCAACGGGAGTTTCAGGGAATATATGGAGGCCGACATTGAATAAGAGAATTTTAATCCCGCTTTTGCTTTTTGGCCTGTTGCCGGGGCTCGTCAGCCCCGCTCTCTCCAAGCAGCAGCTCGGCGCCATCAAAGGCAGGATTGCGGACAACCAAGGCTTCCCGCTGCCCGGGGCCTTTGTCTACGTCCAGTCCCCTTCCCTGATCGGAGTTTCCAATTACATCACCGACAACACGGGGAATTTCGCCTTTCCGAACCTCTTTCCCGGCATATACAAGATCATTGTGGAGATGCCGGGTTTCAAGACGGCCAACATCGACAGCATCCCCGTTCACACCGGATCGGCGGTCTTCCTGAACGTCAAACTGGAAGCGTCCCAGATCGAGGAAGAGGTCACGCTGAAGGACATCGTCCCCATAGAGAACGGCCAGGCCTCCAAAAAAGCCGTGGTCATCGGCCAGGATCTCCTCAAGCACCTCCCTTTGGGCCGTTCCTTGGCCGAAATCCTCAAGTTGGCGCCGGGAGTCGTCCTTGACCCCGAATCTTATGACGCGGCGGCCGCAATCAGCGGCTCGACCGTCCGCGCCAGCGAGGCCCTTCTCGACGGCATCAACCTCAATGATCCCGCCACCGGGTTTCTTTCCGCCGTCTTCAATTTCGACGCCATCGAGGAGATCGAGATCGAAAGCTCGGGCCATCCCGCGGCCTCGGGTCCCATCGAAGGCGGACGGATCCTGGTCGTGGGCAAATTCGGAGGCGGCTCGACCCGGGGAAGCCTCTCGGCGACCCATAACAGCAAGGGCCTGAGCCAGGTCCTCTGGAAGCAGTCCGAGCTGGATGAAATGAAAGTGCGTTCTCCCCTCCTTGACAAGAGCCTCTGGGACATGTCTTTCAGCCTGGGCGGGCCCATTCTTTCGGACAGGGCCTGGTTTTTCGGCAACGCTCGTTTCAACTATCAATCCCGGAACACGGACTTCCTTCCCTGGACCGATCCCCAGGGACAAGCCCACAATCTCTACGACTGGAGCAATCGCGAGATCATGGGCTTTTTTAAGCTGAGCGGCCAGGCCACCTCCCAGATCCGCTTTCATGCGGCCTTCAATTATTTCGACCGCTACCGGCCCGTCGCCGAAATCAATCCCGGTTGGAATCTGACCCAGGACGCAACTCATGTCCTCGACCATCTGCGGAGCTATACGGTGATCGGCGCGGTCAATATCAAGCTCAACCAGAACAGCTTCATTGACGTGAGGGCCGGCCTCATCTCCCAGAAAAATCCGTGGCTCCTCAACAGTAAAACCGCGGCCGGGCCTCAATACGTGGACGCGGTTTCGGGCCGGATCTGGGGAAGCGCCGATATCAACAGGGTGGAGAATAACTCGCGACTTCAAGCCGGCGCCACCATAACCCGATTCCAGGACGGCCTCCTCATCGGCGGCCGGCATGAACTCAAGGCCGGGGGCGAATACGAACAATCCGGCGCCGATTTCAGCGATTGGAAAGCAGACAACCTGCTCCTCTATTATGCCGGCACAAGCCCCTACCTTTACGGCCTGGCAGCCTCTCCGACCTCGGGGAACACGGTGGGCAAAGGCCGGATCTCCTTTTTCATGACCGCCGGCGAAGAGGGCGCCCATACCTACAAAAACGAATTCAAGAGGCTCGGCGCTTTTGTCCAGGACTCGGCCACTTTCGGCGAGAGGGTCACTCTGAACCTGGGATTCCGATTCGACCGGAGCTTCGTTCAGAGGTTTCCCGTCCTGAAAGGGCTGGCCGGAAATTTAGTATCCGCCAAGATCGGAGATGAGCTGATCAAGCCGATTTACGGGATCAACCCTTACGACCTCGGGGGCACCAACGATACGGACACGATGATCGCCTGGAACGGCTTTTCCCCGCGCGCCGGGTTGAGCATCGATTTGTTCAAAAACGGGAGGACCCTCCTGAAAGCGTCATTCTCCCGGATCCCCGAGCTCCTCGGCCTCCAATATTCGCTGGCGCTCGTTCCCATGACCGGCAGCCGGCGCCATTCCTTTTATTGGTATGATGAGAATATGGACGGCCAGGTGGATACGGATGACAGCTACGCCCTCATGCCGGATGATTACAGGATTTACGATAAGAACTACTACAACAAGCGCTTTGACCCCGAGTTGGCCCCTCCCTACACCTCGGAATTCACGGCCGGCCTGACCCAGAAAATCTTCCAAGACTTCACCTTGGATCTTCGCCTTGTCTCCAAGTCCCAGTCCAATCTCGTGGAGAACGTCCTCTACTCTCCCGACCTGAACCAGGACTGGTATGCGCTCTCTCCCCACACCGAGGCGTGGTGGGTTCCCTTCCAAACTCTCGTCCCGGGTATCGACAGCTACGGCGAAACGCCGGTGACCGTCTACTTCCGGTCCAACAAGGCGCCGGCGCTCTTCGACCGCCTGAAGAATGTTCCCGAGCTCGAGCGGACCTATCGGGCGGCGGAGTTCTCCTTCGAAAAAAGGATGTCCCACAACTGGCAGCTCAGCGGGTCTCTGGTCCTCGGCCGGGCCAGGGGTTTCGCGGGCTTGAATGCCCTGGGGAGCTCCGGCTTCACGGACGCCGCCTCCTCGCCCAACGCCTTCGTCAACGTCACGGATAAGGCCGCCCTGGACCTTGACCGGCCGGTGGTAGCCAAGATCATGGGCACGTACAAGCTTCCCTACGAATTGTATCTGAGCGCCTTTTTTATTCACGCGAGCGGCGCGCCCTGGGCTAGAAGCGTCACCGTCTATCCGCCGGCCTCGTGGGCCGAGGCCAACGACGTCGCCCCCTCCTATATGAACGTCTATCTGGAAGCGCCGGGCACGTGGCGGTTTCCCTCCCGGAATATCCTCGACCTCCGGATTGAAAAAGACTTCACCCTGAAGCGCTTCGGGCATCTCCGGGCCTATCTGGACATCCTCAACGTCACGGGCAGCAAATACTCCTATCAGGATCTGAACGACGGCGGGATGTGGTTCCCGGAATCAGAGAATTCGGTGAAAGGCACACGGATCCTGAGTCCCTATTACAAGAATTATCTGCTGGCGGCGGGGGTGAGGACGGTTCGGCTCAACCTGACTTTTATGTTCTGAGCGGGAAGCCGGCTCCGTATCGCGAGGGAGACGGGACGAGGTCCGAAGGCCCGAACGGATCAGTTCGATTTTCCGAAATCGAACGATTTTCTCAGCTCTTCTCCGCCCGTTTTATTCTTAAGGACGATCTGGACCTTGGGTTTCCCGCGGCGGACTTTGTCCAGGTCCTGGGTGAGCACAAAGGGGATCTCGATCCGGTAGCTCGTTTTTCTGTTCTCTTTGAGCTCCGCCTCGCTCATCTTGATCTCATAATCCTGTTTGAACTGCCAGCCCAGGTTTTCCCTGCCTTCCCGCAGCTCGGCCTCGACATGCAGGGTGGTCTGGAGAGTATCCCCCTCCGCGCCGAACCAGATCCGCTCGAAGGGGATTTCCAGGATGATGAGCCCTTCGATTCTGCCGGCTTCGTCGGCGCTGACGGTCTGGCGGAAATTGAAATCAAAAAACGCCTTTTCCTTGTTTTCCCGCCGCCCGGAGGCGGGCCGGGAAATGTTGAGATCATCAATGGGCGTGAGGTCGAGCGTGATCAGGACGTAGGTTCCCGAGCAGGAGGAATCGACGAACGTCAGGGGATAGGATTTGTAAAACCATATTTCCTGGCAGGCCTTGTATCGGTTGTCGTTGACCGGGGAGATCCGGCGCTCCAGGGGCGGGCCGTAGAGGATGAAAATACGGCCCCTGTCCGTGAGCCAGCCGGGCCGGCCTTCGCCCGAAAAGAGCTCATCCGCCTTGCCGATCCTGGAGAAATATTCTGTCTTGAATTCATTCTCTTCAGTGCCGGGATCCGGGTCGCGGCGCCGCCAGAATTCCTCGACGAATTTTCCCTTTTCGGAATCCGGAAGCTCCAGGAAAACCCCGCGCTCCTCGCCGGTGATGATGTATCGGACCTTGGACAGAAACTCGGCGTTTATCGGGTCGAGGTCTTTCTCCGGCGTGTAAAGGCTGCACGACGAAGAGGCCGCGAGCAGCGCGGAAACGGCCAGGAGGACGAGCGTCGGACCGAACGCCAAGGAACCCGGCCCTGTTTTTTTCTGAGCCGTCATGATCCTCATCTCCTCTCCTCGAAAATTTTCCTTCAATTCCTGCCTCACTCTATATAAATTACGCCGAAACCCCGATAAATTCAAATCCCCGACCTCTCCGCCTCTAAAGACGGGGACGGTTCTCGCCGAGCGATCAAGGCCGTCAATCCCGAAGATCAGGCCTTCCCGGGGGTAGAGTTCTCTCTTTGGTTCGATATCAACGAGGAGAGGGAGACTCATGGAGAAGCGCCCGGATCTCTTCAAAATCCCCAGCCGCAAAATATCCCCACAGATAAGGAAAGGTGAGCTTGTTGGAAAGGAGCGGGTCGGCATCCCGCGGCAGCGCTCCCCGCTCGACCAGCCTGCTCCAGTCAGGCGTTCCGGGAACGGGGCTGAAATAAGCCACGCGAGGCGTCAATCCGAGGCGCCGCACATGGAGGATGCTTTCCCTGATCCCGGAGGCGCTCTGGCCGGGCACGCCGACGATGAGATAGACATTGAGGTCGCGCCGGGAATACCCCGCCCGCTCCAGGGCAGAGGCCGCGCTCTCCAGCTCGCCCGGCGAGACTTTGGGGCAGGCCCGGCCGAGAAAATCCTCATCCACCGATTCCTGGCTGAGGTAAATCGAACGGAACCCGGCCCGGCGGAAGAGCCTAGCCGTTTCCGCATCGATCTCCCGGACATGGAGTCCGTTGGGCGTATGGAAGACGGCCGGGAGCTTGCGCCGGATCACTCCTTTCAGGATGGGGATGATGTGATCGTTCTTCTTCAGCAGGAGGGCGTCGTCATAGAAGGCAAAATGCCGGGTTCCGAAAAGTCGAACTCCGGAATCGATTTCGGAAATGACGGACTCGGGGGATCTTTGCTCGAACTCCCGGTTGATCAGCGGGCTGGCGCAGAAGGAGCAGCGGAATGGACATCCCCGCGAAGTAAGAAGAGCCAGAGAGCGGCGGTCCCGGCACAGGTCCCAAGCGGGAAGAGGCCATTCGTCCATGCTCCGGAACTCGGCCTCACCCACCGTTTCATCGCCCAGAATGTTCCGGACCAGGGGCAGGACTTGATTCTCCGCCGGGCCCTCGACAACTCGGTCCGCGCCCGAGTCGCGGCGGGCGTGCTCCGGCATCAGGGTGGCATAGACTCCGCCCAGAACAACCGGCACGTTTCCGAATTTCTTCCGGACGAGCTCGACCGCCAGTTGAACTCCCGGATACCAGTAGGTCATGACGCAGGTTAGGAGGACGAGGTCGGGAACCGGAACGCGATCCAATTCGCCCAGGAAAATCCCGATCGGGATCCCGTAACGCGCATATGTCCGGGGAACTTCCTTGAGAACCGCGGGCTTGGGAACTTCTTCCCGAGGGTAAGCGCCCCGTCCGTCGGGCGCATCTTTCGTCGTTTTTTCGAGGAGAGGATGCCGGCGGTCCAGACAGTCGATGTAATGCAATCGG
>Ga0315288_10006455_pt1 | contig 14863 bp, 16 predicted proteins | sample YL17G11_20_MG_FD_203454 | JGI IMG/M metagenome (GOLD analysis project Ga0315288, IMG submission 203454) | Sediment microbial communities from Yellowstone Lake, YNP, Wyoming, USA - YL17G11_20 | ecosystem: Environmental > Aquatic > Freshwater > Lake > Sediment | place: USA: Wyoming | collected... | reverse complement strand
ACGTCATCGCCGCCGGCGCGGTGGATTCATCGAACAAAATCGCCAGCTTCAGTTCGCCCGGACCGACCTACGACGGCCGGATCAAACCCGAGGTCTGCGCCCTGGGCGTCAACAACTGGATCGCCCAGAACCGCGCCCAGGACGCCAGCGATTATTACACGAGAGGTTCGGGGACGTCCTTCGCCACGCCGCTCATCGGCGGCGTCGCGGCCCTCCTTCTCGAGGCCCATCGCGACTGGATCCCAAGCCAGGTCCGCACCGCCCTGATGAACACCGCCGGCAACGCCGCAGCGCCGAACAACGATTTCGGCTGGGGGATCGTCAACGCCGCCGCGGCGGCCTCTGCCGCCCCCTCACCGGCGCGGCGCCGATAAGGTGCGCGCTTCGTTCCTCGCGATAACGCCCTATTTCAGTTTCTTCTTGGCCACGGCCAATTCTTTCTGGGCCTCTTCCTTGTAGCCGTTATCTTTCGTCAAAGTGATATTCAGAGCCTGGCATTTTTCGAATTCCTGGGCGGCCAGATCATATTTTTTGAGGGCCATGTACGTCCGTCCGAGCTCAAGGTGGTGGTTGATATAGTCCGGCTTCAGCTCGACCGCCTTGGTCAAGGCTTTCGCGGATTCATCGAAGGAGCCTTTGGGGATGCTCCCGTAAAGGATGCCGCCGAACAATCGCGACGCCCCCCCGATCTCCGCCATGCGGCGCTGCCATCGGCCCAGCGCGTGATAGGCCAAGTCGTTGGTGGGATCGAGCTCGATGGCCTTATCGATCGCCGTTTTGACTTCCTTGGACATGGCGATCTGGTCTTTCTTGCCCAGGAGAAGGGCGTATTTGCCGAGAGCGGCCGACAGGTAGAACTGGCTCCAGGTGCTGTCGGCGTTGAGCGCGATGGCCCTGCGGGCGTATTTCTCGGCGTCCTTGTAATATTTCTTCTGCTTCTCGTCGTTGCCCTTGACCTTGGCGTCGACCAGGTCGCCGACGTCGATCAGGGAGCGGCAGGCCTTCCACGCCGCTTCGAAATTGTTCGGATCGGCCTCGGCGGCGGCCAGGTATTCCTCGAGGGCCTTCTCGTCGTTGAGCTGGGTGTAGTACTCGTCGCCTTTTTTCAGGCGCTCGTCGGCCGTCTGGGCGGCCGCGAATGTCGCCGCGCCCAAGAGCAGGACGAAGAGTCCCAAGAGGCAGATAAATCTCTTCTTCATTTTTCCCTCCACGAATTCGGATGGTTCCTTTGTATTCATTTTCCGCGGAATTGTCAAGGGCGCTCGGAAAAGGAAAAGGGGGACGACGCATCCTGTCCCCATTTTCCTTGTCAGAGTAAATAGTCGGGTTCGACGCAAAAAAGAGGGACAGGATGCGTCGTCCCTCTTTCTTAAAATCCTCGTGTCTTTATCTGGAGTGCCCCCGTAGACAAAATCTTGACCAAAATCGCCAATTGTAAAGAAGCGTTAGACGCACTACATTAGCGATCGAAATAGGCATCCACGCTGATATCGAAGTCGATCATCATCCGCTCGACGCGCCGACGCTCACTTTCCAGACCCTCGGCGGTCAGCCCCTGAGGGATCTCGATGGGCCGGCCGTATACGGCCGCGACCCTGGAAAAAGGGGTAAAAATCAGGAACCGGTCCCAGCTTTGCAAGACCTTCTTTTTCGAGGTCGAGAAGGAGAACGGGACCAGGGCCGCGCCTGTTTCCGCGGCCAGCTTGATGCAGCCCAGCTTGAGCTTGCGGTCGGGCCCCCGCGGTCCATCGGGGACGATGATGACCTCCCCGCCACTCTGAAGTTCCTTTTTCATATCCAGCCAGGCGTTCTTCATGAAGTGCGTCCCCGAACCCCGCAGCAGCTTGTACCCCCATCCGTCCATGATCCGGGCCGCGATCTCCCCGTCCCTGGACGGGCTGACCAGGGGCATGATGTTCCGCTTGCGGAAAAAATAGGGGACGAAGAAGATCTTGCCGTGCCATATCAGATGGACGACCGGCCTTCCCGCGTTCCTCAGCGCCCTGTACTCGCTCTCCCCGACAATGGTCAGACGGCAGGACTTGGTCCACAGCCAGATGATGGGCTTGCCGAGGGCGTCGATGATCAGCCCGCGGAGGCGTTCTTTGAAGGTCATCGGCCGAATCATAGCCGAAAACGGAACGCCGGTAAACTATAAGGGTACACATACCGAATACCACATAATCAGGGCCCTGCCATTTAGCCCCGATGAATGTCGTTCAGCCTCGATTTGAGTTCGTTATGGAAGTTTGGTATGCGTACCCGATTTAATTTTATTTTTTTCCAGCGCAAGACCCGCGGCGAATCCCGCGAGGCTGAGGGCCAGGCCATAGGGAACAGAGAAAGGCCAGACGGGCAATCCCAGGGGCAGGATGTTCATCGCGCCGAGGAAGCTGAGGATCGAATATCCGCCGCCGAGACAAAGGCTCAACAGGCCGGCCAGCGGTCTGCGGCGTTTTGAAAAGATCATGGCCAAGCCGGGGACGAACAATCCCTCGGCCATGATCTCGGAGGACAGCCCGAGGGTCTTCAGGATGCTCTGGAATCGGGTGGCGACCAGAAAGGCCAACAAACCCACCACGAGGGTCGCCAGGCGGCCGGCGGCGACGGGGCCGAGACGGGACCCGGGAAAGAGCTGGAGATGGATATCCCGGGTCAAAGTCAGCGCGCCGGTATTGATCGCCGTGTCCATGGTCGAGAGGATCGCGGCCAGAACGCCCACGAAAAGGACTCCACCGAACCAGAGGCCGACCTTCGAGGCGATGATCTCCGAAACGAGCGGATGGGAAAGCGGCTGGCCCGAGAATATCAGGATCGAGGCCATCCCGACGAAGGTCACGAACGCGTAGAGGAGGAAGAGCATCCCGGCCGTGGCGAACAATCCTGTTCTAGCCTCCCGGACCCCGCGCGCGGCCTGGATCCTTTGTAGGGCGATGGGGGAGATGGTCCAGGCCAGGATAAAAGAAAAGGCGATCAGGGCGTTCTCTTCGAGATTATGAAAAAGGTCGAAATAGCCGGCCTTTCCGCTCCGAACGGCTATATCGGCGATGGCGGTCCCCGACCAGCGGCCGCCCAGCCAGATGACCAGGCCGGCCGTTCCAGCGACCAACAAAAAAAACTGAACGACGTCGGTGAAGACCACCGAACGGAGACCCCCGGTCGTCGAATAAAGGAGAACAACGGCCGTGGCCAAGCCCAGGCCGGCAAGATAGGATAAGCCGAGAAACATTTTCAAGAACTGCCCCAAGGCCACCATCTGAGAGGCGGCGAGCAGGACCATGTACCAGATGATGAGACCGGAAGCGAGGTGACGGACGAGCCGGCCGTAGCGAAGTTCGACGAGATCGGGGATGGTCATGATCGGCAGGCGCTGCAGCGGCCGGGCCAGAAAAAAGACGAGGATGAGAACCGTGAAAACGGCCGGCACACCCATGATCCAGAAGGCGCTGAGGCCCGTTCTCATCGCCTCGTCGGTCGAAACGAGGATGGACGTCGCCCCGAACCACGAGGCGGTCAGGGAGAGAAAGATCAGACCGGCGGACAGGTTCCGGGAAGCGAGGAAAAAGTCCTCGAGGTTCTTCATCCTCCGGGAAAAGGCCAGTCCGGCCAGGAGGACGAGGACGAAATAAGCGGCCAGGAAGAGGAAGAACTCCGGTCTCATGCGGGAAGCATTATAACAAATAAAGAAGGACGGGGTCGCGTCTACACTTTCCACTTTTTGCGGCGGTAATCAGAGTCACTGAAAGTCTTTGAAAAAAAGTGGAAAGTGTAGACGCGACCCCAATTAATGCTATAATCCGGCCGACATGAAACGGATCGGATTCTGTCTGGCGGTCCTGGCGGTCTCCTCCCTCGGCCTCTCCGCTCAGACGCCGCCCCAGGACATCGTTGCCCGGTTCGAGAAAGAATTGCGGTCCCTGGGCAGCTTCCAGGCCGATTTCAGCCAAACGTCCTATTCGACCACGGTCTCCGCCCCCCTCCAACAGACGGGCAAGATCTATTTCAAAAAGCCCGACCTTATGCGCTGGGAATACGGCCCCCCCGAACGCTCGACCTACGTTTACAGGGAAGGCCTTTACCTCGCTTATTTCCCCGAGGACAAGCAGCTCTGGAAGCAGAAGATCTCCCCGGAGGAATATGAGACGGGGATCCTGGGGATCCTCGTCGGGAAGGCGCGCCTGGCCGAGAGATACGTCATCGAATCCAGCCCCTTCCCCGGCGGGGAGAAGGGCTCCGCCCAATTGAAGCTCACCCCCCGGGAGGAGGGCGACAACGAGTATATCCTGCTCGACATCGATCAGAAGAGCTGGATGCTCCGGCGGGCCGTCCTTTTCGATTGGGCCGGCAACAAGATCGAATATGGGTTCAGCCGGATCAAGACGAACGCCAACCTGGCCGACAACCTCTTCGAGATCAAGGTCCCTCCGGACTGCGAGATTATTGAGGACGCGGGACCTCGGAAAAAATAAACTTTTTCAATCCCCGTCCGTATAAAGTCCGTGAGGACGATGAGTCCTCGATGTATGAAGACCAAGAACTTGTCCGCCGAACCCTCCGCGGCGATCGAGGAGCCTTCGAGATGATCGTCCGCCGCTACCAGCAGCCCGTCCTCAACTATATCGGACGCATGGTCCGGGAGCGGGAGATGGCCCTCGATTTCAGCCAGGAGGTCTTCCTCAAGGTCTACGCCTCCCTCCGCTCGTACCGGCCCCAGTTCAAGTTCAGCACCTGGCTGTTCAAGATCGCCTCGAACTTCATGATCGACCACTGGCGGAAAAAGAAGATCCCGACCTTGTCCATCGACGCGCAGCCGGAAGGCGAGGAGGACTGTCCGCCGATCCAGCTCCCGGATCAAAATCCGTCCGTCGTCCGCCAGTTTGAGCTCAAGGAGCTGCGGGCGAAAATCGACGCCGCCATCGACAAGCTGCCGCTGTCTCTCCGGGAGCTGTTCGTCTGGCGGCATGTCAACGGATTCAGCTACGAGGAAATGGCCGAGATCAAAGGCCTGCCCCTGGGAACGGTCAAAAACCGAGTCTTCCAGGCCAAAGAACTGTTGAAAAAGCTTCTCGAGGAACCGTCATGATCTGCCTGAAACTTGAAAGACTGTACGCCTATCTGGAAGGGGATCTGGCCGGTCGGGACAAGAAGGCCGTCGAGGACCATGTGGCGTCCTGTCCGGCCTGCCGCGAAGCGCTCGAAGTTCGACGGGTTCTGCTTCAAGCGGCGGAAACGCTCCCCGCGTTCGAGGTCCCCGGCGATTTCGCCCGGGCCGTCATGGACAGGATCGCGCCGGAGCGTTCCAAGGCAAAGACCTCCGGCTGGCTGATGGCCGCGGCGGCGGGAGCGGCGACCTTTGCCGTCGCCTTCGTCGCGACAACGCTCATCACCGGCCACACCCTGTCGCAGCTCGTTCTCGGGCTGAACAGGTTCCTCTGGAGCAACCTCCAGGGCCTCACTTCCGTCCTGACCAAGGGCGCCAAATACGTCATCCTCACCGTCAAGACCCTCATCCAGATCGCCGGAGAGGTCCTGCAGATCCTGAATACCTTGACGTCCTTCATCGGCCCCGAGACCCAGATCGTTTTCATCGGCGCGACGGTCCTCCTTGTTCTCGGCGGCGGCTTCCTCTGGAGCCGCAGATTTTCCACGGAGAGAAACCATGAAGAATAAAAAAAGCCTGCTCCTCATAGCGGCCTTGATCGTATTCGTTCTCCTGCCCCTCGTCGGGGCCCAGAAGATCGGCGACAAGATCGGCTACCGCGATACGATCATCGTCTCCCAAGGAGAAACGCGTGACAACGTCGTCACCTTCGGCAGCGACGTGGTCATCGAAGGGACGGTCCGTAAAAGCGTCTTCGCCGTGGGCGGGACCATCACCGTCAGCGGCGAGGTCGGCGATTCCGTCGTCGGCATCGGCGCCCGGATCACCTTGAAATCCACGGCCGTCATCAAGCGTGACCTGGTCGGGCTGGGCGGGACGATCGAGAAGGAACCCGGCTTCCGCGTCGACGGCGACACGGTCTATTTCAAGGGATCGGACATTTCGGCCAAGTTCATCAACGAAGGGTTCAAGGGGATCTTCTCCTTCTCCCTCCTCCCGATCATCCTGATCTTCAAATTGGCCAACATCGTCGTCTGGTTCCTGCTCGCGGTCGTCGTCGCCGCGCTGTTCCCGCGGCAGATGACCTTCGCCGCGGCCCAGGTCCGAACCAACTTCTGGCCCACGCTCGGCACCGGGCTCGTGGCCTACATCCTTTTCGTCTTCGCCGTCATCGTCGCGGCCATCCTCTGCATCATTCTCATCGGCATCCCGATCCTGTTGACCCTGGCCATGGCCGGCCTGGCCATCAAGGTCTTTGGGAAGGTCGCCCTATTCTATTTCTTCGGCGAAAGCCTGTCCCGGTCGCTCCACCGGCCGGCCGTTTCGCCGCTGGGCGGGGCGCTGCTCGGGCTGCTGCTTGTCAGCCTGATCGGTTTCATTCCGATCCTCGGGTTCCTCTTCTCCTCCGTCATCAGCCTCATCGGCTGGGGCGCGGTCCTCCGGACGAAATTCGGGACTAGGGAGAATTGGTTCCGGAGATCGGCGCCGGTAACGGCGGACCCGCCCCCTCCCGCGGCGCCGAAAGCGTAAAAAAGGGGGACATGTTCCTAATTTTCCGGAATTAGGTGCGTGCCCCCGTTTTTTTACTTCAGCGCCTCTTTTATCCGCTCCGGCGTCATGGGGAGCCGCAGTAACCGGGCGCCCATCGCGTCGAAGATCGCGTTGGCGATCACGGCGCCCATGGTGATGATCGGCGGCTCGCCTCCGCCGGCTATGGGGACCTCCGGCGAATTGACAAGGACCGTCTCGATCTTCGGCAGCCAGGAAAAGCGGGGCAATTCGTAGGTATCGAAATTCAGGTCGAGGACCTGGCGGCCTTTGAAGTGGACCTCCTCGGTCAGGGCGTAGCCCAAGCCCATCATAATCGAACCCTCGATCTGGAGGGTGGCCCCGTCGGGATTAACGGCCACGCCCATGTCCTGGGCGCAGACGACGCGCTTGACCTGAGCGCGCCCGGTAGGCCGATCGACCGCGACCTCGGCCATCGTCGTCAGGTACGGTCCCAGGTAATCGGCGCAGGCGACGCCGACCCCGCGCCGGCTCGGCGCCTTGGCCGGCGTCCAGCCGAACTTGTCGGCGGCGGCCCGGAGGATGCGCTTCATCCGCTCGTCGCTTAGGTTCGCCAGGCGGAACTCGACGGGATCGACGCCCGCCTGGGCGGCCATGATGTCGATGTGGCATTCCCGGGCGAACGTGTTCGTGTTGCTGGCCGGCGCGCGCCAGGGGCCGACCTCGAACGGATGGCCGCCTCCTTGGCCTCCCCCGCCGCCTCCTCCCCATTCGCCGCGGACGACCGTCCGGTGATGGGGGATGTTGTAGAATTGCTGGGAGCTGCGTTCGCCGGCCCAGAGAACTTCGTAGTCCCAGAAGACGATCCGCCCTTCACTGGAGACGCCGGACTTGATGTTGACGATGGCCGCCGGCCGGAACGAATCATAAAAGAACTCATCGGCCCGGGTCCAGGCGACCTGGACGGGCTTGCCCGTGATCTGGGCCAAGCGGGCAGCCTGCACGGCTTGCGGGCTGGCCGTCTTCCCCCCGAATCCGCCGCCGACGAAGGGCATGATCACGTGGACATTCTGGGCCGGGATTTTGAGCGCCTGGGCCACGCTGTCCCGGGCCCGGAACGGGCCCTGCGTCGAGGACCAGACCGTGGCTTTGTCGCCGTCGATCTTGACGACCGCCGTGTGCGTCTCCATCGCCGCGTGAGAGACGTAGGCGTTCAGGTACTGTTTCTCGACGGTAAAGGCGGCCAGCTTGGCTCCTTCCTCGATATTTCCTCCCTGGGCCGCGGCCCGGCCCGCCGGCGCAGCCTTGATGAGATGGTCATAGATGTTCTTGTCGTCGAGGTCCGCCGCGGGCAGGTCGTATTCGGCCTTGATCATGGCCAACGCCGCTTCGGCGAGGTCGGGTTTTTCGTGAACGACGGCGATCAGATCGCCGTCCTGGACGACGCGGGCGCCGGGGACCTTTTCGGCCGCGCTTATATCGAGCGTTTTCAGTTTCGCTCCGTGGGCCGGCGGACGGAGGACCTTGCCGTAAAGTAGGCCGGGCAGGCGGATATCGCCGGCGTACTGGGCCTTTCCCGTGGCCTTGTCCAGGGCATCCCGCCGGGCGGCCGGCTTCCCCATCACCTTGAACTCAGCCGGCTTTTTGAGGGCCGGTTTCTGCTTGGCCTGCCGGGCGATGGCCTTGCCCTGGGCCAACTCGGCGTACGTCACCTTCGTTTGGGGCCGGCTTTTATCGAAGACGGCGCCGTCGCGGGCTTCGAGCCGCTCGATGGGAACGTTGAGCTTTTCGGAAGCGAGCTCCATGAGCACGACGCGCGCCTCGGCGGCCGCCGCGCGCAGGGGCGGGCCGAAGCTCCGCACGGTCAACGATCCGAACGTCCCCATGTCATAGGGACAAAGGTCCGTATCGCCCAGGATGATATCCACCGTTTCCGGCCGAACTTCGAGCTCTTCAGCGAGCATGAGCGGCAGGACGGTCATGGCCCCCTGGCCCTGCTCGATCTTGCCCGTGAACAGGGTCACCCGGCCGTCCTCTCCGATTCTGAGGAAGGCGTTGAAATCCGAGGGCAGGCCGCCCCTGCCCGTTTGAACGCGGGTCGGCTCCTGCGGGAACACCACGTCGCCGGCGGTGAAAAAAATGACGATGCCGCCGCCGAAAAGCTTGAGGAATTCCCGGCGGTCCAAGGCCAACGGCGCGACGCTATCGCCCTCCTCCGGACACGGATATTTTTCGTCGCTCATTTCGTCACCGCTCCTTTCATCCCCGAGGCCGCCTCTTCGATCGCCCGGACGACGCGGTTGTGCGTTCCGCAGCGGCAGAGATGGTCCTCCATGCCCCTGAGGATGTCCGCTTTCGACGGCCGCGGGTTCTTCTGCAGGAAACCGACCGTTCCGACGATCATGCCCGACGTGCAGAATCCGCACTGCATCGCCTCGTGCTTGATGAACGCGTCCTGGACCGGATGGAGGCGGCCGTCCTTAGCCAGCCCCTCGATCGTGACGACGGACTTCCCGGCCGCGTTCTTCACGGGATAGCCGCAGGACCGAGACGGCTCGCCGTTGACGAGGACCGTGCACGAGCCGCAGTATCCCTCGCCGCAGCCGCATTTCGTCCCCGTCAGGCCGAGGTCGGTCCGCAGGACCCACAGGAGCATCCTCTCCCCGTCCACCTCCAGACGGACGGACTTGTCGTTGAGTCGGAATTGGATGAGGTCTGTCATGCCGCCCTCCCCTCAATATTCCCGATAACGTAAAAAATTTATCATAGGGAATGGGCGAAGTCAAAGCACGAGGAGGTAAAAAAGAAAGGGCCGCGTGGCTTCGAGCGGCATCCCCCGAGCCCCCCTTAGATCTGCATGATCTCTTTTTCTTTGGCCGCGGCGCCCTCTTCGGTCTTCTTGGTGAAATCGTCGGTGAGCTTCTGGAGTTCCTCGAGACCCTTGAACTTATCGTCCTCGGCGATCTCCTTTTCCTTCTCCAATTCCTCGATGAACTCCTTGGTCTCGCGGCGCATGTTGCGGAGGGTGGTCTTCTCGTCCTCGAGCATCTTTTTGACGCCCTTGACGATCTCGCGCCGCCGCTCTTCATCCAGGGGCGGGATGGGGATCTTGAGGACCTTGCCGTCGTTGATCGGGTTCAGGCCCAGGCCGGCCGCCTTGACGGCCTTGTCGATCGCTTCGAGGAGCGACGCGTCATACGGCTGGACGGTGATGAGGCTGGGATCGGGGATGCCGATCTTGGCCATTTGGTTGACCGGCGTGGCGACGCCGTAATAATCGGCCTTGATATCCTCGAAGATGGCCAGGTTGGCCCGGCCGGTCCGAAGCTTGCTCAGGTCCTTGCGGAAGTGCTCCAGGGACGTTTTATACTTCTTCTCGAGATCCCGTAAGACGTCTTTGACCATGGTTCGCCCTTTCGGAAAGAATCAATAGACCTTGGTGCCGATGTCCTCGCCGAGGACGGCCCGCTTGATGTTGCCGTTCTTCCTCAGGTTGAAGACGACGATCGGCAGGTCGTTGTCCTTGCACAACGAAATGGCCGTGGCGTCCATCACCTGGAGCCCCCGCTTGAGGACGTCCATAAAGCGGATGGAGTCGAACCGCCTCGCTTTTTTGTCCTTCATCGGGTCGGCGGTGTAGACGCCGTCGACCTTGGTCGCCTTGAGGATCACTTCGGCCTTGATCTCCAGGGCCCGCAGGGCGGCCGCCGTGTCCGTCGTGAAATAGGGGCTGCCGAGGCCGGCGCTGAAAATGACGACGCGGCCCTTTTCCAGGTGCCGGATGGAGCGCCGCCGGATGAAAGGCTCGGCCATCGCCCGGATCTCGAGCGCCGAGACGTGCCGGGTGAAGACGCCCAGCTTCTCCAGAGCGTTCTGGAGGGCGATGCCGTTCATGATCGTGGCCAGGAGGCCCATCTGGTCGGCCGAGACCCGGTCGAGGCCCTCGGCCGTGCCGTGAACGCCGCGGAAGATGTTCCCCCCGCCGATCATGACGGCGATCTGAACGCCCAGGGCGTGGACGTCCTTGATCTCCTGGGCGATCGACAGGGTCGTCTTGAAATCGATGCCGTAGTCCAGCTTCCCGAGGAGGGATTCGCCGGAAAGCTTCAGCAGGATCCTTTGATACGCTGGCTTTGGCGCGGACATCGGCGTTTACTTCTTGATCTCGTACCGGGTGAACCGGCTGATCCTGGTGTTCTCCTTGAACTTGGCGATGAAGGCCGTGATCAGGTCCTTGATCTTCCGCTTGTCGTCTTTGATGTAGGGCTGTTCGAGGAGGCAGACCTCCTCGTAGAACTTGCTCATCTTGCCCTGGACGATCTTTTCCACGATCTCCGCGGGCTTCTTGCTGTCCTTGAACTGCTCACGGACGATGTCCTTCTCCTTGTCGAGGATATCGGCCGGGATGTTCTCGGGGGCGATATAGATGGGATTGGCCGCCGCGATGTGCATGGCGATATCCTTGACCAGCTGCTTAAATTCCTCGTTGCGGGCGACGAAATCGGTCTCGCAGTCGACCTCGACGAGCACGCCGATCTTGGCGTTGCTGTGGATATAGGCGCCGACCGCTCCTTCGGACGTGGCCCGCTCGGCCTTGTCCTTGGCCCGGGCGTAGCCCTTCTTCCGCAGGATCTCGATGGCCTTTTCGGCGTCTCCGCCGGCCTCCTCGAGGGCCCTCTTGCACTCCATCATGCCGATGCCCGTGCGCTCGCGCAGCTCTCTGACCTGTTCGGCCGTGATGTCCATGATGAACTCCTTCGTTGTTTCCGATGCCGGGGGGGCTCAGGCCGTCCCGCCGCCTTCGAGCTCCGCGTCCGGCTCCGCGCCGGCCGGGGACTCCGTCGCCTTCTTGTCCTGGGCCATCCCTTTCTGGATGCGGCTTTTCTTCCCTTCGAGGATCGACTCCGCCACCTTGTTGGCGAAGAGCTCGATGGCCCGGACCGCGTCGTCGTTGCCGGGGATCGGATAGGTCAGGTTGTCCGGATCGCCGTTGGTATCGACGATGGCGATGATCGGAATGTTCATCTTCAGCGCTTCGGAGATGGCGATCTCCTCGTTCGACGAATCGATGATGAACATCGCTCCCGGCATACCGGTCATGCTCTTGATGCCGCCCAGGTTCTTGGACAGCTTCCGGTAGACCTTGTCCTGTTTGGACTGGTCCTTCTTCGAGAGCAGGTCCCAGCGGCCGTCCTCCCGCATCTCCTCGAGCTCGATGAGCTTGTCGATGCTGCCCCGGATGACCTTGAAGTTCGTCAACAGGCCGCCGAGCCAGCGCTGGTTGACGTAGCTCGACTCGCACCGGCCGGCCGCGTCGCGGACGATGTCCTGGGCCTGTTTCTTGGTGCCGACGAAGAGGATGTTCTGGCCGTTCTCGGACAGGGTCCGGATGAACTGGAGGGCCTCTTTGAAGACCTTGACCGTCTTCTGGAGGTCGATGATATAGATGCCGTTGCGCTGGCCGTAGATGAACTCTTTCATTTTGGGGTTCCACCGCTTGGTCTGGTGGCCGAAATGCACGCCGGCTTCCAACAGCTCCTTCATAGATACTTGGACCACGTTCTTCCTCCGTTCACCTTAACGTTTATGATACTGCGGAGCTTTGCGGGCGCCGAGCAATCCGTATTTCTTCCGTTCCTTGATCCGCGAATCCCGGGTCAGCAGGCCGGCGGCCTTGAGCGTCGGCTTGAGCTCCCGGTTGAACTCGAGCAGGGCGCGCGCGACGCCGAGCCGGATGGCCTCGGACTGGGCCCGCACGCCCCCGCCCTCGATGCGCAGGAAGACGTCGAACTTGTCCTGCGTCTCGGTCAGCATGAACGGCTGCTTGACGGTCAGCTTGTAGGATTCGAGATGGAAATAGTCGTCGAAGGGCCGGACCCGTTTATTGACGAAAAGCGTGATCTCGCCTTTGCCGGAGCGCAGGAAGACCCGGGCGATGGACGTTTTTCGTTTTCCCGTGCCGTAATATTGGATTAGACTCAATGGGCCTCCTAAAGCGTGTATTCTTTCGGGTTCTGGGCCTCGTGAGGATGCGTCGGCCCGCGGTAGACCTTGAGCTTCTTGTAGACCAAGCGGCCGAGCTTGTTCTTGGGGATCATGCCCCACACGGCTCGCTTGATCACTTCCTCGGGCTTCCTGGCCAAAAGGTCCTCGAGAACCTCGGTCTTCAATCCTCCCGGGTACTGGGAATGCGAATAGTATTCCTTTTTGGCGAGCTTCCGGCCCGTGACCGTCACCTTCTCGGCGTTGATCACGATGACGAAATCACCCATATCGAGGAAATTGGAGAACTGCGGTTTATTCTTGCCCCGGAGCAGCACCGCTACCTGCGTGGCCAGGCGTCCCAGGATCTTGCCGTCGGCGTTGATCACCCACCATGTCTTCTCGATGTCATCCTTTTTTGGGACAAAAGTCTTCATCCTAGAGTACCTCAAACCATAAATTTTTAAACGACTTATGAGTTTTCGTTTAAGTTAAAAGGCTGCAATAAGATACTAAATTCCGGCCTTAAAGTCAACCATCCGCCGTTTTTTTCGGGCCCCCAAAAAAAATCCCCCCTTCCCTCGTCCGGGAGGGAAGGGGGAAAAATGCGCCGGGTCGGAGGGGCCAGCCGGAACAATTCGTGGCACGATGCTCCTTGGAAGGAAGGCAGGGAGCGAAGCGACCGTTGGAAGGAAACCCCACCAAAGGGTTTCCTTCCAAGAGTATCCGGACGGGCTCAGCCGGTCTTTTTCAGTTCTTTTTCGAGTTTAATCCGGTCGAGCTGGCGCTTTCTGGCTTCGTCATACTTGATGCCATACTGGCTGGCCATTTCCAGATAGCGGCTCTCTTTCTCGGGGAAGATCTTGGTATGAAGGTTGAGGTAGAGGACCCTCATCCAGACGAGAGGCTCCGGCCAGGCGGGATCCAGGGCGATCGCCTTGAGAAGGCTCTTTTCGGCTTCATTGGCCAGGACTTCCTTCTCCGCCTGCGACAGGTAATTCTGAAGGGTGAAGCCTTTCCCGTAGCGGTTGATGCCGATCGTGTAAAAGACCACGGCGCTGTTCGGATCGAGCACCTGGCGTCTCTTGACATAGGCCAGCGCGTTGTCGAACTTGTCCTTATTCGTATCCGGAGGGAGCTTGTCGAAATAATCGGCCATATAGGCATAGCCCTGGACATTCTCGGGATCGGTCTCGATCCGCCGCAGGTACATGTCCTGGGCCTTTTCCTTCAGTTCTTTCCTGTCGCCGGCATAGCGTTTGTAAAACTCAGCCACGACATAGTAGTTGTTCATGTTGCCCGGTTCGAGGTCGACGATCCGCAGGTACATCTTCTCGGCCTCGTCGAAATTCTTCAACCGGTCGTACATGTCGCCGAGGGAAAAGATGACGTCCTTGTTGGTCGACTCGAGCTCGTACGCTTTCTTCAAAGCGGCCAGGGCCTTCTCCGCCCGCTCCTTGTTCTCCGGGTTCTCCTTTCCCGGAATGTACAGGTTCTTGTAGCTTTCGCCCAGGAACCGGTAGGCGTCCTTCATGTCCGGGTTGTACTTGACGACCTTTTCGTATTCGACGATGGCCTTGCTGTACTTGGCGTCCTTGAACAGCTGGTTGGCCTTGGAGAAATAATAATTGGCGCTGAGCTTGCTGACGCTCAATTTTTGACAGCCGACCGAGGCGAGAACCACGACGAGGGCGAGGCTCCAGACGAATATCGTAGAAGTGCGGTTGCGAGACATCATGACCTCCTCAGACATCTGTCCATTCTTTTGAATAAAATAAATTTATAATAGAATACGCCTGTAAAGTCAAGAAAAACGAGCGCTGGGCGAGGTCCTGGGGAGGGAAAAACCCCCTTCTTACGGGCGCCGGGAACTTCCGACCCCCGCCGCTCGTATATTCTGACGGTGAAGGAATTTTGCCTAAGGACGGAACCATGAACAAACCCATGCAACGAGGCTTGGCCGTTCTCATCGCGGTCCTGGCCTTTTCGCTCGCGCTTCCCGCCCAGGACAAGACCGAGGTCATCGAGAAGTCGTTCCGGCCGGACGGATCCCGCCCGGCCGTCCTCGAATTCCATGACGTGGACGGCCGGCTCATCCTGTCGCCTTCGGCCGACGGGACCCTCTCGGTCCGGATCCTGAAAGAGGTCAAGGTCCGCGACGCCAAGCGCGCCGAGCGGCTCCTCCGGGACACGAAGGTCGAGATCGATCAGCGGGGCGATACCGTGACGGTCCGGATCCGATACCCGCGGTTTCGCGGCTTCTTTTTCTGG